>Ga0111539_10002012_pt1 | contig 27120 bp, 26 predicted proteins | sample RhiMethybrSRZTD1_FD_79667 | JGI IMG/M metagenome (GOLD analysis project Ga0111539, IMG submission 79667) | Populus rhizosphere microbial communities from Tennessee, USA - Rhizosphere MetaG P. TD hybrid SRZTD1 (version 2) (version 2) | ecosystem: Host-associated > Plants > Roots > Rhizosphere >...
CACGGGATCTCCATGCTCCCGACCTACGACCGTGAGTTTCGCGCCGGGCGGCTCAACATGCGGCCGCAGTTCAAGGTGGTGCGTGAAGGGCCGGCCACCGCGCTCATCGACGCCGACGCCTCGGTGGGCCATCCCGTCTCCGTGCACGCCATGAACCTCGCGGTGGACAAGTGCCGCGAGATCGGCGTGGCCGTGGTGTCGGTGTTCAACTCGCACCACTTCGGCGCGGCGGGCTGCTACTCGCGTATCGCTTCCGACCGGGGCGTGATCGGCATGGTCACCTCGGCCACCCGCGGGGTGTCGATGGTGCCGACGTTCGCCGCCGAGCCGGTCATGGGCACCAATCCCCTGGCCTTCGCCGCGCCCGCGCGCCGCAATCCGCCGTTCCAGCTCGACATGGCCACCACCACCGTCGCCGCCGGAAAAGTGAAAGTCTACAAGCTGAACCACAAGCCGCTGCCGTCGGGCTGGGTCGTGGACGGCGACGGCAAGCCGGTCACCGACGCCGAGACGGCCTTCAGCCACGTGTTCGAGCGGCCCGACGGCGGCATCACGCCGCTCGGCGGCCCCCGCGACGTGGGTGGCCACAAGGGGTATGGACTGGCGGTCATGGTGCACATCCTCGGCGGCACGCTGGCCGGCGCGTCGTTCTCGCCGCTCAGGAACCAGACGCAGAAGCCGTCCGATCCGCACAACATCGGCCACTTCTTCATGGCGATCGACCCGAAGGCGTTCCGCGCCGGCGGCGAGTTCGAGGAGGATCTGGACCAGGTGATCGACGTGCTCCACGGCGCCAAGCGCGTGGACCCCAACCAGCCGGTGCTGGTCGCCGGCGACCCCGAGATGGCCACGCGCGCCGAGCGTCTTCGCGACGGCGTGCCGGTTCCCGACGACCTGATGGACCAGCTGCGCGCCGTGGCCAAGAGCGCGGAGGTGCCGTTCGTCCTGGGAGGTCGCTGACATGACGACGATCGAGCCGACCGGCCAGATCCTGGGCGCGACGGTGCGGGGCGTGGACCTCGCCAAGCCGCTGGGCGACGAGGACTTCGCCACGATCGTGCGGGCGCTCGGACAGCACGGGGTGCTGCGCTTTCCCGAGCAGCGGCTGGAGGCCGCCGCGCTGCGCGACTTCTCGCGTCGGTTCGGCTCGATCCAGGAAATGCTGACCGGCTACCACGAGCCCGACATGCCGGAAGTCGGGATTCTCTCGAACGTGATCGAGAACGGTCGCCCGATCGGCCTGGCGGATGCCGGGCAGGACTGGCACACCGACATGTCCTACAACCCGACCATCGGGTACCTGAACGTGCTGTTCGCTGTGAAGGTGCCGCGCCGCAATGGTCAGGTGCTGGGCGCCACGATGTTCGTCAACACGCAGGCGGCCTGGGACGATCTGCCGTCCGAGCTCAAGACGCGGCTCGGGAGCATGACGGCCACGCACGACTTCAACAAGTTCTGGGAGAACATGCGGCGCCGGCCCGGCAGCACGCGCGGCCCGATGACGGACGAGCAGCGGCGGCGGCGGCCGCCGTCCGTGCATCCAATCCGCCTGGTCCATCCGATCAGCGGCCGGCCGGTTCTCTACTGCAACCCGGGCTACGCCATCCGCATCAACGAGCTCGACGAGGCCGAAAGCGAGCGCACGCTACAGATGCTGTTCACACACCAGCTCCAGCCCAGGTACCAGTACACGCATCGCTGGACGGAGGGCGACGTGCTGGTGTGGGACCACATCCGCACGCTGCACAACGCCATCCCCGACTACGGACCGGACGAGCACCGCCTGATGAAGCGCTGTCAGGTGATGGCCGACCGCGTGTTCGAGCCGGGCTTCGTGCCGGCGCTGCAGCCGGTCGGGGGGCGATAGGCGCGCCGAGCCGCGCCGGCTCGACCGATCCGCCGCTTCCGCGCGAGACCGGAAGGCTACCGACGGCCCCCGGCGAGGATCACGGCCAGCGCGGCGAGCTCGAAGCCGGCGGCGATCACGAGCACTGGCGGATAGCTGCCGAGGAGATCGCGCGCGACGCCGTAGAGCGCGGGCCCGAACGCCGAGCTCAGCTGGATGATCGTGCCGGCGACGCCGTAGACCGTACCGAACGACGCCGCGCCGAACTCGCGGCGCACGATGATGGGCGACAGCGTCGTGATCTGCCCGAGGCAGAAGCCGTAGACGAAGGTCATCCCGACGAGGACCGGCGCGCCGGGCGCGATCACGATCAGCACGAGGGCCAGCGCCTGAGCGGCCAAGATTGCCGCCGCGTAGCGCCGGAGCTCGATCCGGTCGGCGACCCACGCCAGGAGCAGGCGGCCCAGGAGCCCGGCGAGGCCGGTCACGCCCACCAGCCAGCCGGCCCCGGTCGCGCCCAGCACCGGCTCGGCGAGCTTGACCTGGTGGGTGAAGAAGCCGACCTGGGCGATCAGCCCGAGCGCGAAGCCGACCGCCACGCTCCAGAGGGGGAGCGACCGGAGCGCCTGTGCGCGAGTCCACGCCGGCGCCGCCGCGGCCCCTGCGCCGGCTCCCGCCTCTGGTGACGCCGCGCCGTCTCGTCCGAGGCCGAGATCGGCGGGGCCGCGGTAGCGGAGCACCACGAGGGCGAGCGGCACGAGCGTGATGGCGGCGATGGCGGCGGCACCCGTGGTCGTCGCGGAGAAACCGTGACGGGCGATCGACAGCACGACGAGGGGCACCACGACCATCGCGCCAACGCTCGCGCCCGTGAGCGCCATCGCGACCGCCCGGCCCTGGTACTTCTCGAACCAGGGCGCGATTGTCGCGCTGAGGCCGATCACCGACATCGTGGCGTAGCCGAGCCCCATGCAGACGAACGCGGCAAGGAGCTGCCAGGGGGCGCCGACCTGCCCCATCGCGGCCACGCCGAGGGCAAGCAGCACGGCGCCGCCCGCGATCACCGGACGCGGGCCGTGACGATCGATCGCCGTGCCCACCGCCGGGAGGACCAGCGCGGCCGTCAGGTAGAAGACGGTGATGCCCGCGGAGACGAGCGAGACCGACCAGCCGCGCGCCTTGGTGACCTCGTGGAGGTAGACACTCGCGCCGAACACGCCGAGGCCCCACGTGAACACGGCGGCGAGGAAGCAGAACGCGACCACGCGCCATCCGTGACTCACCAGGACGCTTGAAGCACGAGTGCGCTCCAGCCCGCGCGTGACTGCGCCCGCACGCGCTGCATGCCCAGATGCCGGTACGCCCGCTCGACATCCGGTTCGACCGACGACGGAACGCCCGAGAGCACCAGACGACCATGATGTCCGACACGTCGCACGAGTACCGGCGCCAGCTCGGCCAGCGGGGCCGCCAGCAGATTGGCCACGACCAGCGGCCAGGTGCCAGCCACCGCTTCGGGTCCGCAGCGCGCCAGCTGCAGGCGCCGGTCGAGCGCGTTGAGCCGCGCGTTTTCAGCGGCGGCGCGCAGCGCCTCGGCATCGATGTCGATGCCGAGCGCTTGCGGCACACCCATGAGCAGCGCCGCCAGCGCCAGCACACCCGACCCGGTCCCCACGTCGAGCAGCGCGCCGGGAGGAGCGGGCTCGAGGGCCTCCTCGATCGCCTCGAGGCACATCGCCGTCGTCGGGTGCAGTCCCGTTCCGAAGGCCGCTGAGTCGATCAACCTCAGAGCGCCGGGTTCCGGGCCGGCGTGGGCCGGAACGATCCGCAGGCGCCCGATGCGAGTCGGGCGCGGGCTCAGGGTCCAGACCGATCCTGCGTCGCGGCCGACGGCAGGGGAAATGGAGAGATCGGCGACGCCGAGTGCGAGTGCCACTCGTTCCGGCGCGACGCCGTCGGGCAGCAGGGCGGCGATGCCGCCGTCGGGCGAGCGTTCGACGTCGAGGGCGCCGAGCTCGACGAGGCAGTCCAGTGCACCGTCGTCGGCGCGTGTGACGTCTACGCGGTAGGGCACGCTCCAGCGTACCCCGTGCGCCGGTCGGGCAGGATGACCGACTGCCCATTCGCCGATCGAACGCCGGATCGCTGCAAACCAAGCACTTGGCGCTGTGGCGCGTCGCTTGCCCCTGGCCCGGGCACGGGCGAAGCACAAGAAGGAGGACGACGATGGGCCAGAAGCGAAGCACGCGGAACCGGACGAGCGGGTCGAAGGCCAGGAACCTCGCGCCGAAGAAGCTCGGCGGGCGGGAGCAGGACGCCGTGAGAGGCGGCTTCTCGTGGAGCGAGACGCAGACCGGCATCATGGCCGTGGTCAACCGGCCGACGCCCAGAGAGGGCTCCACCATTCCCTGAGCGTCCTGGCCGAGGATCGCTTGGGGCCGAGGGTGACGCCCCTCGGCTCCGAGTGAATGCGTTGCTGATGGAACGCGGCGGTGACGCACACTCCAGCGTCAAGGGTGGGCACCGGATCATGGAGAAATACGACGCGACCGCGAAGGGATGATTCCCCGAGAACAGGCTAGCTCGGCAGGTGACTCTCGGCCGACAGCTTGCTGGAACCGCTGTTCGGGCGCAGGTGCTTCAGATCGCCGAGCTCACGGAGCGCATTCCGCATCTCGTCGGGGATGCGGGCGGCCTTGAGTGATCCGTCCTCGTTGATCCGCGCGTAGACGCGCGTGGCCCGCCCCTCGCTCACCGGTGCGCCGGTCAGCGCGTTCTTGGCCTTACAGTTCCAGTGCAGCGTGTGCTCGCCGATCTCGGCCAGGTTGATCGTCGTGATGATCCGATCCCCGTAGGCGGCGGGCCCGATGAAGCGGAAGTGGATCTCGCCCATCACGAACGTCGTGCGGTCGTTCTTGATCATCTGCTCGATCGGGTAGCCGATGGTACGGAAGAGATCGTGCTCGGTGTCGTTGAACCATGCCACGATCCGGGGATAGTAGACGAGGCCGAAGGGGTCGGACTCGCCCCAGTTGACCGTGATCTCCTTCCAGTACATCGCCATGGACGTCTCCTTGATTGGGGGGTCTCTCTGATTGGGGGGCCTCGAACGGGCCCCCCAAGCCCCCCGCGCTCGTCGCGCCCCGGCACAGCCGTGGCGCTCCTCGACATCGCGCGAGCGCCCTAGCCTACATTAGTCGAGGGCTGGGCAACCCGGTCGCGTTGCCAAGCCCCAGGGCGGCTGGTAGCGTACGCGGCATGCTCAAACCTGTGGGATTCATCGGTCTCGGCAACATGGGCGGCCCGATGGCGCTGAACCTGGTCAAGCATGGCTTTCCGCTGGTCGTGAACGACATCGATCCGGCCAAGGTGGTGCCGCTGCGCGAGCGCGGTGCCAAGGTGGAAGACGCCGCCGAGCGCGTGGCGGCGGCGGTCGAGCGGACCATCTGCATCGTGGAGACCACCGCGCAGGCCGAGTCGGTCATCGCCGGCGAGCGCGGCATCATCAAGAGCGCCAAGCCCGGCCACATCGTGATCTGCATGAGCACGATCGATCCCTTCGCGGCCCGGCGGCTGGCCGAAGCGCTGGCCGCGCGCGGGGTGGCCATGCTCGATGCGCCGGTCAGCGGCGGCACCGAGCGCGCGAAATCCGGCGAGCTGTCGATCATCGCCGGTGGCGATCAGGCCACCTTCGATGCGTGCAACGACGTCTTCAAGGCCATGGGCACCAATTTCTTCCACGTGGGGCCGCTCGGCTCCGGCCTGGCCATGAAGCTCGTGAACAACATGCTGATCCAGGTCAATCGCGTGGCGGTGGCCGAGGCGATGGTGCTGGGCGTGAAGGCCGGCCTCGATCCCCAGAAGATCTACGACGTGGTCCGTGTGAGCACCGGCGCCAGCTACGCGTTCGAGCACGGGGTGCCCAAGATCCTGGCCCGTGACTTCGCGCCGGGCGGCACCGTGGACATCACCTACAAGGATCAGGAGCTCGAGACGTCGTTCGCCAAGCAGCTCGGCGTGCCGCTGCTGCTGGCCAACGTCACCCAGCAGCTCTACCAGATGGCGCGCGCCGCCGGCCTCAACAAGGAGGACGGCCTGGCTGTCATCAAGGTCCTCGAGAAGCTCGCCGGCGTGCAGGTCGGAGGTCAGCGATGAACGCCAACGCCTATCGCGCGCGCTCCGAGCGCGGCGAGGTCCAGCTCGGCACCTGGGTGACGATGATCCGCACACCCGCCGTCTTCACGCTCTTGCAGGCGGCCGGCCTCGACTTCGTGCGCGTGGACATGGAGCACTCGCCGTTCTCGATGGAGACCGTGGCCGACATGGCGGTGCTGGCCCGCGCGCTCGACTTTCCGATGGTCGTCCGGCCGCCCGAGGGCAATCGCGAGTGGATCACCCGCCTGCTCGACGCCGGCGTCTGGAACCTCCACGTCCCTCAGGTCGACACGCCCGAGCAGGCCCGGGAGGTCGCCAGCTGCGCCCACTACGCGCCGCTGGGCGAGCGCGGCATGTACGGCTTCGGCCCCCATACGGGCTATCGCACGCTGCCGCCCGCCGAACACATGGCGACCGCCAACGCCCGCGTGCACGTCACCGCCATGCTGGAGACGAAGGCCGCATTCGACCGCCTGGACGAGATCGTCTCCGTGCCCGGCATCCACGCGTTCACCATCGGCCCGACGGATCTCGCCCAGAACCTCGGCGTGCTCGGCACGCCGTCGCAGCGTCAGGTGCTGACGGAGTATCGCCAGCGCCTGGCCGAGGCGTGCCGCAAGCACGGCAAGGCGGTGGCGATGATCACGGACAGCGTGGACGGCGTCCGCGAGATGATCGAGCTGGGGGCGACGATCATCAACTACTCGTCGGACACCGCGATCCTGCGCGCCGGTTATGCGGCGATGGTCGAGGCGGTCAAGGCCAGGCCGGGGGCGTGAACGACCGCCGCCGCGATCTTCCAGCCCTGACCGGTCAGCCGGAGCGTATAGGTTTCGCCTAGCCGCTCCATCTCCGTGCCATCGGTGCGATACCGTGCGCGGCTGACGCTCACGAAGGCCAGACCGTCGGCCACCTGCTTCACGCGCAGGTCGGTCAGCTCGCTCCGGGCATAGCCCCGCGCGCGCAGCCCATCCATGAGGCGGGCAAACATGGCCTCCGTGGCCGCCGGCGTCGCCATGACGAGCGTCGTCTCCCGCGTGATCATCACGCACGGCACGTCGCAATAGGCGACCACGGCGGCGGGATCCAGCGTCTGGAACGCCTGCACGTAGTCGATGAACGCCTGGACGAGCGCGTCCCCCTCGGACTTCATACGTCCTCCTTCACGGTCGCGGCCGGGCCGCTGACCGCCCGCTGATACCGGGCGAGCAGGTCGGCGTCGTCGATCGAGCCATGATGGTGGATCTGACGCCAGCGCCCGTCGGTCCAGCGGTAGACGCGGCTGGTACGGATCGTGACCTCGAGGCGATCGGCGCCGCGACTCAGCTCGCCTCGCTCGCGGCCGATGGCCACGAAGACCTCGCCGTGATGCTGGACCGACGCGTCGTGCAGTGCGACGTTGACGCGGGCCGGCCCTTCGAAGATCCGTCGGTAGACGTCACGGATCCTCGGCCACCCGCGCGTGATCCCACCCAGCGGGTTGTCCATGACGACGTCGCCGGCTCCGTCCCAGTTGAGCTCCATGAGCGCGAGGTCGCCGGTATTGAAGGCGCGGTAGAACTCGGCCAGCGCGGCGAGCCGCTCACGTGGATCGGAGACCGTCTCGCGCCCGGTGATCGGTGTTGGAAGATTTGCCACGCGACCCGCTCGCGCGCCGCCCGGCATGACCATCCCTCCTGACTCAGGGATGGTCACAGACGCTCGGGGGATTCGGGCGGCTCCCGCTCGACGTCCGGCTAGAGCCGGAGGCCCTTGAGATACTCCCGAAACGCATCGGCCAGGTCCGGTCGGGCCAGCGCGAACTCCACGGTAGCCTTGAGGAAGCCGAGCTTGTCGCCGGTGTCGTAGCGCTTACCCTCGAACTCCACCGCGTACATCGGCCGGCGCTTGCGTAGCGTGCGCAGGCCGTCAGTCAACTGGATCTCGCCGCGGCGGTCGGCGGCGGTCTCGGCCAGGATGTCGAAGACATCGGGCGTCAGCACATAGCGCCCGATGATGGCCAGGTCGGACGGCGCATCCTCGGGCCGCGGCTTCTCGACGAGATCGGAGATCTCCCACACGTTGCCGCCGATGTTGCGCCGGCGATCACGCCGTACTGATGGATGCGCTCGCGCGGCACGCGCTCGACGGCGATCACCGGGCCGTTGTACTTGTCGAAGACGTCGAGGAGCTGCTTCATGCAGGGCGTGGGCGCCCCGCCGATGATGTCGTCGCCCAGGAAGACGCCGAACGGCTCGCCGCCCACCAGCGTGCGGGCCACCAGGATGGCGTGGCCCAGTCCGAGCGGCTCCTTCTGGCGTACGTAGCATACCGAGGCCAACTCGGAGATGGTCTTGATCTGGGCCAGCTCCTCCACCTTCCCGCGGTCGTTCAGGTAGTACTCGAGCTCGAAGGCGGCGTCGAAGTGATCCTCGATCGCGCGCTTGTTGCGGCCGGTGACGATGATGATCTCGGACAGGCCCGAGGCCACCGCCTCCTCGACCACGTACTGGATCGTCGGCTTGTCCACCAGGGGCAGCATTTCCTTGGGCTGCGCCTTGGTGGCGGGCAGGAACCGCGTGCCGAGTCCGGCCGCTGGGAAGACCGCCTTGCGTACGCTCATGCGGGGGCTCCTATCCGGCGGCGCCGATCGGGGGCCAGTGCTGCCGGTCGAATGCTTCCTTGATGCGGCGCCGCAGCTCGTACTCGACGGCCTGGCGTCGCTCGGGGGCGACGCGTGCCGTGAGTCGCAGCAGCATGTCGCCGCCGCTCCATCCAATGATACCTTGCGCTTCCGGCCGGTCCAGCGCGCTCGCCGCCTCGCCGGCCCAGGCGGCGCCCACCTCGGTCAGGACCGCCAGCGCCTGCGCCACCGGCACCTCGCGCGCGACGGGCACGTCCACCATGGCCCGCGCCCCGCCGAGACTGTAATTGGCGAACTCGGTGAGCTGGCCGTTGGGCACGACGCGCAGCGCTCCGTCGTCCAGGCGCACGGTGGCCACCCGCAGGCCGGTGGATTCCACCGTCCCGGTGTAGCTTCCGATCTGCACGACGTCGCCGACGTGAATGAGGTCCTCGAAGAGCAGGAACATGCCCGTGATGACGTCGCGGATCAGGCTCTGCGCCCCCAGGCCAATGCCGATCCCCAGCACCCCGGCCGAGACCACGATCGCGCCCACGTCCACGCCCAGCTCGCGCAGCGCGATCACCACCACGACGAAGCCGACCGCCCAGCGGGCCACGCTGGTGAGGAGCGAGGCCAGCGTGCGCACGCGGACGACGTCCGTGCCCGGCCGCAGCAGCGAGAGGCGCCGGATCAGCCCGACCACGACCCGGTAGGCGATCAGCAGCAGGACGACCGTCAGCGCGATCACCAGCAGCCGGGCGGCCAGCAGCGCGCTGGAGTGCTCCAGCGCGGTGAAGCGCACGATCAGCTCGGCCAGAGGGGCGGTCACGGCTCAGGCGGGGTGGCGCGATTCGTCACATGCGGTCCGCATGCGGCGGGCGCGCCGCGCGCGGAGCACGCTGAAGGCGACGAGCCACGTCACGCCGCCCGCGACCAGACCGAGCGCGGTCGTGCCGACCAGCAGCCACACCGACCAGCCGGCCAGACCCGACAGATGCGGCAGCAGCGCCGATCCGATCTTGACCGCGCCGGCGTACACGAAGGGCGCGAACCACGGCAGGTTGAGCCACGTCCCGGCGATGGTGAGCGCGGGATTCAGCCGGCCCACGGTGGCCACGACGAGGGCCAGCAGCGTCTGGAAGCCCCAGAACGGGGTGAAGCTGATGAAGACGCCCACCGCGAGTGCGAGCGCCATCCGCCACGGTGATTCATCGAGGGAGACGACCATCGCCAGCCACTGCCGCCACTGATGCGGCGAGCACATCCGCCGCAGGGAGATCATGAGCGGGGACGCCCGCGACCGACGCCCTCGAGGACGGCGATGATCGCCAGCACGCAGGCGACTTGCAGCAACACCAGCGCGGCTTCGCGCGGCGTGGCTTCCTTGAGCAGGATGGCCGACAGACCCAGGGTCGCCGCGATGAAATAGATCAGGAAGACGCTCTGCGTCTTGGAGAGGCCCACCGCCTCGAAGCGGTGATGGATGTGGTCCTTGGCCGCGTAGGCCAGCCACTCCCGGAGCGAGTGCACTTTCCCTGTCACGATCCGGACCACCCCCACGAAAGCAATGTCGAACAGCGGAACGGCCAGGATGAGGACCGGAGTCAGCAACGCGACGATCGGATTGTTCTCCGCCCATTCTCCCATGACGGCCAAGCCGGCGAGCGTGAAGCCGATGAAGCTCGCCCCGGAGTCGCCGAGGAAGATCAGGGCCCCACCGGGACGCAGATTGTAAGGAAGAAAACCCAGACAGGCGCCCACCAGCGGGGCGGCCAGGATGAAGATGTACGACTGATGCATCTGTAACGCCGCGATGCTGAAGAAGAACCCGGCGATGACGCCGAGCCCCGCCGCCAGGCCGTCCATCCCGTCAAGGAACTGCATGGCGTTGGTCACGGTGAGAAACCACAGCAACGTCAGTACCAGGTTGAGCCAGGCCGCCCCCGGAATCGCCAGGGGCACTACGTCCAGGACGACCCCATAGGTCATGGCCACCGTGGCCGCCGCCACCTGGCCGGCCAGCTTCAGGGGCGCAGGCAGATCGAAGGCGTCGTCGAGGAGACCGAGCACCACGACGATGGTCGCGCCCAGGGCCACGCCCTTGAGGCCGCGCGAGAAGTCGAAGTTGAACAGCACGGTGATCGCGAACGCCGCGTAGACCGCGGCCCCGCCGAGCAGCGGCGTGGCGTACTGATGGATCTTGCGCGCCGAGGGATTGTCGAGCACGCCGAGCGCGAACGCGATGCGTCGCAACACCGGCACGCCGAAGAAGGCGACCGCGGAGGCCAGCGCGGCCAGGTACGCCCAGTCGAGGCCGGCGGCGACGAACCAGCCGCGCACGTAGGGCAGGAACAGCACGCCGACCAGGCTCAGCCGCCCGAGCGCGCGCGCGGCGGGCGCGGTGCCGAGGGGCTCGGGTGGTGCGTGCGAGGGAATCAGAGGTTCAGCAGGAGGCGGACCGACTGGAAGGCTTCCGCATACTTCACCCGGGCCTGGATCCCACGGAAGTTGGCGCACGACACGGCCAGCTCGAGGATGGTGAGGTCCTCGATGTTCGTCTTGGCCACCTGGGAGCGATGCGCCTCCAGGCAGGCCAGCTTCTTGTCGAGCACCTTCTCCACGTCGGTGAAGCAGTTGGGCGTGAAGTTCTGGGCCGTGGGTCCTTCGTAGAAGAGGAAGTTCGGGACGTAGCGGGTGGCCGACAGCGTGCCCTGGGCGAGGTTCCGGTGATCCTGATGCGTGTCATCCGGGTAGTGCACCAGGATCATCCGCGGCTTGATCTTCTTGATCACCGACTCGATGCGCACGATCAGCTCGCGGTTGAGCGGGATCTCGGTGTCCGGATACTCGCCCCAGAACACCTCGCGCGCGCCAATGATCGTCGCCGAGTCTTGCTGCTCCTGGCGCCGCACGTCCGCGTCGCCGCCCAGGGAGCCGTCGGAGGCCACCCACAGGTAAACGTCGTGACCACGCTGCGCGTACTTGGTGAGCATGCCGCCGCAGCCGTACTCGATATCGTCGGGGTGTGCGCCGATGGCCAGGACGTTCATTCGGGAAAGCGCCTTCTCGAGGCCCGGTTAAGCCGGCTCGGAGGCCGCATCGCGAAGCGGCTGCGGCGACCACGAGTCACCCGAGCGCAGGATGGCGAGAGCCTCATCGCCGTGGGTTAATAATAGGTCAAGCCCCGAGAGAAACGGAGCGAAATCCCCGTGCAACTGGGCGTACTCCGGATGCGCGTACGACTGGTAGAGCACGCGAATTCCCTCCGACTCGAAGCGGGCGAGGTTCATGTACGTGGCGCCGTCGCGGCCGGCCAGATACGTGTCGGCGCCCACTTCGTGACAGATGGCGATCAGCCTTTCGGTGGGCTCGTCGGGTATCGGCCCAAACGATGAGGCCCGGCGGACGGGCGACGTGACGCCGATGGTGCGGGCCAGCCACTCGGCGCTCGCCACCGCGAGCGGCATCAGCCGCTCCCACGGCTCGGCATAGAACCGATCCAGCGCCTCGCGATGACGCGCCAGGTGTGGCGCACCGGTGTACGCGTGCTCGATGGCGCGACGATGCCGGGCTTGCCAGGGCTGCGTACGGACCACCGTCACCTCGTCGATGCCCATGCCGAGCTTGGCGTGCACCGGGACCGTGAGCCACTGCGCCCCGCTGGCGGTCTTGATGCGATTGCGGTTCTGCCAGCCGTTCTTGGTGTATTGCACGGTGTCCAGGAACACGAAGACGTCGGCGGCCGCCCACTTGGCGAGATAGCCGAGCCACGGCAGATAGTGCGGCTGGTGGATGGCGACCGCGGTCACGGCCGCACGAAGATCGGGTTGGTCAGCACGCGCTGCTGCGCACCGCGCGCCTCGGCGCGCAGCACGAGCGGCGTGCCGTCGGTCACCTCGCGGTGCACCACGCGCATGGGGGTGGCGCCGCGCTCGAGCACGCGCAGGCGGCCGTTGCTGATCACCGACACGCGGACGTCGTGACTCTTGCCGTCACTGGCCTCCACCACGACATGCAGCTCGATCGGAGTACCGGCCGGCGCCCGCAGCGTCTCGCCCACGATGGCGGTGGTCGCGCCCGCCCTGACCACGAACTCGCCGACGTCGAACCCGAGCTCGCGCGTGCGCTGGACGGCGTACATCCGCCCCTGCCGAAGCGCGTCGAGCACGCCGGCCGCCGACTTCTCGCGCACGAGGAACACCGTCTGCAGCGGGCCGATCTGCTTGCCCGCGCTCAGCCCGTGGAAGCCCGACTCGGCCAGAGCCCAGGCCGGTCGCGTGCGCTCGCCCCGGGCATACTCGCTCAGCAGGCGGTCCCAGCCCCGGCCGGGCTGCTCGAAGGTCGTCGTGTCCTCGTAGACCGCGCCGAACGCGCTGTAGCGAAACGTCCGCAGCAGATCGTCCGCATACGGCTCGGTCAGCCAGCTCACCCGCACCGGCCCGACGTGCTGCTCGCCGCGGTCCACCGCCTCGGGCAGCGACCACACCACTGCCCCGCCTCCCTGCTCGACCCGGTCGATCAGGTCCTGGTACGGCGCGAGCCCCGCGGCGTACGTCGTCGGGTGCGGGTCGGTCACGAACGGCCAGCCGCGGATCAGGGCGACGAGCCCCACGGCGCTCAGCACGAGGCCGGGCAGCCACGCGCGGCGATGCACGATGACGACCGCGCCGCGGCCGAGCCGCTGCCTGACCGGACGCCGGCGCGCCAGCAGCACCACGCCCGGGATCAGCAGCAGCACCGGCAGCGCGTCGAACAGGGACTGCCAGCCGTACACGCCGGCGGCCAGATTGCCCACCACCGGCAAGGCGCGCAGCGCCTGCGGCTCGGTCACGCCGAACACGAGCAGGTTCTTCTGCGTGTCGTGCACGGTCATGTCGAGCGCGATCGGCGAGCCGGTCCAGTAGTAGTGAGGGACGACCTCGACGCCGGGGATGAGCAGGACGTGCGGCAGGCGCGCCTGCGCCTCGGCCACCCGACGCAGGTACTGCTCGACGTCGCCGTCGAGCGAGCGCTCTTGCCGGACGACCCGCGTCAGCGCGCGAAACGGCGGCAGACCGTACTCGACGCGGAGTCGATAGTTCTCGGCGAGCAGTAGCGCGCCGATGCCTTGACGGTCAGCCAGGCCCACCAGGCCTTCCAGCGAGAAGTCGCCGGTCGTGATGTCCGAGTGCACGTGCACGACACCGCGCACGCGCTCCAGCGCCGCCGCCGGGCCGGGGAGCGCGAGCGCCAGCAGCAGGCCGAAGACGAGCGCGCGTCCCGTCACGCCAGCCCCTTGGCGCGCACCAGCCGGTCGTAGATCGCGCGCATCGCGCCCGCGGCGACGTCGGTGGAAAACGCCTCGGCGCGCGGGCGCGCGGCGGCGCCGAGCTTGTCGCGCAGGGCGGGGTCCGTGCCGATCTCGGTGAGCGCGGCGGCCAGGGCGGAGGCGTCGTCGGGTGGGACCAGCCGCCCGCACTCGTCCACGATCACGTCGGGGATGCCGCCCACGGTGGTCCCGACGACGGGCAGCCCGAGCGCCATGGCCTCGACGAGCACCCGCCCCATGCCCTCGTTGCGCGAGGGTGCGGCCAGCACGTCGGCGGCGGCGAGCGCGTCGATCACCTCGGTGGTGGCTCCGGTGATGTGCAGGCGAGCGGCGACCCCGAGCGCCGCGGCGTGGTTCTCCAGCGCGCCCCGCTCCTCGCCGTCGCCGATCAGCAGCACGTGCGCATCGGGCACGACGCCGGCGATCTCGGCCAGCGCGCTCACCAGCAGGTCGAAGCCCTTGATCGGGACCAGACGGCCCACCCCGGCGATCACGAAGGCGTCGGGCCCCAGCCCCAGGCTCGCGCGCGCCGCGTCGCGCGCCGGCGCCGCCTCCCGCAGGGCGGCCGTCGGCACACCGCTGGGCACCACGGCGTACTGCGCGCGCCGCCCGATGCCACGCTCGAGGTGCTCCTCGACCTCGCGCGTCGTGAGGGTCACGATCGTATCCGTCCAGCGCGCGGCCAGGCGCTCGAGCATCACGAACAGCGCCGTCTTCTGCGCTCCCCAGTAGCCGTAGAAGATGTGGCCGTGCGGCTGGTGAATGATCACGGGCACCCCGGCCAGCCGGGCCGCCAGGCGGCCCACGAAGCCCGCCTTCGACGTGTGGGTGTGCACGATGTGGGGGCGCACGCGACGGAAGCGTCGCCAGAGCTGGCCCACCGCCGCCAGGTCCCGGAGGGGATGCACCTCGCGGCCGAGCGTTGCGATCTGCACGATCTCGCAGCCCCGCCTCCGGGCGTCGTCCATCACCGGCGGCTCCGACTCGGGGCCGAGCACGAGCGTGGACGGGTAGCCGGCGCGGGCGAGGTCCGCGATCGTCAGCACGGTGTTCTCCGACGAGCCCCCCATCGTCAGGCGGGTGATCACGTGATCGACGCGGATCACGAGGCCGCTCCGCCACGCCGGCGCGCGTAGATCTCGATCGAGGGCCCCACCAGCCAGCGTCCGCCCGTCACCACGCGCGCCGTCCCCGCGAGCACCGCGGTGAGCCGGCGCACGATCCGCCGTCCGGTACTCCCCCGTCGCGTGGAGGCGTCGTCGGGTGCCGTGGCGGCGAGTGCCGAGTTACGCAGCGTCACCACGTCGAAGCCCGCACGCTCGACCAGGCTGCGCACGGCCGCGGGCGGGAACGCGAAGAGGTGCAGGATCGGGTAGGCATCCCAGCGGCGCCAGCGTACCAACGGGCCGAGGCGGGCGAGCACCGGCGGCCATGGCGCGTGGAAGGCGGCGTTGGGAATCCGCACGGCGAGGAGCCCGCCGGGCCGCAGCACGCGCGCCGCTTCATGCATCACGGCCAGCGGATGCAGGGTGTGATCCAGCACGTTGACCAGCGTGAGCGCATCGAACGTGGCCTCGGCGAAGGGCAAGGCGCCGGCGTCGGCCTGCACGACCGGCCCCGCCGCTGCCGCGCTCGCGCAGGCCTCGTGCGACAGATCGGTGCCGGCGGCGCGCCAGCCGTCGCCGCGCGCCGCCGCCACGAGATGGCCGCCGCCACAGCCGACGTCCAGCAGACGACCGGGCGGGGCCAGGCTTCCCAGGTGCGTCAGGACCGACTGCAGCATCGCGCGCCGCGCCCCGGCGATCTGGGCGGGCGGGAAGCGGCGCTGGTAGCGCTGCTCGTACTCGCACCGCACCTCGGTGGCGGCGGGCAGGACCACCACGCGCCGCGTGCCGCACCGAGGGCACGCGCGGTACCGCTGGCCGTTGTAGAGCAGCCGCGAGGGCAGCAGCACGCCGCCACACGCCTCGCAGACGGCCGGGCTCGCTTCGGTCACCGGACGTCGCTCGACAACGTCCCTCAGCGCCCGCTCGAGATCGTCCACCACGTGCTCCCAGCCGAACCGCGACTCGGCGTGGCGACGGCAGGCCTCGCGCAGACGAACCCCGCCCCCGGGATCGCGGGCGAGCCGGTCAAGGAAGGCGCCGGTATCGGCCTCCATCGCCTCGGCGGTGGCATCGCTGAAGACCAGCGCGGGGTCGAGCGATTCGAGCAGCTCCGGGGTGGCGCCGACCGGCGTGCCGAGCACCGGCGTGCCGCAGGCCAGCGCCTCCGCGGTCACCAGCCCGAAGCCTTCCAGCTCGCGGGTGGGCAGGACGAAGACGTCGGCGGCCTGGTAGTAGCGCGGCAGATCGGCGTCGGGGACGAAGCCGAGAAACGTGACGTGCTTGTCCAGACCCAGCTGTCCCACCTGCCGCTCGAGCACTTCGCGATGGGAGCCCGCACCGCCGATCAGCAAGCGGAGCTCGGGCGAGCGGCGCACCAACCCCACCATGGCGGCAATGAGCGTGTCGAGCCCCATGCGGGCCTCGAGATTGCGCACGGTGAGCAGCAGCGGGCTGTCGAGCGGCAGCCCGAGGCCCGCCCTCACCTGCTGGCGGTCCGCGGCGGGCTGGAAGCGTTCGACATCGACGCCGCCCGGAATCTTCACGGTGCGCTCGGCCGGGATGCGATACAGCCGCCACAGCAGCGAGACGGAAAAATCGCTCATGACGTGGATCCGCGTGGCCCGGCGCAGACACGCGCGCTCCGCCATCCACAGCGCGGCCAGCCCGGCGACGCCGGTCACCCCCGCGCGGTGATGCGCCGTCATCCGCTGCCGCGAGCGGTACTCGAGCGGCGCCGGCGACAGGAAGCTGTAGAGCGAGGGCAGCCGCCGGCCGATGGACGAGGCGAGCACGCCGTAGCCGGACAGCGGCTGATAGACGTTGATCAGATCGGCGTCCTGCTCGGCAAGCAGACGCGCCGCCGACCGCCGGGCTTCGGCCAGGGTGCTCCGGAGGAAATCGGCCGGCGAGCGGCGCACCGAGGCGAATTCCACGATGCGCACGCCCTCGCGCACGACCGGGGCCGCCGGCTCGAGCCCCGGGGCCCGGCACAGCACGCGGACGTCGTGGCCCCGGCTGGCGAGCCGGCGGGCCTGCTCCCACAGGGTGCGCTCCGCGCCGCCCGGTACGTGGAGCGGCGAGACGTCGGCGATGGCGAGGATGCGGAGTGCTCTCACGCGAGACTCCACGCCGACCCGCGGTCGAGGTACTCGCGCAGCCACAGCTCGGCCATCATCAGCGTCCACAGACGGTCGCCGTGCGCGCGGCGGCCGGTCACGTGCTCGGCCTTGAGCGCCTCCACGGCGGCCGGCTGGAACAGGCCGCGGACGCGCACCTGTTCGGGCGACAGCAGATCGTCCATGAGCGGGCGCAGGTCCGTGCGCAGCCAGTGGGCCAGCGGGATCATGAAGCCTTGCTTTCGGTGCTCCAGCACGCCGCGGGGCAGCACGTCGGCGTAGATCGTCTTGAGCAGCGATTTGAGCCGGAAGCCGCGGGTCTTCACCGACGGGGCGATCGACAGGCTCGCCTCGATCAGACGGTGGTCGCAGAACGGCGCGCGCAGCTCGAGCGAGCTCGCCATCGACATCCGATCGGCCATGACGAGCAGATCGTCCGGCAGGTACGTGGCCAGATCGATCCGGAACGCACCGTCCATCGGATCGCCGTGACCGCGGGCGGCCCAGGCAGCGCGCCGGTCCCCCTCCACGTCGGCATCGAGCCGGGCCCGCAGCGCCGGTGTCGCCAGTGCCGTCAGATCGCCGGGGCCGAAGAAGCGGGTCCAGGTCAGGTAGCGATCCGGCAGCGGCTGCTCGCCGCCAGCCGTGAAGCGCAGGAGCCAGTCGCGCAGGTTGCGGCTCGTGTAGGACTCACCGAGCGCGCGGGCCGCCAGCGCGGCGGTCGGCACCCGCAGCGCGCGCGGCACGCGGGCCCACCACTCGGAGACGCGCAGGCCGAGATAGCGCGGATAGCCGGCAAACGCTTCGTCGCCGCCGATCCCGGAGAGCGCGACCTTGACGTGGCGCGCGGTGGCCGCCGCGACGGCGAAGGTCGGGATGGCGGAAGAGTCGGCAAACGGCTCATCGAAGGCACGCACGATGATCGGCGCCAGCTCGGCGGCCTTGGGCTCCAGGATCTCCTCGTGGTGCTCGGTGCCGAACCGCTCGGCCACCTGGCGGGCGTACGGCAGCTCGTCGTAGGATGCCGCCGAGGCGCCGAAGCCGATGCTGAACGTGGTGATCCGGCCGCTGGTTACCTCGCGCATGCTGGCCACCACCACGCTCGAGTCGACGCCGCCGGACAGGAACGCGCCCACCGGCACGTCGCTCTCCAGGCGCAGGCGTACGGCCTCGCGCACCTCGCGGCGCACCGCCTGACCGAGCTCGCGCGCGTCCAGCCCGGCGAAGGTCGTGGGCGTTCCCGCCGGAAGCGTCCAGTAGCGGTGCTCAGTCAGGACGCCGGCGGCAAAGGTCGCGGTGTGGCCGGGCGCGAGCTTGGCGATGCCGGCGAAGGCCGAGCGCGTGGGGGGCGTCGCGCCCCACGTCAGGTAGTGATGCAGGGCCGGCCAGTCCACCGCACGCCCGGGGCCGGGATGGCAGAACAGCGCCTTGATCTCGGAGGCGAAGACCAGCGTGCGGCCGTCCTGCCAGTAGTAAAGCGGCTTCTTGCCGAGCCGGTCCCGCGCGAGGAACAACACCTGCCGCCTCGCGTCCCAGATCGCGAAGGCGAACATCCCTCGCAGGCGATCGACACACGCCTCGCCGTCCGCCTGCCACGCCCGGAGAATCACCTCCGTGTCGCTCTGCGTCCGGAAGCGATGGCCGTGCGCCTCGAGGTCGGCGCGCACCGCGCGGAAGTTGTAGATCTCGCCGTTGAAAACGATCGTCGCCGTCCCGTCGTCGCTCGTCATCGGCTGGCGACCGGTGACCAGATCGATGATCGCCAGGCGCGTCATGCCGAGGCCGGCGCCGTCGCTCACGGATACGCCGCGGTCATCCGGACCGCGGTGATCGAGCGCCGTGAGCATGGCGTCGAGCACGGTCGGCGACGGCGCCCCCACGATGCCGGCGATGCCGCACATCAGCCGGCCCTCGGGGAGCGCGTGGGGCCCCGGCCGACGGTGGCCTGCAGCAGATCCACGACGCGCCCGGCCGTACGCTCGGCGGTGAACTCCTGCGCGCGGGCCAGGCCGCGCTTGGCCATGTGCGCGCGCTCGTCGGGCGCGCCGAGCACACGCGCCAGCGCGATGGTCAATGCGGGCTCGTTCTTCGTGTCCACCAGCAGACCGGCGTCACCGACCACCTCGGGCAGCGCACCCCGGCGCGAGGCGATCACCGGGGTGCCGCAGGCCATCGCCTCGAGCGCGGGGAGGCCGAAGCCTTCCTCGAGCGACGGCAGGACGAACGCCAGGGCGCCCGTGTAGACGGCCGCCATGTCCGCGTCGTCGATCAGCCCCGGAAACGCGACGCCGGCCCCGAGGCCCAGCGAGACCGCTTCTGCCCCGAGCGCGGGCTGACGCGCGCGGTCGCCGCCGGCCAGCACCAGCTGATGCGCGCGGCGCAGCGGCTCGGGCAGCACGGACCAGGCCCGCAGCAGCCGCGGCAGGTTCTTGTGGGGCAGGAAGTTTCCGACGTAGAGGACGTAGCGCTCGCCGAGGCCGTAGCGCGCGCGCTGCTCCGCAGTAAGCGTCGTCGGCGCGAACTCCGGGCCGAGCCCCACCGGGATGACCGTGATGCGCCCGGCGGGCAGGCCGAGCCGCGTCACGATCTCGCGCCGGCTGTGCTCGGAGTCGGCCACGATCGCGCCGGCGCGCCGGGCGTAGAGCCGGGCCAGGCGCGTCATCGTCGCGTCGTAGAGGGGGCGATGACGGCCGGGATAGCCGATGAAGAAGAGGTCGTGAATGGTCACCACCGTCGGGCACGGCGCCACCAGCGGGGCCTTGTAGTACGGCGACAGGAACACGTCGGCGCCGTCACGCCGGAGCGCGCGCGGCAGCGTGACCTGATCCCACCACTGCGTCCACGCACCGTCGAGGACCGACAGCGTCACCCCGGGCAGCGGCGGCTCGAGCCGGGTGCCGTGGTCGCCGTAGACGATGCACGGAAGCCCCCGCGCGGAGGCGGCCCGCAGTACCTCGACGCAATAGCGCCGGATCCCGGTCCGCACGCCCGCCCGCAGCTCGCGTCCGTCGAGCGCGATGCGCATCACCGCACCCGGGCCTGCGGCGGCCGCGGCGTCACGCCGGGGACCAGGCGCGCCCACGTGTGCCCGTCGCCGAGCCGGGTCCATCCGGCATCGTCCAGCGGGCCGCCCTCGGCCACCACCGCACGCACGCCGGCCCGCGCCAGCGCCGCATCGAGTCGAGCATCCGCGCCGGCGATCGGCGCCGACGTGGCGCCCATCTCGACGGCCGCGGTCACGCGCAGACGCGCCAGGCGCGCCCAGCCCGCCGTGAAGAAGTCGCCGGCCACCGCGACGCGGTCGCCGGCTTGAAGGCCGAGGCCCTGCAGGCCGCGGGCGATCTCCCAGTGGCGATGGATCAGCGGATCACCGCGCACCAGGCCCTTCACCTCGTGCGCGGCGTCGTAGGCGACCATCGCCGCCACCGGGGTCACCTGGGCCACGAAGACCGCGGTCACCACGGCGCCGGCCAGTCGGCGGGCACCCGGCGTGTCGGGCAGACGAATCGCCGCGAACGCACCGGCCAGCAGCAGGATGACGAAGGCGCCGATGTAGCGATACTCGATGTGGATCGCGACGTACATGCCGAGCGGGACCCCGGCCAGCGCCACGACGAACAGTGGCCAGCGCCAGGCGCGGACCCGTCCGCGGGCGGCGACGGCGAGCACCGCGAGACCGACGAGGCACGGGACCCAACCGAGCGCGAGCCGGCCCAGAGCCTGTAGATTCGCCACGACCGCCTGCGCCTGGCGCGCGGGATCGAACCGATGCACGGCGCCCTCGTGCCAGTAGCCCGGATCGCGCCAGAGCGGCAGCGTGCCCGGAACGCCGCCGTCGAACCCGTAGACGGCCGGCGCGGTCAGCAGCTGGACGGGCGGATGCGTCAACCCGTCGTGCGCGCCGAACGCGGTCAACCCCGTCTCGATCCGCTGGCCGTCGGGCCGGTTCACGATCCAGCCGTAGTTGAGCCCGGCGGACTCCCCGACGCTCAGCCGCCCCATGCCCGCGCTCAGCACCATGATCCACGGCAGCGCGATGGCCGAGAACACGGCGAGCGCGAGCGCCACGCGCGCCGCGCCGCCCCGTCGCCACACCATCCCGCCCAGCAGCGCGAAGGTGACGACGGCCACCGGCAGCATCGCGAGCTTGGCGAGATAGCCGAAGCCGAGCACGAGCCCCAGGGCCACGAACGTCCGCAGTGGGGCGTGGCCCGCGGCGATGCGGCCGAGCAGGGCTGCCGTCAGCAGCACGGCGCTGAACACGAGCAGGTCGGGCGTGACCAGACGCAGCGTGACCATCCAGAGGCTCGCGGGCAGGAACACCGCGTAGCCCCACAGACGCCACGTCCAGTCGGCGGGACGCCGGCCGACCGGCTCACCGGCGACCACGTCCCACCAATCGCGCAAGGCGTGCAGGAACACCTCGAAGCAGACGAGCGCGATCGCGAAGAGCACGACGTTCACCAGGTGGACCACCGGGAACTCCCAGTACGCGGACGGGCTCAGGGCGGCGAGCGTCCCGCCGAGCAGCCAGGAGTAGAGCGGGCTCCAGTAGGCGCTGAGCGCGCCGCGCCAGTCGCCGCGGGCGTAGGCGTCACCGATGTCGAGGTACGAGATGCCGTCGGCGTTGATCGCGTTGCGGCCGGCGAAGGCGGCCACCACGCCGAGCGCCAGCGCCAGACCGCGCAGGCCGTCGCGGAGCCAGCGCTCGCGCACGGGGCTCACCGCGCGGCCTCCCGCAACGCCTCGGCGTAGACCTGCTCGACGCCCGCAACGTGCCGGGCCGCACTGAAGCGCTCCGTGGCGCGCAGCCGGGCCGCGGCGCCCAGCTTGGCCCGGAGCCCCGGATCACCGAGCAGTCGGTTGAGCGCGTCGGCGAGCGCGGCCGGATCCGCGTGCGGCACGAGCAGCCCGGTCTCGCCGTCCACGACGATCTCGGGGATGCCGCCCACGCGGCTGGCCACCACCGGCTTTTCCAGACACGCGGCCTCGACGAGCACCCGGCCGAAGCCCTCCGAGCGCGAGGGCAACGTGACGACATCGGCCTCCTCGAAGATCGGCCGTGGATCGCCGGTCCACTGGCGAAGCTCGAGCGCCGTCTCGACACCGAGCGCGCGGGCGAGTGCCTGCAGTCGCGCCCCCTCACCCTCGACGTCGGCCCCGAGCAGCACGAAGCGCGTCGACGGGTGCCGGGCCAGGATCGCCGGTGCCGCCCGCACGAGGATCCGCTGGCCCTTGGCCGGCATCAGGCGCCCCGGCAACAACACGCAGCGCGAACCCGTCGGGGGTGCTCCCCGCGGCGTCCAGTGCTCGACGTCGACCCCATTGGCGACGACCCGCACCCGCCGGGCGCGCGGCGATCCCGCGAAGCGAGCCGCGACGGCGTCGGAGATGGCGATGATGCGCGTGGCCAGGCGCAGGAGTATCGGATCGAGCCAGCGATCACGCTCGGCGATGCGCGCGTGCCAGACCAGCGGGATGCGGAGCCCGCGCGCGGCGAGCCCGGCGTAGAGCGCGCCGCGGCTGCCGTGGGCGTGGATCAGCGCGATCCGCGACCCGATGAATCGCGCGCGTAGCTCGGCTCGCGCATTCAGCACGACCGGCAGGGTCCAGGGCCGGACGCTGGGCAGAAGCTGCACCGCGACCGGCACGCCGAGCGCCCGGAGCTGCATGGCCATCTCCCCTTCGGCCGGCACGAGCGCCTGCGGCGCGAAGCGGCTGCGGTCCAAACCGCGCGCCAGCAGCAGCAGGCTCTCCTCGCCGCCTCCGACGCGCTCGGCGAAGTTCGCCACCAGGAGGATGGGGATCGGCTCAGCCACGGTCGCCGGTCCTGAGGACTCGCAGCCGGGCGGACGGCCCGGTCTCGAAGTCGCGCACCACGTCGAACCCGGGCGGGGGCGCGCCCCAGACGAGCGGCGCGAGCTGGGGCCGATCCTCCAGCGATCGGCTATCGAGGACCACCAGACGCGCGCCCGCGCGCCGCGCCGCCGCTTGCAGATCGGCGGGCGTGACGTCCGACTCGAGCGGAACGTAGCGCCGGCCGCTGTAGTAGGCGACGAACGGCTTGCGATCCATCACGACCGCGTCACCGGGCTGAGTCTCGGCGATCATCCGGGCGGCCTGCCGGTACACGGCCTCGGTCGGATCCGGACGCAACACGGGGCGGAGCGCGCCCGGCAGGGTCAACAGCACCGCGATCACGGCCAGCCCCACGCTCAAGCGCGCCGACTCCCGGCCGGCCAGCCAGCCGGCGGTGGCGATCAGCCCAGCCGCGACGAGCGGCAGGATGAACACCAGCGAGGGCAGGAACACGCGGGGCTCGACGTGGAACGCCAGCGTGCCGAGGGGCGGCAGCGCGAGCGCCAGCAGCACGCCTTCGCGCGCCACCCAGCCTTCGTCCCGCGCGCGCCGGAGCAGGCCGGGAACCAGGAAGAGCACCAACACCCCCGGCAACAGCTCGGGGAGCGAGAGCTTCAGGAAGACGAGCACGTTCAGGCCCGTGTGCACCAGCACCGCGCCCGGGTGCGCCATCGGAGCGTTGCCGACCGACGCGCCGAGGTCGAGGGTCAGGTTGTGGGCGACCTTTCCACTCAGCGTCCAGTGCCCCAGGCTCCGGCGCAGATACACGAGATACGGCGCCGCCACGAGCGCGAACCCCGCCAGCGCGCCCCCGATCCAGGCCGCCGAGGAAAGAAAGACGCGATCGCGGACGGCCAGGACGAGCGCCACCGCCAGGAGCGCCAGGAGATAGATCGCGGCTTCCGGGCGGATCAGATACGCCAGACCGAGGCTGACGCCCGCGGCCGGCAGCAGGGCCCGGTGGGCCGCGGCGAGCGCGCGCCAGCCGAGCCACACGCCGGTGGCGAGCAGGAAGGCGTACGTCGAGTCGGCCAGCACGGACGCCGCGCTGCGCACGAGGCCGGGGTGCACCGCGAGCAATGCCGCGGTCAGCAACGCGACCGGGCGCCCGAGGACGTCGCGGGCCAGCGCCCACGCGGGGACCAGCAGCGCCACGCCGAACAGGGTGGACACGAGCTGGCCGGCCGTCTCCCAGTCGCCGATGGGCCACTGGGCCACGGCGACGAGCATCGGATAGAGAGGATGGAAGAGCGGATCGAAGGGGTTGCCGGTCGTCTGAAACTGGCGGGCGATGGCGATGTAGCGGACACCGTCGGTCTCGATGACGCCGATCGCGTTGCCCACGACGATGCGCAGAATCAAGGCCAGCACGAGCACCCCGGCCAGCGCCATCAGCGCGTCTCCACGCGCAGCCAGCCGATCCGCTCGCCCAGCCGGACGTTGGCGACGAACACCCCGAAGGCCGCCAGCGTGCAGAGCACGACGCCGTGCCAGCCTTCGCGCCACCCACCCTGCCCGACGTACTTGCGCGCGAACACCCACGCCGGCCGCAGCACGAGCAGCCACCACGCGCGCCACCCGTCCGGCCGCACGCCGTGCCGCTCGAGCATGCGCGCCTCCAGGCCGCTGTAGAACCGGGTCTTGGCGGCGTGAATGGCCAGGGAGTCGTAGCTCGAGTGCAACAGGTCGGTGTGCAGGTCGCCCACCGGCCCGTCCACCAGCACTTCCTCGTGCACCAGCGCCTCGGTGAACCGCCCGCGATCGCGACGGAACAGGCGCAGCACCGGCAGCGGATACCAGCCGCAGTGGCGGATCGGGCGTCCGAGATACGAGGTCAGCCGGGGGATCCGGTAGCCGACGCGCGAGGCCGGTGCCGCCAGGGCCGCCTCGATCTCGTCACGCAGCGTCGGGGTGACGAGCTCATCGGCGTCGATGCTGAGGACCCACGGCTGGCGGGCCTGGGCCAGCGCGAACGCTTTCTGCTCGCCGAACCCCTCCCGCATGGGACGCACGATCACGCGCGCGCCGCACGCGCGGCAGATCACCGCGGTCGCATCGGTGCTGTCACCGTCGACCACGACCAGCTCCTCGGCCCAGCTCACCGCCTCCAGGCACCGGCGAATACGCGTCGCCTCGTTGCGCGCGATCACGATCACCGAGAGCCCGGGCCGCTCAGGCATGCGTCCCCCCGCGGCGGGCGCGCAGCAGGCCGGGTGACGGCGACGCGGCGAGCGAGCGGTACAGTGCGAGCGTGGCGTGCGCGCTGTCCGCCCACGACCACGTCGACTCGCTGAGTGCGCGCGCGGCGTCCGCCATGCGGGCGGCGCCCGCGACGTCCGCCAGCACGTCGCCCAGCGTGGCGGCCAGCGCGCGGGCGTCGCCCGGCGGCACCAGGCGGCCGGTCGCGCCGTCGGCGAGGAATTCACGGAACGCGCCGACCGACGTGGCCACGATCGGCGTCCCGAGGCTCGCGGCCACGCGCAGGGCACCCGAATCGGTGACGTCGCGATAGTTGAAGACGGCCACGTCGGCGGCGGCGAAATAGGTCGCGACGTCGTCGTGCGGGACATAGACGGGGCGGAACGTGACGGCGTCGCTCACGTGCGCGCGCGCGATCGCCCGCTCGTATTCGTCCCGCGAGCCGACGAGCAACGGCCCGACCACGACGAGGTGCGCCTCCGGGTGCCGCCGCTGCACCGCCGGCAACGCCCCGATCAGGTCGAGGAGGCCCTTGTAGGGTCGGATGGCGCCGAACGCGAGCAGGAGCTGCCCGCGCTCCGGCAATCCCAGCGTGCGCCGCGCTGCCGCCCGGTCGGCCGCCCGTCCGTGGCGAAAGAACGCGTAGTCGCCGTGATGGATGATCTCCACGCGGTGCCCCGACCCCAGGCGCCGCAGGGCTAGGTCGGCGGCCTCGCGCGTGTGAGCGACGACGGTGTCGGCCGTGCGCAGCGTCCGCCAGAGGGTCCACTCCTCCCAGCGCCCGTGCTCGTGCGGACGCACGTTGTGCGCCGTGGCGACCAGCCGGGCGCGGCGACGGGCCAGCGGCCAGAGCGCGGCGTCGAAGCGGGTGGAGAGCAGGCTCTGCACGTGCACGACATCCGGCGCCAGCGCCGCGATGCGGCCGAGCAGGCGCGCCGCCACGCGCGGGAACAGCCCGGCGGTCAAGCACGGATCCACCCGGAAACCCCCGTCGAGCTCGGCCAGCTCGTAGCGGGCGGCGGTGAGCAGATGGACGTCGGCACCCTCGGCGACGAGCGCCCGGCACAGATTCCAGGCGTAGTGAGCGAGCCCACCCCAGCCGCCGGTCTCGATCATGACGACCTTCACGGGCGCGCCGCCACCGGGCGCGCCAGCGCCGCCAGCAAGCGGCCACAGGCGGAGAGCTTCTCGGTGAGCACCGTGCGGCGGGCGCCGAGCGGCGGGTACTTCACCACGAGCCCGAGCATCCGGAGCGCGGTGCTGAGCGCGACCGTCCCGGCCAGCACGCGCCCGGCCGCGCGGCCACGGTGTGCGGTCACGAAGCGCACGTAGCTGACGTAATACTCGACCTGGCGCACGGTCGTCTGCCGGCTGCTGGCGCCGTGCCAGTGCACCGCTCGCGCGTCCGGCACCAGCGTCACCTCGAAGCCCGCCGCGTGGAGCCGCCGGCAGAGATCGGTCTCCTCGAAGTACATGCGGAAGCCCTCGTCGAAGCCGCCGATCCGACGATAGGCGTCGCCGCGAATCAGCATGGCGGCGCCCGAGACGGCCTCCACCGCCGTCGGCCGATCGAACACGCGGTCGGCGTAGTAGAAGCGCCGCACCGCCGCGCTCGACGGCGCCAGCGCGTGCACGCCGAGGGTCTCGGCCATGGCGAAGCCCAGGGCGGGCAGCCGCTTGGCCGAGGGCTGCGGGCGGCCGTCGGAATACACGAGCGCGGGGCCGGCCAGCGCCGAGGCCGGCGTGCGCGCCAGGAAGTCGCGCAGTGTCCCGAGCGCTGCCGGCTCGAGGAACACGTCGGCGTTCAGGGCCAGATGAAACGCACCGGGAGCGGCGGCGAAGGCCCGGTTGAGCGCGGCGCCGTAGCCCGGGTTGTCGGCCAGCACCATGACGCGCCAGCGCGGGCACTGCGCGCGCGCCGCCTC
>Ga0111539_10002014_pt1 | contig 27110 bp, 16 predicted proteins | sample RhiMethybrSRZTD1_FD_79667 | JGI IMG/M metagenome (GOLD analysis project Ga0111539, IMG submission 79667) | Populus rhizosphere microbial communities from Tennessee, USA - Rhizosphere MetaG P. TD hybrid SRZTD1 (version 2) (version 2) | ecosystem: Host-associated > Plants > Roots > Rhizosphere >...
AATCCAGGACAAGGTTGAGGGCCGCGACGACCACGAGAGCGGTGCGATCCCGCCTGTCGCGGCCACCACGCCGAGTTTGAAGTTCTCCGTGGCCACCGACAACCATTGAAGGTTCGAGATCTGGGATCAGGGATTGGGGATGAGGGATTCGAAAGTTAGAAGTGAAAGTTAAAAGTACGGAACTCCGTCCGAAATCAGCGCCGTTCGGCCATACGAGCGTCTGAAATTCGGGATGGATCGCGACGTGCCTGAAAAACGTCACGTCAGCCAGGGCTAGAAATCAAGCTTGCCCGCGCCAGACGTCGATAACCCGGCGGCCCCAAAATACGCGCAGTCGTGCGTCAAGACGTGCAGCGGCGTATCGGGTCGGCCTGGCGCGCGGCTTGGAACCGATGGCGCCATGCTAACTGCCGCCAGCCGGTCACACATTCGAATCGAAACTACTCCCGCGAGCGAACTGAATCTAAATCTTTGGCCCGAAATGTTCGAGGAGAAGGAGGAAGAGTACGGCGAGTTGGTGCTTCGTCTCCGCCCCGTGGTTGTCCATCGTTCCGGTCGGCGCTGCGTGAGACGCTCGAACGCAAGTTAAGCCGACCGCGGAACAAGCAAGAGTAGTTGCGGTAAGATTGCCGCGGCCTTCATGGCCGCGAATCCTGGAGACACATTCGGACCGTATGAAATCCTGGCCCTGATTGGGAAAGGTGGCATGGGCGAGGTGTATCGTGCGCGCGATGCACGTGTTGGGCGGGATGTCGCCATCAAGATCTCGGTGGACACCTTCAGCGAGCGGTTCGATCGGGAAGCGCGCGCTGTCGCAGCCTTGAATCATCCCCACATCTGCACGTTGTACGACGTCGGGCCGAACTTCCTGGTGATGGAACTGGTCGACGGTGAATCGCCAAAAGGCCCGTTGCCGTTGGACGAAGCGTTGCGCATTGCCCGCGAGTTGGCGAGCGCTCTTGAAGCGGCTCACCAAAAGGGCATCGTGCATCGCGACCTGAAGCCGGCCAACATCAGAGTCAAACCCGACGGAGCCGTGAAGGTCCTCGACTTTGGATTGGCGAAGCTGCACGACGGCGCCGCGCCGCTTTCCCCTGATGAGAACTCGCCGACGTTTGCCAACTTCAGCATGACGCAGCCCGGAATGATCCTCGGCACCGCCGCGTACATGGCTCCCGAACAGGCTCGTGGCAAACCCGTCGATACGCGCGCAGACATCTGGGCGTTCGGTGTCGTGCTGTATGAACTGATCACAGGAAAGCGCCCGTTTCTTGGAGAAGATGTCGGCGAAACACTCGCAGCGGTGATCAAAGAGGAGCCGAAGCTCGACGGTATTCCGAAAGTACAACGTCTCTTGCGAAGCTGTCTGCAGAAGGATCCGCGAAAGCGGTTGCGCGACATCGGCGATGCGTGGTTGCTGCTCGATGACGATAGCCCAATCGGAACCGTGTCGGCTCCTGCCGCTGCCGGCAGCGCGCGTTGGGCCTGGGCTACCGCAATCGGTCTGGGCGTGGCGCTGTCCGGGCTCGCATTCGTGCATTTTCAGGAGACTGAAGCTGTCGCGCCCCCGCCGGCTCGATTTCAGATTCCCGACGGTTCCGCCCGCGAGATGATCGTGTCGCCCGACGGTCAGAAACTCGCCTATGCGGGCGACGATGCGCAGGGAGTTCCGCGTTTGTTCGTCCATTCGCTCGAATCAGGAACGACGCGCACCGTCATGGAAGCTGGGACGTTGTCGTCGATTGTTGCCTGGTCGCCGGACACCCAGTTCGTGGCCGTTCGTGCTGACAGCAAGATCAAGAAAATCAATATCAGCGGCGGGCCGACCCAAACCATTTGTGAGTTATCGGGCGGCGCTCCGATCGCGTTGGGGAGTTGGAGTCCGGAAGGCGTTATCCTCTTCCCCCGCGACGGCATCATGCGCGTACCTGCAACAGGAGGTGAACCGATCCAGATCACGGCTGTCGACGACGCACGCCACGAGGTGTATCACCGGCGGCCGACATTTCTGCCGGACGGACGGCATTTCGTGTATTTGCGCAGCTCGAGCCTAGCCGGCAACAGCGGGATCTACGTCGGCTCCCTGGACGAAACGCTCGACGCTCAGAGTCCCAAGATGTTGGTGTCGACACCGTACGGTGCCGTTTACGCGGCCACAAGCGATTCGAAGCGCGGGCACCTGCTCTTCATGAGAGAAGACACGCTCATGGCGCAGGCATTCGATAACGATCGGCTTGAATTGACCGGCAATGTCGTTTCTCTTGCGGACTCGATTCAAACGTTCTCGACGACGGGCGCAACGTTTGCGGCCTCTTCGGACGTGCTGACATTCAGTGCAGGCGGACGCGTGAATGCCACGTTCACATGGCGCGATCGGCAGGGGAAACTGGTCAGTCAGGAGTCCGGCGATGCGGGAATTCTGGCCGTGAGTCTGTCGCCGGACGGAACTCGGGCGGCTTATTACCGCAGGACTTCAGGGAATATCGACATCTGGGTTCGCGATTTCAGTCGCGGCACGACTGCGCGTCTGACGTTCGCTCCCATTACTCCCGGCGTGAATATCGCGTGGTCCGCAGATTCCCGCCGCATCACTTTTACCGCACCGAATAAGAACGGCGGATACGACCTCGTCCAAAAAGCCGCAGACGGTTCGGGTAACGAAGAAAGACTGCTTCATTCGGACTCGCTGATCGTCGCAGGCGACTGGTCTGTGAATGATCGCTTTCTGTTGTACAGCGCCTACCTGGGCGAAGGTGGGACTGCCGATCTCTGGGTCTTGCCCCGCGCCGGCTCTGGCGGGAGTAAGCCTTTCGCGGTCGTGAAGAGTGACGCGCACGAAACGGCGGGCAAGTTTTCGCCGGACAGCCGCTGGATTGCATACACGTCCGACGAGACGGGGCAACCCGAGGTGTATGTCCGCCCCTTCAGTCCCGATGGAGACACCGGTTCGAGCGGCAGCAAATGGCAAATCTCAACATCAGGAGGTTCCCGGCCCTCGTGGCGCGGCGATGGCGCTGAAATCCTATTTCAATCGGGCGATCAGAAATTGATGGCGACCCCGGTGACCGCGAATCCAAGCTTCAGCACGGGAACTCCACAAGCACTGATGCCCCTTTTGGATGCCTTCAGCTGGCAACCCGATCCCAAGGCCGAACGATTCCTGGTCTCAATGTCAAGCGAGAATCAGAATCCCTCCGGAATCACGTTCGTTCTCAATTGGACCAGTCTGCTGTCGCAGCGGTGAACACGGCTGGGATCAGGGATTAGAGATTAGGTGTGTTGTACGAGGACATAAGTCACATCCGTAAGATGCGGTCGCATGGAGGCGACGTATGCGTGGTGTGGCCCACGACCCAGTGTTTCGAGCCAAGCTGATGGCAATGCACGAGCAAGGCGTGACTCTGACCGCGCTGAGCGCCGACCTCGGGATCGCCCGAGCAGTGTTGTCGCGTTGGTGGTCTCGCTACCAAGCCGACGATCTCGCCGGTCTCCGCCCGCGCAGTCGCCGGCCGCGGACGTCGCCCACGCAGATTAGTGGTCGGCTCGAAGCGCGCATCCTGGCCCTGCGCGGAGGGCGACAGAGTGCGGCCCGGATTAGCCACGCACTGGGGCTCGGGCAGGGCACCGTCCAGCGCGTACTGGAAGCGCAGGGGGTCAATCAGCTGCCTCGACCTGCGCGGGTGAAGCCCAAGCGCTTCGAAAAACAGCGGCCTGGTGAGCTCGTCCACATCGATTTCAAATACCTGCCGGCCCTGCGTAATGCCTGCCATGATTTCGAATTTGCCGCCGTGGATGACTGCAGCCGAGAGGCCGTCGTGTGGATCACGACCGCGCCCACCAGCGCCGCGGCGACGGCGTTTCTCGAGCGCGTCGCCGCGGCCTTGCCGTATCCCATTGACGCCGTCCTGACACCGACAACGCCTTCGCCTTCACCATGCGCCACGCGCAGCATGCCGACCGCCAGACCCAGTTTCAGAACGCCTGCGGGCCCTGGGAATCCGCCATCACCTGCTGCGCCCCTACGCCCCGCAGTCGAATGGGAAGGTCGAGCGCTTCTTCCGCACCGTCAACGACGAATGTCTCCATATCCGCCCGCTCTTTACGTTCGCAGCTAGGAGTCGCGCCGTCGACGATTTCGTCTGGTACTACAATCATGAACGACCGCATTTCAGTCTCGCCGGCATGACGCCGGTCGGTCGGCGGAAGCTCTACTTTCGCCAAGCCGAGTGAGACTTATGTCCTGGTACAACACACTTAGAGCTTAGGGCTTCAGCCTCTACTTCGCCGGCGGAATGATCGGCAGATGCAGGGCCATCTGCGTGATCGAGCCCTGAATGTCGGTGAACCAATGTGGCACGCCGGCCGGGACCATGACGAAGTCACCCTTGGCGAGCTTCTGCGACACGCCACCTTCCACACCCTTCGTGCTGCTCAAGTTGGCGCCGTTTCGCGTCGGCTCGATGAGCTTTCCGCCGGTAACCAATGTGGCTCCGCCGTCAATCACGTAGAACAGCTCGGCCTCGGTTTCGTGGACCGATGCGGTCTGCGCAACCGCCACGCGATGTTCGATGTTGACGGCGTAGGGCGGAAACTGCAGCAGGCGGCTGATCGTGCCATTGCGATCCGCCGGTTGTTTCGCGACCATTGCCGCAAGATCGGCGGCGGAGACGTATGTCGCCTTCGTCAGATCTGGTGGTGCTTGAGCGGCCGGCTGTTGCGCAACGGCGGACGCTGAGAGCAGTGTGACCACGCACGCACCGATGAACAGTCGCATGAAAATCCTCCTTCGGGTGTGAAGACACAACAGGACAACAGGACTACTCTGTCAGATCCGCCGGCGACCGGCCAGAGCCATGCTGCTCCGCGAACTGCGAGACGGCGCGGGAAACCTCATCTCGGGTTCAGTCGGCGAAATGCGGCAACTCCGTGAGTTGCCGCGGATTTCGGCCCTTCGATTCGGTTTCCCAACTACCGCGCGCGACGCGCCGCTCGCCCCTTCGGATTCGCTCAGGGACTCCCTTGAACCATTGGGGTCGCAAATGTTCGCTTCCGCAGCACGGCTCCGGCCGACCGCACAATCTGACAACGCGGTACTAGTTTCTTACACGGAACGCCACCCACTGGTTCGCGCGCTGATCTCGATCGCCTAAGGCCGACAGCTCGAGCACATACTCGGCAAGCGCGAGGCTGCCCAGCGGCACCTCCACTTGAAGCGCCGACGTTGCACCGACACTCTTCACGGTCAGCTCGCTAATGCGGGCACCGCGTCGATCCAGAATCCGGGCGCTGGATGATGCGCCAGGCGAGCCGTGCATGGCAAATCTCACGAGCAGTCGATCGCTCCTGCGGAATTCGCGAGCGGCCGTCGGAACCGCATCAGCGCCCTGGCTCAGCCTGGTCCACTCCTGCGGCGTGCCCGCGCGCAACAGGATCGGAGTGCTCAGCGTCAGCGATGCGCCGCTCAGGTCCGGCACCACGAACTCCTGGACCATCTTGTCGACAACCGAGCCATCACTGTTCCGTGCGGTCACGACGAGTTGGATCGGTCCTGGCGGCGCATCGAACGCGACGCGTGACACCGAAGCCGAATCAGCCCCCACCGCGCCCTGGAAGTAGGTCGTCGCATCGCTCGCCGCCAGCAACGACACGGACAAGCGTTGGGTGCTGTCGATTGGCTCCGAGACGAAGGTCACGCGCGTGCGTCCGGACTCGTCTCGTCCTGCGCCCGTCCAACTTCGGACGAACCGCCCTCCGCTTGATTGGACCAATGCCGCAAGTGCGGCATTCACGCCAGAAGGAGCCGGCGCGCCACCGGTATCTGGACGGGCCGCCTCCACTTTCGAGGCCCAGTAGCCTTGCCGCGCACGCACGACGAAGTCACCCGACTTCACGCGAACCCGAATCGCGTGGAACTTTCCGTCCGCTGGCGTCGCCGAGGTATAGCCGATCAGGTAGTAGACGCGTGAATCGCGAATGATTCGCTGCAGCCCCTGCTCGCGATCATCCGGCTTCAGCACCAGGCGGCCGTCCGTATCGTCCGCCAGGACCTGGAGTGTCTCGCGGCTGTCGCGTAAGGCTTGAGCGTCCTGGCTGCTGCTCATCTTTTCGTCGATCTGAAACTCGGTGCTGCCAGAACCACGCGGGTCGAACGGGACGATGACGACGTTGCTGCGAGCCGCCTCCACCGCGAGGTCATGCAGATCGGCGCGAAATTGCGGGGGTGAATCGCTCCCCGCCAGCGAGCGGCAGACCGGGGCGTCGGGATCGCCCCTCGGTTGGACCAGAGGGCCAGCGGGGATGAGCGGCGTCGGGCCGAATCCTTCGCTGAAGAACAGAATGGTCTTTCGACTCTCGCCGAGCGATCCCATACGGCGCACGAGGGACTTCAGGGCGTCCAACGTCACCTGCCTCCGGACCCGTTCGATCGTGGCCGGCGGGCACTGCGAGTACGGAACCTCAAATTCATTCTTCAACGCATGGTCGTACTTGCGGCCCTGAAAACGCTCCAGAGTCCGAACGACCGCCTCGCGATCGCGGGTGAATCTCACCGCATCGATGGCGGTCAAGGGCGACATGACAGCCAGTAGATCGTTCGGGCTCAGATCGTCCCGGATGAACCGCACCAGACTGGTTCTGGCACCCATCGCGTTGATCTGACGGAGGTGATAGTCGTCCAGGAACACTGCGACGGTTCGCACATCGTCGCGCGACGCTTCACGGTCCTCGTCCGCGAGCGATCTGATTGGTGAAGGTGTGCCGGTGAAAGCTGTCGCAAGCGGCAGCGTGATTAACTTGAAGGACTCAATCGATTGACGAGCGTTGTCCTCGAGGACTTCAAAATCACTCTCGCGGAGGCTGGTCACCGGCTGGCCTTGGCGGTCGGTGACCCTGACATCGACGCGAACGGCACTGGCGCCAGCGCGGAAGTCGGGTCGCTGACCCGTTGCCGAGCCGGCGGGCGGAGTCTGTGCGAGGAGCGCCATGCCTGCCGCGCCCACAAGCGCGGCAACCAATCCGCTCAGCCGACCCGATCGCTCCATCAGCATTAAGAGCCTCGCAGAACAATCACCGCAGAACTCGCTGTAGTCGGATAAGGGCCTATTTTCTCTGCGATCTCTGCGACCTCTGCGGTGATCGTCGTGTCTGACGTTCCCGACGCACCGCCCTACAGCGTGTACGCCAAAGCGATCGCCGCCCACGAGGTCGCCGCCGCCGAGATGAACTGGTTCCGGCCGTGAGGGAAACCGGTGTCGAAGTACGGCTGAAATGCGAAGCCCCGCGAGCGAACGAACCACGTGCCGTCTTCGAGCTGGGTTCTGAGCAGATACTCCACGCCTTTGCGGTAGGCCGCGCTCGTCGGCGAGACACCCTGAAGGTGAAGCGAGTAGAGCGCCTGTCCGGTCGCGTACGCGTCGGACGCCATCGTGGGCAGCTGGGCCCAGCCGCCGTCCTGGCGCTGCAGTGCAACGACCCGCTTCGCTTGCGTCGAGAGGTCGGCCGAAGGCGCACCGGACCAGACCAGTCCGGCCAATTTGAATGCCTCGCTCTGCGTGTCGCGCGGCTTGGCCGTCTGGAGAAACTCGCGCGCTCGCGCAATTCGCGCTTTCGTGTCGGCCTGACGGCCGGGTGGCGCGTAAACCGTCAGTGCACGAATCGCCAGCGCCGTGAAATGAATGTCATCAGAACCTCCGAGCGGCGGCCGGATTCCCCCGATTGGGACGCCGAAGGAGCCGTCGCGCGCCTGACTGACGGCCAGGCAGAACGCCGCTGCATCAGTCACCTCGTTTGGAGCAAGACCCTCCTCTGCCATCGCCGCCAGACCGTAGGAGACGGTGGCCGCGAAGCCGGGGAAGTTGCTGTTCCCCAGGAGAAACTGCTCGCGAGTGACCCTCCACGTGGCGAGGGTCGCTTCGGATGGGTGGAGAGCGAGCGTCCGGTCGACCGGAATGCTTCGCGCGCTCGCGAGCTTAACGGCCATCGACGGAAGGCTCTGGTTATGACACGAGATGCATTTGTTCTTCTCGTAGAAGACCGGACCGATCGGCTGCAGCTGCGCAATCGCCTTTTCAACGGATGCGGCTGCCGTGCGCGGCTTCGCGATCGGCGGCGGCGCAGAGGGCGACGCGGCCGTGGACACTGCGCCCGCTTTCTTGAGTTGCCGCGCCACGGCGGTATCGCCCTGAGTCAGCGCCCAGTCGAGCGCCGTTCGTCCCACATCGTCTCGCGCCTTCAAGTCGGCGCCTTTCTCGATGAGAAAGGCCACCACCGCGGGATCCGGATGAGTGGCCGCGGCGGCCATCATCAGCGGCGTCCAGCCGCGCGATCCGGCCACGCGCGCATCGGCGCCGTGGGCCACTAGCAGTTTCACGGTCTCGAATGCGCCCTGGTTCGCCGCCACGGAGAGGGTCGGGACGTTGATCGTCACGATCGGCACCTCCTGCTTGGGATCGGCGCCGACGTCGAGCAGCTTTTGCACCAACTCAGTATCTATAAGGTTCAGGGCGATCAGCGGTGTACCGAGCTGTGCAGGATCCTTCAGCTCAATCCCATTCTCAGCAAGAAACTGTCGCACCGAAGGGTCGTCCGTCGAATAGGCAATCCGCAGCAGGTTGACGATGTCGCTCGACGCAGCCTTGGGGTCCGCCCCGCTTGCCATCAGCAGGCGCATCGCGTTCGTATTGTTGTGACGGGCAGCGACGATGAGCGCGTTGGTTCTGTCGAGGGCGCGGGCGTTGGCATTGGCGCCGCGATCGAGAAGCACCCGGACCTTGGCTGTGTCCCCGGCCGCCCACATCAGTGCGGTGGCCCCGTACGCGTTTGCTGCGTTGATGTTCGCCCCGGCATCGATCAGGAGCCGCATCTCGGCCTCCGAGGCGAATGCGGCGGCATGCATGAGTGCGGTGGCACCGGAAGCATCGGTGGTATTGGGGTTGGTGCGAGAGGCGAGCAGCATCTTCACCGCGCTCGTGTCGCCGCGGCGGATGGCTTCCAACAAACTCGGATCGGCGGCGCGAAGGAAGAACGGCACCACGAGCACAGGCAGAAGCAGCGCCAGAAGTGCCTTCACGGTAGCCCTCTTCCTTGGAGCTCGTTACAGAAGCAGTCTGGCGCCATTCTAGCAGGCTCCGCCCTCGTGACCACTGTGGCGGCGGCGGTTGTCGCGTAAACAAGAAAGGGGTGAGCCTGGCGGCTCACCCCTCTGCACGTGCTGTTGATGGTTGTTCGCTACCACTTCATGATCAAGCCGAAGCCAAACGTCCGCGGCTTCAGGACGTTGGATGGCCGCATGAATGTGTTTGCAGTATTGGCGTAGCTCACGGTTCGCCCGAGGATCGTGTCTGCGTTGAACAAGTTGAACACCTCGAACGCCGGCGCCACCGTCATCCGCCGCAGCCGGAAGTTCCGCGAGGCCTTGATGTCGAGCTGACTCAGTCGCTCGTCGCGGTTGCGGCCCGGAATGTCGATCGGAAGAGCAGGAGCGGTCGTGAAGTTTGTGGTCGATGGCGCAGAAAACGCGCCGGGCACCGCACAGACGGCCTGCCCCGCCGGGCACGGCACGGCAGGTATCTTGTTGCCTGCGGCGTCCGTGTAGTTGCCAAGCGCGCCACCGGGGTAGCGCTGGGCGGTTCTGCTGAACGAGAACGTGCGGTTGAAGGCTCCCTGATCGAGGTTCTGATAGGCAGCGCTGAAGGTGAAGCCCGCCATGATCGGGAACGAAAAGTTCAGCTTGAAGTTCTTCGTGTACGGGACACTGACCCCACTGCCGTCCCCGAGCAAGTCGCTGGTATCGCAGAAGCGGATGGAGTTCGGGTCAACGAACAGACCGGGTTGCGACGTCCCACAATCCCTCGAGCGCGTGTGCTCGAGCGTGATCCCTCCGCCCACCTGCGCGCCCGTCCACGGCCTCGCTCGGGCCTCCATCTGAAAGCTGTCATAGAAGACTTCTAGTTTGGGTTCAAGGACGGTGATCACCGCACCTGCGGCAGACTGCCGAGTGCTCGCTGCTGGCAGAAGGTCGTAGTAGAGATACGGAAGCGGCGTGCCATCGATGGGGTTGAACGCTTGGTAAGTCTGGTAGTCGATGTCGTACGCCTGGCGGAACTGGTTGATTTGTTTGCTGTTGTTGAAACGGTCCCAGTGGCTCCATCCGAACGTCGCGCCGAGCCGCGGGAGGAACTGGTGCTGAACCTCGATCCCGTGCTCGATCCGATACAGCCTCGGGAGCCCGGGATAGACCGGGAGGGAACCCAGTACGCCGTAGTTCGCGGGCAGTTGCGTCAGCGTCTGAGGCAGTCCGGTGATCGGACTGACCCCGGCTGAGCCCGACAGGTAGATTTCGCATCCGGGCGTTTGATACACGCAGTCCGTAAAGGCCGTCCCGTCGGCGTTCCAGGTGCGCTGGCCTTGCGCGATGTCGTCGCCATTGAGATCCGTCCATTGCCGACTGGAGGTGGACGAGCCTAGAAGGTTGTAGTCGGACGCCAGGTTCGTGGTTTCGGCCGTGTTGTATCGGTTCACGGAGTATCGGACCGCCGTCTTGCCGTTGCCGAACAGGTCGTACACCAGGCTGAATCGCGGAGCCCAATCCTTCCAGTCGGGGCGGTCGGCCACGAAGGGTTGAGTGCGGGCGGGCACCCACCGTCCTGCCGGTGCCGTGGACTCCTCGACCTGGGAATTGATCCATTCCCATCGCAGGCCGTAGTTCAGGGTCAGACGCTTGAGCGTCCACTGGTCCTGTGCGTACAGACCCATGTTCGCGTGCATGGTCTCCTGGGATCGCCGTGGTGTGTTGGTGATCGTGACCGTGTCGGGCTGGATGAAGGTGAAGTTGTGGGTGACCGGATCCTGCTCGAATCGGTCGTAATTCTGCGCATTGATGTCGCCGTGTGACTCGGCACTGTGAAAGAACGTCCCTCGCTCGTACCCGAACCCGGCCTTGATGCTGTGCGATCCGGTGACGTACGCCATCGACGCCTGCAGATTCTTCCGTCTCGGATACTCCTGTGCGAACGCGGTGGCCGTCGACACATTCTGAGCGCCATCGGCCGCCCGCCTCGCGCTGGCATACCACGAGTTCCGCTGATAGTCCGGTTGGGACTGCCGCGATGGATCTTCCATCACGCGAGCGATGAGACCACCGGTGCTGACCGTGTCGCGAATCTCGGTGTTGAAGGAATAGCCGCCTTCGATGAACATCCGGTTGGTCGCGGCCCACGTGTACTTGACCGATCCAGTGGAATAGTCGGGCGTGGTCCGTCGGCCGGCTGCGGTTTCCGGATCGTCCAGCGCGCCCATCTCGTGGCCTTTGAACTTCCAGACTTTGTCGAAGTAGCCCTGAAGCTTGCCTTTGTTGTGGACTTGCCAGGTGATGCGACCAAGAATGTCGCGCACGTAGTTGTCGTCGTAGCCGCGATCGCCATTGTCGAAGAACGTATCGAGCACGTAGTTGTTGACCCGGTTATCGCGAGCGGCCGTAAAGAACCACAAGTTGTCCCGCTTGATGGGACCACCCTGTGCGATATTCAGATCGGAAATGTAGACGGAGCCGGGCGGGTTGCCGACGCCCATGGCGGCGATACGATCCGACAACGTGCTCGGCTGCAGCTGGCCAGGCCGGTAGGCGCTCTGGCTATCCCCGCTGAACTTGTTCCCGCCCGCCCTGCCAATCATGTTGACTTGCACGCCGCCGCCCGAGTTCGCCGCGGTGGTGTCGCTCGTCTGATACACGATCTGGTCGGAGGCCGCATCGTTGAAGTACCCCTGAATGGCGCCGTTGGCCTCGAGACCGTTCACCACCATGCCATCCACCATGACGGTATTTTGAGTGGACGGGATGCCGCGGACCGACATGTAACTCTGTTCCGTCGCGTTCGATCCCCCCACATCAGGGTTGCCGACCTCGACCCTGACGCCAACAATCAGCTGGCCCATCGTCTGGATCGTGCGGCTGGTGGGAATGTTTTCAATCGCCGACTTGTCGAGCATCTGCACGCGAGCGGCGCTCCGAAGGTCGACGACCGCCTGCCCCGCGGTGACCGTCACGGTTTCCTGCAGCGCGCCGACTTTCATGTCGCCATTGATCGTCGCCGTGAACGCCGCCGGCAATTCGATGTTGGTCTGCTTGATGGTCGTGAAACCCGTCAAGGTGAACGTCACCGTGTAGACGCCGGGGCGCAGATCGATGACTTTGTACAAGCCGCCGCCGTCGGTGACCGCCGTTTTGGTTCCTTCAATGATCGCGTCGCTCGTCACTTCCACCGTCACTCCGGGCAGCACGCCGCCCGAGGAGTCCTTGACGACGCCGGCAATGGTGCTTTGTGCGAAGACTGCGGCCGGCACTGCCAGCAGACACACCAACCCGACGACCAATACGCCGACTCTCGAGCGCGTCATAGCGTCTCCCTCCTGTCCGACGGCCTACGGTGGGATTTATGGAACTTTTAGGGTCGACGCACACTAGCGCCGCGGTCAGACCGAGTCAAGCGGAAAACCGCGGATGCTTGACAAGCCGTTCTTCGAAGTGATAATCACCGCCTCCGTCGTTCAAAAACTTGATCCGTTGGGAGGCTCCATGAAGGCATTGGCCCTGATTGCAAGGATGTGGGTGTTCTCGCTCGTGGCCTTCGGAGCGGCTCAGCCCGCTTTTGCACAGGATGTTCCCAAGCTTGGTGTGACCCTCGGCTATAGCACGCTCCGGATTGCTCCGAACCCATGCGAGGGTTGCGAGTGGAACTGGTATCAGCTCGGCTTCAACATCGACGGTGCCGTGCCGATCCGCAATCAATGGCAAGTGGTCGGGGAGTTCGGATGGGCGCGTCGCCCCTTCCGAGAGGATCCTTCAATGCACGTCGGCGGCCTCAACGCGATCAACGCGGGCGGAGGGCTCCGCTGGACCGGGAGCCGGCCGTCATTCGCGCCGTTTGCGCAGTTCGTCGTGGGGCTGCATCGCGATAGTTACAACGGCGGCGAGGGCGTCGGGTTGTTGTCGTTCACCGGCCCGGGCATCCCCGCGAACTCGTTCATGGTGCAACCGGGCGCCGGTGTCGTTGTGCCGATCAGTCCGGGCTGGGGATTTGTTGGGCAGGTCGACTACCGACGCGTATTCGCTGACGAACCGATGGATGCCGTCCGTTTTGTTTTTGGCATTCGCATCGACAGCAAATAGCATGAGGTTGTGCCCATGAAGGCCCTGCTGATCGCTGTCACCGCGGCGATCAGCACGACTCTCCTCCTTGCGAAGTCTCAAACCATCCCGACGGTCGCCCCTCGTGTCCAGGCTGTCACCTTCAATAAGGATGTTGCCCCAATCCTGTTCGCGCACTGCGCGCGATGTCACCGTGCTGGTGACGTGGGTCCGTTCGAGCTGCTGAGCTATCGGGACGCGCGACAGCGCGCCACGCAAATGGCGGCGGTCACCGCGCAGCGGATCATGCCGCCGTGGAAACCCAGCGAGCTCAGTGGCCCGAACAACTCGCCTCTGTTTCTGGACCAGAGGAGGCTGACGACGAGGGACATCCAGGTGATTCAGGATTGGGTCGCCCAGGGCGCCGTCGAAGGCGACGCGGCCGATCTTCCTCCACGCCCGGCATGGCCCGATGACGGTTGGCGTCTCGGCACACCCGATCTTGTCGTCACCATGCGTGAGCCTTACGCACTGGCGGCCGACGGCGCAGATTTGTTTCGCACGTTCGTCATGCCCATTCGCATCCCCGCAGGTCGGTACGTCAAGGGGTTGGAGTTTCGTCCCGGCAACCCGCGCGCAGTCCACCATGCGAATCTCGGCGCCGATCGAACATCCGCATCACGCCGGCTGGACGAGCTCGACCCAGGACCCGGTTACGCTGGTGGCATCCTGACCGAGGTCAGCGATCCACCCGGGCAGATGCTAGGGTGGACACCTGGCCAAACCCCGCGGCCTGCTCCGCCAGGCACACAGTGGCGGCTCAATCCCGGCGACGATCTCGTCGTCCAGCTGCATCTGCAGCCCACCGGGAAGCCCGAGTCGGTACAAGCGAGCGTGGGTCTCTTCTTCACCGACGAGCCGCCCATTCGACAGCCGGTCGGATTGCGGCTGGGAAGCGAGACCATCGACATCGCGCCAGGCCAACGCGAGCACGTGGTCGCGGACACCTATGTGCTACCGGTCGACGTCGAGGTGCTCGCCATTCAGCCGCACGCGCACAATCTGGCCCGTCGGGTGGAGGCGTTCGCGACGCTGCCAGACCGGACGAAGCGAATGCTGCTCACGATCGCGGACTGGGATTTCAGATGGCAGGAGGTCTTCCGCTACGCGCAGCCGTTCATCTTGCCAAAGGGCACGACGATCGCGATGCGCTACACCTACGACAACTCGTCTGGGAACCCCCGCAACCCCCACTCACCGGCGCAACGTGTCGTCTGGGGCCCCAATACGGCCAATGAAATGGGCGACCTGTGGCTGCAGGTGGTGCCCCTCACGGAGAGCGATCGGTCCGCCCTGAACGCGGACGTTGGCCGCAAGATGCGCGCTGAGGACATCGCCGCCAGCATCAAGCTGCTCGACGCGGATCGGGCCAATTCGAAACGGCACGATGCGGTCGCGGTCCTCTACCTCCAGAACGGTCAGAGCGAACGGGCGATTCCGTATTTGCGCGAGTCGATCCGGCTCGCGCCGATGTCGGCTCCTGCGCACTACAACCTGGGACTTGCCCTAGCCGTCAGACGCCAATTCACTGACGCGATGCAGGCGTACAACGAAGCGCTCCGCATCGACCCGAGTCACGCCGACGCGCACAACAGCCTTGGCGCCCTGCTTCACGCCGAAGGGAACATCGATGAAGCGATCGGCCATTACCGTCAGGCTGTGGCGATCGAGCCGGACCGTCCGGCCGCACATGCCAACCTCGGCCAGGCGCTGTTCGCGCAGAACCACGCGACGGAGGCCCTGTCCGAGTTCCGCGAAGCGCTGCGGCTCAATCCCGACTCGGTTTCCGCGCTGACCGGCCTGGCCTGGGTCTTCGCGGCATCGGCCAGGAGCGACCTTCGCGATCCGATCGAGGCGATCCGCGCCGGCGAGCGTGCGGCGACCCTGATGCGCGTCGATGACCCCTGGGCGCTCGATGCACTCGCGGCCGCGTACGCCTCGGCCGGACGATTCGACCGCGCGATTGTCACGGCACGCACGGCTGCCGCCGCCGCCAGCGCCGCTGCGCGCCCCGAGCTGGCGGCTCAGATCCGTCAGCGCCTGGCGCTCTACGAGCGCGGTCAGGCCTTTCTCGTCAAGTGACCAGAACGTCGATCTCCAAGCCCCAGATCGTCGATCTCCAAATCTCAGATCGTAGATTCTGATACTCCTTGACAGCCTAGGAGAGCCTTCCTATACTCCTAGCCTTACTAGGTGAGTATGGCCAACAAGACTGCCGACCTCCTCCCGGGCACCCTCGACATGTTGATCCTCAAGGCGGTGTCCCTGGAGCCGCTCCATGGATACGGCGTGCTGCTGCGCATCGGACAAATCTCGAACGACGCGCTGCTGATACCGCAAGGGTCGCTCTACCCGGCGCTCTATCGCCTCGAACACCAGGGCCTCATCACCGCGGAGTGGGGCTCCAGCGACAACAACCGGAAAGCCAAGTACTACACGCTGACCGCCGCCGGCCGGAAACGACTGCGCGAAGAAACCGCGGGCTGGAATCGGCTGGCCAAGGCGATCGGAGCGGCTCTGAACGCCACACCCGACGAGGTCTAATGTGCTGCCACGCATTCGTTCGCTCACGCGAGCGCTCGTTCGGCGCGATCAATTCGAAGAAACCATGAGCGACGAACTGCGCTTCCACATGGAGGCATTCGCCGCCGATCTCGTCCGCTCCGGAGTGGCGCCGGCGGAGGCTGCGCGCCGCGCGCGCCTGGAATTCGGCGGGGCTGAGCGTGTCAAGGAGGAATGCCGGCAGGCGCGCGGCCTACGGTGGATTGATGAAGGCTGGCAGGACCTCCGCTATGCGCTCCGCCAGATGCGACGGACACCGGGCTTCACGACAGCCGCCATCGTGTCCCTCGCGCTGGGCATCGGCGCCAACACCGCGATCTTCACACTCTTCGATGCGGTCCTTCTCCGAACGCTACCCGTGCCTAGGCCCCAAGAGCTCTTCTTCCTGGCGCACGATCCCGGTCCCGGGATCTCCACGAGCGCGAACTTCCCGCTCTTCGAGCGTTATCAGTCGGTCGATACGTTCGCCGGCGTCACCTCCACCTGGAGTGCCACATTTCGGATTGCAGACGCCTCCGGCGTCGAGCAGGTGACGGGCACGTTCGCGAGCGGCAACTATCACGCGGTGCTGGGCGTGCGCATGGCGCTCGGCCGTGGATTCACCGCCGAACCCGATCGCAATCCGAAGGACGGCTTCATTGTCGTGATCAGCGACAGCTATTGGGCGCGGAAATTCAATCGCAGCCCGGATGCGCTGGGCAAGACGCTCCTGATCCGAGGGCGGCCCTTTTCCATCGTCGGGGTCACCGCGCCCGGATTCAACGGACTTGCGCCCGGCCGTTCGCTTGACGTCACGCTGCCGCTCTCCGCACGCATCTTCGACGATCCGGCGTTCTTCGACGCGCACGATGGCTGGCTGAGCCTGACGATCATCGGCCGTCTCAAGTCTGACGTGACCGCCGCTCGAGCGACTACGGCTTTGGATGCCGCCTTCCAGCAGTTCATGAGCGAGCCGGACAACAGATGGGCTCGCGAAATGCTCCAGCCCGAATTCAGGAACGTCTCGATGACGACGGCGACTCTGCTTCCGGCCGCGAGAGGCGCCAGCACCCTGCGGAATCAGTACGCGACGCCGCTCCGGGTGCTCATGGGCATGGTGGCTGTCGTGCTGCTCATCGCCTGCGCCAATGTCGCCAATCTACTCCTCGCGCGGGCGACGGCCCGCGCCAAGGAAGTCGCGGTGCGTTTGAGCATGGGCGCGAGCCGGCTTCGCCTGGTGCGGCAATTTCTCACCGAGAGCCTGCTTCTTGCGATGGCTGGCGGAGTAATGGGCCTCCTTCTCGCTGTGTGGGCCTCCGACGCCATCGCGTCGGTGTTCGTGACCGGTGGAAACCCGATCCGGATTGACCTCGCGACGAACATGACGATCCTCGGTTTCACGATGCTGTTGTGTCTGCTGAGCACCCTCGCCTTCGGGATCGTGCCTGCCTTCAAGGCTACGCGAGTGGACCTCATGCCCGCCCTGAAGGAGTCCACCGGACTGTCGGGAGGCGGGCGTCAAGGCCGGGCGGCTGTCGGCAAGACCCTCGTCGTCAGCCAGATCGCGCTCAGCATGCTGGTGGTGTCGGGTGCCGGGTTGCTGGGCCGAAGTCTTTTGAAGCTGCGCACGTTCGACGCGGGATTCGAGCGCGCCAACGTCTTGCTCTTCACCCTGACGACGCCGCCAGAAGCCTTCACGCGCGAGCGGCGCGCGGCCTTCTACGACGAATTAATGGACCGGCTTCGCGTGCATCCCGCGGTCGTGTCGGCGGCATACTCGCTCAGAAGCCCGATCGATTTCTCTGAGCAGCGTCGCCGGATCGAGGTGCCCGGAGGCCTCAAGCCGAAATCGCCCGGCGTCTCGGCGAACGTTGTGACGCCCCAGTACTTCGCCACATTTGGCATTCCGCTCTTGCGTGGCCGCTTGCTGGGGCTGGAAGACATGGCCAACAGCCCCAAGGTGGCGGTGGTCGGCAGCGAGATGGCCCGCTCTTTCTTCGGAGACGCGGATCCAATCGGCCGCACCCTGATACTCGGTGCCGACAAGACCGCCATCACCATCGTTGGCGTCGTCAACGATCTGCGGCACGAGAAACTGAGAGGCGATGCTCCGCCAATGATCTATACGCCGCTTGCGCAGCTTGAGGCGGCCGTCGAACAACTCGCCGGAACCACGTCCGTGCTGACCGTGGAACTCCGGACGCGCCAGGATCCACGGATGCTGCGGGCCGCTATTCCTGGCGAGGTGCGCGCGCTGAATAAGGATGCGGTTGTGTCCTACGTGCGCACCATGGAGCAGCAGGTGGATGCTGCACTCGGCCAGGAGCGCGTGCTGGCAGTGCTCTCTTCCGGCTTTGCCTTGCTGGCCCTGCTGCTCGCAGCGGTCGGGTTATTTGGCGTGATGTCGTACAACGTCGCGCGGCGCACGCGTGAGATCGGCATCCGCATGGCGCTTGGTGCCACGCGGCTCGCGGTCCTCTCAAAAGTATTGCGCGAGACCCTCGTCGTCTCGACGATCGGAGTCACCCTCGGCCTGGCGGGCACGATCGTGGCGACCACTCTCGTGGCTCAGTTCCTCTTCGAGCTGTCGCCACGCGATCCGGTCACCTTGGCGGCGACAACGATCGTCCTGATCGCGACGACGATGGCGGCCGGAGTGCTGCCGGCGCGCCGCGCCGCTGCCGTCGATCCGATCCGCGCGCTCAGGACGGAATAGGGACAACGTCGTCCTTAGTCCGTCCTTCGTGCTTAGTCCGTCCTTCGTGCTTGGTCCGTCCTCTGTTCCTAGTCCGTCCTTATGTTCTCAGTCCGTGCGTCTTCCGTGGACCAAGGACAAAGGACGAGGTACGGACCAGGGACCAAGAACGGACCAAGGACTAAGGCCCAAGAACCAAGGACCAGTTTAGCCGTCGAGATCGAGTCCGAGCAGGAACCGTCCAGCCAAGCGCGTCTGCGCCTTCTCCGGAATCGGATGAAATCGCGCACCCTGGATGTCGCGGAAGCAGCGCTCGAGGCCGGCCGAGCGATAGAATCCGGCGCCGCCACCAAGTTCCAGCGCCTTCTCGACGCCACGGATCAACGCATTCACGAGAATCGTCCGCCGGCACATCATGGCCATCGACGTTTCGGGGCCGGGTTTCTCCGTCGCAGTGAGAGCGACCATGCTTGCGTGGGCCATCTGCGCGGTCACGACCTGATTCTCCATTTCGCCCGCGACAATCGCAACCAGCGGGTCGTCCTTCCTGCGCGCCGCGAGTCCCAATGCGATGTCGCGAGCCGCGTCGAGCACGCCAACGTAGGCGCTGTAAAAGACCGGCACCGCGGCCAGGACAACGGCGTGCATGAAGGGGTGCCACTTACCGGCGGGGCGCCGCACGCCCTGCATCACCGCATCGGGAAGAAAGGCGTTCTTGATGTCCACATCGTGAGAGCCCGTGCCGCGCATCCCCAGGGTTTTCCAGGTATCAAGAATCGTGACGCCTTCGGCTTTGAGTGAAAGCGGGAAATGGAACACCGTCGGGCCCTCAACCGGATCGCGAAACACGCCGGTCGTCATCAGCACATCGCCCGATGGCACACCGCTGCTGAAGATCTTTCGACCGGTCATGCGATACCCGCCTTCGACCTTCTCGAGGTTCCCTGATCCCATCAGCCAGTCTGACCCGCCGCTCGAGACCAGAATCAGCTTCTCGGCAGCGACGCGTCGCAGCATCCCCTCCGGCGCCTTGTTTCCGGCCCGCCAGAGGTACGAGAGCGTGGCGACGAGGTGCGTGTGCATGGAGAATGCGAGGCCGGTCGAGCCGCAATGACGAGACAACTCGCGAATCATCCGGCACAGTTCGTCGTGGGTCGCTCCTCCGCCTCCGAGCTCGCTGGGCACGCCGGCGGCAGACGCGCCGCGCTCGCGCAGCGCGGCGTAGTTCTCCGCCACGAATGAGTCGTCGCGATCGTGATCGGCGGCACGAGTGGCAAAGTCGCGGCCGAGCTCGGCCATCAATGGTACCCAGTCCATGACACCCCCCTTTTGTCGGGACATACTACAGCCGGATCGTGACGCCCGAGCTAAAGCTCGGGCCTACGACTGTTTCGAGACGCCCGAGCGGAAAGGCGCCCGAGCTCAAGCTCGGGCCTACGAGCGCGCGGGTCGGCGAGCGCGCGAGGGGCGAGGAGAGAGGGAGCCGGTGATTCAGCGACTGCGCGAGCGTAACGAGTGGAAGTTCTTCAGCGTGTTGCCCAAGGCCGATACCCCCTTGACCATGGCCTGGTGGCTCGTGCTCCTCCTGCGCGGACTGCTGCCGGCGATCTTCGGGATCGCCATGGGTGTGCTGGTTGGTGCCGTGCAACGAGCCGACAGTCTCACCGGGCCGCTCACCTTCGTGGGCGGTGTATTCATCCTGCTGCAGACACTGACGCCGGTGCACCAGGCGATCAGCGCCAACCTCGGCGATCGTACGGCCGCGTGGCTTTACGATCGCCTGACCGACGCTTGTATCCGTCCACCCGGGATGGGGCATCTCGAAGATCCGACGCTGACCAGCGACCTGACCGTCGCGCGCGACTTCGATCTCGGGATGACCGGTCCACCGCTCTTCATCTCGATGGACTTCATCGCCAGCGGCATCGTCGAAATGATCGCTGGGCTATCGTCAGCTCTCGTGCTGTTGGCGTATGCGTGGTGGGCGCCCATCCTGCTCGCCGGCGCGTGGCTCGCCACGCACTGGCTGCTGCGTGAGAGCGCGGTCTGGTTCGATCGAAATACCGACACGGTGCGCGCCGCCCAGCGCGATGCCGACTACGCTTATCGACTGGCCGTCGATCCCACACCGGCAAAAGAGCTGCGGCTCTTCGGACTGGTCGATTGGACCCTCAAGCGGTTCATCGAGCGCCGCTCTCGTCTCCACGCGCTGCAGTACGAGGCGACGCGGCTGCGCGAGCAGCCGCTGCTCTGGAGTGTGCTGCTCGTGGTCGGCGCCAATCTTCTTGTGTTCTGGTCGATCGCCGGTGACGCAGCAAGCGGCGGTCTCTCGCTCGGTCAGGTGGTGGTCTTCGCTCAGAGTGCCGTCGGCGTATCGATGATCGCCTTCGGTGGGCTCAACTGGGCACTCGACGGTGCAGCAGCACCGGTTGCGGCCGTCTTGCGTCTTGAACCAGCAATGGGACCGGCTGGCGCGTTGTCCTCCGGAAGCCGTCAGGCCACGGCCATGCCGGCCCACGACGTGCGCTTTCGAGATCTCACGTTCGCCTACCCGGCCGGCCCGGGGACGAAGGGTGGCGAAGCGAGCCCCGCACCTCGTCCTGTGCTCGAGCATCTCGACCTCACGATCCCAGCCGGGACGTCGCTCGCGATCGTTGGCCAGAACGGCGCAGGGAAGACGACGCTGGCCAAGCTGTTGTGCCGGCTGTATGACCCGCAGAGCGGGGCGATTGAGATTGACGGCGTCGACCTTCGCGAACTGGACATCCGGTCGTGGCGATCGCGGGTCAGCGCTGTCTTCCAGGATTTCATCCGCTTCGAGCTGCCGATGCGCGACAACGTGGCACCGGCTGGCGCGACAGACGAGACCGTGCGCGAAGCTCTCAAGTCGGCGGGTGCCACCACCCTCGCCGATCTCGATACCGTGCTGGCGCGCGGCTATCAAGGCGGCACCGACCTTTCCGGCGGGCAGTGGCAGCGCGTGGCGCTCGCACGCGCCTTGTGCGCGGTGCAGCTCGGCGCCGGGCTGGTGCTCCTCGATGAGCCAACCGCACAACTCGATGTCCGCGGTGAAGCCGAGATCTTCGATCGCATCCTGGCCGCGACGCGTCACTGCACGACCATTCTCATCTCCCATCGCTTCTCTACCGTCCGCCACGCCGATCGAATTTGCGTGCTCGAGCACGGCCGCGTGATCGAGCTCGGCACGCACGAGGAACTGATGTCGAAGGGTGGCCGCTACCGGACGATGTTTGACTTGCAGGCGCAGCGCTTCAACGCCGTCGAGGACGAGGAAGGAACGACATATGACGTCCTCGCCTGAGACAGGCCGCGCAGCCGCAGCCGACACCGGCGACGCAATTGCACCGCTGCCGCCCGCGCTGTCGTCGATGTGGCGCTTGTGCAAGCTGGGGTACTCACACGAACCGGGGCTGATGTTCACGGCGTTCCTGCTCGCCCTGCTCTCCGCGCTTCCTGATGCGCTCCTCGCCCTATGGTTGAAGCTGCTCGGCGACGGCATGCTCGGAAACGCGCCGCGGCTCGTGCGCATCGCCGCCATCGGGCTCGGGGTCTCCGGCGCTGCAACCTGGTTTCTGCGCACGGTCAGCACCCGCGTGCAGCGCCGTTTCCGAGACAAAGTCACGATCGCGCTCGAAGGCCATATCGCCAGACTCCAGGCATCGGTCGCCACCATCGCACACCATGAGCGACCCGAGTATCTCGATCGCCTGTCCGTACTGCGCAATCAGGTGTTCGTGCTCGATCACATGTACATGTCGGTGTTCGCCACCGCCGGCTGGATTCTGCGGCTCGGCGTCACCGTGGCTCTTCTCATGTCGATCCATCCGGCGCTCCTGCTGCTGACGCTGTTTGCGCTGCCGACCGTGCTCACCTCCACGTGGCGGCCCGGTGTCGAGCGGAAGGCACAGGAGCTTGGCGCCCAATCCGGCCGACTCGCGCGTCACCTGTTTGCGACCGCCACCACAGCCGCACCCGGGAAGGAAGTGCGAGTCCTGGGGATTGGCGATCGACTCGGCGCTCAGCGCCGCGCCGCCTGGGAACGCTGGTACGGACCGGTCTCGTCGGCGCGCTGGAGCTCGGCGTTCTGGCACACGCTGAGTTGGGGTCTGTTTGGCGCGGCCTACGTGGGCGCCGTGGTCTTCGTCTCGTCTGGCATCGGCGCTTCTCCGGGCGACGTGCTGCTGGTGCTGGCTGCCGGTGCGCGCCTCTCTTCATACATTGGGGCCACGGTTGGCGAAATCGGCTTCCTCCGCGGCATCTGGATGGACGGTTCTCAGCGACTCGCGTGGCTCGAAGACTACGTCGCATCGCTGACGGCCGCGGCCGACCTACCGGCGCCGTCAGCGATTGGTCGGGGCATCCGGCTCGATCACGTGTCGTTCAAATACCCCGGCACGTCACGTCTCGTCCTCGATGATGTGTCGCTCACCTTGCCCGCTGGCTCAGTCGTCGCCATCGTCGGTGAAAACGGCGCTGGAAAGACGACGATGGTCAAACTGCTGGCGAAGATGTACGAGCCGCTATCCGGTTCGATTTTCGTGGATGACACGCCGCTCGCGCGCATCCCGGCCGACGAGTGGCGTTCGCGCATGGCGGGGGCGTTCCAGGATTTCTTCCGCTTCGAGTTTCGCGCGCGCCATAGTGTCGGAGTCGGCGACGTACCACGTCTGGACGATGAGTCCGCTGTGGTGACGGCGGTGGATCGAGCAGGCGCACAGGATGTGGTGTCCCGCCTGAAGTCGGGTCTCGACACTCAGCTCGGCCCGACCTGGCCAGAGGGCGTTGAGGTGTCGTTCGGTCAGTGGCAGAAGCTCGCCCTCGCACGCGGCTTCATGCGCGATCGTCCGCTGCTCCTCGTCCTGGACGAACCGACTGCGGCACTCGACGCGGAAACCGAACACGCGCTGTTCGAACGCTACGCCGCGGTTGCTCGAGGCGCTCAGCCGTCCGAATCGGCGGTTCAGACCCTCGAGGCCTCCGCTGGCGCAGACGATTCTGGCCGGATCACCGTCCTGGTCTCGCACCGCTTCTCGACGGTGCGGATGGCCGACTTGATCGTCGTGCTGGACGGCGCGCGCCTGGTGGAAGTCGGTACGCACGAGGAGCTTATGGCGAAAGGCGGGCAGTACTCGGAGCTTTACGGAATCCAGGCTGCGGCGTATCGGTAAGTCGGTCGATCGTCGAGCGGCCGCGTCGCCTATTTCTCGCCAGTCTCGGACTCGGCCGTGTGAGTCTCGAGCCACCCGACCACTTCGTCAACCGAGAGGCCAGTGGCCGGCGATGATTGGAGTGAGGCCAGCCGGGTCTTGTACGAATTCGCGTCGTCGAAGCGCTCGGAGTGCGGCTGTCGATCGTCGCCCTTCACGATGAGGACGTAGGGACCGGGGTCAGCGTTCTGCCAGTAATCGACGGGCCATCCAGGGCGTCGAGCCATTACCCGCTATATCGGCAGATCAGGTCCGGACACGCGGCCCATCAGAGTTCATCCTCAGCGCGACACAGATTTTCACGGTGTGACACGGCTCTGGAAGGGTTACCATCGGCGGTCATGATGCCGCGAGCAACGACCCCGATCGTCGCTCTCACGCTCATGATTGGGTGCGCCAGTACGCCGCGACGGATCGCTTCGGCGGCGCTTGAAGCGCCCGCCGTGCTGTCGCCGCCGGACGGCTCGATCTTTCATACGTTCCCGCGCCGCCTGGTGATGGAATGGGCCCCTGTACCAGGCGCGGCAACCTACGCCGTCGAGATCGATTATTTCGAAGCCGGTTTAGGCTGGAACTCGGATCGAACCGGCGGCTTCGCCCGCACCGTTCCGACCATGAGCGCGCCGACCTACGCGATGGACTTCGTCGGCGACCAACCGGGACGCTGGCGGGTCTGGGCAGTGGATGCGGCGGGTCAGCCGGGCGTCAAGAGTGCGTGGCTGAAATTTTCGTGGGACACACGGCCGCGCATGGCGGGAGCTAACGGCGTGACCCCAGCGCGCCCGATCTACTCACCGACCCCGAGCTATTCGGCGAGCGCTGCCAAGGAAAAAGTCGGGGGCGACGTACTCCTCAACCTCACGATCGGCGCCGACGGACTCGTCAAGGATGCGGTCGTCCTGAAGTCACTCAGGCCCGACCTTGATGACTCGGCTGTTCGAACGGTGAAGACATGGCGATTCGAGCCCGGCAGCAAAGATGGCCAGCCAATCGAATCTTCGAGCATCGTCAACATCAGCTTCAGTGTTCGATAATGGAATCCGCGCGCGCCAACGTGGTTGAGATCCCTTGCGAGAAAGCGTAGGCTCGCCGAGCGGACTGCGCCCGGACGGGAAGATTCAGTAGGATTGACGGCAAACACCTCCATGCAGAACACGACGTCTAGGCGAACCTTCCTCCGCGCTGTTGGCACGCTCGGCGCGGCTCTGGCCGGGCACCGTGGCGGGCTGAACGCGGACACGTTGTTTGACCCGTCGTTGGAGCCTGGTGCTGCGTTTCAGAATCCGGCCGTTCGAGCCGCCAACGGTGTGACTGACTGGCCTGAGTGGCGCGGCCACGGACGGCTCGGTGTCTGGACGGAATCAGGCATCCTGGATCGGTTTCCCGAGAAGGGACTGCAGATCATCTGGCGGACGCCCATTCGCGCCGGATACGCCGGTGCGGCCGTGACCGGCGGACGCGTGTTCGTCTCGGACTTCGTCAGGTCCCGCGGCCTGCGCGGCACCGAGCGGATCCTTTCACTCGATGAGAACACCGGCCGCGAGGTCTGGTCGCGTGAGTGGGAAACGAACTACACGGGCCTCCTCGACACGTGGGCCATTGGCCCTGCGGCCACGCCAACGGTGGATGGCGATCGCGTCTACATGCTCGGCCGCGCGGGTGCCCTGCTGTGCCTCAGGGCACAAACCGGCGAGATCGTCTGGCAGAAGGACTACGTGAAAGACTACGGCACCGAGCTACCGGTGTGGGGCATGACCGGCGCGCCGCTCGTCGACGGGAACCGCCTGATTTGTCTTGTCGGCGGCGCGTCGAACGCCAAGGTAGTGGCCTTCGACAAGATGACCGGGAAGGAACTGTGGCGCGCGCTTTCATCCAACGGCGAGCCGGGATACGCGCAACCGATCATCATCAACGCCGGCGGTACGCGCCAGCTCATCGTCTGGCATCCGGTCGCCGTCAGCTCGCTCGATCCCTCGACCGGACGCGTCTACTGGGAGCAGCCCTTCAAGATCGATTACGGCATGACGGTCCCGACTGCCGTGCAGAGTGGCTCCCGCCTCCTCGTGTCGTGCTTCTACAACGGCTCGATGATGCTGTCGCTCGACGACAAGGTTCCAGCGGCCCGCGTGCTCTGGAAAGGCACGAGCGACAGCGAAGTCCAGACCGAGGGCCTGCACGCCGTCGTGGCGACGCCGGTGATCGATGGCGACTACGTGTACGGCCTGTGCAGCTACGGCCAGTGCCGCTGTCTGAATGCAAACACGGGGGAACGCGTCTGGGAATCGCAGGCGGTCACCGGCGAGAAGGCGCGCTGGGCGTCCGGGCAGATCGTCCGTCACGGCGATCGCTATTTCATCAACAACGATCGCGGCGACCTCATCATCGCGAGACTGACACCGAAGGGCTACGAGGAGATCAGCCGCACGCCGCTCATCAAGCCGACGACGAACCCGGGGAACCGGCGCGCTCTTGAAGCGGTGAACTGGTCGCACCCTGCCTATGCGAATCGCCGCATCTACGCGCGCAATGACGAGGAGATCGTCTGCGCGTCGCTCGCCGCTGTCCCGGCTGCGCCGCAGAGAGGTCGATGAGACGCCGCTTTCTTGTCGCGTGCCTCGCCGTCACGGCAAGCGCGTGGTCGGCGAACCCGTTCGCGCAGAATGCGCGCTCGCCCGACGCGCTGCGCACGCAGTCGCTGGATGTCTCCGACAATCTCTATCTGGTGAGCGGCGGCGGCGGCAACGCGCTGATGATGACCGGCGACGCTGGCGTGATCTTCGTCGATACGAAGCTGGCGGGGCGCGGTCAGGCGCTGGCCGCGATCGCGTCGTCCATCTCCGAGCAGCCCGTAACGACTGCGATCTACACGCATGCGCACCCCGATCACACCGGCGGCGGCCCCGAGATCGCGAGCCTGCGCCAGACGATCGCGCACGAGAACACGAAGACCATCATGCAGCGGATGGACACCTTCAAAGGCGCAGCCGCCAAGTTCCTGCCGACGACGACGTTCGAGGACAAGCTATCGCTCGGCGACGGCCGCGATCGGATCGATCTCCACTACTTTGGGGCAGGACACACGAACGGGGACATCGTGGTGGTGTTTCCCGGCAAGCGCCTCGCGTATCTCGGCGATCTGTTTCCCGGAAAGAGTGTGCCCGTCATCGACCCGGCCAACGGCGGGAGCGGCATCGCGTGGCCGGACACGTTGGCCCGCGTCGTAGCCGAACTCAAGGGCATCACCCGGATCATCCCCGGCCATGCAGTGTCGCCACCCGGCAGCCCACTCGGGCGATGGATCACGTTTGCCGATCTTCAGGAGTACGCAAGCTTCACGCGCGACTTTCTCGCCGCGGCTCAGGAGGCGTACAAAGCCGGGAAGACCATGGACGAGGCCACGTCAGGCTTGAAGCTGTCCGAACGTTATCCGGCGTACAACTTCGACAACGCCCGCGCGAGTGTC
>Ga0111539_10002015_pt1 | contig 27109 bp, 22 predicted proteins | sample RhiMethybrSRZTD1_FD_79667 | JGI IMG/M metagenome (GOLD analysis project Ga0111539, IMG submission 79667) | Populus rhizosphere microbial communities from Tennessee, USA - Rhizosphere MetaG P. TD hybrid SRZTD1 (version 2) (version 2) | ecosystem: Host-associated > Plants > Roots > Rhizosphere >...
CCACCTTCACACCCGCCTTCGAGGCCGCGTAGAGCTCGTCGATGACGCCGGGCTCGAGCAGCGCGTTCATCTTCGCGACGATCCGCGCGGGCCGTCCCTCGGAGGCGATGCGCGCCTCGTTCCGGATCGCCTCGATCATCCGCTTGTGCAGCGTGAACGGCGACTGCCACACGTGCTTCAGGCGCCCCGCGCGCCCGAGACCGGTCAGCTGCTTGAACACCTCGTTCACGTCGCTGCAGATCTCCTCGTTGGCGGTGAGAAGGCCCCAGTCCGTGTAGAGCCGCGACGTCGCAGAGTGGTAGTTGCCGGTGCCGAGGTGCGCATAGCGCTTCAGCACCGTGCCATCCGGCCCCTGCTCGCGCCGCACGATCAGCGCCATCTTCGCGTGCGTCTTGTGGCCGACGACGCCGTAGATCACGTGCGCGCCGACGGCCTCGAGCTGCGCGGCCCAGTTGAGGTTCGCCTCCTCGTCGAATCGCGCCAGCAGCTCGACGACGACCGTGACCTCCTTCCCGGCGCGCGCGGCGTCGAGCAGGATCTGCATCAGCTCCGACGTCGCGCCGGTGCGGTACACCGTCTGCTTGATCGCAATCACGCGCGGGTCGGTCGCGCTCGACCGGATGAAGTCGAGCACGGGCGTGAACGACTGGTACGGGTGGTGCAGCAGGATGTCCTGGCGCGCGATGGTCTGGAACAGGTCGTCGTCGCCCATTTCGATCGCCGCGGGCACCGATGGCGAGAACGCCGGGTACTTGAGGTCCGGCCGGTCGATTTCGGTGAGCACCTCGCGCAGGCGGTACAGGTTCACCGGCCCGTCGGTGTGATAGAGGTCCTGCTCCGCGAGCTGGAACTGTTGCAGCAGGAAGTCGATCATCGCGGGCGAGCTCTCCTCGACCACCTCGAGGCGCACGGCGTCGCCGAAGTGCCGCTGCATCAGCTCGCCCTGGAGCGCGATGCGCAGGTTCTTGATTTCTTCCTCGTCGACGAAGAGATCGGAGTTTCGCGTCACACGGAACTGGTAACAGCCCTTCACGGTCATGCCCGCGAAGAGCTCGTCGATGTGCGCGTGCAGTACGCTCGTGAGGTATACGAAGGAGTACTCGCTTCCCGCGATCGCCGCCGGCAGGCGGATGGCGCGCGGCAGCACCCGCGGCGCCTGCACGATGGCGACGCGCGAGCTGCGCCCGAAGGCGTCGCGCCCCTCCAGCTCGACAATGAGGTTCAGGCTCTTGTTGAAGACGCGCGGGAACGGGTGTGAAGGATCGAGACCGATCGGAGTCAGGACCGGGAGGACCTCGCGCGTGAAGTAGTCGTGGACCCAGGCGCGCTGCGCGTCGTTCCAGGTGCCGCGCCTCAGGAAGCGGATGCCGGAGGCCGCGAGCTGCGGCAGCAGCACGTCGTTCAGGAGATCGAACTGCTTCGTGACGAGGTCGCGCGCCTCCCGGTAGACGATTGCGAGCGTCTCCTTCGGCGTCAGTCCGTCTGGACCGGGATCGGAGATGCCGAGCTTGATCTGCTCCTTGATGCCGGCGACGCGGATCTCGAAGAACTCGTCGAGGTTCGACGAGACGATCGTCAGGAAGCGCAGCCGCTCGAGCAGCGGCACGGACTCGTCCACCGCCTGCGCCAGCACGCGACGATTGAACGCGAGGATGCCGAGCTCCCGGTTCAGCAGCGGAACCCGGGCCGCCGTCTTGGCCGTCATGAGGCGCATGAGCATCCGGTTCAGAGGTTACAGTCCGATGACAGGAACAGTTTACGCGCGCGCGCGGCGGGTGTTACCGTCGCCCGCGCATGCCGCGTCACGAAACCCTCGCTGCGGTCGACCTCGGGTCGAACAGCTTCCATCTCCTGGTCGGGCGCATCGTGGACGGCCAGATCTACCCGCTCGATACGTTGCGCGAGCAGACCCAGCTCGGTGCCGGTCTGACAGCCGACAAGAAGCTCGACCGGGCAAGCCAGGCGCGCGCGCTCGAGGTGCTGGCGCAGTTCCGCGAGCGGCTGCGGGGGCTCCCGCGCGACGCGGTGCGCGCGGTCGGGACGAATGCGCTGCGCATCGCCAAGAATTCGGCGGCGTTCCTGCGCGAGGCGCGCGAGACGCTCGGCTTCCCGATCGAGGTGATCGCCGGCCGCGAGGAGGCGCGTCTCATCTACCTCGGCGTCGCGCACGCGCTGCCGCCCGCGGAGAACAAGCGGCTCGTCGTCGACATCGGTGGCGGCTCCACCGAGCTGATCGTCGGCCAGGGCCTCAAGCCGAAGTTGATGGAGAGCCTCTACATGGGCTGCGTCAGCTCGAGCCTGAGGCATTTCCCCGACGGGAAGATCGACAAGAAGAGCCTCAAGAGCGCGGTACTCGAGGCACGCCAGGAGCTCGCGGTCGTCGCACAGCGCTACCGGCGCTCGGGCTGGCGGGAGGCGGTCGGCTCCTCGGGCTCGGCGCGCAGCATCGAGGGCATCCTCCTCGAGAACACGTGGGCCGCGCACGGCATCACGCGCGACGGCCTCGACCGACTCTGGGACCTCCTGCTCGACGCCGGCCGCGCCGATCCCGACCGCATCGCGGGCCTCAAGTCCGCGCGCGCGCCGGTGCTGCCGGGCGGCTTCGCGATCATGTACGCGATCTTCGACGAACTCGACATCGAGCAGATGACCGTGTCCGAGGCGGCGCTGCGCCACGGCGTGCTGTACGACCTCCTCGGCCGCGTCATGCACGCGGACATGCGCGAGGCGACGGTGACGCAGTTCATGCGCCGCTACCACGTGGACGCCGCCCAGGCCGCGCGCGTCAGCGAGCTCGCGCTCAAGATCTACGACCAGTTCCGCCCGAAGGCAAACGGCGAGGAAGACCCCGACCGCAAGCTGCTCGACTGGGCCGCGCGCCTCGCCGAGGTCGGCCTCTCGATCGCGCACGCGCAGTACCACAAGCACTCCGCCTACGTGCTCTCGAACGCCGACATGCCGGGCTTCTCGCGCGTGGAGCAGCAGCGCCTCGCGCGCGTCGTGCTTGCCCACCGCGGCAAGCTCGAGAAGGTGCGCGAGGGCGGCGCCGAGAACGGCGAGTGGAACCTCGTGTTCGCGCTCCGGCTCGCCTCCACGCTGCTGCGCCGGCGCACGAAAGTGCAGCTGCCGGCGCTGCGCGTTCTCGCGGGAGACGCTCGTTACTCGATCGAGCTGCCGAAGTCCTGGCTCGCGCGAAACGCGCTCACCGCTGCCGCGCTCGAGTCCGAGGCGCGGCAATGGGAGGCGGTCGGCCGCTCGCTGCTCGTACGCCGGATGTCCTGATGGAGCTGATCCTCTGGCGGCATGCGGAAGCGGCGCCGGGCGAACCGGATGCGGCCCGCCCGCTCACGGATCACGGGCGCGCGCAGGCCGAGCTGATGGCGCGCTGGCTGAAGTCACGGCTGCCGAAGAAGCTCCGCACCATCGTCTCGCCGGCGCGGCGCGCACAGGAGACGGCGCGGGCGCTCGGCGTGTCCTTCGAGACGATCGAGGCGGTGGCACCGGGGATGGACTTCGCGGCGCTGCTCGGCGCGGCGGGATGGCCCGACTCGGAGCGGCCCGTGCTCGTCGTCGGGCATCAGCCGACGCTGGGCGAGACCGCGGCCCGGCTGCTCGAGGGCCGCGAGGCCGAGGCACACATGGGAACCGGCGCGGTCTGGTGGTTGCGGGCCAGGTCAGGGAAAGGCTCTGCGCGCGCCGTGCTGCTGCTCGCGCTCGAGCCGGAGATCCTCGCGCGCGAAGGGAAATAAGAAATAAAGGGGACGCGCCCCCTTATTTTCCTTGTGTCGCGATCCTGTCCCGGATCTCCCTGAGCTTCGCCTTCACGCGCGCGGCGTTCCCAGGACCCATGCGCAGGAGGAGCTTGCGGCCCGCTGACTGCGACTCGAGCGCGGGATCCGCGAACTCGTAGAGCACGTTCGGGCGGCCGAGCGCGATCGTCGCCGGCGCCTCGGGCGCCGACAGCAGGTGGTCGATCACCTCGATCACGCGGTCGTTGAAGTACCCGTCGGGATTGCCGAGGTCTTCGTAGGCCTTCTGGAACTGCGGGTAGAGCCGCTTGTACAGGGCCACCGTCTGGTCGGCGTCGAGCGAATCGACGAGGTCGACCCAAGGCGCATAACGCGAATAATTGGCGGCGCCCAGCACGGGCGATTCGTCACCGCCCGTCGCGACGAATTTCTTCGCGACCGGCTTCGCCGGGTTCATGCGCGCAGCGACGTCCTTCCGCGCGAGCGCGTCAACGGTTGCGACCAGCTTGCGCACGAATTCGTCGGGCACGAACATCGACTCGAAGCGCGGCGTGCCGATGAGAGTCGCGACCTGCTCCGTGGCCGAGAGGTTCGGGTCGATGTCGTCGGGCGAGATGATCGGGTTCTTGACCTTGGGCTCAAGGGCCGGCGGGGCCGCGGCCACGGGCACCGCGGCCTCTTCCTTCCCCCGCGACTTCCAGTACCAGACGCCCGCAGCGAGCGCGAGCACGACCGCCCCGATGATGATCCAGCGGCCCACTTTTTCGTCCTGCCAGACCGGTCGATTGCGCTTTTCGGCGTACATGGTGGGAACCTCCGGGGTTCCTGCACTGTAGTTGATACCGGCCCGTCCGGCATCATCCTAGGAGGCCCGGACACGCAATGACGGTTCCCTTGACCCGGATCCCCCTCACCGCCGAGATGACGCCGAAGGAAGCCGCCGACTGCGGCTTCGTGCTCGATGCGATCGGCATTCCCTACGAGCGCCGGACGACGGCAACCGGCACGAGCCTGTGGGTGGAGCCCGAGGACCACCCGCGCGCGGCGCGCGAGGTCGGTGCATACCTGCGCGAGAACCGCCGGCCCGTGCTGCCGCCCGTGGTGTGGCCGCGGCATCCGCACGCACTCTACGGCGTCTTCGGCTACGCGATCGTGCAGGTCGCCGTGACAATGGCGTCGATCTCGCATGCCTTCGACAAAGGCTGGAACTCGGCAGGAGTACTCGACAAGGGCTTCCTCGAGCGCGGCGAATGGTGGCGAGTCGTCACCGCGCTCACGCTGCACGCCGACATGCTGCACCTGCTCTCGAACCTGGCCTTCGGCGCGCTCTTCGGCTACCCCGCAGCGCGGCTCTTCGGGCCCGGCGTCGCATGGCTCCTGATCCTCCTCGGCGGCGCGCTTGCCTACGGCATCGACGCCCTGCTCCACCCGCCGGAGCATTACCTGCTCGGCGCATCGACCGCGGTATTCACGGCACTCGGGCTGATCGCCGCCTACGGCTGGCGCCGGCACCTTCGCGACTGGACTCCGTGGCTCAGGAATACCTCGCCGCTGCTCGCGGGCTTTGCCCTGCTCGCCTTCACCGGCACGGGCGGCGAGAACACCGACATCCTGGCGCACTTCATCGGCTTTGCCGTCGGGGCCGCCATCGGCGCCCTCTGCGCGCGCCTGCCCATGCCGCCACCGGGTCGAACAGCAGTCCAATGGACTGCCGGTCTCCTGTCACTCGCGCTGATCGCGGTCGCCTGGTTCCTCGCTTTGCATTGATCGGCGCGCGCGAGGTGGCGGGGTCCTCGCGAGCAAAAGCTCAAAGTTCGGGCAGCTTTTGCGAGCGAGGAGCCCCGCCGGATCCCGCGCGCGCCGGTGAGTGCACAATAGGGCCGTGGTGCTGCCACATTCGGACGCGTGCGAGAGGAACAAAAAGCCGATCCTGGGCGTCCTGCGCGAAGCGTTTGCCGCCTGTAAGCACGTGCTCGAGATCGGCAGTGGCACCGGACAACACGCCGTCTACTTCGCGTCCGAAATGCCCTGGCTCGTCTGGCAGCCGTCGGAGATGCCCGAGGCCATGCCGGGATTGCGCAAGCGGATATTCAACGAAGGCCCGAAGAACCTGCGCGCCCCGGTCGAGATCGACGTGACTGCCTCGCCCTGGGACGTGCGCAAGGTCGACGCCGTCTTCACCGCGAACACGATGCACATCATGCATTGGCAGCAGGTAGAAGCTTTCTTCGCCGGCCTGCCGGCGATCGCGAAGCCGGGCACGGTGCTCGCGATCTACGGGCCTTTCCGGTACGACGGCCGCTACACGTCGGGCAGCAACGAGTCGTTCGACGCGATGCTGCACGCGCGCGACCCGGGGTCGGGCCTGCGGGATTTCCAGGACGTGGACGCGCTCGCTAGCGCCGCCGGATTCGCCTTCAAGGCCGATCACGCCATGCCTGCGAACAACCAGACGCTGGTCTGGACGCTCGGGGACGCCGCGACGCGCTAGGATTCACGCGTGGAAAACTTGCGCCGGACGATCCGGGACAACCTCGTCGCGATCACGAGCCTCGTCGTCGCGCTCTCCGCGCTCGGCTACAACACCTGGCGCAACGAGCGCACGGAGCGCAACCGCAACATCCGCGTCGCCGGCATCGAGATGCTGAAGGAAATCGGGTCGCTCCAGGAGATCGTCTCCCAGGTCAGTGCCGGCGACGAAGCCCCTGCCGGCGACCCGCGCGATCCGCGAGTGCAGCTGCGCATGGGATGGGTGGACGTGTGGACCCTGAACGACCTCGCCTCCGTGATGCCGGCGCATGTCACGCGCGAGGCCCGCGAGCTCGAGGACACCTGGGCAGCGGACGTCGAGGAGCTTCCCGCGAGCGACGCGTCTTCCCGGCAAATCAACGCGGCGATCGAGGAGCTCCGGCAGGCGACGCTCGCATCGCTGCGCGCGCTGCGCTAGCCGGCGCGCGGCAGGCGCCTAGAGCGCCGGCTTCAGCACCATGAGCGCGAGGCCGATGAGCGGCGTCAAGGTCGCGATCGCGCCCCAGAGATCCCACTGCCTCGACAGGCGGTGATAGGCCGCATAGTCGAAAGCGCCGCTCTTCGCCGCGGTTGCCGCCTCCGCCAGCATGCGCCGCTGCAGCGGCGCGAGCCGCGACATGAAGACGGCACCGGAGATCGCGAACATCACGATAGTCCATGCGATCCAGGGCGTGCCGAGTATCGGAAATCCGCCGCGGATCGCCGCGAAGATGCCGCTCGCGAGGATTACGAGGACGCCCGGCATGGTGAACAGCCGGTCGCTCTGGACGACACCGTCCATCGTGTGCGCGATGAGGCTCGCATTCCGCGTCCGGAGCGCGTGCCGGTGCCAGAAGAGGCCGGTGATGATGTTTCCAAGGAACAGGATGACCGCGATTACGTGAATCAGCTTGAGCCACAGGTACATGCTTCAACCTCCCTGAACCAGCCGGCGCCGTTGGGCGGCGAGCCAGCGCGTGAACGAGCGCGGCGCGAGCCGCTTGAACCGCCACAGCCAGCGATAGCGCGACGGCAGCACCACGTGGAGCGCTCCGCCCGCCGCACGCGCGAGGATCTCTTCAGCCACCGGGGCGGCATCGAGGTTCGCACGGTCGATCAGCCGCTCGGCGAATAGCTTCGCATCCGCCGGGGCGCGCGCGTGCTCCATGATCCGTGTGCGGAAGAATCCCGGCATCGCGACCGCGACGTCGACGCCGCTGTCCGCGAGCTCCTGGGCGAGCGTCTCGGACAGCGCGACGACCGCAGCCTTCGAGGCATTGTAGGCGCCCATGCGGAATGCCGAGATGAAGGCCGCGGCGCTCGCGACGTTGACGATGAGCCCGCGCCCTGCGGCCACCATGTGCGCCGCCTCGGCGCGGCAGCAGTGCACGACGCCGAGCACGTTGATGTCGAGGATCCAGCGCCAGTCCGCGGGCGGCGTCTCGGCGAGGTCGCCCGCGACCGCGACACCTGCGGAATTCAGCGCGAGGTCGAGGCCGCCGAGGCGGCCCGCGAACGCGTCGATGGCGTAACGCACCGCGGACTCGTCGGTGGTGTCCACCGTGACAGCCTCGCAGTGCGAGCTGCCCATCGCCCGCAGCGCCTCCGCGGCGCTCATGAGCCGCGCTTCGTCTCGGTCGAGTAGCGCGATGCGCCAGTGCCGCGCGGCGAGGATCTCGGCCGCAGCGAGTCCCAGGCCGCTCGCGCCGCCCGTGATGACGGCGCGCTTGTTGGGAAATCGCGCGTCGAGCGCGGCGAGGCTCATGGCCGCGCCAGTGTACGGGTCAGGCCGGAGCGGGCGCGACCCGCTGTGCGATCCAGCCGAGCACCGGTCCCGCAATCGCGTACATGACCGCCGCGCCCACCATCCACCAGGTCCAGATCTTGCCGGGCAGGTTGAAGACGCCGTGGTAGCCGAGCGCGTCGATCACGGCGAAGGCGAACGCGATGGCGCCGAACTTGAGGCCTCGCTGCCAGGCGGGACCGGACAGCGCGGGCCGGATCACGCTGTAGACGCCCGCCGCGATGAAGGCGCCGAGGATGCCGGACGGGATCCACAGTCTCCACAGGAGACTCGGGTCAGGCGGGTTCGCGTTGAGCTCCGGGCGCCAGAACGAGGCGGTCGCGCGGTAGGCCTCGGCGAGCACGCCGGAGTCCGGCGAGTGGATGAAGTGCCCGAGCACCATCGAGACGGCGAGCAGCGCGGCGTAGTAAACGATGCCGCCGACGAAGACGATCTTCCAGTTCAAGGGAAGCCCTCCCCCGCGCAATGACCGCCGCATCCTGCGCCGGCACAAATGCCGGCGCAAGGATGCGGCGGGGAGAGCCCCGACTGGACTGTTACTTCCTGAGGTCGTAGCGGTCGAGGTTCATCACCTTCGACCAGGTGGCGGCGAAGTCGTCCGCGAACTTCTGCTTCGCGTCGGCGGTCGCGTACACCTCGGCATAAGCGCGCAGCTGCGAGTGCGATCCGAAGATGAGGTCGACGCGCGTCGCCGTCCAGCGGACCGCGTTGGTCCTGCAGTCGCGTCCTTCGTAGGCGTTCTCGCCAGCCGGCTTCCAGCGCGTGTCCATGTCGAGCAGGTTGACGAAGAAGTCGTTCGTGAGCGCGCCGGGCCTGTTGGTGAAGACGCCCTGCTGCGAGCCGCGGAGGTTCGCGCCGAGAACACGCAGCCCGCCGACCAGGGCCGTCATCTCCGGTGCGGTGAGGCGCAGCAGCTGCGCCCTGTCGACGAGCGCCTCTTCCGGTTGCATGAACTGCTTCTTCTTCGCGACGAAGTTGCGGAAGCCGTCCGCCCGCGGCTCGAGCGGCGCGAATGACTCGACGTCCGTCTGCTCCTGCGACGCGTCCATCCGGCCCGGCGCGAACGGCAGCTTCACCTTGACGCCGGCTTTCTTCGCGGCCTGCTCGACGCCCACGTTGCCCGCAAGCACGATGAGGTCGGCGAGGGACACTTTCATGCCGCCCTTGGCCTTCTGGTTGAAGTCCACCTGGATGCCCTCCAGCTTCTTCAGCACCTTCGAGAGCTGCCCAGGCTGGTTGACCTCCCAGCTTTTCTGTGGAGCGAGCCGGATGCGCGCGCCATTGGCGCCGCCGCGCTTGTCGGAGCCGCGGAAGGTCGAGGCCGATGCCCAGGCCGTCGAGACGAGTTCGGAGACCGAGAGTCCGGATGCCTGGATCTTCGACTTGAGCGCCGCGATCTCCTTGTCGCCGACCAGCTTGTGGTTGACCTTCGGAATCGGGTCCTGCCAGATCAGCGTCTCCTTCGGCACGAGCGGGCCGAGGTAGCGCTGGATCGGTCCCATGTCGCGATGCGTGAGTTTGTACCACGCGCGCGCGAACGCGTCGGCGAACGCGGCCTGGTCCTTGTAGAAGCGCCGCGAGATCTTCTCGTAGGCCGGATCGACCTTCAGCGAGAGGTCCGTCGTCAGCATGGCCGGCACGTGCTTCTTCGACTTGTCGAAGGCGTCCGGGATCGTGGCCTGGCCATTCCTGGCCTTCCACTGCGGCACCCCGGCCGGGCTCTTCGTCAGCTCCCATTCGTTCTCGAACAGGTTCTTGAAGAAGTTGTTGCTCCACTTCGTCGGCGTCTGCGACCAGGTGACCTCCGGGCCGCCCGTGATGGCGTGCGGGCCGATGCCGCTCTGGTGCGTGCTCTTCCAGCCGAGGCCCTGGTCCTCGAGCGCGCCGGCTTCCGGCTCGGGCCCGACCAGCGACGGGTCGCCCGCGCCATGGGTCTTGCCGAAGCTGTGCCCGCCGGCGATCAGCGCCACGGTCTCTTCGTCGTTCATCGCCATGCGGCGGAATGTCTCGCGGATGTCTTTCGCGGCCGCCTTCGGGTCCGGATTGCCGTTCGGCCCGGCCGGGTTCACGTAGATGAGGCCCATCTGGACGGCGCCGAGCGCATCATGGAGATCGCGCTCGCCGCTGTAGCGCTCGTCGCCGAGCCAGCTTCCCTCGGGGCCCCAGTAGAGCTCTTCGGGTTCCCACACGTCCGCGCGGCCGCCGGCGAATCCGAACGTCTTGAAGCCCATCGACTCGAGCGCGACGTTGCCCGCGAGGACCATGAGGTCGGCCCAGGAAATTTTCTGGCCGTACTTCTGCTTGATCGGCCACAGGAGGCGCCGCGCCTTGTCGAGGTTCGCGTTGTCCGGCCAGCTGTTGAGCGGCGCGAAGCGCTGCTGCCCGGTGCCCGCGCCGCCGCGGCCGTCGGTGATGCGATAGGTGCCGGCGGCGTGCCAGGCGAGGCGAATCATGAGGCCGCCGTAGTGGCCGAAGTCGGCCGGCCACCAGTCCTGCGAATCCGTCATCAGCGCACGCAGGTCCTTGACCAGCGCCTTGAGGTCGAGGGTTTTGAATTCCTTCGCGTAGTCGAATTCTTTGCCCATCGGGTCCGACAGCGCGGAATTGCGGTGCAGCACGTCGATGCTGAGCGTCGTCGGCCACCAGTGGCGGTTCGAGCCGGCGCCCGTCGTGTGCATCACCGGGCACTTGACTGCTTGGTCCATGGCATTTCCCTCTTACATGAATCCGGGCCGCGCCCATGCGCGTGAGGCGCACAGGATGCGCCCCCGACGGGCATTCGTACAATCAATTGTAGCTATCGATTTGATAGACTCTGCCTATGAATCTCCGCGACCTCGAGTACCTCGTCGCGCTCGCCGAGTCGCGTCATTTCGGCCGCGCCGCGGAGCGCTGCCACGTGTCGCAGCCGACGCTCTCGGCGCAGCTTCGAAAGCTCGAGGACTTCCTCGGCGTCTCCCTGGTCGAGCGGCGCCCCGGCCCGCTCGCGCTCACGGCCGCGGGCGATGCCGTCGTCGAGCGCGCGCGCCGCATCCTTCGCGACGCCGAGGACATCAGGAGCCTCGCGCGCGCGAGCCAGGACCCCCTCTCCGGTCCCCTGAAGGTCGGCCTCATCCCGACGCTCGGGCCTTATCTCCTGCCGCGCGTGGCGCCGCGGATCGCCAAGGCACTGCCGAAGCTCTCGCTGCTGCTGCACGAATACCAGACCGCAACGCTCGTCGAGCGGACGCTCGCGGGCGAGCTGGACCTCGCGATCCTCGCGCTGCCTGCGGACACGAAGGGGCTCGTCACGCGGCCGCTGTTCGACGAGCCTTTCCTCGTTGCGATGCCGGCCCGCCATCGCCTCGCCGCGAAGAAGCGCGTGAAGGCCGGCGAGCTCGAGGGCGAGAAGCTCCTGCTCCTCGAGGAAGGACACTGCCTGCGCGACCAGGCGCTGGAGGTCTGCGAGCGCCTCGGCACCGAGGAACAGGCATTCCGCGCCACGAGTCTTGAGACGCTGCGACAGATGGTCGCTTCCGGCCTCGGCCTCACGCTGCTGCCCGAGCTCGCGGCCGACGGGCCGTTCGCGTCGGCTCACGGCCTTGCAGTGCGTCCGTTCGCTCCGCCGACGCCCAAGCGCGTGGTCGGCGGCGCCTGGAGGCGCTCGACGTCGCGCCTCGAGGCGATCTCCGCCGTCTGCGACGTCGTCGCGCAAGCGGCCTGATTCCAGCGAAACCCGACGCTATGCGGCGCGGCCGCCGTGCGCCACCGGTGCTATCGTCGCGCGCGATGCGCTTTGCCTGCGTGGTCGTGTCCTTCATGAGCGTGGCTGCCGGCGCCGCGGAACCGCTCCCTCGCCTCGCCATCAAGCCCGGCAGCCTCACGGTTTCCGGCGTGTCGGCGGGCGGCTACATGGCGACGCAGTACCAGGTGGCTTTTTCGAAGGACGTGGCCGGTGCCGGGATCGTCGGCGCAGGACCCTGGCTCTGCGCCCAAGGCATCATCACGCGCGCGCTCGACGACTGCACCAAGGGCAGCGCCGCGGGACCCGACACGTCGCCGCTCGCCGCTTCCTTGCGCGCAAGCGCGGCGGCGCGCCTCGTCGACGATCCGTCCTGGCTCGCGGCGGATCGCGTGTGGATCTTCCACGGCGCGAAGGACACGAAGGTTGGCGCCGCGGTGTCCGACTCGCTGCTGCGCTTCTACAAGGAGTTCATTCCGCTTGAGCGGATGCACTACGAGACGCAGGTGGCCGCAGCGCATGGGTACCCAACGGTATCGGATGGCGGAGCCTGCGATGGCGACTCCTCGCCGTGGATCCTGGCCTGCGGCTACGACGCCGCGGGAGAGATGCTGAAGTACCTGTACGGCGGGCTCGCACAGCCGGCAGATGCGGTCGCGGGAACGCTCGCGAACTTCGACCAGAAGCGCTACGTCGCGCGCGGTTCGCTTGCCTCGATGGCCGACGAAGGTTTCCTGTTTGTGCCGAAGGATTGTGCCGCGGGCGCGCCTTGCCGCCTCCATGTCGTCTTCCACGGCTGCCGCCAGGGCATCGAGTTCATCGATCGCGCGTTTGCGCGCGAGACCGGTTACAACCGCTGGGCCGACACGAACCGCATCGTCGTCCTCTACCCGCAAGCGGCGAAGAGCTGGTTCTGGCCATTCAACCCCTGGGGCTGCTGGGACTGGTGGGGCTACACCGGCACCGACTACGCGACCCGGAATGCCGCGCAGCTTGCGACGGTGCACGCCATGCTCGCAGCCCTCGGCGCAAACTGAAGGGGACGCGCCCCTTCATATTCGCAGCGGGGTGAAAAAAGGGGACGCTCCCCGACTTCCTTCGGTCCTGCGGGAAATCGGGGAGCGTCCCCTTTTCAGAACCGCGCGCGGTATTCGGCAGGCGTGATGCCGACGAGCTCCTGGAAACTCCTGCGCATCGACTGCTCGTCCACAAATCCGCAGTCGCGCGCCACCTGCTTGAGCCGCGCCGCGCCCTCCTCGATCCTCCGCCGCGCCTGCTCGACACGCAGCCGCCGCACGTAGGAGCCGGGGCTCGCCCCGAGGCGCGCGCGGAACTGACGCGCGAAGTGGCGCGGGCTCATGCTCATGCGCCGCGCGAGGCCCTCGACGGACAGGTCGCCGCGCGGGTTCTCGAGCATCCAGAGCTCGAGCTCGCCGAAGAGGTCATCGCGCTTCTGCGCCTCGAGGTGGCGGCTGAACTGCGATTGCCCGCCGGGCCGCTTCAGGAACAGAACGAGCTCCTGCGCGACGGCGAGCGCGACCGCCTTGCCATGATCCTGCTCGACGAGCGCGAGCGCGAGGTCCATGCCCGCGGTGACGCCCGCAGAGGTATAGATGTTGCCCGAGCGGACATAGAGTGCGTCGCGATCGACCTGCACCTTCGGCGCGAGCTTCGCGAGCCGCTCGAGGTAGGCCCAGTGCGTCGTCGCGGCGCGGCCCTCGAGGAGTCCCGCTGCCGCGAGCAGCATCGCGCCATTGCAGATCGAGCCGAGCCGGTCGACACGCCGCGCCTGCACTGCAAGCCAGTCGAGGAGCGTGCGATCCGTCGCGGCCGCTTCCCAGCCGATGCCGCCACCGACGAGGAGCGTGTCGGCGTCGTTGACGTCGGCGTAGCGGCGCGATGCGACGAGCTCGAGTCCATTCGACATCGCAAGCGGCCCCGCCCGCGCGGCAACGAGCTCGGTCGCGTAGGCCGGGACGCGCGTGCCGCGGTGCTCCGCGAGCCAGCGCGCCGTGCGCGAAAAGACTTCGAGCGGCCCGGTGATGTCGAGCACTTGCGCCTGGGCAAATCCCAGCATCACGACGCGATGCGGCTTCGGACGAGATCTCGGGCGAGGGGCGACTCTCATGGATGGCGACGATACCGGCGCCGGCAGGCGCCCGGGCGAGTATGGCAGGAAATGACGCCTGCCTGTCCCGACTGCCAGTGACGGCGGGACCAACATGTGCATCAGGAACAAGAGAGACCCCTGGAACGGCGCAATCTGGATTCCAAGGAGATGCTGTCCATGCAACGACGAGAATTCATCGGCACGACGCTCGCGGCATCGGTCGCGCTGTTCAACATCACGCGCGCTCATGGCGCCGAAGGCGGCACGCCGGCGCCGCTGCCGAAACGCAGGCGCGTGCGCGTCGCCTTCCTGCTGGGGGAGCACGCGAACGTGATCGACACCTGCGGTCCCTGGGAGGTCTTCCAGGACGCGGCATCGCCCGACGGCGACGATGCCGGTTTCGAGCTCTACACGGTCGCGCCGGAAGAGGGACCGCTCGAAATGACAGGCGGCCTGCGGATCCTGCCCAAGCACTCGATCAAGAACGCCCCGCAGCCGAACGTGATCGTCGTCCCCGCGCACAAGTCGACCGCGGACTCGCGCGAGTGGCTGAAGCAGGCGAGCGCCGGAACCGACGTGACGATGTCGGTCTGCACCGGCGCCTTCCAGCTGGCGCGCGCGGGACTCCTCAAAGGCATTCCCGCGACCACGCATCACGAGTTCTTCGATTCCTTCGCGAAGGAATTCCCGGACATCGAGCTCCGGCGCGGACTGCGCTTCGTCGACAGCGGCCGCATCGCGACGGCCGGCGGCCTCACTTCCGGCATCGACCTCGCGCTGCACATCGTCTCGCGCTACCACGGCGTCGAGACCGCTGCCGCAACGGCCGCCTACATGGAATATGCGAGCGACGCCTGGCGTGCCTAGCGGCCGGCGAGGGATTCGTACAGCTCGGAGTAGCGGCCGGCCGTCTGCGACCAGCCAAAGTCGCGCTGCATGGCGTTTCGCTGCAGCTCCGCCCAGGTCCCGGGCCGCCTTTTGAGAGCCAGGGCCCGGTCGATGCCATGGGCGATTCCGCCCGCATCCGCGTGCTCGAAGCAAATCCCGGTTGCGGTCCCGTCCTCGAGGGCCGTCGGCGATGCGTCATTCACGGTGTCAGCGAGCCCGCCGGTCCTGCGGACCACTGGAATCGTGCCGTAGCGCTGGCTGTACATCTGGTTCAGGCCGCAGGGCTCATAGCGCGACGGCATCAGGAGGATGTCGGCAGCGGCCTCCATCAGGTGCGCGAGGCGCTCGTCATGCGCGATCGTCACGGCAACACGGGCTGGCCTCGTGGCGGCGAACTCCATGAAGCCAGCCTCCAGCGCGCGATCGCCGGAACCGAGCAGTGCGAATTGCAGCCCGTTGCGATCGATCGCCGCCGCCGGATCCAGGAAATAATCCACGCCCTTCTGGTGCGCGAGCCGGCCGATATAGATCGCGAGCAGGCTGCCGTCATCCGTGGCGAGCTTGAGCCGCTTTCGCAACGCGCGGCGGTTGATGCGCTTGCCAGCTTCCACGTCTTCGATGTCGTAACGGCAGGTGATCCACGGGTCGGTCTCCGGATTCCAGATGTCACCGTCGATGCCATTCAGGATGCCAGTCAACGCCCCGGCGCGGCCGCGCAGCACGCCGTCCATGCCGTCCCCGAACTCGGGCGTCAGGATCTCGCGGGCATAGGTCGGGCTGACGGTCGTGAGCGCATCGGCGTAGACGAGCCCGGCCTTCATGAAGGACGCCTGGCCGTGGAACTCGAGCCCGGCGGGCGTCATCCAGGCGGAAGGCAATCCGAGCGGCGCGACCTGGGCCGGCGGGTAGTTGCCCTGGTAGGCGAGATTGTGGATCGTGAAGACACAGGCAGGCGCCGGGGCGGCTTCGCGGATCCACGCCGCGGCAAGTCCCGTGTGCCAGTCATTGAGGTGGACGACGTCCGGCCGCCAGTCCACGCCGCCCTGGCGGTACGCGAGCCGCGCCACGAATTCCGAGAAGAGTCCGAATCGAACCGCGTTGTCGGGATACTCCTGGCCCGTCGCATTCGTGTAGGGTGAACCCGCGCGCGCAAAGAGTTCGGCGCAGTCGACGAGCCAGAGCGTAATACTGCCGCGCTCGGGTGCGTGTTCCCAAAGCTTGAACGAAAAGCCGCGCAGCGCGAGCTCGCCGAGCTGCCGGCACGCAGGGAGCTGTTCGAGCATCCCGCGATAGGCCGGCGTCACGATGCGCAGGTCATGCCCCAGTCGCCCCAACGCTTTGGGCAGCGCCTGCGCGACATCGGCGAGGCCTCCCGTTTTCGACAGCGGAGCAACTTCGCTGGCGGCAAACAGGACGCGCATGGTCAGGACGCCGGCAGTTCGACGCGGATCATGAGACCGAGCTCGTAGGGGTGGGCCAGCAGGTCGTGCAACGGATGGGCGCGCAAGGCGCGGACGCTTCCGTCCACTTCATTGTCGAGGGTGAACTCGGCGTGCTCGTGGTCGCCCGTCACGAGACGCAGTCGCTTCCTCGTTCCATCCGCGCGCTCCGCCTCGACGGCGATGGATTCCGCGGGAATTCCGTTCGTGTCAACGACCGCCCGAAGGCCTTCGCCATTTCGCGGCTCGAGCCGCACACCCGGCCAGCGCGATCGCACCAGCTTCTTCCAGCGCGCGAGGTTGACAGCCAATTTGCCGCGCCGGCCCCGGATCCGCTCCGCCAGCTGCGCGGCCGGCGTATAGAAGCGGGCGCGGTACTCGTCCAGCATCCGTGCCGAGCTGTATCGAACGAGCGCCGTTTGCACCGAGCGTCGCACGCGTCGCAACCACTCGGCGGCAGGCGGCCGCCCGTCGCGGCCGTAGTATTCCGGCAGCACTTGTTGTTCCAGCATCTCGAACAGGCGCAGCGCTTCCCGGTGCCTGCGCTCCTCGGCCGGTGCGTCGAGGGCGGGCGCGAGCCCGAATCCGTTCGTGCCGTCATAGCCTTCCGCCCACCAGCCATCGAGCACCGAAACGTTGACGCCGCCGTTCGCAGCCGACTTCATGCCTGACGTACCGCTCGCCTCGAGCGGAAACTCCGGCGTGTTGAGCCAGATGTCGCAGCCCTGCACCAGGAGCCGCGCCAGCCCGAGGTCGTAGCCTTCGACGACGAACAGGCGCCCGGCGAACTCCGCACGAAGCGAATGCTCGTACAGCTGCCGGATCAGCTCCTGCGCGCCCTGGTCGTGCGGATGCGCCTTGCCGGCGTAGACGAGGAGTGCCGGACGCTCCGCGTGGCCCAGGAGACGCGCAAGCCTCGGCGCGTCCTCGAGCAGGAGATTCGCGCGCTTATAGGCGGCGAATCGCCGCGCGAACCCGATCACCGGAGCGCCGCGATCGGCGGCGTCGAGCCCGGCGAGGATGGAATCGAGCCGCCCTGCGTCAAGGCCATTGCGTCGATGCTGCGCGCCGATGCGGTCGCGAAGCGACCGGATCATCGTGGCGCGCAGCCCGGCGCGCAGCGCCGACAGGGTCGCATCGTCCAGCTCGTCGATGAAGCGCGTGTCGCGCTCCGACAGCGGGCGGCGGCGCCATCCCGGCACGCGCTCATCCATCAGCTCACGCCAGGACTGCGCGAGGAATGTCGGGAGGTGCACGCCGTTCGTCACGTAGCCGACCGGATTGTCCTCGGGCGGGACCTGCGGCCAGATATGGCTTTCCATGCGGGCGGCCACGTCCCGATGCACGCGCGAAACGGCATTCCGGTGGCGCGAAGCGCGTATCGCGAGCGCAGTCATGTTGAAGCGGTCGCCGGAATTCGCTCCGAGCTCGAAGATCCGCCGCTCCGGCACGTGCAGGGCTCCGAGATAGGTGCCGAGAAAATGCCGCATCTGCCCGTAGTTGAAAACGTCGTGCCCCGCCGCCACGGGCGTGTGCGTGGTGAAGACCGTCGCGGCGGCCACCGTCTCGAGCGCCGCCCCGAAGGAATGGCCCCAGGCAATGCGCTCACGCATGCGTTCCAGGACCATGAAGGCCGCATGGCCTTCGTTGACGTGCCACACGCTCGGCTGCAGCCCGAGCATGCGGACCGCGCGCACGCCGCCGATGCCGAGCACGATTTCCTGGCGGAGCCGCATGTCGTGCCCGGAATCGTACAGCCGCGCGGTGATGCGCCGATCGTCCGCCGAGTTCTCCTCGATTTCGGTGTCGAGCAGGAAGAGCGGAATCGGCCCGACCTCCATGCGCCAGAGCCGCGCCTGCACGCTCGCACCCGCCATCGGAATGTGGATGCGCAGCTCCCGCCGCATCGCATCGAGCACGGGGGCGACTCCTGCCGCGCCCGGGTCGAAGTCCGCGGGGACGGCACGCTGGCGGCCCTCGCCGTCGATCTGCTGCGTGAAGTACCCGTGGTCATAGAGGAGCCCGACCGCGACCAGCGGCAGCCCGAAGTCGCCGGCGGTCTTCAGGTGGTCGCCGGCGAGCACGCCGAGCCCGCCCGCGTAGATCGGCAGGCGTTCGTCAACGGCGTACTCCGCGCAGAAATACGCGACCAGTTCGTCCCGCCGTTCCGGCTCGGCCCGCGCGCGGATCATTCGCTGGTGTGCAGGGCCTGCCCCAGCATGTCGGGCGTGACGAGCGTGATGCCGGCGGGTGACATGTGGAAGCGCTTCGAGTCCTTGTCGCGGTCGTAGCCGATCACGAAATTGTCCGGAACGACGCAGCCTTTGTCGAGGACGGTGCGGCGGATACGGCAGGACTTGCCAATGCGGACGTCCGGCAGCACGACCGACTCGTCGACGTCGGAATGCGGCTCCACGTGCACGTTCGGGAACAGCACCGAGCGGCGGACGGTCGCGCCCGCGACGATGCAACCTCCCGCCACCATCGAGTTGAGCGCCACCCCGCGACGGTCGGGATCGTCGAACACGAATTTTGCCGGCGGCAGCTGCTCCTGGTAGGTCCAGATCGGCCAGTCCTGGTCGTAGAGATTGAGCTCCGGCTCGACCTCGATCAGCTCCATGTTCGCCTGCCAGTAGGAATCGACCGTCCCGACGTCGCGCCAGTATCCCTGGGCGTCGCCGCTCGCGGCCCTGAACGAGTAGGCAAAGACCTTGCAGCGCTCGATCGCGCCGGGAATGATGTTGCGGCCGAAGTCGTGAATCGAGTCGGTGTCCGCCGCATCGCGCGTCAGCTCCTCGATCAGGAAATCAGTCCCAAAGACGTAGATTCCCATCGATGCCAGCGCGATGCCGCTCCTGCCTGGCATGGCTTCCGGATCGCGCGGCTTCTCCGCGAACCGGGTGACGCGCCAGTTCGCGTCGACGGCGATGACGCCGAAGCTGCGCGCCTGCTCCAAAGGCACCTCGATGCAGCCGACCGTGATGTCGGCAGCCTGCTCGACGTGCGCCGCGACCATCGGACCGTAGTCCATCTTGTAGACGTGATCGCCCGCCAGGATCAGGACGTGCGACGGTGCGTGATGCCGGATGATGTCGATGTTCTGGTACACGGCATCGGCGGTGCCAGCGTACCAGGCGGTCTCGCTGACGCGCTGCTGCGCCGGCAGCAGCTCGATGAACTCGTTGAACTCGCCGCGCAGGAAGCCCCAGCCTTTCTGGATGTGAAGGATCAGCGAGTGCGACTTGTACTGCGTCAGCACGGCGATTCGGCGGATGCCGGAATTCAGGCAGTTCGACAGGGGAAAATCGATGATGCGGAACTTGCCGCCGAATGGCACCGCGGGCTTCGCGCGCCAGTCGGTGAGCGGGCCGAGCCGCGAACCGCGGCCACCGGCGAGCAGCAGTGCGAGGGTGTCGCGCGTCAACCGGCTGACGAATCGCGCCTCGGTCACATTCACCTGGTCGCCTCCAGCTTGCCACCCGCGCGCTTCACGATCGCTACTCTAGCAGTCTCCTTCCGTGCGCCGAGGCCGGCGGCCATGGCAGGATGCCCGCATGCGCATCGTACTGCTCTGGCATATGCACCAGCCGGACTACCGCGTCGACGGGCGGTTCATGAGACCCTGGGTCTACCTGCATGCGCTCTCGGGCTACACCGAAATGGCGGCGCGGCTCGAGTCCTGCGGCTCGATGCGGGCGGTGGTCAATTTCACGCCGGTTCTGCTCGACCAGCTCGACGACTATGACAGGCGCATGCGGCGGTCACGCGAGCACGGACAGCCGGTCGGCGATGCGCTGCTTGACGCGCTGCTCGCGACACCGGAGCCCGGCCCCGGCCGCGCAGACCTGGTGCGCACTTGCCTCTCGGCGTCGGACAGCCCGCGTGCGAAGCGCAATCCGCACTACCTTGCGCTCGCCGAGGCGGCTGCGCGTCATGAATCGGCAACATTGCCGGACGGCCTGTTCGCCGACCTGCTGGCCTGGTTTCATTTGTCCTGGCTTGGAGAATCCATCCGGAGCGCCGATCCAAGGGCGCGGCGGCTCCTCGAGCGTGTCCGGGAATTCGGCCGCGCCGACCGGCGCGCGCTCTTCGACCTGGTCGCAGACACCGTCGCCGGCGTGTTGCCGCGCTGGCGGGCGCTCGCGAGCAAGGATCGCATCGAGCTTGCGACATCGCCCTTCTATCACCCGCTCTGCCCGCTCCTGCTCGACTTCAAGAGCGCGCTCGAGCGGGCGCCCGCCGTCAGCGTGCCGGCCACGCCGTATCCGGATGGCGCGACCCGCCTGCGCTGGCAGCTCGCCGAGGGACGCGATCGATTCGAGGCGCTCATGGGACATCGCCCCGGCGGCTGCTGGCCGCCTGAAGCCGCGCTTTCGGAGGCGGTGCTGGTCGAGCTCGGACGCTGCGGTTTCGAATGGACGGCGAGCACGCAGTCCGTTCTCGGCGCGACCCTTGCGTATCACGACACAGCCGCTTACGACCCGTACCGTCTATTCCGGGATTCCGGTGCGGCCGTTTACTGTGCGTTTCGCGACGACGGCCTCTCCGATCGCATCGGCTTCGAGTACCAGCACTGGCAGCCGGCCGACGCGGTTCGCGATCTGGTTCGGCACCTCGAGTCGATCGCGGGCAATCCGGAGCGCGACCTCGTCCTGATCGCGCTCGACGGCGAGAATCCGTGGGAGTACTACCCGGACGATGGCCTTGGATTCCTGCAGGGCCTGTACGAGGCATTGAGCGCGCACGACACATTGCATCCTGCGACCATGCGCGACTGCCTGCGGGACCTTGCCGCTACGGCCACGCCGCTCCCGCCGCTGTGCGCGGGCAGCTGGGTGCACGGCGAGCTCCTCACTTGGGTCGGACACCCGGAAAAGAACCGGGCCTGGGAGATGCTGATCGAGGCCAAGCGTGCCTGCGACTTGCGCGGTCGCGGCGGGCGAACGATGGACCATCGACTCGGTGCCTGCGAGGGCTCGGACTGGTTCTGGTGGCCCGGCGTCCACAATCCGACGCCGGCCGTGGCGCAGTTCGACGAGTTGTTTCGCGCGCATCTCTCGGCGCTTTATTGCGCGATCGACCTGACGCCGCCGAAGGCGCTTTCCATGCCGTTTGCGTCCGGCGTCGCCCACGACGTCGCAGCCGGAGGCACCATGCAGCGCGGTTCATGAGCATGGCGCCCTGGTGCGGGCGCAGCGCCGGCGTGCTCCTGCATTTGACGTCGCTGCCCGCGGGCGGGCCCGGAAACGATGCGCTTCGCTTCGCCGAATGCATGTCCGCCGCAGGCCTGAGCGTCTGGCAGATCCTGCCGTGCGGCCCGAGTGCCACGGCGCGCAATCCTTTTGCGTCCGCATCGGCATTCGCCGGCGAGCCAGCCTTCGGAACGGGAGCGGAGCCCGTCGACGACGTGGCTTACGCCCGATTTCGCGACGAGCATGCGGACTGGCTGGAAGACTGGGCGCTGTTCGCTGCGCTCAAGCGCTTGCACGGCGGCGCGCCGTGGTGGCACTGGCCTCTCCCGCTCCGACGTCGCGGTACCGCCGCGCTTGCGCGTGCCCAGGTCCAACTCGCGGACGAGATCGAGCAGGCGCGCATCACCCAGTTTCGCTTCGACTTTGCCTGGAGCGCCCTGCATCGCGAATTGAAGGCGCTCGGGATTCGCCTCTTCGGCGACGTTCCGCTCTTCGTGGCGCGCGACTCGGCAGACGTATGGGCGCATCGCGAGCTTTTCGAGGCCGATGCGGACGGCCGCCTGGAATCCGTCGTCGGCGTTCCGCCGGACGCATTCTCCGAAACGGGCCAGTTGTGGGGCCTGCCGCCTTACCGCTGGGATGCGATGGCCGCGAGCGGTTACGCGTGGTGGAAACGCCGCTTCGAGCTGCAGGCGCGCAGGCACGACCTGCTGCGGCTCGACCATTTTCGCGCGTTTGCCGCCTGGTGGCGCATTCCGCCCGACGCGCCGACAGCCGCCGCGGGTGCCTGGGTGCCCGGGCCGGGGCGCGCGCCCATCGACGCACTTGCGCCAGTGCTCGGAAGCGTGCGGCTGATCGCCGAGGATCTCGGCGTCATTACGGAAGACGTGGTCGCGCTCCGCTGCGCGCTCGGCCTGCCCGGGATGCGCGTGCTGCAATTCGCCTTCGATCGCAATCCGGAGAACCCGCATCTGCCGCGATTCCACGGGCCCGATACGGTCTGCTATACGGGTACGCATGACAACGACACCACGCTCGGATGGTGGCGCGCCCTTTCCACGGACCAGCAGGCCGAAGTCGCGCACGTGCTCGGCACCGGAGCGCCCGAGATGCCGCGCGCGCTCGTCGACCTCGCCTGGTCGTCGCCGGCGCCGCTCGCGATCGTGCCGATGCAGGATCTCCTCGGCCTCGACACCACGGCGCGCATGAACCGACCGGGCATCGAGGACGGAAACTGGCGCTGGTCGTTTCGCTGGGACCAGGTGCCCGGCGACTTTGCGGCGGCGTTGCGCGAAACGCTGGATCGCCACGGCAGGCTGACGTGAGTCCGCGCAGGAAGAAGTCGGGCGATGCCGCGGCGGCGCTCCGCGAGCAGGCGCAACAGCTTGCCGGCGGACACCATCCGGACCCATTCTCGTTTCTCGGACGCCACACGTCTGCCGACGGGGTCGTCCTGCGCGTCTACAGCCCGCGAACGCAAGCGCTCCGCGTGATCGGCGGGCCGGCGCTCGAGCGCCTGCCCGGAACGGACCTCTTCATATGGAGCGGCGCGGCAGCAGAACTGGCGGAGCGTTACGAGCTGTCGTGGACCGACGACGAAGGAGTTCCGCACCGGCGACACGACCCGTTTGCCTTTCCGCCGCAGGTCACCGACTTCGAGCGGCAAGTCTTCGGCGAGGGGCATCACTGGCACGCCTACCGATTCCTGGGAGCGAATCCGCGACGGGTCGACGGCATCGAAGGAACCTTGTTCGCGACCTGGGCGCCGGGGGCGCGGCGGGTCAGCGTGGTGGGTGATTTCAACCGCTGGGATGGCCGCTGCCACCCGATGCGCGCTCATTCCGGCGGCATCCGCGAGCTGTTCATTCCGGGGGTCGGCGCCGGGACGCTCTACAAGTTCGAAATCGTCGGCCGTGACGGTGAACTGCGGCTGAAAGCGGATCCCTACGGCCGCAAGTTCCAGTCGCCGCCTGACACGGCATCGATCGTCGAAGGAACGGCGGCCCACGCCTGGGATGACGAAGAGTGGATGCGCGCTCGCCGCGAACGGGACTGGCTGCACGCGCCCATGTCGATCTATGAAGTGCACCTGCCATCATGGCGGCGGGGCGACGGCCGACGCCCGTTGAATTATCGTGAGGTCGCGACCGCCCTGGTGCCCTACGCGCTCGAGCTGGGGTTCACGCACGTCGAGCTGATGCCGATCAGCGAGCATCCCTACGAGGCGTCGTGGGGCTACCAGACGCTTGGCAATTTCGCGCCCGTGAGCCGGCACGGCGCGCCCGATGACTTTCGCTGGTTCGTCGATCATTGCCATCGCCATGGGCTCGGCGTCATCCTCGACTGGGTGCCGGCTCATTTTCCGCGCGACGAGCACGGCCTGGCGTGGTTCGACGGCGGGCCGCTGTACGAGTACGGCGACCCGCGCCGCGGCGCGCATCCCGACTGGGACACGCTGATCTACGACTACGGGCGTCCCGAGGTCCGCAACTACCTGCTCGCGAGTGCCCTGCACTGGCTGGAGGAGTTTCACGTCGACGGGCTGCGTGTCGATGCCGTGGCGTCGATGCTTTACCTGGACTATTCGCGCAAGCCGGGCGAGTGGCTGCCCAACCGCCACGGTGGCCGCGAGAACCTGGAGGCGATCGAGTTCCTGCGGGAGCTCAATCACGTCGTGCACGACCGGCATCCGGGCGCGCTCGTCATTGCCGAGGAATCCACCGCCTGGCCGCTCGTCACCCGGCCGACCTATGCCGGCGGCCTGGGATTCTCGATGAAATGGAACCTCGGCTGGATGCACGACACGCTCGATTACCTGCATCTCGATCCCGTTCACCGCCGGCATCATCACGACCGACTCACGTTCAGCCAGCTCTATGCCTACAGCGAAAACTTCGTCTTGCCGCTGTCGCATGACGAGGTCGTGCACGGAAAGGGCTCGCTGCTCGGCAAGATGCCCGGCGACGATTGGCAGCGCTTTGCGAACCTGCGCCTGCTCTACTGCTACCAGTGGACGCACCCCGGAAAAAAACTCCTGTTCATGGGACAGGAGTTCGCCCAGCCGGACGAATGGAGTCATGACGCCGGTCCCGACTGGGTCGTGATGGGCCGGACGGCTCATGCGGGCGTGCGCCGGCTCGTGCAGGACCTGAACCGGCTCCATCGCGAGCAGGCAGCCCTGCATCGCCACGATTTCGATCCGGAGGGATTCGCGTGGGTCGACTGCCACGACCAGGAGCGGTCGACGCTGTCGTTCCTGCGCCGCGCGGAGGACCAGTTCGTCGTGGTGGCGCTGAATTTCACGCCGGTCGTGCGCGAGCAGTACCGTATCGGTGTCCCGGCCGGGGGTCGCTATCGCGAGCTCCTGAATTCCGATTCCTCGGTTTATGGCGGCGGCAACGTCGGCAATGCGGGTGGCGCGGATGCCGCGACCCAGCCGCTGCACGGCTATCCCCACTCGATTGCCCTCACCCTGCCGCCTCTCGCGGCGGTCATCCTGAAGCCGGCGGGCTGATCCTCAGACGACGGCGGTGGCCTCGATCTCGACCTTGGCGCGCGGCTCGAGCAGGCCCGCGACGACGACTACCGACATCGCGGGGAAATTGCGGCCGATCAGCTCACGCCAGGCGGCGCCGACCTCGGCGAGCGCCGCGTTGTACTCGTCGCGGCTCGTGACGTACCAGGTCATGCGCACGAGGTGCTCCGGCTTCGCGCCGGCGCAGGCGAGCACGGCGACGACGTTCGCGAGCGCCTGGCGGACCTGCGCCGCGAAGCCGTCGCTCGCGAAGCGCTGCTCGGCGTCCCAGCCGATCTGCCCCGCGACGAAGACGAGTCGCCCTGTCGCTGCGACGCCGTTCGCGTAGCCGCGCGGCCGCGTCCAGCCGGGCGGCTGCAGGATCTCGCGGCTCATTTCAGGAGCTCGCGCGCGACGATGAGCTTCTGCACCTCGCTCGCCCCCTCGTAGATCCGCAGCGCCCGGATCTCGCGGTACAGGCGCTCGACCACGGCGCCCTGCACGAGCCCGCGCCCGCCGAAGATCTGCACGGCCCGGTCGATGATCTCCTGCGCGCTCTCCGTCGCCGTGAGCTTCGCCATGGCGGCCGCACCGGTGAAGGCGCGCCCGGTATCGCGCAGCCAGGCCGCGCGATAGGTCAGGAGCGTCGCGGCGTCGAGTGCGGTCGCCATCTCGGCGAGCGCCGCCTGCGTCAGCTGGAAGTCGGCCAGCGGCTTGCCGAAGAGGCCCCGCGAGCGCGCGTGGGCGGCTGCCTCGTTCAGCGCGCGGCGCGCGAAGCCGCAGGCCGCTGCCGCAACCGAGGTGCGAAAGACGTCGAGCGTGCGCATCGCGATCTTGAAGCCCTCGCCTTCGGCGCCGATGAGTCGCGCCACCGGGATGCGGCAGTCTTCGAAGGCGAGGCGTGCGAGCGGGTGCGGCGCCATTGCGTCGATGCGTTCGGCGATCGTGAATCCCGAGTCGCCCGGCTTGACGAGGAAGGCGCTGATCCCCTCGGCCGAGACGCTGCCGTCCGGCCGCCGGCTGCCGGGCGCCGTGCGCGCGAACACGACGTAGAAGTCCGCGATCCCGCCGTTGCTGATCCAGGTCTTCTCCCCGTCCAGCACGTACTGCGCACCGTCGAGGCGCGCCGTCGTCTGCATCGCCGCGACGTCCGAGCCCGCCGACGGCTCCGAGAGCGCGAAGGCCGCGATCGACTGCCCCCCGCCGACGCGCGGCAGCCACAGCGAGCGCATCTGCTCTGCCCCCGCGAGCGAGAGCGGTGCGCTGCCGAGCCCCTGCATCGCGAACGCGAAGTCGGCGAGGCCGTCGTGGCGCGCGAGCGTCTCGCGCAGGATGCAGATCGAGCGCGCATCGAGCTCGGTGGCAGGGCCGCCGTCGGCGGCGCGCAGGCAATGCTTGAGCAGCCCCGCCTTGCCGAGCGCCGCGACCAGCTCGCGGCAGCGCACATCGACGGCCGCGCGCTCCGTCGGATGGGCATCGCCTGCCAGATGGCTGCTCGCCCAGCTTTCCGCTTCCTCTGCTAGAAGCCGATGTTCCTCGCCGAAGAATGGCCACTGCAATCGCTCGGTGTGGCTGTCCATCAGTCCCCCTCGAAGACCGGCTTCTTCTTCGCCGCGAATGCATCGTAGGCGCGGCGGAAATCTGCGGTCTGCATCAGCCCGGCCTGGGCCCTCGCCTCGGCGTCGATCGCCTCGTTGACGCCCATGTTCCACTCGAGGTGGAGCATCTTCTTCGTCAGCGCATGCGCGAGCGTCGGCCCGGCCGCGAGCTCCGACGCGAGCTTGCCCGCGGTCGACATCAGCTCCGCGGCCGGAACGACGGCGTTGTAGAAGCCGATGCGCTCGCCCTCGCCCGCATCGAAGGCGCGCCCGGTATAGAGGAGCTCTGCCGCACGCCCCTGGCCGATCAGGCGCGGCAGCAGAGCGCAGGCGCCCATGTCGCAGCCCGCGAGGCCGACGCGTACGAAGAGGAAGGCCGTCTTCGCCGCCGGCGTCGCGTAGCGGAAATCGGATGCCAGCGCGATCATCGCGCCCGCTCCCGCGCAGATGCCGTCAATGGCGGCGATGATCGGCTGCGGGCAAGCGCGCATGGCGCGCACGAGGTCGCCCGTCATGCGCGTGAACTCGAGCAGGCCCCTTTCGTCCATCTTCGTGAGCGGCCCGATGATCTCGTGCACGTCGCCGC
>Ga0111539_10002016_pt1 | contig 27102 bp, 13 predicted proteins | sample RhiMethybrSRZTD1_FD_79667 | JGI IMG/M metagenome (GOLD analysis project Ga0111539, IMG submission 79667) | Populus rhizosphere microbial communities from Tennessee, USA - Rhizosphere MetaG P. TD hybrid SRZTD1 (version 2) (version 2) | ecosystem: Host-associated > Plants > Roots > Rhizosphere >...
AGGAACTCGGACAGGCTCACGGCGCCGTCGTGGATGAATCCGAACCCCTTCTTCATGGTAGCCGTGCCGATGTTGGTGGCGTTCGCCGATTGCAGGTTCGGCCGGATGACGTCGAAGCCGACCTTCTCGTACATGTTCCGGAGGTGCGGAATCTTGAGGTCGCTGTGCGGCACGAGGTCGGCGTCGCCGTTGATCAGCGCGGCCGCCGCCGTCGGCGGGTCCCCCGCCTCGAGGCCGCCGATCTTGCCTCCCGAGGCGCCGAACGGCAGCTGGTGGCAGGTGATGCAGAAAATCTGGGCCTCGGTGAAGCCACCGGTGAGGCCGGAGAAGCGCTGGCGGCCGACCTCGGGATTGCCGGGGTTCGGCAGCCCCGGGATCGTCACCGACGCATTCGGCAACGTGTCGTCCACGTTGCGGTACGGGTTCGGCGGGAAGACGATGTCGAGGGCAAAACGGCGGAACTCCGCCATCTTCTGCGCCGGCAGGCCCGCCGGCTCGCCGTTGATCGGACCGATGTCGGCCGTCCCCATCAGACCGACGAACGCCTTGTTGAAGGCGGTCATCGTGGGACGGTCGCCGCGCCAGTGCAGCGGCTCCAGCATCCCGCGCAGCGTCTGCGTCGCCATCGGCCCCTTCTCGGGGTCGAAGCCGTCATGGGCCCCGGTCGCGAAGAAGAAGCGGACGTTGTCCCCCGGCGTGCCATACGGCACGAAGTCCCCGGTCGGGTCGCCGAGGTCCCACGTCAGCCCGTCCCGGTCCCCGGAGATGTGACAGGAGGAGCAGGCGGCGTCGCCGTGACCGGAGGAATCGATGCCGTCGTAGAGGTGCCGGCGACCGATTTTCACCGACGCCAGGCTCGGGTCGTGGAGCGCCCGCTCGCCGACCTTCGTCATCGCGGTCGGATCGACGATGGCGATCGCGTTGCGGAAGCGTTCGAGGACGTAGAGGCGCGGCACCGCCCCTTCACGCAGCGCCACGCCGGTCGGCCCCTCCCCCACCTCGACCGCGTCCGGAAAGGCGCGGCTGGTGCCGAAGACGCAGGCGCCGTAGTTCGGCCCGGGGCCGCCGAGGCAGGCCTGGCTCAGCCGGAAGACCTTCCTCGAGCCGATCGCCGTCATCCAGGCGGTGGTGCCGGCGGCGTTCCAGACCATCATGCCCGGCTGCGACAGGCTCGCCTGTCGCTCGGCGAGATTCGACGCCGGATTGCTCGCCCGGTTGATGTGGGCATTGAGGTCCACGAGCGTCACGGCGTTGCCGGCCGCCGGATTGACGACCGCGAGCCGGTTGTCCACCACGTGGCCGCGCACCCCGAGCGCGTGCTCGAAGCGGACCTGGTTGCGGGCCTCGGTGTGCGGCACGTAGATGCGGCCGTTCGCCGGGTTGACCGAGACCTCGAAGAGCGACGTGCCGAGGTGATCGACCATCGTCGTTCCGGCGGTCGTCGGGTTGGTCGCGTCGATGACGAACAGGTCGTGGTCCGGCAGCCGGAACGGCAGGCAGCCGGTCCAGTCCTGGCCCGCCTCGTCGCGCCATTTCGATGTCGCCGGGTCCCACTTGACGATGAGCGCAACGGGAGGTTGCGCCCCGTTCGCGGGATCGAGCAGGGCCAGGCTGCGCGGAATCCCCGCCGGGTGCGGAGGATAGGACGGGTGCTGGTTGTTGTTGGCGCAGGTCAGGTTGTTGAGACCGAGCGCCGTCAGGCGTGCCGGGTCGAGGCCCGGTCCCCCTAGCCAGATGACGTTGGCCTCGACGATCGTCGTCTGGTTCCCCGACTGCAGGACGACGGCGTAGACCTTCGTGCCGTCGCTCGAGGAGGCCAGCGCCCGCACCTCGCGCCCGAACAGATCGACGCGCCCGGGCGGCAAGGTCAGGTCGGCGAGGCTCCAGACCTTCACCGCGTCCTCGTTCGACACCGCGACGAAGGCGCGCCCCGAGGCGAAGGCCACGTCGGTCGGCTCGTCCCCGACGGCGAGCGTGCGCGTCACCGTGCCGAGATCGAGGTCCACGATGCTCACGGTGTCGGAGAGGTGGTTCACCACCCAGGCTTCCGCGTCGGTGCGCGCGACGACCGTGACGGGCTCGAGCCCGACCGGGATCGATCGCTGCGCCTGCAGCGTCCCGTCGGCGGCGACGGTGAAGACCTCGAGGAGCGCGTCCGGCGTGTTCACCGCCAGGAGCCGCGCGCCGGACGGCGTCAGGTCGATCGGGTGGACGTGCGGCGACTCGAAGTTGACGTAGGCGGCGCGCGCCGAACCGGCGCACACGAAGACGGCGCAGACGACGACGGTCCAGGGGGCGCGACGCACGGTGCCGGGAATCTACCACCAGGGACCGCTCCGAACAACGGAAGAATCCGCGCGTCCGCCCGCGAACGCCGCGGTGCGGCGCGGTCCGGCCCGCCCGCGCGCGCTCGCGCCGCGACCTCGGCCGCAAGTCCGCTCCGGACATCGGGTTCCACGACGCGACCCGGCGAGGGCCGGCGCGCCCGGCGTGCTGGCACCGGCCTTGCCCTTCCGTTCCCGCCGCGACACCAGGCGCGCTGCCTCAGGAGGAGTCGATGCCGGAGATTCGCTGCTGTCTCGTGTGGGGGGAGGGGCCGGAGAAGCCGGCGTGCCTGGGGGCGGCCACTCCGGTGGTCCCGGCCCCTCCCCCCGACCTCGCCGGGCGCGCCCGGCGCGTGACGCGCGCCGCCGTACTGCTGGCGCTCGTGGCGCTGGCGGCTTTCGGTGCTGTGCGCGCGGGGGACTTCGATCTCCCGGGCACGGGACCGTCGCCTTCGTCCGGCGCGCCGTCCGCCGACCCGGCGACCGGCCTCGCGACCGCGATCGTGCCGCTCGAGGTTCCGCCGGGGCGCCACGGCATGGCGCCGGCGCTGGCGCTGCGCTACTCGGGGGCGGGCGCGCCGGGGAACGCCGGGCTCGGCTTCTCGCTGTCGATCGCCTCGATCGAGCGCTCCACGCGCCTCGGCCCGCCGCGCTTCGACGACACCGATACCTTCGTCCTGACGATCGACGGCCGCGCGTGGGATCTGGTCCCGATCGACGCGGCCTCGACCCGCTTCCGCACCATCCTCGAGAGTGGCATCCTCGTCGAGCGGGTGCGCCCGGGGCCGTGGGGCGCCGGCTCGGCGTCGTTCGTCGCGCGCGATCGCGAGGGACGGCGCTACCGGTTCGGCGCCGTCGCCGGGGCCGCGTCCACCTCGCAGGTGGCCGACTTCAAGTGGGGCCTCGATCGGATCGAGGACACCAGCGGCAACGTCATGGAGATCGACTGGGCCGCCGTGACGCGCCAGCTCTATCCCCTGCGCATCGCCTACGCCTCGCACCCGGCCACCGGACTTCCGGCGACCAACATCGTGGAGCTGTGCTGGGAGGAGCGCGGCGATCGGCCGCTCTCCCCCTCCGGCGAGGCGTTCACGCATCGGCTGCGCGAGATCCGGACCTTCGCCGGGGCGCTCGCGGCGCGGCGCTACACCCTCGCCTACGCCTCGATCGGCGGCTCGGCCGGCACTCTCGGCACCTGCCGCTCGAGCGTGAATGTCGCGTCGCCCCCCGGTTCCGGATCCGGCCCCACCGGCAATCCGACCCCGGCCCGCCCCGGGAGCGCGCCGCGTATCGACCCATCCGAGGGCGAGGCGACGGGACCCGTGCCGACCTTCACGCCCACACGCGTCGCGCCGAGCCCGACCGCCTCGCCGGTCACGCTGCCGGTGACCGGGACCGGCTCCGCGAGCGCGGAGCCGACCGATGCCCCGGCGGGCGACGCCGTCGTCGCTCCGGATACAGCGTTGCCCTCGGTGCCGTCCCTGCTCGTGCGGATCGATCGCGCCGACGGATCCGGGGCGCTCCTGCCGCCGATCGATTACACCTGGTCCGCGGGCGGGCTTCCCGCCTGGCCGGCCGCCGGCAGCGCCGCGCTCGCGCCGCCGGTCCCGTTCCTCTACGCGAAATCGGACGCCGACGAGGACGCGGGGGCGCGTCTCGTCGATCTGAATCGCGACGGGCTGCCGGACGTCGCGCTCCTGGAAGGCCGGATGTCGGGGTTGCTCCCCTCGACCACCGCGGCCGCCTGGCTCAACACCGGCCAGGGGTTCGAGTACAGCGCCCTTTGGTCGGCGGCGCTCCTGCGGCTCGTGCACCCGAGCGATGCGAGCCGGAGCGCCTGGTTCGTGATCAAGCGGGACACGCGCGACCGGGTCGAGAACGGCGTCCGCTTCGCCGACGTCAACGACGACGGCCGCATCGACGTCGTGCGCATCGTCCTCTGGTTCGGGCAGGGGATCCGCAAGGAGGTGTTCCTCAACACCGGGTCCGGGTTCAGCGCCGATGTCGCCGCCGGGTTCGCGATCCCGGACGAGCCGTTCGTCGATCTGCAGTCGGACACCGCCGCCGACGTGGCCGACGACCGGGGCGTTCGACTCGCCGATCTCGACGCCGACGGCCGCGTCGATCTCGTCGTGGCGCGGGCGGAGTGGGGGGCCGCGGCGGAGCGCCGCGTCTACCGGCACAACCGCGCCGGCTGGAGCCTCGACGCCCGCTTCCTGATGCCGGACGAGCCGTTCGTGCGCCACATCCCGCACGGCCGCTGCCTCGACACCGGCCTCCGGCTCATGGAGCTCAACGGCGACGGGTTCCCGGATCTGTTCCGCGCCGCGGCGGTGAACGGCATCGTCAGCACCGCGACCTACCTGCACACCGGGACCCCGGACGGGGTCCACCCCACCTGGGCGCCGACGACGCAGTGGGGCCTCCTCGGGACGCAGGCGGAGCACTTCGTCCAGGTGTCGAGCGCCGGCGACGGCTCCGCGCTCGACCGCGGCCTGCGCGTCGCCGACGTCAACGGCGACGGCCGCAGCGACATCGTCATCGGCCGCCGCTGGAACGGCGGTCCGATCGAGACGTTCCTCTTCTCGCCGGCGCCCACCGGCGCGTGGTCCTGGCGCCCGTTCCCCGAGCTGCCGTGGATCTTCGTCGACCGCAGGACCGACGCGCCGAGCCGCGATCAGGGGGTGCGGCTCGGGGACCTCGACGGCGACGGCGGGGTCGATCTCATGCTGGTCGCGAACACCGTGGCGCGCGCCTGGCGGCCGAACGTCGCGTGGCGGGGGCGAACGGCGCTCGCCTCATGCACCAACGGGCTGGGCGGACGGGTCGATCTCGTCTACGCCCCGGCGCCGCACACCGGGACGATCGAAGGCGGAGGCGCGGCGGAGCTGCCGTTCCCCTATCCCGTGGTGGCGGAGATCCGCGCCTGGGACGGGATCGGCCAGACGCTCTCCACGCGCTTCCAGTACTCGGGCGGGTTCTACCACCACGCGACCCGCGACCTGCGCGGCTTCCGGCGCGTGACCACCACCGTCCCCGGCGGCGCGCTGCAGATCGAGTCGGTCCTGGCGCAGCAGCCGCTCCTGGACGCGGCACCGCTGCGCGGGGCGGCCGTGGAGCGGCTGGAGCGGCGCGCCGCCGACGGCGCGATCCTGTCGCGCACGCTGCGCACCTTCGACGACACCGACCGGCTGCCGCCGCTGCGACACCCGATCCTGCGGGAGGAGACGCGTTTCTTCGACTGGAGCACGGCCGATCCGGAGAGCGCCCTCTGGGTCCGCCGCACCGCCGTCTCCTGGACCTGGGTGTTCGACGAGTCGGCCGGCCCGGAGCGCCCGCTCCTCCGGAGCGACGAGCGGCGCGAGGGGGATCCGTCCGATCCGGCCGACGACCGGGTGCTGCGCACCGAGTACGCCAGCCTGCTGGCGGCGGAGGCGACCGGCGCCGCGGGCGCCGGCGCGTGGAGCCTCGAGCAGCCGTGGCACGAGACGACGCTCGACGCGGACGGGAACGTGGCCGCCGAGTCGTGGACCGCGCGCGACGGCGCAGCGCTCGGCGCCGCCGGCCCGCGCGGCCTGGTGACGCGGATCGAGGCGCGCGGCGGTCCGGTCGGGCCTCCCGGGGCGCACGGTCCGGGCGATCCCGAGAACCCGGTGACGACGCGCGACTACGATCCGTACGGGAACCTCGCCACCGAGACCGATCCGCTGGGGGCCGTGCGCCGGTGGGGTCGCGGGGTGCAGGACCCGACCTTCACCTTCCCGGAGAGCGAGACCGATCCGCTCGGTCACGTGTCGGCGCGGCGCTTCGACCCGCGCGCCGGCCTGCTCACGAAGACGACCGACGCGAACGGCATGGCGATCGAGATCGAGTACGACGGCTTCGGCCGCCGTCTGGCCGAGTGGGGGCCGCTCGACACACGCGAGCGCCCGACCGTCTCGTACCGCCACGAGACCGCGCCTCTCCCGGCGCGGGTCTTCCGCTTCGCGCGCGAGACGAGCGGACAGGGGGAGCGGGCTGCGACCTCCGGCTGCCTCGAATCGGTCGCCTGGTACGACGGCCTGGGGCGCCTCCTCGAGGTGACGGCGGAGCATCCCGAGGGGCGCGTCGTCACCGGCGCGGTGACGTTCGACGACGCGGGACGCGTGGCGCGCCGCGCCGAGCCGTTCAAGACCAGCTCCGTCGCGGGGTTCGTCCCCGCGGCGCCGGACGCGGCGGCTTCCACCTTCGCGTACGACGCCGCCGGGCGGCTCCTGAGCGCGACCGATCCCGCCGGAGGGGTGACGGTGGACGAGCCGGGATCGCTGACGACGGCGCGGATCGATCCGCTCGGCCACCGGCTGGAGACGATCCTCGACGCCGACGGCCGCGCCGTCCTGGTGCGGGAGTTCGAGGGGAGCGGCGCCACGCTGAGCCCGCGGCCGCCGGCCCGCTACCGCTACGACGCGCTCGGGCGCCTCGTCCGGATCACCGACCCGATGGGGGCGACCACGGCCCTCGAGTACGACCTGCTCGGCCGGCGGACGCGCATCGACGACCCGCACATCGGCACCTGGCGATCCACCTGGGACCGGGCCTCACGGCTGATCGAGGAGATCGATCCGCAGGGGCGCGTGACGCGTCTCTCCTACGACGCCGGCGGACGCCTGATCGAGAAGGCGCTTGCCGACGGGCGCCGCTTCCAGTGGCGCTACGACGAAGGCGGGGCCGCCGCGCAGGCACTCGGCCGGCTGACCTCGGTGACCGATCCGACCGGGACCGAGCGCTTCGCCTACGACCCGCTCGGGCGGGTGGTCGAGGCGAACCGGACGCTGTTCGGCGCGACCTTCACTGCGACGACCGCGTACGACGCCATGGGACGCCTCAGCGCGCGCACCCTGCCGGGGACAGGACGGCTCGACTACGCGTACGACGTGGGGGGACGGATCGGTCGGCTGGGGCCGTTCATCCCCACCATCACGACGGACGTGCGCGGCGGCGTGCAGGACGTGAACTACCTCTCGGGGGTGCGGCTCCACCGGATCACCGACCCGGCCACGGGACGGCTGCTGACGATCCGGGGCACGAACGCCGGCGGCGGCGACCTGCTCGTGCTCGACTACCTCTACGACGCCGACGGTCTCATCGCCGGCATCGACGACCGCACGGTCTCCGCATCCGTCGTCCCGGAGCGCTACACCTACGACGCGCGCCACCGCCTCATCACCGCCACCGGCCCGTTCGGTCTCCTGCAGTACGACTATGACGACGGCGGCACCATCCGTCTCAAGGAAGGGATGACGCTCTCCCCCGGGAACCCGGCGCAGCCGCAGCGTGTCGCATGGACCTCGGCCGGGGACGCCTTCGACTACGACCCGGCCGGGAACCTCGTCACCCGGGTCCGCGCCGGCGCCAACCGCGCGCTCACCTACGACGCCGCCGGGCGGCTCGTCCGCCTCGAAGAGCCGGCGCGCACCCTCATCGTGACCAGCGACTACGACGCGGGAGGGCAGCTGGTGCGCGAGACGACCGACGAGAACGGCCGGCGCACGACCGTGCTTTTCCCGTTCCCCGGCGTGGAGGTGCAGGACGGGCGGATCACCGCCAACGTCTTCCTCGACACGCTGCGGGTCCTCGTCATCGGGCCGGACGGGAAGGCGTATCACCCGATGAGCGACGCCGTCGGGAGCGCCCGCGTCGTCGTGGACGGGACCGGCGCGATCGTGGCGCGCGCCGCCTACCGGCCGTTCGGCGATCGCCACGGGACGGAGATCTCCGATCCGATCTCTTCGCTGCGGTACGCCGGGGTGCACCGGCAGTCGGCGAGCGGGCTTTTGACCATGGGCTGGCGGCACTACGATCCGGCCACCGGCAGGTTCCTCGAGCCGGACCACGTCATCGCCGCGCCGCTCGATCCGCAGGCGCTCAACCGGTACGCCTACGCGCGCGACAACCCGGTCAACCTCGTCGACCCGGCCGGCCACAACCCGTTCCTGCTGCTCGGCATCCTGGGGGCCTTCGCGATCCTCGACCGGGACACGCGCGCCGACGCCGCCACGTCGGTGGCGCTGACCGCCGCCAGCATCTTCCTGACGGGGACGCTCGGCCCGGGAGGCGCGGCCGGCGTCGCGGCGCTTCGGGCCTCGGTCCCGGCGCTCTACGCCGCGGCCGCCACCAGTCTCCTGATGCACACCCCGCTCGGCCAGGGGATCGTCGACGGATATGCGAGTCTCTTCGAGGATCTGGGGCTTGGGGCTCGCGCCTCGCAGGCGATCGCCCGCGCCGGCACCGGGTTCCTCCTCAACTCCCACCTGCAGCGATCGTTCGGGACGGCCCTCGCGGACCGGGGGAGGCTGACGCGCGGCGGCGACCTCGGGACGCGCGGCGACCTCGACCGCGCGCTGCAGGAGCGCGGCCTCGAGCCGGGCTCGTTCGGCACCGACGCCGGCGACGCGTACGGAACGACGGTCCTGGCCGCGCGCGCCGCCGGGAGCGGCACCGAGCTCCAACGCTTCTGGGAGCTGCGCGACGAATCCGGCGGCGTGCCCGGCGTGTTCGGGGTGCGCGCGCTCGGCGGCGGCTTCGAGCACGGCGCCGCGGCGATCGCGCGCCATGGCGCGACGGCGATCGAGACCCACCGGCATTTCCTCTACCTGCTCGGCGGCATCTCGACGCAGCAGGTGGCGCGCGATCTCTTCGAGTCGGGTTATGCTGCGAGCCTGTTCACGCTCACCGGACGAGCGTCGGATTTCATGATCGAGTATTTCTACGGACCCTACGGCGGCGGCCTCGTCCTCGGCCTCGACGTGGCCGCGTCCGGCCAGACCTCCCGAGAAGATCCCTGACGACACCCGACCGCCGCCCTCACGGCGTCTACCCGAGGCGCCGCGGCCGTCCCGCACCTCCCGCGGGACGGCCGCACCCTTTCGGGCTCCTCGTCGTGAGGGGCGCCGCGATCGGTCTGCTGCTCCTCCTCGCCTCCGCCGCCGGAGCGACGGCCGCCTTCGCGGATGCGCGCCCGTTGTTCGAGCCGGACGGCCGGGCGATTTGCACCGGGCGCACGGGGAACCGCACCGTCGTCGGCGTCGTCCCCGACGGCGATGGGGGTGTCCTCGCGGTGACCAGCGATCCCCTGGCCGACACGATCAACGGTCCCGACGGCGGGATGGACGCGGGGCTCCTGCGGCTCGGCCCCGATCTCGCATCGCGGCCGGTGCATGCGGGGCCGGGGGGATCGGATCCTTGCGGCGCGCTGCTCTTCGGCGGGACCGCCGACCAGACGCCGTGGCGCGTCTTCGACGAGGGGGACGGCCGCTTCGCCGTCGCCGCCTTCGAGCGCTCCTTCGCGGCGTTCGACATCCGCCGGCCGTTCCTCGGCCGCTTCGATCGCACTGGCGCCATGCTGATGGGCCAGGGGCTCGCCTTCCCCGCCGTGCCGGGCACGATCGCCTCGGGGATCGAAGCGGCACCCGACGGCGCCGGCGGCTATTTCATCGTCTGGGAGGACGACGTCCCGCCGCTCTACTTCACCGGCCACTTCCTGGTGCGGCGCGTGGACCAGGACGGCGCGCCGCTCTGGGACGCCCCGGTGCGTCTCACGCTCGAGGTGACCTCCAACCCCTTCAGCCTCGCCATCCGCGCCGACGGGCACGGAGGGGCGTGGGTCGCCTGGGAGGAGAACCGCAACCCGATACTTTCGGACGGCTGGCGCTACTACGTCCAGCACGTGACGGCGGACGGGACGCTGACCGCCGGGCCCGGAGGCGTCCGGCTGCTCGACGCCAGCGCCGCACACTACCCGGCCGAGCTGGTGGCCGCCGGCGAGGACGTCATCGTGCTCCTCGGCCAGGGGGGACCGATCCGCGCGTACCGGATCGCCCCGGACGGGTCGCTCCCCTGGGGCCAGGACGGAAAACAGGTCGGGAGATGGGGCATCGACGATCACCTCGTCGACCTGCGGGCCATCGACGCGGGGGACGGCACGTTCTACGTCCTCTGGCACGAGGCCAGCGGCTACATCGGCGTCGGAGATCGCATGCGCGTCCGGCGGATGCGCCAGGACGGGACCTTCGCTTGGCCGGCCGACGTGGTCGCCCTCGAATACCGGGACGGCTTCGTCGCCGGGACGGGAGGCTTCTCCCTCCTCCCCGGCGGCGAGCTGGCGATCGCGGCGACGTCCATCGGCTATCAGACAACCGATTCGGACATCTATGGCCAGGTGATCGACCGGCGCGGGCGGACGAAGATGCCCTCGACCGGCGCCGTGGTCTGCGGGGCCCCGTTCTTCCAGCGCTCGCCGCGCGTTTTCCCGCCGTCCCTTTTCCCGGGTCCGGACCTTGCGGCGCCGCCGGGGAGCGTGCAGGCGCTCTTTCTCTGGACCGACCCGCGTCTGCTGGACGGCGACGACTTCTTCGTGCAGGGGATGACCTTCACGTCGCGTCCGATCCTGAATCCGCCCGCGGTGGTCCCGGAGATCCGGCAGGGGGAGTCGATCGCCCTCGATTTCGAGGGGGACGATCTCGCGCCCGGCGCCGTCGTGGAGACCGACGCGGGCCTCGTGGTCGAGAACGTCACCGTGGGACCGGTCGATCCGGACTGGCGCGGCGACCGCATCGCCGTGACGCTGCGCGCCGCACCGGGCGGCGTCGGCCCGCACGGTCTCGCCGTCGTCAATCCCGACGGCTCGCGCGCCGTCCTCGCCGAGGCCCTGCGCATCCGCCTCGACGCGCAACGGATCGACACCGACGGCAGCGGGCGCGTGGACGGCTACGACCTGGCGATCCTGGCCTCCGCCTTCGGCCGCGGCCGCGGCGAGGCTCTGTACTCCGCCGCCGCCGACATCGACGGCAGCGGCCTCGTGGACGGCGTGGACCTGGCGTTCGTCGCCGGGCGCTTCGGGCAGCCGCCGTCGGACTGACGCAGGCGACGCGACTAGATGTCGTCGCGCAGATCGACGACGCGGCCGGGGCGCTCGGCGTCGGCCTCTTCGGGGAGCTCGTCCCGCGCCGGGGTGAACGGCGCACCGCGGCCGGCGTGCACCGTCCGGACGACGTAGCGCGGGCGCTGCCGGACCTCGTTGTAGATGCGGCCGACGTACTCGCCGACGAAGCCGAGCGTCACGAAAATCACCCCGAGCAGCAGGAACAGGACGGTCACCAGCGCCGGCACCAGGCCGAGCCCGGCGCCGACGCCGTACAGCGACGCCACGAACATCCCGGCGGCGGCGAGGAGGCTCAGGGCCGCGATGACGGCGCCGAGCAGGCTCAGCCATCGCAGCGGCAGCACCGAGAACGACGTCACCATGTCGTACTGGAGGTGGATCAGCTTCCACAGCGAGTAGTTCGACCGGCCGCTGTGGCGCGGCGCGTGCGCGACTTCGATCTCGGTGGCCCGGCGGGCGAGCGCGTTGGCGAGGGTCGGGATGTACGGCGACTGCTCGTGGCAGGCGGCGATCTGCCGCACCACGTCGCGCCGGTAGGCGCGCAGCATGCAGCCGTAGTCGCGCATCCGCACGCCGGTGAGGGTGGCGGCGATCCGGTTGGCGGCGCGCGACGCCAGCCGCCGGAACGTGGAATCCTGGCGGTTCCGGCGCCAGCCGTTGACGACGTCGTAGCCCCCTTCCTCGAGCAGCCGCACCAGCTTCGGGATCTCCTCCGGCGGATTCTGCAGATCGGCGTCGAGCGTCACGACGACGTCCCCGCGCACCCGCTCGAATCCGGCGGTCAGGGCGCGGAACTGGCCGTAGTTGCGGTACAGCTCGAGGACGACGACCCGATCCGGCTGCGCCTGCCGGATCTCGAGGAGGAGGGCCAGGCTCCGGTCGGCGCTGCCGTCGTCGACGTAGACGATCTCATACGGGCGCCCGACCACCGCGAGCGCCGCGTCGAGGCGCCGGTGCAGCTCCGGGATGTTCCCCTCTTCGTTGTGGATCGGGACGACGGCGGACAGGTACGGCGGCGGATTCAACGACCCCCCCCGGTCATGCGCCGCATGATGCCACGGTTCACTCGCCCGTGACCCCGCGGCGCAGAAGGACATAGTCGTTCGTGGCGTCGCTCCCGGGTCGCATGCGGTATCGGTAGCGCCGCACCGCCTCGAGCGGGAACGGCAGGCCGGCGCTCACCCGCTCCAGGTCGGAGTCCTTGACGAGCGCCAGCGGTTCATCCGTGCGCGGCGGGTCGCCGGGCGCCGCGTCGAAATGCCGCGCCAGCGTGTCGAGACCGCGGAGATTCGGCCAGGTGCGACCGGCGTAGAAGGTGAACCCGCCGATGTTCCCCTCGCGGAAGTCGAACAGGGCGATGCGCGCCCCGGCCCGGGAGCGCTCCACGAGCTCGGTCGCCGCGGTCCGGGCGCTGGTGCCTCCGTTGACGATCGACGGCGTGACCACGGTCGCCGCCAGAAGCAGCGACAGCCCCGTCACCGCGGCGAGCGTCGTCCCGAGCGCCCGCGGCTCGTCCCGCAGGACGCACCGCGCCGCCCGGGCGAGAAGCGCCGCGCCCACCGCCCCGAGCAGGACCGCGATGTTCCCGTGGCCCGTCTCGAACAGGGCGAAGGTGACGACACCGGTCATGACCGCGCCGGCGACGACCGCCACCCACCGTCCGATGCGTCCCGGCCCCCCGCGCGTCAGCCACCAGCCGCACAGGATCGCCGCCGCCGGGTAGATCGGCAGGAGGTACAGGCCGCGCTTCGTGCTGGCGAGCGACAGCAACGCGACCGGCAGGAGGAACCAGACGAGGAGGTCCCTGAGAGCGGCCCGCTCGCGATCCTCCGCCTCGCTGGCGGCCGGAGCCCATGGCGCGATGCGTCGAGACGCCCGCACCGCCGCTGCCAGGGCGAACGGCAGGAGCAGCGACCACGGGAAGAAGTCGGTCACGATCGCCGGCAGGTAGTACCAGAACGGATTGTCGTGCCCCTTCGCGGCCCCGCCGGTGAAGCGCTGCACGTTGTTCACCAGCACGAACTCGCGTACCGCCTCCTCGCCGAGGCGGGCACCCAGCGCCCGCACCCAGAGCGCGACCGGAACGATGGCAACCAGACCGGCGGCGAGCATTCCGCGCCGCCAGAGAGGCCTCAGGTCGAGCCGCCAGAGGAGCCAGCCGAGCACCACCAGGCCGGGGATCGCCGCCCCCACCACTCCCTTGAAGAGGAGCGCCGCCGCCAGCGCCCCCGCACTCCAGGCGACGGTGGTCCAGGGCGCGCGCCGCTCCGCCGTCACCACGCGATGCAAAGCATCGATCGCGAGAAGGATCGCCAGCGTCAGCGGCATGTCGATGAGGACCCGCCGTGCGATCCAGAACGACTCGAATCCCGTCAGGAGGATGAGGGCCGCCAGCAGAGCGGTCTCGTCGCCGAAGAGGCGGCGCGCCATGTTCCAGGTGACGAGCAGGCACAGGAGCCCGGCGATCGCCGGAACGGCGCGCGCCGCGGCTTCCGACGGGCCGCCCGCCACGCGGTAGGCGGTCACGACGAGCCAGTAGAACAGCGGCGGCTTCTCGAGGAACGGCTCGCCGTTGAGCCGCGGCACGACCTGGTCCCCCGTCACCAGCATCTCGCGCGCCATCTCCGCCTCGCGCGGCTCGTCGGGGTTGAACAGGTCGGCGCGCCCGAGCCCGGTGAAGAGCAGCATCGCGCCGACGGCAAGGATCAGCAGCGCGTCGCGCACCGGCCGCTTCACCGTGATGCCTCGCCCGGCGCGGCGGCGCGCCGCTTCAGGATGAGGATCCCCCCCTCGTCCGCGACGAGCGGATCGGCGCCGAACTGCGCCGCGGTCTCGTAGCGGGCCTGCACCCAGTCCACGATCCGCTTGCCGTAGCCGGGGACGGCGCCGAACCGGCCGGTCCCCAGCTCCCCGGTGCGCCGCGCCACGAACGCCACGAAATCGGGAGGACGGCGTTCGAGCGCCTCGACCATCCGATCCTGGCCGAAGAGGATCGCCTCGGCGCTGGCGAAGTTGGCGAACGGCACGGTCGAGACCCGGCGGGTCTGGTAGTTCAGCATGATCCCCTCCGGAAGCGTCACGAGCGTCGCGCCGGCGGGCATGGTCCGATCGATCCATTCGATGGCGCCGGCGGCGACCGGCCCGGACGGCGCCACGTCCGGCGCGAACGCGACGATCCGATCGCCGCCGCGACCGACCGGAAAGGTGCGCAGGCCGGCCAGCTCCATCGTCCAGCGCACGTGGAAGAGGAGCGCGGCGGCGACGACCCCGAGCCCCGCCCACCGGAAGACGACCCCCGCGCCGGGAACGCGCCCCGCCCGCCAGACCGGTCCCTCGTGGAGGAGCAGCACGAGGGCGAGCATCGTCGCCGGCAGGGCCAGCGTGAAGCCGTAGTGATAGAGGTGCAGGTTCAGGATCCCCTTGAGGGAGGCGGCGAGCCCCCACACCGCGAGCAGCAGCACCGCCTCGCGCCGCGCCCGCTCGGCGCGCGAGACGGCGCCCGGGCGAAGGAGCCGCCAAAGGGACAGCGCGATCGCGGCGGCGGCGACGAGCGGCAGGGCGCGCGGCAGCTCGACCCAGATCGCCATGCCGGCGACCGTGAGGGCCAGGAAGAACGCGAGCCCCGCGGCCGCTCCCCAGAGGACCGGGCGCGCCCGCGGCGCGAGGACGCGATCGACGACGACGAGCATCAGGGCTCCGAAGCCGAACGTCGTCGCGGAGCGGGCGAGGCCGAGGAGGTTCCCCGGCAGGTCGTCGATGCCGAGGACGTGCCGGTAGAACGCCAGGCGGGTCACGTCGCCGCCGAGCGCCAGAAAGCCGGCCGCGGCGGCGCGCGCCGCCGCGGCCGGCGGCAGGTACGTCAGGAACCACGCCAGGAAGGCCGCCGGCGCGACGATCGCCCCGGCGGCGAACGGGAGCAGGCCGCGGAGGCGCCGGGACCGGTCCTCCGGCCGTAGCGCCGCCACGAGGACCGCCGCCGCGGCGACCGCGAGCGCCGCCACCGCCGCCTCGACCTTCGTGAGGAGCGCCAGACCGAGCAGGAGACCCGCGACCGCGGCGGGGACCCGGCCTCCGCGGCGCAGGAACCGTCCGAGGCAGAGCAGCATCCCCGCGCCGAAGAGCAGTCCGTGCGTCGCCTCGTGCGTGTACGGGGCGATGAAGTTGTAGTTGCCGACCATGACATACTGCGCGAAGGCGAAGAGGGCGAGAAACGTCGCCGCCGCGACCACCCCCGTCAGTCGATCGGAGGCGCGGCGGACGAGGCGCGCCAGGATCCACGACAGCAGAGCGACGAGGACGAGGTTCGCGCCGATGAGGGTCGAGAACGACACGCCGAACAGGCGGAACAGCAGCGCGTTGAGGTGCTGCGACAGGGGGCCATGGAAGTAGAGCAGGTCGCGCCCGAGCCGCTCCCCCTCGGCGAGCCGCCACGGGATGTAGAGCTGCTGACCGAAATCGATCAGCACGTCGGGCCAGCGGCGCCAGGTCGCCCCGGCGAGGGCGAACAGGAGCGCGGCGAGCGGCGCCGCCGCGGCGAGGACCCGGAGCCGCCGGGCCTCAAGCGTCATCGCGCAACCGTGAAAGCCTCCCGGACCACCGCCGGCGGCGCGCCGGCCGCGTCATTCTAGGAGAGAAACGATGCGCGTCGGTCTCGACATCGGCTCGTCGAGCGCCAAGGCGCTCCTCGTGGACGCCGCCGGCCGCCTCCGCCGCGGGGTGCGGCGGACTTTTCCGACGCGCCGCGATCGCGGCCGGGTCGAGCACGACGGCGAGAGCGTGGCGGTGGCGACCCTCGGCGCCCTCGAGGACCTCGCGTCGTCCCTCCCTGCCCGCGCCGTGGTCCCGCTCGGTTTCGCGTCGCAGCGATCCACCTTCCTGTTCTGGAACCGGGACGACGGCCGGCCGCTGACTCCGGCGATCTCCTGGCAGGACCTGCGCGCCGCCGCCGCCAACCGCGGAGCCCGCCGTCGCGCCGAAAGCACCGGGATCGACATCGGACTGATCACCGGGCTGCGGCCCAGCGCCCACTACGCCGCGCCGAAGATCGGCTGGGCGCTGCGTCACGTGCCGGGTCTGGCGCGCCGGGTCGCGGCCGGACGCGCGCTGTGGGGCACGCTCACCACCTTCGTCGTCTGGCGCCTGACGCAGGGAGCGGTCTACGCCATCGATCACGCCAACGCCCAGCGCACCTCCCTCATGGATCTCGCCGCGCTCGCGTGGGAACCGCGCCTCTTCGAGATCTACGGCCTCGAGGCGCTGCTCGACGCACCGGCGCTCCCGGCCCTCACGCCGACCTGCCTGACCGCCCCCGTGGAGGTGACGTCCGGCGGGCGGCGGCTGGCCCTCCTGGCGGTCACCGGCGATCAGCAGGCGGCGCTCGTCGGGCTGCGCTGCCGGCGGCGCGGCGACATGGCGATCAACTACGGATCGGGGGCGTTCGTGCTGCGCTGCGTCGGCGCGTCGCCGCTGCGGCGGCGCGGGCTCCTGACCACCCTGGTTTCGTCGCGCCGCACCCTCCCCGCCTCGGGGCGCGGCGGCGGGATGGTGGCCGCCTACGCGCTCGAGGGGCCGGTGAACGCCGCCGCCACGGCCCTCGACTGGGTCGCGGCGCGCATGCACCGGCGCGTCCACACCGCCGATCTCGATCCGCTGCTCGGTCCCTGGGATCCGCAGGCCCGCCGCACACTGCACTTCCTGCCGGCGGTGTCGGGGCTCGCCGCGCCGCACTGGGACGAGAAGGCGCGGCCGCGCTTCGCCGGCGACCTCCACGGGCTCGGCCTGGCCACCGGCATGCGGGCGGCGGTGGAGTCGATCGCGCAGCGCTGCGCCGAGATCGCCCTCGCCGCCGCCGCGGCGGCGCCGGCCCGCGTCGCGGGGGAGCCGGTGCGGGTGTCGGGCGGGCTCACCCGCTGCCGCTATCTCCTGCAGGCCCAGGCCGACCTGCTCTCACGGCCGGTGGCGGTTCCCGGCACGCGCGACGCCACGGCGGTCGGGGCGGCGCTCCTGGCGGCGCCGATCGCGCCCGGACACGACCGCGGCGGGCGCGGCATGGAGACGATCCTCCCGCCCATCGCGTCCGCGGCGCGGGCGGCGGCGCTGCGGCGGCAGTGGAGCCGGGCGGTCTACCGGAGCGCGGGGGATCCCTCGAGCTGAGCCCGGATCGCCTTCTCGAACGTCCCCCCCGGGTACGCCCCCCAGAACACCTTGGTCACCTTCCCCTCCCGATCGATGAGGAAGCTGATCGGCTGCACCGGAACGCCGCCGTAGGCCTCCATCACGTCGTTGCTGCCGAGGAGGATCGCATACGGCGGCTTGAACTCCTGCAGGAACACCTTGAGGGAGGCGTGCCCGGCGTCCGGGATCAGAAGATCGTCGAGGTTGACACCGATGACCTTGAACCCGTGCCCGTAGTAGGTCTTGTGGAGCATCGCGAGATCGGGGGTCTCGCGGCGGCACGGCACGCAGGAGGAGTACCAGAAGTTGAGCAGGACCACCTTGCCACGCTCGTGCGACAGCGTGACGTCGTTGCCGTGGATGTCGGAGAGGGTGAAGTCGGGGGCCGGCTTGCCGGTGAAGCGGCGCAGGTAACGCTCGCGCGGAGAGGCGGGCATCCCCTGCGGGGCGGCGCTGCCGGACCCCGCGGCGCGGGCGACCGGCGCGGAGCCCGCGAGCGACGTGACCACGAGCGCCAGCGCCAGCGCCGCCGCGGCCCTCATGCCCCGACCCCCGGCGCGGCCCCCGCCGTCCCCGCCACGCTCGCAGCCGCCGCCTCGCGCAGGCGCGCCAGCACGAACGGCCGGTCCAGGAACGCCAGGAACCATCCGGCGCGCGGCCCGCGCGTGCGCCCCAGGAACACCCGGTAGAGCGACTCGAACGCGGCGGTCGTCTTCTCCAACCCGGCCTCCTTGGCCAGATCATAGATGAGCGCGTGGATCTCCTCGCCGCTCTGCCCCGGCGTCAGGCGGTCGGCCAGCCGGCGCAGGAACTCCCTCTCCCCGGCGCCGAGATCGCGGGCCGCCTCCGGGAGGGATCGCTGCACCGAGAACTTCGCCTCCTCGGGGGCGAACTCGCGGATCCAGCGGATGGCGTATCCGGCCCGCTCCTTGGCCGCCGCCTCGTCCTCGATCGCGTAGCCGTTGCGCTTCAGGATGACGACCGCCTGGTCGAGATCGAAGTCGGCCATCTGCACGACGTTCACCAGATGCCGGAACGGGACGCCGATCGGCTTGAACTGGTCCGCCCCCGACAGCGTCATCGCGCGCGGGTCGCGGGCGCTCGACGCGGCGTCGTCGAACTCGTCCACGAGCGCCAGGAGCGGCAGCCCCGGATCGAAGCGGATCGAGCGCATCGGCCGCGTCTTGACGACGAGGTAGCGCAGCACCTCCGGCGGCACCACCTCGAGCATCCGGTGCACCGACAGGACGTTCCCCTTGCTCTTCGACATGTCCCCCATCCCCTTGAAGGCGATCCACTCGTAGGTGACCGGGAACGGGGGGGGCGCCTGGAACACCTCGCGGCAGATGCGGGCCCCCGTGTCGTAGGAGCCGCCGCGGGTCGCGTGGTCCTTGCCGAACGGCTCGACCGACACCGGGATGCGGGCCCAGCGGGCCGGCCAGTCCACGCGCCAGGTCAGCTTGCCGCCGCCGCGCATCGACACGGTCCCTTTCGCCCCGCAGCGGCAGGCGTAGTCGACCGTCTCGTCCCTGGCGGAGAACCCGCGCACCTGCGACTCGGTCATGCGGCGGCAGGTCGCGCAGATCGGGTTGAACGGGCTCCAGTCGTCCTCGACCTGCCGGCCGGTGCACTCCTGGAGGATGCGCGCGATGGCGTCGCGCCCCTCGAGCGCCTGGACGATCTGCGGGACCAGGAAGCCGCTCTTGTACATCTGATCGGCGTAGATCACCTTGACGTCGATGCGGAGGCGCTTGAGCGAGTCGAGGAACGGCTCGAGATAGTGCTCCGAGTACGAGGGGTGCTTGCCGCAGGGGCAGGGGATCTCCGACAGCGGCGCGCCGATGAGCGGCCCGTAGACGCTCTTGTCGAGGAAAGGATAGACCTTGCGAAGCGGATCGAAGTTGTCGGCGACGTAGTCGAGCACCACCTCGACCCCGCGCTCGCGCAGCGCCCGCGCCACCACGTCGGCGGTGATCACCTCGCGCAGGTTGCCGATGTGGATCTCCCCGGACGGGGAGATGCCGGTGGAGATCTCGTGCCGCCCGCCCTGCGCGGCGATCTGCGCGGCGACCTCGTCGGCCCAGTGCTGCTCGCGCACGTGCGCCGTCATGAGGGCGTCACCGGCTTCGCGATCGCGTGGAAGTGCACCGTCACCTTGTCGTCCAGGACAATCCAGAGGATCTTCGGAATCGGTATGGAGAATTCCGTCAGCGTGAATTGCACGTTCCCGTCGGCCGTCAGCAGGGCGCCATCATACCCGAGCGTGACCGGGATCTTCACGATCCGGTCCACGCCGTGGAGGGAGAGCTTTCCCTCCACCTCGACCGGGCGCGCCTCCCCCGGCCGCAGCGGCCCCGGCTGCGTCTTCGCCGAGGTCGATGCGAAGCGGATCGTCGGGTACGTCTCCGTCTCGAGGTGGGAGTTACGCATGGTGCGGTCGCGGATGCGGTTGCCGGTCACCATGGTGGCGGCATCGATCTCCAGCGTGACGCTCCCCTCCCGGTCGGGATGATCCGGGTCGAAGCGCACCGTCCCCGAGAACTGCGTCGCGGTCCCCTCCACGACCTCCCCCGGCCGCGTCACCGTGAACCCGAGCTTCGAGCCCGCCGCGTCGAACTTGAAGGTCCGCGCCCCCGCCGGCGGAGCGGCGGCGAGGACGCCACCGGAGCAGGCGACGAGCACGAGCGCCCCCAGGATCGCGCCGGGCCTCATCGATGCCCCCGCGGCAGGAAGCGCGGGCGCGAGCCCATCGCCGCGGCGTAGTCCGGCTGCGACATCAGCGCCGCCTCCTCGGTGCGGACCCGCGCGACCAGCACGAGGGCGAACGCCGCGCCGAAGAGGCCGGCGGTGAGAAACGCGCCCCCGGCGAGCGGCAGGGCGAGGATCTCTCCGATCACCGCGACATAGTTCGGGTGGCGCAGGAAGCGATACGGGCCGCCGGAGGCGACCCGCGGCCGGGCCGGAACGATCACCCGCATGGTCCACGCATCCCCGAGGGCCCGGACCGCCGCCCACTTCAGCCACTTGGAGGCGGCGAACAGGACCAGCATGGCGGCGACGACCGCCGGGGCCGGGGAGCGGTGCAGGGCGAGATGCTCCCACGCCGCCGCCGCGAAGTGCAGCGCATAGACCGGGGCCATGCACAGGAACACGGCCGGAGCCACCTCCGTTCCCCCTTCCGCCAGGAGCCGCCGCTCGTGCCGGAGCGCGATGCGCCGCTCCAGGAGCGCCAGAACGATCGCCCCGGCGACGAACGCAAGATACAACGAAGCGGAGAGGCTCACGCCGGCCGTCCCGCGCGCGTCCGGATCAGGCGCACAGGAACCGCAGCACCCGATCGGGACGCAGGAGCGAAGAGGCGGAGGCGAGCCCGGCGGTGACACACGCCAGACGGTCGGCGAGGGCCGGCTGCCGCGCCAGCCGCCCGGCGACGAAATCGGTCAGCGCCGGATGCTCGAGGATGCGCTGCAGCGACCGATCGACGCGGAAGCGGCCGCCGAACGCGCGGCGCCGCCGGCGCTCGTAGACGCTCAGGAACCGGAAGGACAGGTCGTCGCGCCGGAGCGCGGCCTCGAGGGTCTCGGCGGCGATCTCCGCCGCGTGCAGCGCGGTGCCGACCCCTTCGCCGGTGAACGGGTCGAAGAACTCCGCGGCGTCCCCGACGAGGAGCGCCGCCGCCGCGGCCGCGCGGCGCGACCCGCACGCCAGGGGACCCGCCGCCGCGAGCGCGCCGGTGATCCGCGCCTCCGCCAGCCGCTCGCGCAGGGCCGGATCCGACTCGATGCGCCGCCGCACGTACGCCTCGAGGTGCCGCCGGCCCGGCAGGAAGCCCCGCGCGCCCGCGTCACCCGGGAACGACGCCGCCCGGCGCGGGTCGATCACGAAGCAGACATTCGCCTCGTCCCCCGGCAGCGGGTTGATGCCGCAGTAGCCGTCGGCCGTGACGATCATCTCTCCGTGGTCGCCGGGAACGCGGGCGCCGCGGAAGCGCCCCATCACCGCCCAGCGCCGGTGCCGCGGCGTCCCGCGGCGCAGCCCCAGCCGCCGCGCCACGAACGAGTTGCGGCCGTCGGCCCCGACGATCGCCCGCGCGTCCACCTGCCGCATCGCACCGCCGCCGGTCCGCACGGCGACGACCCAGCCGCCGGCGGGGCGCGCCTGGAGATCCAGGACACGCGTCTCCTCGAGGACCTCGGCCCCGGAGCGACGGGCGGCGGCAAGGAGCGCCGCGTCCAGATCGGGTCGGCGCAGCGCGTAGCCCGGCCCGGCCGCGCCGCCGAACCGGCCGAGCACCTTCCACCCGCCGGGGGCGATCACCGCCATGCCGATCGGGCGCCGCGGCGCCAGCGCCTCCACGTCCCGCCGCGCGCCGAGGCGATCGAGCCGCGGTGCGATCGACGGCGGCAGGTACTCGCCGCAGATCTTCTCGCGCGGGAAGCGCGCCGCCTCGCACAGGAGCACGTCGCGCCCGAGGCGGGCCAGGAAGCCGGCGGTCGCCGCGCCGGCCGGCCCGCCGCCGACGACGACCACGTCACGGGTCACGGCTCGAAGCGCCGCACCACCAGCGCGGCGTTCTTCGAGCCGAAGCCGATGCAGTTGCAGAGCGCCAGCCGGATGTCGCCGCGGCGCGGGGCGTTCGGGACGTAATCCAGATCGCACTCCGGGTCCGGGTGCTCGTAGTTGATGGTCGGCGGGAGGAATCCCCCCTGCATCCCGAGCAGCGTCGCGGTCAGCCCCATCGCGCCGCTCGCCCCCTGCGGGTGACCGACCTGCGACTTGGTGGCGGAGCACGGGACGCGCGAGGCGCGCGCCCCGAGCAGGTTCCGCACCGCCCGCGTCTCGATCCGGTCGTTCTGCTGCGTCGAGGTGCCGTGCAGGTTGACGTAATCCACCTCGCCGGGGGAGGCACCGGCGTCCGCGAGCGCCAGCGCCATGGCGCGGGTCGACTCCTCGCCGTCGCCGTGCATGTGGACGCGGTGATGCGCGTCGCAGCTGGCGCCGTAGCCGGCGATCTCTCCGAGGATCGTCGCGCCGCGCGCCCGGGCGTGCTCCGCCTCCTCCAGCACCAGGAGCCACGCCCCTTCGCCGAGGACGAAGCCGCTGCGGTCGCGGTTGAACGGCCGGGACGCCTTCTCCGGCCGGTCGTTCCAGCCGGTGGCGGCGGCGCGCATACGGCAGAACCCCTCCATCATGCCGCGCGTGATGCACGCCTCGGCGCCGCCGGTCAGGACCATCGGCAGGTCGCCGCGCTCGATGGTCCGCTGCGCGTAGCCGATCGCGTCGGTGCTGCTGGTGCACCCGTCGCTCAGGACGTGCGACAGCCCGGTGAAGCCGAAGGCGATCGACAGCTCGCTCGACAGCATGCCGAGGACCGACGAGGAGATGGCGAACGGGTTGACCTTGTGGATGCCGTCGCGGTAGTAGGACTCGTACTGCCGCTCGGCGAAGTCGGCCGCCCCGGCGCCGCTGCCGACGACGATCCCCACGTCGGGGCGCCGGGGCGGCGGACCGGCGTCCGCCGGGAGCAGCCCGGCGCTCCCGAGCGCCTCGCGCCCCGCGGCGAGCGCCAAAGGCACGATCCGCCCGACCCGGGGACGATCGGCGGGGTCGAGCCAGCGATCCGGCTCGAAGCCGGGGACCTCGGCCGCCACCCGGCTCGGGAGGTCGCCGGGGTCGAAGAGGGTGATGCCGCGCACCGCCGACCGGCCCTCGAGCAGTCCGCGCCGGAGCGCCTCGATCCCCTCGCCGAACGGCGTCACCGCGCCGAGTCCGGTGATCACCGCGCGCCGTCTTGTCATGGGTCTGGCGAGTCTAGCATCCGGTCCCCGGCGGCGGCGACGGAAGGTCGGTGACGGAACGCACGAAAATGGCTTGACCCTCCGCTGCGCTCGTCGTACAAGGAAACCCGTAAAACCCGCACAGCATTGTCAGGTACAGCCGCTCGTCCCGCCGCGGACGGGGATCCGGCGAAGGGTACGGGCGGCCCGGGGGAGAGGCGTGTCTCGGCGAGGGGGACGACCGGGAACGGGAGGGAGGACGGATCGGCTTCGCCGATGGCCGATCCCGTTCGTCGCGTTCCTGTCGCTCGCCTCGGCCTCCTCCCGGATCCTGGCCTCGAATGGCACGGACGCCACGGCGACCTCGATCCTTTCCGCCGCGACCACCGTCCCACCCGCATGCCTCGTGCGGCTCGCGGCCCGTGATGGGGCGGACCGGACGCTGTTCGAAACGGTCGCCGCGGCCACGGCGACACCGGGACTCGCCGTGGCCCCGCTCCACCCCCTCGAGAAGGGGGGCGTCCGCTGGCGGAGCCTGACGATCCTTCCCGCCGAGGGCGCCGGGCCGGTCCCCCTCGCAGGCTGGGGCGTGACCAGCGTCGCGTCGATCGCCCGCGAGCGGGATCAGGTGCTGCTGCAGGCTCCGGGGCTGCCGGCCTGCGGGGGATCCGCCGGCGCGGCCCAAGCCACTGTCTCCTCGCTCGCATCGGGGGCCGCAGTCCTCGCGGCGCGCGGGCGCGACGGCTTCCGCAACCGGCTCGTCGGGGGACGCGTCGAGCGGATCGTCAATCTTCCCGGGGAGCGGCGGCTGCTCCTGGTGCGCCTCCTCGACGAGCGCGGCGCCGACCCGGGGCTCCTGTTCGATCCGGCGGGAACACTCCTCGGCGCCGTCCTCCCCGTCTCGGCCGGGGAGGACCCCGCGCTCGCCACGGTCGTGCTCGAGCCGGAGCCGATCGCCGCCGCGGCCGCCGCGGCGCCGTCCCAGGAGGCCCGCGATGCCATCCCGGTCTCCCCCACCCCCTCGGTGCTCGGCACGATTCCCGGGATCGTCAGCCAGGCGCTGCGACTCTCCGGTCCGTCCCGCTATGAGCGGGGGCTGGCCCTGCTCGACGAGGCGGCGCGGCAGGGGGGCACGACGGTGTCGCTGCTCCTGGAGAAGGGGGTCATGGAGTTCAGCCTGGGACGCCTCACCTCGGCGGTGAAGGATTTCCGCACCGCCATCGACAAGGACCCGTCCTCCCACCTCGCCCGTTACAACCTTGGAATCGCCCTCGGCACCGAGGGCCGCTACCAGGACGCCGCGGCCGCCCTCGCGAGCGCCCGTGACCTGCAGCCGCAGCATGGCCGGACCCGCTTCCAGTTGGCCCTTGCACTGTATGCCCAGGGGAAGCGGGAGGAGGCCCGGGCCGAGATGGAGCAGCTGAGCGCCATCGACCCGGTCCTGGCCGGGGAGCTGCGCGTCATCCTCGGCGCCTGACCGCCTAGCCTTTTCCATCCGATCGACTTGCCGAGTTGACTTCGGCACATATATTCCTCCGCGCCATGATCCCCTTTCGGGGGGTCGGGGCGGTTTGCCGCGCGCCCGGGCAGGCCGGAAACACGGGGAGGGATGCCGATGAGACTGAAGGGAACGGCCTGCGCTGTGGCGGTCCTCGCCGCCCTGATGTTCGCGGGTCCGCTGTCGGCCCAGGAGCTGACGTCGGGCACCATCGCCGGGAAGGTGGTCGATCCCGGCGGTCGCCCGGTCGCCGGGGCCGCGGTCATCGCCAGCTGCGACTTCGGTACCCGCGCGGGCGAGACCGACGAAGACGGGCAGTTTCTCCTGCCGTTCCTGCGCCCCGGCACCTACAACGTCCGGATCGAGCCCGGCCAGGGGTTCGCCAGCATCGAGCAGCGTGAGGTCGTCGTCGGGCTGAACCAGCGCACGACCCTCGCCTTCGCGCTCCAGACCGGGGTCACCGAGACCGTCATCGTCAGCGGCAAGACGCCGCTCATCGACCCCAAGTCCACCTCGACCGGGACGAGCATCGACTACGACTCCTTCTCCTCGTCGATCCCGCTCGGCCGCGCCTTCACCGACACCTACATGGTGGCGCCGGGGGTCGTCAGCGGACTCGGCACCGGGGCCGGCAACGCCTCGATCGGCGGCGCCTCGGGCCTCGAGAACCTGTACCTGATCGACGGCGTCAACATCAACAACACCGGCTACGGCGGCATCGGCGCCTACAACCTCGTCTACGGATCGCTCGGCACCGGCGTGACCAGCGAGTTCCTGGACGAGGTGCAGGTGAAGACCGGCGGCTTCGAGGCGGAGTACGGCCAGGCGCTCGGCGGCATCATCAACACCATCGTCAAGGGCGGCACGAACGACTTCAAGGGGAGCGTCGGCTTCTACTCGAGCCCCGGCGTGACCCAGGCCCCGCCCACCAAAGTCGACCTGTCGACCGGCTACACCAACATCACCGACGAGACGGTCAACGACCTCGCCTTCTCCGTCGGCGGGCCGATCAAGAAGGACAAGCTGTTCTATTTCTTCGCCTACAACCCGGTGGTGGCGCACCAGGACCTGCAGGCGACCGACCAGATGAACCCGGCGTACGCGGCCGCCAGCGCCGGCGTCGCCGCCTTCGACGAGGGCACCGCCAACGGCTTCGGCGTGACCGATCCGCTCGCCTTCCCCTCGTCGCGCGGCACGCTGTCGCGCACCCGCCTGTCGCACAACTACGCCGCCAAGCTGTCGTGGCTCGCGAACGAGCGGCACCAGTTCGAGCTGTCGCTCTTCGGCGACCCGAGCGAGGGGCCGATGGGGCCGCAGCGCCGCAGCGCCGGACTGCACCTCGACGTCGACCAGGGGGGCGGCGAGAGCGCGATCCGCTACGGCTCGAACAACGCCGCGCTGAAGTGGAACGCCGTCCTGACGCCGCGCTTCTTCATGGAGGCACAGCTCGGCTGGCATTCCGGGCACTTCCGCGAGACCTCGAACCTCGACCAGCTCGAGTACAACGACTTCCGCAACGTGCAGGAGTACATCCGCGGCGCCAACTCCTACGATCCGGGCGGCGGCCCGGTGCCGCTCGAGGCGAGCCCGGTGGCGACCAAGTCCGGGGGCGTCGGATTCATCTCCGACCAGGACGACGAGAGCCTGCAGCTGTCGCTCAAGATGACTTCCGTCGTCGGCCCGCACGAGCTGCGGTACGGCGTGCAGCACGACCGCATGGACTACCGCGAGATTTCGGCCTACTCGGGGGACTCGATCAACATCGGCCTGCCGCTCTCGAACTCCTCCGGCCAGCCGCTGGACGCCGACCTCGACGGCAACCAGGACCTGCTGCTGATGCCGACCTTCGGCGGCGCCTCGGTGGACGTGCGCAACGGCGTGGGGGCGGATCCGACCGTCGCCTACGACAGCACCAACACCTTCCGCGTCTCGCGCGCCCGCATCGGGCCGGAGCCGCCGGCGACGAAGGCGCAGGAGACCTCGTTCTTCGTGCAGGACACCTGGACGCTCAACCCGCGGCTGACCCTGAAGGCGGGGCTGCGCTACACGACCGAGACGGTCACCGGCGCCGGGGACTACACCCTGCCGTTCGGCACCGAGGTCCTGAACTTCGGCGGTGTCGAATACCGCATCTTCACGCCGGGGGCGACGAACTTCGGGCACACGGAGTACACCTTCGACGGCAACTTCGCGCCGCGCATCGGGGTTGTCTGGGACGCCCTCGGCAACGGCAAGAGCCGCGCCTGGCTGAACCTGGCCCGCTACTTCCAGCGCGTCCCGAACGACCTCGCGGTGCGCGCCTTCTCGAGCGAGGTGTCGATCGGCCGCCAGGACTTCGACGACCGCGCCCTGACCCAGGTCCAGACCGCCCCCTTCACGATGGCCTGCGACGACGGCGGCGGCGGCAGC
>Ga0111539_10002017_pt1 | contig 27101 bp, 26 predicted proteins | sample RhiMethybrSRZTD1_FD_79667 | JGI IMG/M metagenome (GOLD analysis project Ga0111539, IMG submission 79667) | Populus rhizosphere microbial communities from Tennessee, USA - Rhizosphere MetaG P. TD hybrid SRZTD1 (version 2) (version 2) | ecosystem: Host-associated > Plants > Roots > Rhizosphere >...
GCTCCTTCTGGAGAGTGGGGCGCTGGCCGCACATTCGCAGGGCGGCCGACCTGCAGGGAATACGCAACAGTCCGGCACAGATGCCGAGGGCTATTGATCATACCGCCGGACGCTGAGCCGGTTGGAGTCGAGGCAGCCCCCTGCCTGTCAATTGCGAGTATCCCTGTATTGGGCTGCGGGAGAAGGGGTCAGGCGGGGGCTGCCTGCCAGCCGTACTTGACGTAGTCATTGGCGAACGAGCCATCATCGAACAGGTCGATCACGCCGTAGCCCTCATCGCAGTCCTTGTGGCGGCCCTTCCACCAGTTGGCGCTGACGGCGCCGTTGCACAGGTACGTCACGCTGTTGTAGTCGACGCGGTCGATCAGATGGAGGTGGCCTGACAGGCACACTTTCACGTTGGGGTATTTCGCAAAGAGATCCTTGATCTTCACGCAGTCGGCGTGCATGAGCGAAGCATCGATGCGGAATTGCTTCTCCTCCTGCTTGGCCCAGAGCAGCGTCGTGACGGTCAGGATGGGAATGTGCGAGAGGATCAGGACTGGCATGGTTGCCGGCGTATCGCGCAACGTGGTGCTGAGCCAGTCGAATTGCGGCTCATCCAGGAACGCGGCGTATCCACCGGCATCGTCGGGCTGCGTGCTGTCGAGAACGATGAAGCGCCAGCCGGCCTGATCGAAGGTGTAGTAGCGATCGGAGAGGTGCAGCATCTCGATGGCGCGCCTCTTGCCATAGTTGGGCTCCTCGCCGGTGGTCTTGCTCTTGATCTTGTTTCCGCCCCAGACATCGTGATTGCCGATGGCCGAGCGCACGGGAATGCCGTTCTCGTTCTTGAGCGCCGCGCTCCACAGGTCCCATTGAAGTGTGGCGCGGGCATCGTCGGCTTCGAAGGAGTCGAACACGCTGTCGCCGCCGGTCAGGATCAGTTGGGGCTTGTCGTTGAGCGACTGCACGTGATGCAGGCAGGCGATCCAGCCTTCGGCGGCGCGGCGTTCGGGCTGCACGTGAACGTCAGTGAGATGCGCGATGCGAAGGACGCGTTTCGCCGCTGCCGCAGGCGAGGACTGGTGCGCGAGCGCGACGCCTTCGATACCCGCCATGCCGACGGCCGTCATGCCGGCAATCTTCAACACATCGCGACGCGAGAATTGTTCGTGACTCATGCGTGATCCTCCGGACTCTCACTCCACTGTTGCGGGGCGGCGGCGTCGCGTCAATGGGGTCGCATCAACTCTCGTTGCGAGTTGTCGCTGGTGCCGATGCTGCCGCTTCGGACGCCAGCCGCAGAAGATCGGCGGTGCGCGGTTGATTCACTGCCCGCTTGCCGAAACCGGGCATGGCGCCGACGGCCAAGGCCCGTTGCTGGGCGTCGTCGTGATTGCTGATGAGCATCATGATCGGCCTGGGCGCAGCCTTTGCAAGACGTTCGATCAATTCCACGCCGCTCTCGGTATCGAAGCCGTCATCCAGCACGCGATTGATCAGAAGGATCGAGTCGGCGGCCAATCGCAGTCGCAAAGAGTCGTCATCCTCCGCAAACACGATCGAAGCCCCCGGGACAGCGCGGCCGATCGCCCCCTTCAGCAGATATGAATCAGGACCGCAGTGGCCGATGAGGACGAACGTGGGCATGGGCTGGGTGATCCTACGCGCGCCCGCGTGCCGTCCTCCGCTCAATCCGGTCTTCCTCCGCGAATTCGCGAGTTCTTCACACCCAGCGGCGCACGCTTGGGATCGCCGGGCGCGCGGGGATAGATCCGTGGCGTCTTGCGCTGTTTCTCGACGATGACAATCACGCCGGTCTCAGTCGGTCGGCGATCGATCACGTGGGCGTGCAGCAGGTGCAGCGCCTGCTTCGCCTCGGCGATCTCGCTCTCGGCCTGCTCGCCCTTCATCGCCAGCACCAGCCCTTCCACCTTTGCGAAGGGCACCGTGAATTCGAGCAGCACGGACAGGCGGCCGACGGCACGCGCGATGACGATGTCGTAGTGCTCTCGATGCTGCTGATGATCCTGGCCGACCGTTTCAGCGCGATCGTTCACGACGATGGCGTTGCTCAGGCCGATCGTTGCGATCGTCTCGTGCAGGAAGCGCGCCTTCTTGCCTGTCGCCTCGAGCAGCGTGAAGCGCACCTCCGGCAGCACGATCGCCAGTGGGATGCCCGGCAACCCGCCGCCGCTGCCGACGTCCATCACCGTGCGCGCCTCCGCGGCAACGATGAGCGGCACCAGCGAGAGGCTGTCAAGGATGTGCCGCGTCCACGCTTGCTCTGGATCGGTAATGGCGGTCAGATTGAAGCGCTCGTTCGCAGCCAGCAATAACTCGAGAAAACGCCCCAGACGATCGACATCGCCCGCATCGAACGCGATCCCCATCGCGCGGGCGCGGTTAAGGAACTCGGCAGGTGGCGCCATCGAGCCATCATAAGGCGGCGTCAGACCGGTCATGACTCCTGCGGCATGGAATCGAACTCGAACGATTGCCGCGCGAGGTACTTCGATCGCCGCAGCGCGATGTTGAACAGCAGGCCAACCATCAGCCACGTCGCCACCATGCTCGAGCCGCCGTAACTGACGAACGGCAGCGGCAGGCCGGTGATCGGCAGCAGCCCCATGGTCATGCCGGTGTTGATGCACATCTGCGCGAATAGGGCCGCGACGATGCCCACGGCCACAAGCCGTCCGAATGGATCCTTGCACAGCCCGGCGGTGAGCAGCCCGCCGAATGCGAACACGCTGAACATCCCCCACGTGATGATCGCGCCAAACAGGCCCCAGCGACAGCAGATCACCGCGAACACCATGTCGTTATGTTCCTCCGGCAGGTCGTTGTGTCGAATGAGGCTGGCCGACTTGCTCGCGCCAACTCCGAACCATCCGCCAGCCCCGACCAGCGTCATGGCCCGCGAACCCTGGTAGCCAATGTCCATCTGGTGGCGCGGATCGCCGCGCATCTGCGCCAGGATCGCATCGATGCGATCGCGCTGATGATCGAGCAGCAAGGGATAACTGAGCGGCGCGATGGACAATCCGATGACCAGAATGATCAGGATGTGCCGCATCTTCGCGCCCGCAGCGATGAGCATGGCGAACAGCATCGGCAGGAACAGCAGCGTCATGCCGAGGTTGGGCTCGACCAGCACCAGCACCATCGGGATCAGGCTCAGGGCCAGCGGCCGCAGCACGCCGACGAACGTGCGATAGTTCTGCTTGACGCGCAGGTAACTCGCGACGCCCATGATGTACGCGATCTTCGCAAGTTCCGAGGGCTGAAAGTCGGTCAGACCGAGGTTGATCCAGCGCCGTGCGCCGTTGCGCGGCCGCACGATCACCTCAGGCACGAAAGGAATCAGCACAAAGATGAGCAGGCCAAGGGCCGCGAGCGTCAGTGGAATGATGGCCCGCTCGAGCCAGCGATAATGCGGCAAGGCAATGGCCGTCGCGGCGACAAGCGCGACGCACAGATGCGCAATCTGCCGCAGCGCGAAGCCGGGCTGCGTGGTGCCTATGGCAAGGATGCCGACCATGCTCAATCCCACTCCCGAGAACACGCAGAGCCAGCCGGTATTGGCCCAATTCACAAGCGACTGGTGCAGCGGCCTTGCATCGGTTCGCAAACCCGATGCCGTGTAGCGCGTGCGCGGCCGCGCCGATGGATGGGCCGCCAGTTGCGTCATCAGTCGTCGCCCCCGTCGTCCTCCGGCTCCTGCCGCGCCGGCGCGCCTTGCCCCGACGCTGGACTATCAGGATCGCCTGGCAGATAGCCCTCGGTCTGAAGCGCGCGGATGATCTGGTTGGCGATGGGTCCGGCGGTGCGCCCGCCCGAGCCGCCGTACTCGACAATCACTGCGATGGCGTACAACGGTTTGCCGTGCCTGGGACCGACCAGACCGACGAACCATGAATGATCAAGGTCCTTGATGCCGGGGCCATCCTTGCCGTTGATCTCGCCATCATTGTTGAGGTCTACCGTGCGCAGCGGCGGCGCCGTCGCCGTGCCAGTCTTGGCCCACGTGGTCACACTGTCAGAGTTCAGTATGACTTCAGGATTCTCCTCGCCTTCGATCTTGATGTGATGGCCGGTGCCGTAGTTCTCCTCGACCGACTGGCGCAGCCCTTCGATGGCGGTAGCGACAAGGCGAGGATTCAGGTTCAGGTCGTCGCGGCGCTTCGGCCGCGTGCCACGCGGGTCGTCGATGATGAGCGTGGCGTCGCGGATGACTCCGCCGCGCGCTAGCGTCGCATAGGCGTTGGCCGCCTGCAGAGGCGTCCACGTGATCGGCCCCTGGCCAATGCCCATGACAGTCTCGTTGAACTTGGTATCGCCACGGTCCTTCCATGCACCAATCTCTTCATCCGTGGGCAGTTGTCCGGCTGACTCGTCGGACCACAAGACCTTGCCATCCTTTCCTCGCAGCGTCAACCCGATGTCCAGCACATGTGCGAGGCCAAAGTTGTCCAGCCACTTGCGCAGTCGGTGCACGCCGAGGTGATCAGCGAGGGTGTAGAAGAAGATGTTGCACGATCTCGCCAGCGCTTCATCCGCCAGCAGCGCCTCGTGAGTCTGCATGCCATAGACCGGCCGGTAGATCCAGCAGCGTGCTCGCGTTTTCATCGTCTCGAAATAGAAGCCCGAGCACTGGATCCTCGTGTCAAGATTGTGCACGCCTTCCATCACCGCGGCCGCCAGCGTCAGCGGCTTGAGAATCGAGCCCGGTGGATAGATTCCATCGCTGGCGCGATTGACCTGCGGGCCGGTGGCCAGTCGCTCGGCGTCCGTCGACATCGCGGCGCCCATCGTCATCGTCGGCATCGACACCATTGCCAGGATCTCGCCCGTCTCGACCTCCAGCACCACCGCCGCGGAGTTGAGCGGCGTGCCCAAGGGCACTTGATTGTGCTGCCAGTTGTGCACGACGGTCAGGCCGAATTCGTGCGAGAGGATCGCCTGGATGCGGGCCTGCAGCTCGATGTCGAGGGTGAGGTGCACATCGCGGCCGGGCGTGGCGTCGACACGAACCTTCTCGCCCGTGTCGATGCGCTGATGCACCGCGCCGCGCAGGCCGCGAAGCGTGTCCTCGAACACCGCCTCAATGCCGCGCGATCCGACGCTATCGCCCGGCAGGTAGCCGCCGAGATCGACACTGCCATCCTTGAGATTGAATGGCCGGCGCTCCATGTCCTGAGCCCATACCTGGTCGCGCACGGATCCAAGTATGTGATCAGCCACGCCCGCAACGGTGATCACCTGAACTTCATCGCGTCGAATCTCGCGCGGCAGGCTGTTGCGATTGAGCGGCACGTTCGCGGTCAGCCAGGGATACTCGCGCCGGCGCGAAGCCTGCACCTCGATCATGCCGGGGAATTGCTGCGAAAGGCGGCGAAACTCAAAGGTCTGCGCATCGGACAGGCGATGCAGCACGATGTGCGCATCGGTTTGTGCGGCGATGGGCCTGGCCTTGAACTCCTCCTCGCTGATGCCGAAACGCTGCATCTCGTCCTGACGCTGGCGTTCCCACGTGGCGGCAGCGCTTGATTGCACGCTGGCCTTGATATCGTCAATGGTCCGCTGGAGATCATCGCGGCTGATGCCGCCGATGCTGCAGACGGCCTGATACAACTCCTCGATGCGCTGACGGAATGCAGGCATCCGTTCGGCAATCAACTCCTCGCGCCGCTCCGGTCCCAGGGAACTCCACTTCGCCTTCCCCACATCAGTGCGGGCTGCGACATACGCCTGGCTGCGTGCCCATGTGCCGGTGATGACGGAATACTCGACGGCAAGATCATCGGAGGCGCGGTCGAGCGCCAGGACTCGCCCATCTCGATCCAGAATCTGGCCGCGATAGGTCGGCAGATATTCGCGGTGATCGAGTTTCGACTCGGCCGCGGCGCGATGCTCGCTGCCCTCGATGACTGAGAGCCTGATCATCTGCCCGCCCAAGAGCACCATCAGCAGCGCGAACACGATCGCCAGCAGCGCCAGCCGGCGGTGAAACATGCTTGGAATGGCTTTGCGAGTGTCCATGCCGCTGCGCTCCTTCGCCTGATCGGTGCATCCCTGCCGGCACATCGGCGCGAATCGCGAATTCGCTTGCGTGAGTAGTGTAACCGGCACTGGACGAGGGCGGGCGCGCGTGCGGGGCGCTGCCGTTCGCAGGTTTTTTGTCATTTTTCCCGAGAACCGTTCTCGCGCGGACGCAGTCAAATCGTTGAACAATCGGAAAGGACCGAGCACGCCATGGCCGATCGCGACATGCCGCGCGACCAGATGCCGGATAAGCAGTTGCTGGCGTCATTCGCCGCAGGCGATCGCGACGCGCTCGGAGAACTTGCGCGGCGCTACGAACGGTCACTTCTGGGGCTGGCGTGCGGACTCTTGGGCGGCCGACGGGACTTGGCACTGGACGCCGTGCAGGAGATGTGGCTTCGCGTCATCCGCTTCGCGCGGAATTTCAATGGGCAAAGCAGAGTGAAGACCTGGTTGTATCGAATTACGATCAATGAGTGCAGAGCGCTTCGCGCGAAGATTGCACGGGACGCCAAGCGCCAGGCGGCCTCTGTGATCCACGTCGAATCGCCGGGCAAGGTCTCTGAGGAAAGCGGAAGCGACGACGCGCAACGTGTGCGCGAGGCGGTCGGGCGGCTCGATGACCATCGCAGAACGCTCGTGCTGTTGTGCTATCACGCGGGCATGACGCATGTCCAGGCCGCTGACATCCTCGGAATTCCGCTCGGCACGCTCAAGAGCCGGCTGCACGCAACGCTCACGCACCTGCGGCAATCCCTTCCGGAAGAGGTGCAAGCATGAATCTGCATGATCAGGGTGATCTGGAACAGTCGCTGACGAATCTCACGCAGTGGCGCGGAGGCGACCGGCAACCAGCCGCGTGGGAGCAGGCGCTCGCTAACCACGAGCAGTCGCCTCGAAACTCGGGCCTGCTTGGGCGCGCTGTGTTCTGGCGCATGCCAACCGCTGTGGCGGCCTCAGTCGCGATTCTCCTTGTGACAGCCCTGATGATCGCGATTCTTCCGGAATTCGGAAAGGCGCGCAGCGTAGCCACGATGAGGAGCAGCGAACCGAGCAGAAAGCAGCTTGGGACTGCCGGCGTTTCGAATGGCGCGGAATTCAATGATCGATCGATGTCTTACACGAACGACAACTTTCCGCCATCCAGCGCGCAGACTGCTCCCTTGCCCGCTCGGGATGTAGGAGGTGGAACGTCCAACGATGGCGCTCTGCGTCAAAATGCCGCCGACACGATGCTACTGAGCGCTGGCATTGGCGGCGCCGGGAGCAACAACGCATTCCCTCAGGATGTCGGCGCAACCGGCGGCGATCGCCAGGTCGTGCGCAAGGCCACCATCGAACTTGAAGCCTCCGACGTTCGCGGCGTATTCCTCAAGGCCGGCATGGTCATCAGCGAAGCCGGCGGCGAGTTCATCGAGCAGTCATCGCTCACGGGCGAGGGCGACACTGCCCAGGCCAGTCTTACGCTCCGCATCGCGGCCAATCGCGTGCATGCCGTGCTCACCGCACTGCATGATCTGGCCAAGGTTCGTTCCGAAACGCAGGGCGGGGATGATGTGACGGCCGCAATCGTCGACCTCGAAGCGCGCCTGCGCAACGAACAGCGAGTGGAGAAGGAACTGCTCGAATTGCTGGACAAGCGCGCGGATGCTCCATTGGAGGACATCCTCAGGTTGCGCGACCAGATCGCGCGCGTGCGTCAGGGAATTGAGCAGATCGACGGCCAGCAGCAACGCCTGTCGCGACTCGTGTCACTCGCGACGATCCTCGTCATCATCCGTCCTCCGATCGAGAAGGGGGAGCCGACGACTCAGTCAGAGCAGTCCGGATTGGGCAAGTATTTCGGCGAGGCAATCAAGGACTCCTGGTCGAGCGGAATGCGCTTTCTTGCCGACACGCTTGGCGGCCTGCTCAGCGTGCTGGTCGGCGGGGCGATCTGGTGGATCGCGCTTATCGTCGGTCTGCTCGCGCTGCGGCAATACCTGCGGCGCAGGGCCGGCCTCGCGTAGTGCGCGGCGCTCGTCCGTTACACATTGAACAGGAAGTGCACCACATCGCCATCCTTGATGGCGTAATTCTTGCCTTCGCTGCGAAGTTTGCCCGCCTCGCGGATGGATTTCTCGTTCTTGTACTGCACAAGGTCATCCACGCTGTAACACTCGGCCCGAATGAAGCCTCGTTCAATGTCGGTGTGGATGCTGCCGGCGGCCTCAGGCGCGGGGGCGCCGATGCGAACAGGCCAGGCGCGGACTTCCTTCTCGCCGGCCGTGTAGAACGTGGTCAGGCCCAGAAGCCGATTGGCGGCACGGGCCAGCGGACCGTTGGCTGGCTCCTCCAGTCCCATCGACTTGAGCATGTCGTCGCGCTCGGCCTCGTCGATCTCGGCGAGTTCGGCCTCGAGTTTCGCGCAAACGACCACCGATTGCTGGCCGGTCTTCTTGGCGTGGTCGAGCACGGCTTTGGCGTGGGCGCTTGCGCCCTGAAGGTCGTCTTCGGCGACGTTGCCGACGTAGAGCACAGGCTTGGAAGTGACCAGACCGTAGGTGCGAAGGACCGCGGCCTCGGCGTCATTCCACGCCGCGGAGCGAATCGCCTTGCCTTCATTGAGGAGCGCATTGCACTTCTCCAGTACGGCGACGCGCGCCTTGGCGTCGGCATCGCCGGTTCGTGCGGTCCGTTGCGCCTTGTCCAGCGCACCCTCGACCACGCTCATGTCGGCGATGACGAGGTCCGTCTCCATGCTGTCGATGTCGCTGGCGGGGTTGATCTTGCCCGAGCCGTCATCGAAGCAGCGCACGACCTGTACGATGGCGTCCACTTGGCGCACGTGCACGAGAAACGCGTTGAGTTTCGCCGCCCCGCCCCCGGGAGCAACCCCGGGAATGTCCACGAATTGAATCGTGGCATTCACGATCTTCTTCGTGGCAATGAACGTCGCGATCAGCGGCAGCCGCGGATCGGGAATCTTCGCGACGCCGACGTTGGGCTTGAGGCCCGCGCCGCTTCCGCCAGCGAACGCGCTGGCATGCGAGCCGGTGAGGGCGTTGAACAGAGTGGTCTTGCCCGAGGCAGGCAGGCCGACGATCCCGATTTCCATGGTCCGCGCGATTCCGTTTCAGTGCGAGAAACGCGATAGTAGCCGCTTGCGGCGAGGCACGCGCCTGAGCGCATGCGGCTAACTCGCATCAGGTGAAAAGTGTCCCCATTCCGCCTGGATGTTGACCGCTTTGGCCAGAACCGCGTGATACTTCCTCGCCGGAATCTCGACGCAGCCGAACTGATTCAGATGCTCGTTGGAGAATTGCGTGTCGAGCAGCAGGAAGCCGCGCTGCCGGAGCCAGCTCACCAGGTGCACGAGGCAGACCTTCGACGAGTTGGAGCCGCCCGACTCAGGCCGGCTGAACATTGATTCGCCGAAGAACGCCCCGCCTATGTGCACGCCGTACAGGCCTCCGACCAGATCATCGCCCAGCCACGCCTCGATCGAGTGCGCGTGCCCCCGTTCGAAGAGTTCCAAGTACGGCATGAACAGGCGCGGGTTCATCCAACTCCGATTATCGAGGCTGCGCGCTGTGGCGCAGGCCTGCATGACCGTCCTAAAAGCGCTGTCGCTGCGAATCGTGAACCGCCCCTTGCGCATTTCTCGCGCCAGGTTCCTGGGAATATGAAACGCCTCGGCCGGCTGCAGTGGGATGATGCCGCGCGGATCGGGATGAAACCACTCGATTTCGTCGCGATCGGGATTGACCATCGGGAAGATCGCGTGGCTGTAGGCCCACAGGAGCAGTTCCGCGGTCGGATGCTGCGGATCGCTGCCCGGCGGCGGGGTGTCATCGCTGGTTGAGGTGCGTCGTTGAGGCATTCGCTCGGCAGCGGCTCTTGCCGCCTCGACCCCATCGACTAGACTAACGCATGTTTCCAGAAACGAGGCCGCCATGCTGACCTCCATCAACGGCTGGGCCATGACCGCGTTGGCGACCGCCGCGCTCTCCCCGGGCGCGCTGGCTGACGGCCGCGTGGTCATCACCGAGATCATGTACAACCCCAACTCGAAAGAGGACAAGGGGCAGACCGAGTGGATCGAGATCGCCAACGTCGGCGATCAGGCCGTCGAGATCAAGGATTGGCGCATCGATGACGAGGACAAGTGGGACTGGGGCAAATTCACCTGCACGCTGGTGCCGGGCGGCGTAGCCGTGCTGGTGAATTCCGACTACCTCACCGAGCAGCAGTTCCGCGAGGCATGGGACGCGGGCGAGAGCGCCGGCCCGCCGGAATACCAGGTCATCCCCGTTAAATGGGGCGGAATCGCCAACTCGCCTGCGGCCGACAACGAGATCGTCCAACTGCTGAACGACAAGGGCGAGGTGATGTGCGAGGTCAAGCAGCAGGGACAGTGGCCCGAATGCGCCCGGCCCGATGGCGCGAGCATCTACCTCGTCGACCTGAGCGCCGAGGATCTGAATGACGGACGGATCTGGAAGAAAGCCGACAAGGGTGTCGCCGGCGCACGGACAAACGCAAAGACAGAGATCTTCAACGGCAACGACATCGGCTCACCGGGTTTTGTGCCGGGGCTCGATGGCGGACCGGTCGCTGCGGGGCCAAAGAAGCCGGGGGCCAAACCTTCGAACAAGCCGGGCGCGAAGCCTGCGGCCTCGCAGCCAACCAGCAGGCCGGACAACAAGATTGACTATTGAGGGGAGAGATGAACTACCGCCGCGTCGGCATGTGGGGTTTGAAACTCTCGGAAGTTGGATTCGGCTCGTGGCTGATCTTCAACCAGGGCGATCAGGCGCTGGCGGACACGCTGCATCGGACCGCCTACGAGCAGGGCATCAACTTCTTCGACACGTCCAATGCCTATGGCCGCGGCCAGACCGAAGTGATGGTCGGCCGTGCGCTCAAGCCGTTTCGCCGCGATTCCATCGTGCTGGCGACCAAGGTGTTCTGGCCGTTCGATCCGTCGTGGCCGTTTCCCGACGCCAACGATCGCGGTCTGTCGCGCAAACACGTCTTCGAGCAGTGTCACGCGTCGCTCAAGAGGCTCGGCGTCGAGTACATCGACCTCTATCAATGCCACCGCTTCGATCCGAACACGCCTGTGATCGAAACCTGCCGGATCATGAATGACCTGATCAGTCAGGGAAAGGTCCTGTACTGGGGCGTGAGCGAGTGGACCGCGGACCAGATCGCCGATGCCTGCCGCATCTGCGATGAGCATCACTGGCCGCGGCCGATCAGCGATCAGCCTCTGTACAACATGCTCGAGCGGCATTGGGAGAAGGATGTGTTCCCAACCTGCGCGAAACTGGGCATGGGCATCGTGAATTTCTCGCCGCTGGCGGAAGGACTGCTCTCCGGCAAGTACAACGCAGGCGTGCCGAAGGGTTCGCGCGCGGCGGACGAGAAGATCGGCCAGTTCATCAAGCCGCGCATGACAGAGAAGAACCTCGCGATCGCCCGGCAGTTGACCGAGATCGCAGGCCAACTGGGCATGTCGATGAGCACGCTCGCGCTGGCATGGTGTCTTCGACGCGCGGAATTGAGCAGCGTCATCATCGGCGCGACCAAGCCGCAGCAGATTCTTGAGAATGCCAAGGCCAGCGGCGTGAACCTGGATGAGGCAACGCTGTCGCGGATCGAGACGATTCTCGCCTCGTAAGCGGCAAGCGGCTCACACCGTCAACGCCGTGCCGGCAATCGTCGGTCGTTCCAGGAACTTGTGGATTCGCAGCAACTCGATTGCCTCGCGCATATCGAACGGCAGCGGCGCTTCGAACGTCACCGGCTTGTTCGAGATCGGGTGGGTGAACGTCAGCATCGCCGCGTGCAGCGCCTGACGATTGATCACGATTCGATCGGCGTCGGGCTGCTTCCACCCCGCGGCATCACCAACGCGCAGCGGCTTGCCGCCGTACATGTCATCGCCCACAATTGGATAGCCGATGTGCGAGAGGTGCACGCGAATCTGGTGCGTGCGGCCGGTCTTGAGTTCCAGTTCGACGAGCGAATGGCTCTCGTAGATCTCGCGCACGCGATAGATGGTCACGCTCGGCTTGCCGAGTGCATCCCAGCGCACCGCGTACTTCTCCTTTTCGCGCGGATGCTGGCCCAGCGGCAGGTCGATCACATCGGCCAGCGGCTCCATTTTTCCCTGCACCAGCGCGAGGTAGCGCTTGTCCGTCGTGCGGTTCTCGAACTGCTTCCCCAGCCGCCAGTGCGCCGTGTCGGATTTCGCCGCGACCATCACGCCGGTGGTGTGGCGATCGAGCCGATGCACCACGCCCGGCCGCGCGAATTCCTTGCCGACCGTTGAGAGCGCGCCCGATGTGTTGTGCTGAAAGTGCCACGCCAGCGCGTTGATGATTGTGCCGGACTTGTGGCTGCGGGCCGGGTGCACCAGGATGTTGGGCTGCTTGTTGATGACGATGAGATCATCGTCCTCGAAGATCACGTCCAGCGGGATGTTCTCGCCCGGGATCTCGTTGGACGGCGGCGGCGGAAGCACCGCGACCACCACATCGCCCTTGTGGAGTTTCGTCGAAGGTTTGGGCACGCGGCCGTTCACCGTGACCGCCTTCTCGTGAATAAGGTTCTGCAGCGATGTGCGGCTGAGAAACGGGATGCGATCAACGAGGTACTTGTCGAGGCGCTTGTCGAGATCGCGCAGCAGCTGAAAGCGCACGCTGATGGGCGCCTCGTCGTCGCCGCTGGCCTGCTCCTCGCGCTCGTACAGCGCAAAGAGCGCCTCGCGATCGACTTTGCCGCCCGGGGCAATCAGATTCGTCTGTTCATCGGCGCCCTGATCGGGCCGCTCGATCGGCTCAGCATCGGGCTGCGGGGACATGTGCGAAGGAGTCCGGGCCGATCAGCCGCCCGATCTGGAAGCCGTCTCTGAGGCGTCATCAGCCTCCTTGCCACCGATGAGTTCGCGAATCCAAGGCTCCATCTGCGCGCTCTGGTATGCCTCGTTGCCCTTGGGCTGCAGGGCCTGCACACCTTCATCGCTGGGCATTGATGCAGCCGGAGGCAATTGGGCGGACACCTTCGTCGCGCGCTCGCGCGACTGCGCTGCAAGGTCGGGGTACGCGTCGCCGGCACGGGCCGCTGCTGCCTCGTAGTACTCCTTGGCCTTGGCGCCGTCGCCGCGCGACTCAGCGACAACCGCACGGCCGGTGAGAGCAGTCACAGCAAGGAGCGTCTTTCCGGCGCTGTGATCATCGCCTTCGACCATTTCGCGATACAGGCGATCGGCCCGATCCAGGAATTCATTGCGACGCTCCTCCGTCAAATCGGCCCGAGTCGCTTCGTCGGCTCCCAGGTCCTTTCCGGTCTGGACCGCTCGCAGCAATTCGCCCGCCGCCTGCAGCCGCGCCAGCGAGCCGATCGCGCCGACGTCGCCATATTTCTGTGCGACTTCTTCCAGTGATGTGGGCAGCGCCGCATTGGCCAGTTCGCGCCAGGCCTCAGCTTGGTAGTTCTGCCGCGAGCCCTGCCAGCGCACGTACACCAGGTACGCGCACAACGCCAGCAGCGCCACCAGCAGGTACGTCATGCCCTTGGTCTGCATCCACTCGAGGAAATCCTGGTTGATCCGCCCTTCGGTCAGGTCGGTCTGATGGACTTCCTTGAGTCGCTGGTCGAGCTTGGCGGCGATTGGTGATTTGGCGGGCGGGTTGGCCATGGGGTGATCTGTCGAAAGGGGCGAAGATCGTAGCAGTTGCGACTGCCTGCGGCAAAAACCACAGCCCACGGATGGCGATCCGTGGGCTGCGGGACAAGGCTTGCCGCGAGAAAACTGCCGGGCCGGATCACTTCTTCCGCGTGAAGGTCGTCTCCATCACCGGGCCGTCCTCGGCACCGTCGGCGTGATGAATCTTCTCGATGAAGGCGTTCTCGTCAACGTGCGTCGTCGTCACCAGCAGCGTGTGATCGCCATCGCCTTCCTTGTAGGTGCCCTTCCACTCGATGGTCTTGCCGTTGTCCTTGCTCTCGCCGGTCATGACCAGCATGCCGGTGGACATGGTGTACATCCACACCGCCTCATACTGCTTGGCGGCGTTGTTGTACCCATGAATCTTCATGGTCTTGATGGGCATGCCCATCATCATGCCGTTCTGTTCAACCACCAGGAAGCGGCCATCAAGGCTCATGCTGATCTTCGCCGTGCCAGCCTCTTCGTCGCCGGGGGGCGCGCCGGCACCGGACATCTTGGTCTTCGTCGTGTACTCACCCACGCACTTCTTCATGTGTTCGTGAATCGGGCCGGGCATCGCGTCCTGCATCATCTGCTGGTCTTCGGGCGAGACCTCGGGCGGCTTGGCGGGCGGAGTCTGGGCCGGCTTGGAGGGTGGGGACTGTTGACCGGCGAGCACGGCGAACGCGACCGCGCCGATCGCCACGGCTGAAAGCATGCGAATGATCATCATGTTGGCCTTTCGTTCCTTCTTGGAATGCAGGGAATTGATGTGGGGAAGACGCTGTCGGCCGTGCGCCGTTCATGGAACGGCCGATCACACGCGGGAATCGCCACCGCGCAGCGCACCGCGAATTGTACAGCAGACCATGTCGGATCGGCCGACTACCATCTCAGCAATCTGACTCGCCGGCCACCGGCGATCGCCCGCCCTGAGCCTAGGGACGCGATCGTTCGGAGCGCCCGTGCGCGCATGGTTCCTTTTCCAGCGTCTCCATGTCCCAATGGCTGCAGACCATCATCGAATCTCCTGCCGTGAAGCGGCTGGCCGGGATGATTCTCGCGCGTGCAGACTCAGCCAACGAGCCGATTGTCGCGCGCGGCGCTGTGGGATCGAGCGCCGCAATTGTCGCCGCGACAGTGCAAACGACACTGCAACGGCCACTGCTGCTGGTGACCGCGCACCTGGATGAAGCCGATGAGGCGATTGACGAGTTCGAAGCGCTCGGAATTGACACAGCGCGACTGCCGGCAATGGAGCTCGCCCCCGGCGAGAGCGGCGTCGCGCTCGACCTGCTCGCCGAGCGACTCCTCCTCATACGCAGGCTGATCGATGGCATGCCGCCATCGATCATTGTCGCGCCGATGCCGGCCCTGATGCAGGGCGTGCCCGACGCCGCCCGTCTGCCGAGCATGCTGCGCGTCATTCGCATCGGTGACCGGGTCGATCAGGGCGAACTGGCGCGCTGGATGAGCGAGGCTGGCTACAACCGCGTCGAAACCATCGACAGCGCGGGCGAGTTCGCTATCCGCGGCGGCATCGTCGATGTCTTTCCTCCGGGAGGGGCGCCGTCGCGCATCGATCTGTTTGGCGATGAGGTCGAAGCCTTGCGCGAGATTGACCTGGGCACGATGGGCTCGGATCGCAAGGTCGACCAGGTTGAAATCGTCGGCGCGACCCTCGACAAGCTGCAGCGCGACGAAGGCACGGTTCATTTCGCGGCGAATCTACCGGCGGAGACGGTGTGCGTGCTCGCGGAGATGATCGAGATCACCGAGCAGGGGCGGAGTTACTTCGATCGCGCCGGCGACACCCGCGGCATTTTTGGCCCGCCCGCGGTCTTCAAGAGCCTGCAGGAGCGCTGCGCGGGCGGCCTCGTCGAGATCAATCACTTCAGCGGTGGCACGGCGGGCGACCGCGCTATCGAACTGCCCGTGCAGGCCCTGCCGGCGTTCGCCGAGGCGCCTTCGCAATCGTTGACTGAACTGGCGGAACTGGCGCGCGATTCGCGCACGATTGTGCTGTGCCAGAATGAAGGCGAACGGCAGCGCATGGGTGAACTCATCACCGAGTTCGCGCCCGGCGCGGGCATCGAAACGCGGCAACAGTACCTGCACCGCGGTTTCGTGTGGGGCGATGCCTCCGCGCCTCCTTCGTCACGCTTGACGCTGGTCCCCTGCCACGAACTGCTGCACCGCTACGGCGTGCGCCGGCGCGTGCGGCGCATCGCGATCGGCGCGGGCGGCATCGCGGGAGGCGTGGGCGCCAAGACCATCGATACGTTCGTCGATCTGCAGCCGGGCGATCTTGTCGTCCATCGCGATCACGGCATTGCGCGCTTCACAGGCCTGAAGGCCATGGACTCGGATCCATTCGGCGAGGAGTATCTGACGCTCGAATTCGCCGGCCACGCCAAGCTGCACGTGCCCGCATCGAAGATCGAACTTGTCCAGAAGTACATCGGGGCGTTTCACGGCACGCCGAAACTCAGCACCTTGGGAGGCAAAGGTTGGAAGCGGCAGAAAGAACAGGTGTCTGACGCGGTGCGCGACCTCGCCGCCGAGATGCTGCGCATTCAGGCGGCCCGCGAATCGCTGCCGGGCATTCGCTTTCCGGCCGACACATCCTGGCAGAAGGAGTTCGAGGCGGAGTTTCCGTACGACGAGACGCCCGACCAGGTGTCAGCTATCAACGCCATGAAGAAGGACATGGCCGACGAGCGGCCGATGGATCGCCTGATCTGCGGCGACGTGGGCTTCGGCAAGACCGAGGTCGCCATCCGCGGCGCATTCAAGTCGGTCGAGTTCGGAAAGCAGGTGGCGGTGCTGGTGCCCACGACCGTGCTCGCCGAACAGCATGAGCGCACCTTCCGCGACCGCTTCGCGGACTATCCCTTCCGCATCGAATCCATCAGCCGCTTCAAGACCGGCAGCGAGCAGAAAGAACTGCTCGAACTGCTCAAGAAGGGCCAGGTCGACATCATCATCGGCACGCATCGCCTGCTGTCGAAGGATGTCAAGTTCAACGACCTGGGCATGGTGGTGATCGATGAGGAGCAGCGCTTCGGCGTCGAGCATAAGCAGAAACTGCTGGAGTTCCGCACCACGGCCGACGTTCTGACGATGAGCGCGACGCCCATTCCGCGCACCTTGCACATGAGCCTGCTTGGGCTGCGCGACATCTCGAGCCTGACCACCCCCCCACTTGATCGCCGGGCGATCGTCACCGAAGTCATTTCGCTCAACAAGCACCGCATCAAGCAGGCGATCGCGCGCGAGCTGGCGCGCGAGGGCCAGATCTTCTTCGTGCACAACCGCGTGCACAACATCGATGACATCGCGCACGATGTGCAGCAACTGGCGCCCGAGGCGAAGATCATCGTCGGCCACGGACAGATGCAGCCCAAGGAACTGGAGCGCGTGATGCTCGCGTTCATGCGCGGCGAGGCGGACATTCTCGTTTCGACCACGATCATCGAATCCGGCATCGACATCCCGCGGGCCAACACGATGTTCATCAACGATGCCCACATCTTCGGGCTCTCGGAGCTGCACCAGTTGCGCGGGCGCGTGGGCCGGTACAAGCACCGGGCGTACTGCTATCTGATCCTGCCGCGCGACAAGGTCGTCAACGAAGTCGCGATGAAGCGCCTCGCGGCCATCGAGAACTTCAGCATGCTCGGGGCCGGCTTCAAGATCGCGCTGCGCGACCTGGAAATCCGCGGCGCGGGCAACCTGCTCGGGGCCGAGCAGTCCGGCCACATCGCCACTGTCGGCTACGAAATGTACTGCCAGCTGCTGGAGGAGGCGGTGAACGATCTCAAGAACGCCAAGCCGGTTCGATCGCTGGAGACGACGATTGACATCGGCATCAAGGGATCGATTCCCAAAGGCTATGTGCCTTCGGATACGCGGCGCATGGATGCCTATCGACGCATCAGCCGTGCCAATGATCACGCGACACTCCAGCAGATCGAGGACGATCTCACGAGTGCGTACGGCGAACCGCCACGCAGCACGCGCCTGCTGCTGCAACTGGCCGATCTCCAGGTCTCGGCCGCGCTGCTGGGCATTGCGTCGATCGCCCGGCATGAGGAGGACGTCATCTTCCGCACTGCCTCGCCTCGCGACCTGGAAACGAAGATGCGCGGCGCCAAGGGCACGCTGCGCATCGTCGGCCAGATGGGCGATGACGGCATGATGGAGGTGTACTACCGGCCGCCAGCCGGCTACCTGAAAGGAGACACCATCCTGACCGTACTTCGTCAGCGACTGCGACCCGACGGCCGGCCCGATCACCGCGCCGAGCACGCGGCCGACGACACGCGACGCGCCGAGCGAAAGCACCTGCAGCCGGCGTCGACGCATCTGGACGATGAAGATCTGGATTAGGGTGGGCATCGCCCACCACGGCGTCACGATGCGCGATCAGCGATGCATGGGCAACGGCGCGCTGCATTCGGCGGCACCGTACACTGCCGCCCCATGTTCGAGTCCGGCTGGTTCACGCCCTCGCTGCTGGTGCTGCCGCTGCAGGCATTGGCGGCAGCCGCATCGGTGCGCGTCTTCGCCCAACGCGTCGCGCCCAATCTCCATCGCCTGGACCATTCCGCTGGCGCGATCGATTCGCTCGGCCCGTTCGCCATCGCCTTGCCGTTGATCGCCACGGGGTGGCGCGCGGAATGGAATGCCCACGGCGCGACGTGGATTCCCGTAGGCGCTCCGGTGGTGATCGCCATTCTCGCCCTGGGCGTGGCCTTGCTGGCTGCAGGAATCGGTGCCCGATCAACTCGCGTGACCGCCGCGCCCGTCGATGTGCCCGGTGACCTGCCGATCCCGGTGTTGCACGCGGTGACGTGGAGCGCGGTTGGCGGCCTGCTGCTGCTGCTCGGCGCGGCACACGACCTGACGATGTGGGTCGGCCAGTCCGCTTTCGCAGCGGGGGCCGTGCTGCTGTGGATGAATACGCCCGAGTTGCCGCGGGGCGAAACGGATGCAGTTGATGCACATGTCGGCGGCGGCCTGACGCTCATGCTTGTGTGCTCGATCGTCCAGGCCGTCGCGCTGGGCTTCGTGCCGATGCGGTACTTGCCGATCGCCGCGGCAATCACGATCGCGCATGCGGGAATGATCGTCACACTGGCAGCGCGACTGGCCGATTCGTCGTCTTCGATACGCCTGGGCGGGTGGACGGCAGCGTACGGAATCCTCCTGGGCCTCGGCACGATCTCGCTGCGCCGCCTGCTGCCCGCGGCCCTGACGATGAGCCGCGGCGAGCGCGACCTGCCGCCGGTTCGCGTGGCCCACGGCTTCGGCGAGTTCGCACTGGAGGCGGTGCTCCTGCTGCTGCTCGGCGGCGCGGCTCTGATCCTTGATCGAGCCGGTGCTGCGCGAAACCTGCGCATAGCCATCGGAGCCATCCTGATCGTCGGCGCGGCGCTGCTGGCGGGCTGGCGGCTGGCGTCGATCTGATCACCGTCGGCGATTCGCCTCGCTCTGCTTCGCTGTTGCTCATGGGTGTCCATCGCCGATGGAGAGGGAGCAGTAGAATGGGCTCATGAGTGACCCGGAGCCTGGAGCGAACATGCTTTCGACGACGGCTGAGAATCAGCGCCACCATCGCGATGTGCTGCCCACGACGCGGCAGTCGATCACGCACAAGTTCTCCATCGCCGGACACGAGGGCTACCTGACGATCGGTTTCTTCGATGAATCGGCAGGCCCTGATCTCGCCGGCCATCCGGGCGAGATCTTCATCAAAATGAGCAAGGAGGGCTCGACGCTCTCGGGCCTGATCCAGGGCTTCTGCCGCGCGTTCAGTCTGGCGCTGCAATACGGCCTGCCCACGCAGCATGCGTGCGACCGCTTCCGGGGCATGCGATTCGACCCGATGGGGCCGACAAGCAACCCGGAGATTCCCGAAGCGCTGAGCATTCTCGACTACGTCGCGCGATATCTCGAACTGCACTACTGCACCGCGCCGACTGGCACGGCGGCGACGTGGCGCTAATGCTGGTCTCGCACAGAATGCAAAACGACAACGGCCCGCACTGTGCGGGCCGTCGTTGTGCTTTCAAGACGGGCTGTTCAAGGCTTCGCGGCTTTGTCCTTCTTCATCGCCTTCGGTGACTTGGGCGTCTCGGGCTTCGTCTCAGCGGCTGGCTTCGCCTCCGATTCTGCACTGACCGCTTCGGCCTCGCCCTTGCGACCGCGACGGCGCTCGCCCTCAATGCCTCCAACACCGGCCTGCTTCTTCTCGATCGGGTTGCCTTCCTCGTCGATCTCCACTTCCTCCTTCGCTTCCTCCAGCACACGGTCGGCATCGACCTTTAGCGTGATGTCGGTGCGCAGGTCCTTGTCGAACTGGATCGGGACGTGGTATTCGCCCACGCGGCGGATGGTCTGGCTCAGGCGCACCGCGCGAATGCCCACGTCGTAGCCGGCCTGGGCCAGGGCGTCGGCGATGTCACGCTGGCTGACCGAGCCATACAGGATGCCCTGGTCATTACACGAGCGAACGATGGTCACCGTGACCGCGTGCATGCGCTCCAGCAGTCCCTCGCGATCCTTGCGCAATTGCGCGAGTTCGGCAAGCGCCGCTTCGCGGGCGGCCTTCAGGCGCTCGATCTTGCTGGGCGTCGGCTTCTCGGCGATCGCCAGCGGCAGGAGGTAGTTGCGGGCGAAACCCGGGCGAACCTTCACGACATCGCCGACGATGCCGAGATTTTCGACGGTCTTGTTGAGGAGCAGTTGAACCTTCTTGGCGGCCATGAGTGCGTTGTCCTTTCAGTGAAAGTGAGGAGCGGCGTGCATTTGACGCCGCCCCAGCGTCGGGATGAAGCGCCCGCAAACGCGCGGGCGAACGATACGTGACTGACTGCTGACTGCTGATCGCCTGATCAGAACGGAATGTCGTCCTCGCCGAGGGGCTCGTGCGTGGGACCGGTGTAGGTATTGGCTGGTGACTTGCTCGCGCCGGCGCCGGCCGGCGCGGCTCGACGCTGCGGCGTCTCGACGTATTCGCCGCCGGCGTTTCCGCCCGTGCTGCCCCCAGCGCCGCCTTGCGCTCCGGACTTGCTGTCGACGAACTGGAAGTTCTCGACGACAACTTTCAGTTTCGAGCGGTTGCCCCCGTCCTTGTCCTGCCACTGATCGAGCTTGAGGCGGCCTTCGAGAAAGATCGGGCGGCCCTTGCTGAACCACTTGCTGAGGTTCTCTGCGGTCTGGGCCCACGCCTCGCAATCGACGAAGGTGGTCTCCTCCTTCATCTCGCCATCGTTGCCTTTGTAGCGCCGGTTGACGGCAATGCCGAGGTTCGCCACCGCCATGTTGCCCGGCGTGTACTTGAGTTCGACATCACGGGTCAGGTTGCCCATGAGCAGGACCTTGTTGTAGTTCGGCATGGCTTGACTCCTTGCAGTTGATTGGCCGAGACTTGCGAATTAGGCTGGTATTCGTACAATGTTAGGGTAGTCAAATCAGCTCGTCGACGCAAGCGGCGTCGGCACAGCCTGTGGATTACACGTCCTCGCTGAAGTCGTCCTCTTCGGCGACGGCCGTGGCGGTTTCGGCCTGCGCGGGGACGATTGCGGCGGCCGGCTGCGTGGCCCGCAACTTGATCTCATCAGAGAGTTGCTGGCGGCCCTCGGCGGCCTGCATCACCTCGGTGGGGACGTGGTCCGCCCGCGTGATCATGGCCCGAAGCATCTTCTCCGAGAGGCTGCAGTCGCGCTCGAGAGTGGCGAGTTTCGAGCCCTTGGCCTTGAAGTACGTCAGGAAGTAGAGGCCGCGCTTGTTGCCCTTGATCTCGTAGGCCAGGCGACGCTCGTCCCACTTCTTGAACGAGATGACCTCCGCGCCGGTGCGATTGAGGAGTTCCATCACATGATCGGAAGCGGCCTGAAGGTCGGCCACGGCTGCCTGCGGGAAGAGGAACAGGCCTTCGTACGTGTAGATGCGTTCTTGCATGATTGAGTCTCGGTGATTCGAACGTTCGATCGGGTGGTCGTATGTGTGTGCTTGATCAGGATTCAGCGGCCGCGGTCTTGCGCGCGTTGAATCGGTTCATGGCTTCATTGATGCCGCGCGTGCTCCAGCATTCGGCGGCCTGCACCGCTTCCTCGAGCGCGGGTTCGAGCGCCGCCTGCTGGTCCGGACGAAAGCGGCCGAGAACGTAGTCCTTCTGCGGAATCTGGCCCGGCTGATCGATGCCGATACGCAGGCGCGCGTACGTGGACGTGCCGAGTTTCTGCTCGACATCAGCCAGGCCGTTGTGCCCGCCTGCCGAGCCGTCAGCCCGCAGCCGGATCGATCCGCAGGACAGCGCGACATCATCGACAATGACCAGCAGGTCGGTTGCGGCATCGATCTTGTAGAAACTCACCGCCTCGCCGATGCTCAGGCCGCTTCGATTCATGAACGTCAGAGGCTTGAGCAGCAGGACCCTCTCGCCGTCGATCTGGCCTTCGAGCAGAGAGCCGTGAAATCTGGCCTTGGCGACGGATCCATTGTGCGGGGTGGCGTGCCGGCGCGCAAGCCGATCGAGCACGACGAACCCGACGTTGTGCCGGGTATGGTCGTATTCGGGACCGGGATTGCCGAGGCCGACGATAAGTTTCATTGGAGGTCCGTGGTCGACTACTTCTTCGCAGCCGGGGCTTCGGCCGCAGCCGCGGCTGCTTCCTCGGCGGTCGGCTTCTTCTCGGTGATGACTTCGGGTTCGGCAGCGGCGCCTTCGGCGACCTCGGCGGCTTCGGGCGTGGCGATGACTTCTTCAGCCACGAACGTGATCTGCGAGACGATCGTCTCCGGATCAATCGGGGTGCGCACGCCTGTCGGCAGCACCAGGTCCTTGACCATCATGAACTCCTCCATCTTGGAGATGTCCACCTTGATCTCCTCGGGGATGTCCTTCACCTTGCAGATGACCTCGAGGTCGGTGACGGGGTTGGCGAGCACGGCACCCGGCTTCTTGGCGGCCTCGGGATGGCCGACGAAGCGCAGGTGCACCTTGACCTCCACCTCTTCGTTGAGATCCACGCGCGCGAAATCGATGTGAATGACGTCATCGCCGAGGAAGCCGAACTGGAGTTCCTTGACCAGGCACGTCTCAGCCTGTCCGCCATCGACGGCGACGTTGACCACGTGCGCGCCGCGCTTCAGGGCCGTCACCGTTTCCTTGGTATCGACGCTGACCGAGAGGGTGTCGGACTTGTGGCCGTAGATGACGCCGGGCGTGCGGCCGGAGTTGCGAAGGCGCTTGGAGTAGCGCGAACCGAGGCGATCGCGACGTTGGGCCTGGAGCGTAGGTGTTTCGTGTTTCATGGGAGAGGTCCGAGGGCTGAGGTACTGTTCTTGGTTTTCTGCTTCTGCTTTATCTCTTGACGTCGGCTCCGCGGCGGAAGAGTGCCGAGATCGACATGTCGTGGTGAATGCGGTGCACGGCTTCGCCGAGCAGCCTGGCCACGGTGAGCCTGGTGAGTTTGTGCGCGATGGGTGCGGTGCGATCGCCGTTGGGAATCGTGTCGGTGACGACGATCTGCTTGATGGGCGACTCGTTAAGCCGCTGCATCGCCAGGCCGACGAGCACCGCATGCGTCGCGGCGGAGATGACCTCCTTGGCGCCATGCTCCATGACCATCTTGGCCGCCTCGCACACTGTGCCGGCAGTCGAAATCATGTCATCGAACATGAGCACGGTCTTGCCTTCGACCGAGCCGATGAGGTTCTTGGTTTCCACCTTCATGCCCGACTCGCGGCGCTTGTCGATGATGGCGAGGTCCGCGTCGAGCATGCTCGCGTAACTCTTGGCGACCTTGACATTGCCGACGTCGGGCGAGACGACGACCAGATCGCCCAGGCGTTCGCGGTTCTCTTCGAAGTACTCGAAGAACACCTGCGTGGCCGAGAGGTGATCGACAGGAATGTCGAAGAAGCCCTGAATCTGCGCCGCGTGCAGATCCATGCACAGCACGCGATCGGCCCCGGAGGCGGTGATGAGATTCGCGACCAGTTTGGCCGTGATGGGCACGCGGCCGGCGTCCTTACGATCCTGCCGCGCGTAGCCGAAGTAGGGTATGACCGCCGTGATACGCTTGGCCGAGGCGCGGCGGAGGCACTCGATGTAGATCAGCAACTCCATCAGGTGGTTGTTGACGGGATTGCACGTCGATTGCACGACGAAGCAGTCGCGGCCGCGCACGTCTTCATCGACCTTGACAATCAACTCGCCGTCGGGGAACACCTCGGTCGAGCCCTCGGCCAGCGGCAACTTGAGGTGATCGCACATCGCCTGCGCGAGTTCGCCACCGGCGCGGCCGGCGAAGATCTTCAGATGATCGCGATCAGCGGTGCTCATCGTTTGACCTCCACGTGCCTGCGAGACAACGCGGGACTTGACGCAGAATGCGGACCGCTGCGATCCGGGTCTTCCTTCGTCAGACCCGGCGTGGCCCGCTTCCGCAGAATTGCATCGACTTCGGCCAATTGCTGCGGATCATTGATCGACAGCACATCCTCGGCCGGCACAGCCTCGACCACCTCAACGCGCTCGCCGTTGTGCAGCATCAGGCCGAGAACATCCGTCAGGTAGTACTCGCCGCTCGCGTTGTTGTTCTCAAGGAGTCTCAATCGTTCGAACAGCGGTTTCGCCCGGAAGCAGTAGTAACTCGGGTTGACCTCGTGAATCGCGCGCTGGGCGTCGGTGGCATCCTTGTGCTCGACGATTGCCTGGAAGCGGCCTTTCGAGTCGCGCACGATGCGTCCATAGCCGGTCGGATCGGGAATCACAGCCGTGGCGATGGTGGCAGCCGCATTCGTTCGATGATGAGTCTCGACCAGCGTCCGCAGGGTTTCCGCCCGGATGAGCGGGCCATCGCCGGCAAGCACCAGCACATCACTGTCTTGAAGGTCGTCGAACACTGCACGTGCCTGATCGACGGCATGCCCCGTGCCCAGCTGCGGCTCCTGCGTGACGAAGGTGATGTCGCGCTCCCCGCGGAAGAGTTCGCGCACGTGCTGCGCCCCGTGGCCGACGACCAGCACGATCGGCGAAGCGCCGGCTTCACGCGCGGCCTTGACAACCCAGCGCACCATCGGCTCGCCCGCGACTGGATGAACGACCTTGGGAAGGTCGCTGTTCATGCGCTTGCCTTTGCCTGCGGCGAGAATGATCGCGGCCAGCCTGCGCGACGAGGCGGCTGATGACGATGCATTCGAGTTGGATGGCGAAGTCGCGCTCACCGATGAACCATCTTCTGAACTGGCCCGCCAGGATTCGAACCTGGACAATCTGGACCAAAACCAGGTGTGCTACCGTTACACTACGGGCCAAATCGACGAGCCAAACTCTAGCGCGGGCGACGGGAATCTCAGCGTGCGATTCGCTGCAGACGGCAGCATCGCCAGCGACGAGGAACCGGTCCGAACTGCCCGTTCCCAATCAGATTTCGCGGTTGGCGCTCGGCGAGTTTGATCGAAGTGTTCGATCGGCCGGAGCCTTCCGCGGCGAAACTCCCCGAGGCCAGAGCAAGCATCAGCCGCAACTGCTTGCCCCGTGCGGCGCCCGGTTGGCCTTCGCCGAACCAGTCACCGACGGCCCCATGGTGGGGAGAGGGCGGGATTGTAGAGGTTCCCGGCCTCCAGTCAATCGCGGTCGCTGCACGGAGCACCGGGTGATAACCCGGTGCTCTCGTTACCATTCGCCGCGCTCATGCGGAAGCATCCATACCCCGTTGTCGGGCTGCCTGAAGGATTGGATCCGGCGTCCGTGGATTCTGTGCGACGTTTCATGAGCCGCCAGCGGCTTCCGTTGGCGGGCGCAGGCCGATTCCTCTTTGCGTTCATCGACGAGAAGGCAGAGTACCAATCAGTGCGCCTGCGGCATGGACTTGCCGGCCACCGCGACCCGCCGCTGCTGCACCGATGTGCCGGCGGCGTGCACGTGATCGAACTGCACGCCCCCGCCGTGCACCGCATCGAGTACCGCTTTGAACTTGCGAGCGGCATAGGTGAGACCATGCTGGTCACTGATCCGCTGAATCGCCTGACGGTGCGCGACCCGTTCGCGCAGAAATCAGTCATCGCGAGCGCCGAGTACTCGCCGCCGCAGTACATCCGCGAGCTGCCCGCCGCTGTGAAAGGCACGCTCGAAGAACTCAGCATCGCCGGCCCGCTCGGCAAGCCGTGGCCGGCCTGGATCTGGACCCCCCCCACTTCCACGCCCGCGACGCCGCTGCCTGTGATCGTATTTCTTGACGGCGGCGACTGGCTGGACATTGCCGGTGCACAGTCGATCCTTGCAAACCTTGTCGCGCGCGGGGAGATTCAACCCTCCCGAGCGGTGTTCATGAGACCGGCCTCGCGCAACGACGAATACGCAGCCAATCGTGTTACCGCCACGTTCCTGGCCGATGATCTGCCGCGCCGCTTGGCAGACCGCCTTCCCTGGCCTGAGAAACCAGAGAATCGGATCGCCGTCGGCGTCAGTCTCGGCGCACTGTGCCTGCTGCACGCGCACTTCTCACATTCAGCTGCATTTGGCGGGTTGATCCTGCAGTCCGGCGCGTTCTTCCAGCCGCGCAGCGATCCGATGGAACTCGAATTCTCGCACTTCGATCGCATCGCTTCGTTCGTTGCGCAGGCGCTACACGACACGAACTCCAATGTCGCGCGCATCCCTATTCATATGACCTGCGGCGCGGGTGAGGAGAACATCGTCAACAACCACATCATGGCCGAGTCGCTGATGGGGCAGGGATTCCCGCTCACCTTTCACGAGCAGCCCGATGCGCACAACTGGACTTGCTGGCGCGACAGCATCGGCACGGGACTCATGCGACTCCTGCAATAGGATGGGATCGCGCATGAGTTCTCCCACCTCCATTCGGTACGATCCACGTCTCCACACGTTCGTTCTTGAGCCGGTATCTCTCCGCATGCGCCGCGAACAGGTCACGCTCCACTCGCCCACGATCGGCCGCGACATGCACATGCTCATGTTCGGCCACGCCGGTCTGCCGGTGCTCGTGTTCCCCTCCTCCGAGGGCGCGTTCCATGAATACGAGGACTACTGGATGGTGCGCTGGCTGAGCTGGCTCATCGACGCCGGCAGACTGCGCCTGTACTGCGTCGGCTCGTACGACTCCGACAGTTGGTACGGCAAGAACCTGCCGCTGCACGAGCGCGCCTGGCGACACAGCCAGTACGAGCAGTGGATCATGAACCAGGTGATCCCCGCGGTCGCGCGCGATGTCGGCGATCCGAATGTCAAACTCCTAACCACTGGCTGCTCGTTCGGCGCCTTTCACGCCGCCAACTTCACGCTCAAGCATCCCACGCGATTCAACCACGCCCTGTGCATGAGCGGCGTGTA
>Ga0111539_10002019_pt1 | contig 27094 bp, 18 predicted proteins | sample RhiMethybrSRZTD1_FD_79667 | JGI IMG/M metagenome (GOLD analysis project Ga0111539, IMG submission 79667) | Populus rhizosphere microbial communities from Tennessee, USA - Rhizosphere MetaG P. TD hybrid SRZTD1 (version 2) (version 2) | ecosystem: Host-associated > Plants > Roots > Rhizosphere >...
CGGTTGACGAGCCGCTCCTGCGTCGGCTTGTCGAAGTAGATCATCACGTTGCGGCAGAAGATGGCGTCCAGGCCCGGCGCGACCGGCCACGACGCGTCCATCAGGTTCACCCGCAGGAAGTCGATCGACGCGGTGAGCTCGGGGCGCACGCGCGCCTTGCCCTCGTAGCGACCGGCGCCGCGAAGGAAGAAGCGCTTCTGGCGCTCGGGGGACAGCGTCTGCACGTGCGGCAGCGGATACACGCCCTCGGCGGCGGCGGCGATCACCTGCGTGTCGAGGTCGCTCGCGGTCACCCTGAAGGAACCCGCGCCGATCGCCTCGGTGAGGCACATCACGATCGTGTACGGCTCTTCGCCCGTCGAGCAGCCCGCGCTCCACACGCGGAAGGGCTCGCCCGGGCGGCGGGTGGCCTGCGCATGCTCCGCGAGCACGCGAAAGTGGTGCTCCTCGCGGTAGAAGGACGTGACGTTGGTGGTGAGCGCGTTGGAGCAATGCTCCCACTCCGCGGGCTCGAGCTCGAGGAAGCGGACGTAGTCGTCGAAGGAACCGATGCCGAGCGAGCGCAGCCGCCGCGCCAGGCGCGCGTAGACCATCTCGCGCTTGGCCTCGGGCAGGCGGATGCCGGAGAACTCGTACATCCGCTCCGAGATCACGCGGAAGTGTTCCGTGCTGAACGGGAACTCGCGCGATTCGGCCATGGAATTCATGCGACGCTCCGCGCGATCACGGCGCCGCGCGCGATGCGCGTGAGCGCAGTCACGTCGAGGATGAGCGAAACGCGGCCGTCGCCCAGGATCGTGGCGCCCGCCACGCCCGGCACCGAGTGCAGGTTCGTTTCCAGCGACTTCACCACCAGCTGCTGCTGGCCCACCAGCCGGTCGACCATGAGGGCGGCGCGCCGGTTGTCGACCTCGACCACCAGGACGAGGGGCTCGGGCGCGGCGCCGGCGCGCTCGAACTGGACCACGTCCTCGAGCTTCACGATCGGCAGGTGCTCGCCGCGGACGGCCACGAGCGACGGCTGGTTCACGATCGTCTTGATGTCCGCGGCCTTCGGCATGATGGCCTCGGCGACGAACTCGAGCGGGACGATGTACTGCTCGTCGCCCACGCCCACGATCATGCCGTCGAGCACCGCCAGGGTGAGCGGGAGCTGGATCGTGATCGTCGTCCCCTGCCCCTTCTTCGAGGACACCGACACGGCCCCGCCGAGCGAGCCGATGTTGCGGCGCACGACGTCCATGCCGACGCCGCGGCCCGAGAGGTTGGTGACTTCCTTCGCGGTGGAGAAGCCGGCCTCGAAGATGAGGTCCCAGACCTGCACGTCGGTCCACGAGTCTTCCGCCGGCATGCCGAGCTCGCGCGCCTTGGCGATGATGCGCTCGCGGTCGAGACCCCGGCCGTCGTCCGAGACCTCGATGATCACGCTGCCGCCGCGGTGCGTGGCGCGCATGCTGAGCATGCCCGCCTCGGGCTTGCCCGCGCGCTCGCGCTCCTGCGGGGACTCGATGCCGTGGTCGATGGCGTTGCGCACGACGTGGGTGAGCGGGTCGATGAGCAGCTCGATCAGCTCCTTGTCGAGCTCCGTCTCCTGCCCGTGCGTGCGCAGGTTCACCTTCTTGCCCAGGCGCCCGGCCACGTCGTAGACCACGCGCGGGAAGCGGCTGAACACGAATTCCATCGGCATCATGCGGATCGACATCACCGCCTGCTGCAGCTCGCGGGTATTGCGGTCCATCGTCTGCAGGCTGTGGCTCAGGTGCTCGTCGGCTTCCTGCGCGAGCTTGCCGACGGCCTGCTGCATCATCGCCTGCGCGATCACCAGCTCGCCCACGAGGTTCACGATCCGGTCGATCTTCTCGACGCCCACGCGGATCGAGGACGAGTCGCCCTTGCGGCGGTTCTGGTGCGCCGCGGCCTCCCCGGACGGCGCCTCGAACAGGCCGTACTTGTCGCTCTCCCTCTTCTCGCCACCCTCGCGCCTGTCTTCGCGCCTTTCCTCGCGCCTGTCCTCGCGCGCGGGAGCGGCGGGCAGGTCCTCGAAAAAGCCGAAGGCCGACCCCTTGGGCGCGGGCTTGTCGACTGCCTTCGCCGCCGCCGGCTCCTGCGGCTTCTCGTCGTCGGTGAAGAAGGACTCCTCGGTCGCCTTGGCCGGCGCGGACTTCGGCTTGGGCTTGGGCGCGACCGCGGTCGCTCCCGGCTGCGCGCGGCCGGCGCGGTAGGCGACGAAGGTCGCACGCAGCGCATCCATCGCCTGGTCCTGGCCCTTCTCGCCAGCCTTGAGCCGCGCGAGGTGGGCCTTGAAGACGTCGGAAGCGTCCAGCAGCAGGCGCACCGTCGAAGCGTCGGCCTCGCCCTCGCCCTTGCGCAGCGCGTCGAACAGGGTCTCCATCTCGTGCGTGGCGTCGGTGAGCTGGGTGAAGCCGAAGGTGCCGCTGCCACCCTTGATCGAGTGCGCGGCGCGGAAGATCGCGTTGAGCGTCTCCGCGTCCGCCCGGCCCTGGCCGAGCTTCATCGCGTGCTCCTCGATCGACTCGAGGTGCTCGTGCGCCTCGTCGAAGAAGGTGGCGATGAAGCGGCTTAGATCGATCGCCATGGGCTAGGACATCCCAAAGGCGGAGCAGGGGACCTTATGGCTCGGACGCACTAGCGCAACACCTTCTGGACCACTTCGAGCAGCGTGGCCGGATCGAAGGGCTTCACCAGCCAGCCGGTGGCCCCCGCCGCCCGCCCCTGCGCCTTCATCGCGTCCGAGGACTCGGTGGTGAGCAGCAGGATCGGCACGCTCTTGTAGTCGCGCAGCTCGCGCAGGCTCCTCACGAGCGTGAGGCCGTCCATGTTGGGCATGTTCTGGTCGGTGATGACGAGGTCGACGCTGGTCGCGGTGGCGCGGTCGAGGCCCTGGGCCCCGTCCTCGGCCTCGATCACGCGGTAGCCCGCGCTCTCGAGCACGAAAGCGACCATCTCGCGCATGGTGGCGGAGTCGTCGACGGCAAGGATGGTTTTCATGTTGGTGTTTTCCGTTTCAGAAAAGGTCGACGCTGCCTGCGCTCTGCTTGTCCTTGTGGACCGGGGCGCGGGCGTCCTCGTCCATCTGGCGGATCCCGGCGACGATGCAGTCGAGCATCGCGCGCGAGCGCTCGATCCACTGGTCGGGACGCTGCGGGTCGGCCACGGGGGAGCTCGCGAGCATGAGCGCCTCCTCGAGCTTTTCGCGCATCTTCTCGACGCGCTGCTTCTGCGCGTCGATCAACTGGTTCACGAGGTCGTGGGACTGCAGGTGCTCGACCGCGCGGTAGAGGTGGTCCAGGACCACGCCGTACTCGGTGCGCCGCTCCGTGGTCCCGGGAGGCACCGAGCGCTGCGCCGCGACGAGGCGGTCGGCCGCGCCGCGGAAAGCGGTCATCAGCTCGCCGGAGGCCTCGCGCAACATGACCTGGCTGCGGGCGAGCTCGCCCGCCGTCAGTGCCAGTCGCTCGTTCAGCGATTCGGCCACCGTGACCAGCAGGTCGGATGCCTGGGCCGCGTCGCCCGCTCCCGATCTCATCTCTGACATCTTTGTCTCCTACCTCGACGCCTCTATGACTTCGAAACTCCATCCTCCCACATCGATCGTGTCCTGCGGGGCGATCGGATGGGTACCCGGAGTGAGCTCCTTGCGATTCAGGCGGGGTGGCTGGCTGCCCGCGAGGCGCGCGATGAAAAACGATCGTCCGCGACGGATCACCAGGGCCGTGTTGCCCCCGACCACGCCGATCATGGTGTTGGGCCGGTTGAGCGCCAGGATCTCGCCCGGCTGGCCGCCGGCAAGGACCTTGAGCGCCAGCGTGCCCACCTCCGGGAGATCGGTGCGCACGCTCTCCTGGGCCGGACCCAGCCGCGGAATCGCCATGGTACGCGAGAGGTCCACGTCGTCGTCGCGCGCCGGCGGGGGCGGCGCGGGCTCGGCCGCCTCGCCCATGCGGGTGCGCTCGAAGTCGGTCTGGACCGTGCTCTCGAGGCCGCCAACCTGGCCGGCGAGCATGGCGTCGTCGAAGAAGTGGACCTTGTGGCGTCCGATCTCGATCAGGTCGAGGTGGTGCACCACCTGGGTCGTGGCGAGGATCCCGTTCACCTTCGTGCCGTTGGTGCTGGCGAGGTCCTCCACGTAGACCGTGCGGTCCACGAGGCGGAAGAGCACGTGGCGCCCCGAGATCGCCGGATGGTCCACGACCAGGTCGCAAGCCGGGTGGCGCCCGATCACGGTGACGGGCTTCTCGAGCTCCACCTCCGTGACGATCGCATCATCCAGGCTGAGGACGATCCTCGCTCCCATCAACCCTCGCGCCGATACCGGGAGCCCGAGGCGCCGGCGGCCCTGAGCTGGTTGTCCACCGAGGCGACGCCCTCGACCGTGCGGGCGACCACGGCCGCCGCGTCGGCCTGCGCCTGGCTTTCGACCACGCCGAGCAGCCGCACCACGCCGCCGTCGCTCTGGACGGTGATCGAGACGTCGGCGGTGCGGGCATCGCGCCGCAGCGCCGAGCGCACCGACCACTCGAGCGCCAGGTTCTCCACCATGCGAACCGAGTCGGGCGTCTCCTGGAAACGCGCATGCTTCATGACCGCCTCGACCTCTTCCACGCACTCGTCCACGGACAGGCGCTCGGTGGACAGGACCAGGTCGTAGTGCTCGGCATCGCGCCAGTTGATGTTGAAGTGCCGCTTGGTGATCGCGGCGTGCGCCTCCTCGGAGAGCGCGATCTCGCTCTCGACGGCGGCGCGGTTGTCGGTGGCCAGGCGCTGCATCATGCGGCCCACGCGCGTCTCCATCGGCGCGCACACGCGCACCCGGACCACGTGCGGGACGTTCTTCAGCAGGTGCACCGCGCCCCAGCCCCGGATCACCGCGGTGGATCCGTCGCGCAGGAACCTGAAGGTCTCGTCGGCGGTGAAGATCGACAGGCTCGTCCGGTCGGTCGTGAGACGCTCCCAGATGCCCGACTTGCCCTCGAGGAACCGTTCCACGTGGCTCTTGCGCAGGCGCATCTTGTTCGCAAGCGGCTCGATGATCTCCTGGTAGACCACCTTGCGGTTGCTGCGCGCGGCGATCCCGGCGGCGACGTCCTTGCCGAGGGATCCCATCTCACGGGTCATTGCGACGAGCGGCATCTTTCGCGATCTCCTGGCGTTCTTCTCAGAATTCTTTCCATTCGTCCCCGGCCTGCGACAGCACCGGTTCCCTCCGGGGCGCCGTGGCCACCGCGCGCGAGGCCGACTGGCTTTGCGCGGGCGCCGGAGCGGCCTGCGCCGGTGGCGTCGAAGCGCCGGCGCCCTCCTCGACGCGGAACTGCGCCACGGCGTGCGCGAGACCCGTGGCCTGCTCGGCCATGCTGGTGGCGGCGGCCGTGGCCTCCTCGACCAGCGAGGCGTTCATCTGCACCACGTGGTCCATCTGCGTGATCGCCTTGTTGATCTGGTCGATGCCCGAGGTCTGCTCGTGGCTCGCGGAGGCGATCTGCGTCATGATCGAGGCGACCTTGCGCACCGAGACGACCAGCTCGTCCATCGTGCGCCCGGCCTGCTGCACCAGGCGCGCGCCGGACTCGACGCGGCTGACCGACTCCTCGATCAGCGTGCGGATTTCCTTGGCGGAGGATGCGGATCGCTGCGCGAGCGAGCGCACCTCGGAGGCGACCACGGCGAAGCCGCGGCCCTGCTCGCCTGCGCGCGCGGCCTCGACCGCCGCATTGAGCGCGAGGATGTTGGTCTGGAAGGAGATCCCGTCGATCACGCCGATGATGTCGGCGATGCGCTTGGACGACTCGGTCACCTCGCGCATCGTCTCGACGACCTTGGCCACGACCGCGCCGCCGCGCTCGGCGGTGTTCGACGCCTCGCCCGCCAGGGCGCTCGCCTGGGTGGCGTGCTCGGCGTTCAGGCGCACCGTGTTGGTGAATTCCTCCAGCGTCGAGGCGGTCTGCTCGAGCGAGCTGGCGTGCTCCTCCGTGCGGCTGGACAGTTGCTGGTTGCCCGCGGCCACCTCCCCGGCGCCCACGGCGATCGATTCGGCGCCCGCCCGGATGCGCGTCACCATGTCGCCCAGCTGGGCGTTCATGTCGCGCAAGGCCCCGAGCAGCTCCGCGGCCTCGTCCTGCCCTTCCACCGTCACGCGCGAGGTAAGGTCGCCGGAGGCCACGCGGCGCGCCAGGCTCACCGACTCGCGCAGAGGTGTCGTGATGCTGCGCATCAGCACCCAGGCGAACGCGAGCGCCAGCGCGAGCGCGCCGGCCACGAGGGCCAGGGTGACCCACGTGAGCCGCTCGCTCGCCTCCATGGAGTCCGTCAGGGCCTGCTGGTAGGCCCCGCGCTGCTGCTGCACCAGGGTGTCCAGCTCGGCCATCTGACGCTGCACCAGCGGATCGATGCTGCGCAGGAGCAGGTTGGCCGTGTCCTCGGTTCGGAACGTCGTGGCGTAGTCGTACGCCGTCTTGATCGGCGCGTCGAACTCGGCGTCGATGCGGGCCAGCGTGGCGAGGACCTCGCGCTCGTTGGCGGAAAGCTCCAGCTTGGCGAGGCGGTCGCGCACTGCGTCGAGCGAGGCCGCGAGGCTCTTGATGCGGTCGTTCTCGGCCGCCATCCCCTTCAGGTCGCCGATCAGCACCAGGTTGCGCAGCGCGCCCGACTGCTCGAGCGCGATGAGCTTCATCTCGACGGCCAATTGTTCCTTGGCGCTGGCGGCCGCCAGCGTCGTGGTAAGGCGGTCGCGATTGAGCTTGTCCAGGACGACCGCGCCCACCGCGGCACCTGCCAGCAGGAACATCACCGCGCCGAAGCCAATCGCGAGGCGCGCACCGATCTTGAGCTTGCGCAGGACCATTCCTCACCCTCCTCCCCGAGGGCGTCGGCGCCTGCCGCAGCAACCCGCGGCGCCTAGCGGGTGAAGTTGACGTCGATCTCTACGGTGCGCCCGGAGGCTCCCGCGTTGAACCGCCACTGCGACAGCGTCTTGATGACCGCGCGGTCGAAGACCCGGCGCGGCTGCGCCTCGAGGATCTCGACGCGCACGACCTCGCCCGTGCCGTCCACGGTCATGCGTGCCTTGACCAAGCCCTTGTCGGCACCGGCCTGGATCGCTTCGCGGGGAAACTCGGGGTCGACCTTGGTAACGACGGTCGCGTCGGCGCCAAGCGCCGGCAGCGACATTGCGCCGGCGAAAGCGACGCCGGCAGCGAGGCGCGCCAGCGCGCCGAAGGAATTGTGATGCGGCATGACAGTGCTCCCTGACAAGTCACCTGACTGTGGCCGCATTCTAGGGATCGCATCTGTTCGGCCTATTTCGGCCGCATTACAGAGGTAACGGTCATGCCGCCACCGGCGCCGGGGCCGCGGCCGGTCGCCGGCAGCCCGGGCCGGCGTGCGTCGGGTGCAGCAGGAACTTCTGCATGTCCCACGCCCCCGTCGGGCAGCGCTCGGCGCACAGGCCGCAATGCAGGCACACGTCCTCGTCCTTGGCCATGATCCGGCCGGTCTTGAGTCCGCCCGACACGTAGATCGCCTGCTCGGGGTTGAGCGCCGGCGCGTTCAGCCGGGCGCGCAGCTCCCCCTCCTCCCCGTCGGCGGTGAAGGTGATGCAATCCATCGGACAGATGTCGACGCACGCGTCGCATTCGATGCACAGCTTGGGCGCGAACACCGTCTGCACGTCGCAGTTGAGGCAGCGCTGGGCCTCGTTCCACGCGAGCTTGGGGTCGAAGCCCAGCTCGACCTCCTGGCGGATGTCCTTCAGGGTGATCGTGAGGTCCTTGAGCGGCACCTTGAAGCGCGCCTCGGGCGCCACCTGGTTGTCGTAGCTCCACTCGTGGATACCCATCTTCTGCGACACCAGGTTCACCAGCGGGGAGGGCCGGACGCGCACGTCCTCGCCGTGGCACATGCGGTCGATCGAGATCGCGGCCTCGTGGCCGTGGGCGACCGCCCAGATGATGTTCTTGGGTCCGAGCGCGGAGTCGCCGCCGAAGTAGACGTCCGGGCGGCTGGACTGCAGCGTCGCCGGATCCAGCACCGGCATGCCCCACTGGTCGAATTCGACGCCGATGTCGCGCTCGATCCAGGGGAAGGCGTTCTCCTGGCCGACCGCGACCAGCACCTCGTCGCACGCGATCACCTGGTCGGGCTCGCCCGTGGGAACGAGGCTGCGGCGCCCCTTCTCGCCGTAGACCGCCTTCACCTTCTCGAACACCATCCCGGTGAGCCGCCCCTCCTCGTGCAGGAACGACTTGGGCACGAGGTAGTTGAGGATCGGGATGCCCTCGTGCATCGCGTCCTCCTTCTCCCAGGGGCTCGCCTTCATCTCCTCGAAGCCCGAGCGCACGATCACCTTCACGTCCTCGCCGCCGAGCCGGCGCGCGGAGCGGCAGCAGTCCATGGCGGTGTTGCCGCCGCCGAGGACGATCACGCGCCTGCCGATCTTCGTCACGTGCCCGAAGGAAACCGACGAGAGCCAGTCGATGCCGATGTGGATCTGCGCGGCGGCCTCGCGGCGACCGGGGATCTCGAGGTCGCGCCCGCGCGGCGCCCCGGAGCCGATGAAGACCGCGTCGTAGCCGTCCCGCAGCAGGGCCTTGAGCGAGTCGATGCGGTGGCCGCCCTTGAAGTCGGCGCCCAGGTCGAGGATGTAGCCGCACTCCTCGTCGATCACCGATTCGGGCAGCCGGAATTTGGGAATCTGCGACCGGATCATGCCGCCGGCCAGCCGGTCGGAGTCGAACAGGGTCACGTGGTAGCCGAGCGGGACCAGGTCGCGCGCCACCGTGAGCGAGGCCGGTCCTGCGCCGACGCAGGCGATGCGCTTGCCGTTGCGCCGTGCCGGGCGCTTCGGGAGGCGCTCGCGGATGTCGTCCTTGTAGTCGGCGGCCACGCGCTTCAGGCGACAGATGGCGACCGGCTCGGGCTTCTCGCCCTGGTTTTCCTCGACGCGGCCGCGGCGGCACGCGGGCTCGCACGGGCGGTCGCAGGTGCGCCCGAGGATGCCGGGGAACACGTTCGAGACCCAGTTGATCATGTACGCGTCGCTGTACCGGCCCTGCGCGATGAGCCGGATGTATTCCGGCACCGGCGTATGCGCGGGACAGGCCCATTGGCAGTCGACCACCTTGTGGAAGTAGTCGGGCTGCGCGATGTCGGTCGGCTTCAAAAGCTCGTTCTCCGGAGGGCTCGCGCGGGGGATGGAAAAGCGGCGCGGGCGTCGCGTTCCAGTCTACAGACTTACCGCCCCCGCCGCGAGGAAGCGGGGGTTCAGATGGCCCTGGCGGCCCTGAGCGAGGCGATCTCGTCGGGCCCCATCCCCAGCAGCCCGGTGAGGACCTCCTCGGTGTGCTCCCCGAGCAGCGGCGGAGGACGCTCGTAGCCGATCGGCGTCGCGGAAAGCTTCATCGGATTGGCCACCATGGTGACCTCGCCGGCGGCCGGGTGGGCCGCCTTCACCTGCATGCGCCGGTGGACCACCTGCGGATCGGCGAAGACCTGCGACAGGTCGTTGATCGGGCCGCAGGGCACGCCGGCGGGCTCGAGCGCGGCGAGCCACTGGCGCGCCGGCCGCGTGGCGAGCCGCTCTGAGATCATCGCGACCATCTGCTCGCGGTGGCGCACGCGCTGCGGGTTGGTCGCGAAGCGCTCGTCGCGCGCCCACTCCGGGGCTCCGAGGACGCGGCAGAACGCGGCGAACTGCCCGTCGTTGCCGACCGCGACGATCAGGAACTCGTCGGCGGCCCGGAAGACGTGGTAAGGCACGATGTTCTGGTGCGCATTGCCCATGCGCGCGGGCGCCTGGCCCGAGACGAAGTAGCTCGAGCTCAGGTTGGCGAGCATCGCCACCTGCACGTCGAGCAGCGCCATGTCGACGTGCTGCCCCCGTCCGCTCTTCCCGCGCTCGAGCAGGGAAGCGAGGATCGCGCTGGTCGCGTACATCCCCGTGAACAGGTCCGAGACGGCGACCCCCACCTTCTGCGGACCGCCACCGGCGAGGTCGTCGCGCTCCCCGGTCACGCTCATGAGGCCGCCCAGGCCCTGGATCATGAAGTCGTAGCCGGGACGGTCGCGGTACGGCCCGTCCTGGCCGAACCCGGTGATCGAGCAGTACACCAGCCGCGGGTTCTCCTGCGAGAGGGTGGCGTAGTCGAGCCCGTGGCGCGCGAGATCCCCGACCTTGAAATTCTCTACCAGCACGTCGCTGCGGGCCGCGAGCGCACGCGCGAGGCTGCGACCGCGTGGCTGGGTGAAATCGAGGGTGACGGACTTCTTGCCGCGGTTGCAGGCGAGGAAGTAGGCGGCATCGGGCGTCTCGCGCCCCTCGCGATCGCGCAGGAAGGGGGGGCCCCACTTGCGCGTGTCGTCGCCCTGGCCGGGACGCTCGATCTTGATCACCTCGGCTCCGAGGTCGGCGAGGTTCTGCGTTGCCCAGGGGCCGGCCAGCACCCGGGTCAGGTCCAGGACCCGGATGCCTTCGAGGATCTTTGGCATGCCGCAAGTATCGCCGATCTCACCTGTCGAGCCGCCCCGGCTAGAATGCGACAGCCATGGCAACCAAGATCAATACACCGGACCTCAAGGTCGGCATGTTCGTCGCGGACCTCGATCGTCCGTGGGTGGACACGCCGTTCCTGCTGCAGGGCTTCGTCATCGAGGACGAAAAGCAGATCGCCACCCTGCGCACGCATTGCGAGTTCGTGATCATCGACCGCGCGCGTTCGGTGGGCGACCAGTTCGAGGCTCCCCCTGCGAGCGCGGGCCACGCCGTCCCCAAACGCCAGCCCCTGGGCCAGACCGTCGCGAAAGCGGCCCAGCCCGCCAGGAACCCCGCCGACACCCCCGTTCCCCCGCCTCCCCCGCCTCTGCGGCCGGCGCCGGCCCGGCAGGGCAAGGTTCTCAATCTCGAGGACGTCACGCGCCGTGGCGGCCCGCGCGTCACGGCCGCCGCCGACGACGGAGGCGACGCGGATGGCGACGGCGTCATCGGCCGGATGTTCCGGGGCCTGTTCGGGGGCAGGAAGGAGCGGCCGAAGGCGGCGGCCACGACACCTCCCAGGTTCGAGGAGCCGCCGGAGACGCCGCAGGAATTCGAGGCCCGCGCCGCCCTCCTGCCCCCCGGCATCCCCGTCCAGACGTACGTCAACGTCACCACCGTCGAGGAGGAGGCCCCGCGCGCGCGCGAGGTCGTCGCGCACGCGGGCGAGCTGCTCGACAAGCTGGTCGCCGACATCCGCATCGGGCAGTCGTTCGAGGTCGATCGCGTCGAGGAGATCGTCGACGACATGGTGGAGAGCATCGTGCGCAACCCGCAGGCCCTCATGTGGGTGGCGAAGCTGCGCGAGCAGGACATCGGCGCCTACGGGCACGGCCTGCAGGTCTCCGTCTACATCACCTCCTTCGGCCGCCACCTCGGCTTCCCCAAGGTGCAGCTCTCCCAGCTCGCGCAGATCGGGCTGCTGCTCGACATCGGCAAGATCCGGCTGCCGCGCGCCATCCTCGACAAGCAGGGGCGCCTCACCGACGAGGAGTTCGAGGCCGCCAAGCAGCACGTGGCGCACGGGCTCGCGATCCTCAACGAGTCGGGCGGCTTCGAGTCGGCGGTGCTGGGCGGGATCGAGCAGCACCACGAGCGCATGAACGGCAGCGGCTACCCGAAGGGTCGCGTAGGCGACGAGATCACCATCTTCGGGCGCATGGCGGGCATCGTCGATTGCTTCGCGGCGCTCACCAACCATCGCCCCTACGCCGCGGCGGTCTCCTCGTACGAGGCGCTGCGCAACATCACGGCCTGGGGCGGGGACTTCTTCCACGAGCCCCTGGTCCAGCAGTTCGTGTCCTCGGTGGGCGTCTTCCCGGTCGGCTCGCTGATCGAGCTGTCGAGCGGCGAGGTCGCCGTCGTGGTCGAGCACAGCAAGGTGCGGCGACTTCGCCCCCGCGTGCTCGTGGTGACGGCCCCCGACAAGACACCCGCCGCCTATCCCACGATGGTCGACCTTCTCTACGACCCGAAGATGGGCGGCGAGGAGCCGGCGTTCATCAAGCGCGGGCTCGCCCCCGGCGCGTATGGCCTGAACCTCGCCGACTTCTACCTCGCCTAGAACCCATGGCCACGACGCCGCCCGCCGATCAGCAAACCGCCACCGACTCCGGCGGCCGCGACGACCTGCTGAAGCTGCTCGATCGCGAGACGGCGATTGCCCGCGCCACCGAGGGCCGGCTCGCGGTGCTGATCATCGAGCTGCGCCGCGTCGATCGGCTGCATGCGCTGCTGCGCGGCCCGGCGCCCTCGACCACGATGTCGCTGGTGCTCGATCGGCTGCGCAAGGCGCTGCGCCCCGAGGACCGGGTGGCGCCCCTGTCCGACGAGCAGGTCTGCGTCGTGCTCCCGCGGCTCGCGCATCCGAGCCAGGCGGTGCTCGCGGCGGTGAAGCTGCTGCGCGCGCTCGACCGGCCGATCACCCACGAGGGCGGCACCGCGGTGCTGCGGCCCTGCGTGGGCGTGGCCACGGTGCCGGAACATGGCTACGATCCGGCCGAGCTGCTGATGGCCGCCGACGTCTCGCGCCACATCGCGGCGACCCGCGAGGAGGGCTATCACGTCTTCCAGGCCGAGGACCGGGTCGAGACCGAGGTGTACCGCGGCCTGGACCTCGACCTCGAGCGCGCCATCCGCGCCAACGAGCTCGACCTGCACTACCAGCCGCAGGTGGAGCTCGCCACCGGCCGGCCCGTGGGCGTCGAGGCGCTGGTGCGCTGGCGCCACGTCAAGGCGGGCGCCGTGCCGGCCGCCACGATCGTGGGCATCGCCGAGCGCACCGGCCTCATCGGTTCGCTCACCTACTGGATCTTCAACGCGGCACTGCGCCAGGCGGCGATCTGGCGCGAGGCCGGCATCACGCCACGCCTCGCGATGAACATCTCGCTCGCGACCCTCACGGACCGGGAGCTGCCGGCCGTGGTCGACCAGAGCATCAAGACCTGGGGCGTTCCGCCCGAGTCGGTGGTGCTCGAGATCGCCGAGAACTCGCTCATCGTCGACGCGGAGCGCTCCGTGGCCATCCTCACGCGCCTGAAGGGCGTGGGAGTGCAGCTGTCGATCGACGACTTCGGCTCCGGCTTCTCGTCCCTCGGCCACCTGCGCCGCCTGCCGTTCGACGAGGTGAAGATCGACCGCCCGTTCGTGGGCGGGATGCTCGCGAGCAAGGAAGACCTGGCCGTGGTGCGTTCGGTGATCGACATCGCGCACAACTTCGGCTGGCGCGCCGTGGCCGAGGGCGCCGACCCCGTGCCCGTGCGCGACGAGTTGCGGCGCCTCGGCTGCGACATCGCCCAGGGGCACTCGGTGAGCCCGGCGGTCGGCGGCACGGCCTTCCGCGAGTGGTGGTCGAACCAACCACAGGGAACCTGATGTCCGGAGCCGCGACCCAGCCATGAAGAAGGGTTTCTACACCATCATGGCGGCGCAGTTCTTCTCCTCGCTCGCCGACAACGCCCTCTTCCTGGCGGCGATCTCCATGCTGGTGCTGCTCGAGGGCCCGCCGTGGCTCACGCCACTGCTCAAGTTCTTCTTCACCGTGTCGTACGTGGTCCTCGCCTTCGTGGTGGGCGCGCTCGCCGACTCGATGCCCAAGGGCCGGGTCATGTTCATGACCAACACGGTGAAGGTCTTCGGCTGCCTGCTGATCCTGTTCAACGAGTTCATCGTCATCCCCGCAATGCCCCCTTACTGGGTGGTCGTGTTCGCCTACGGCGTGGTGGGCCTGGGCGCCGCGGCCTACTCGCCCGCCAAGTACGGGATCCTCACCGAGCTGCTGCCGCCGGAGCAGCTCGTGGTCGCCAACGGGTGGATCGAGGGCCTCACGGTTGCCTCGATCGTGCTCGGCGTGCTGCTTGGCGGGCTGCTCATCGGCTCCAGGTTCTCCTCGATCCTGCTCTCCGTCGACATGCCGGGGATCGAGACCTCCATCGACACGGCGCCCGAAGCCGCGATCGTGGTGATCGCGTTCGTCTACCTGATCGCCGCCGGGTTCAACCTCCTCATCCCCGACACGGGCGCGCGCTACGCGCACCAGGAGCGCAATCCCATCCGCCTGTTCGTGGACTTCGCGCGCTGCTTCCGCGTGCTCTGGGCCGACAAGCTGGGCCAGATCTCGCTCGCGACCACGACGCTCTTCTGGGGCGCGGGCGCGACGCTGCAGCTGCTGGTGCTGCGCTGGGCCGAGCAGAGCCTCAACCTGCCGCTCTCGGCAGGCGCCGTGCTCCAGGGCGTCTCGGCCCTGGGGATCGCGATCGGCGCGGTCGTGGCCGCCAAGATCGTGCCGCTCAAGCGCGCCGTGCGCGTGCTGCCGTTCGGGGTGGCGATGGGCGTCGTCGTGATCGCGATGATCTTCACGACGTGGATGCCGCTGGTCTACGTGCTGCTGGTGACCGTGGGAGCGATGGCCGGTTTCTTCGTCGTGCCGATGAATGCTTTGCTGCAGCACCGCGGCCACGTGCTGCTCTCGGCCGGCCACTCGATCGCGGTGCAGAACTTCAACGAGAACGTGAGCATCCTCATCATGCTCGCCCTCTACTCCGTGATGCTACGCATGGACCTGCACATCCACGTGATCATCTGCACCTTCGGAATATTCGTGTCGAGCACGATGTTCATGGTCATGCGCTGGAATGCCGCCAACCACCGCGCCGATCCGGGCCTCGATCGCCTCATCGGCGAGGTCAAGCACTAGGGCGTTCGGAGGGCGGAGCAGGGGCCCCGCCTGCGGGGACGCCGCCCGCCGCTAGCTCGCGGCGTTCCCGGTGCGCATCGGCTTCTGTTGCGCCGCCTTGCGGCCGGGGCGCTCCAGCCGCTCGAATTCCGCGATGACCTGCGCGCCCAGCAGCAGCACGATCGCCGCGAGCTCCAGGGAGAGCAGGATCACGATGGCGCTGGTGAAGGACCCGTAGACCTCGCCCACCCGGGACAGGGTCGCGAAATACCACAGCAGGACGTGGCGCGTGAGCTCCCACAGCAGCGCCGCGGTCGCGCCCCCGATGAGCGCATGCCGCCAGGACAGGCGCCCCACCGGCATCACCAGGTAGATCGAGGCGATCATGAGCACCTCGCCCGCGAACCCGAGCAGGTAGAGCAGCCCCCCGGAGAGGCCCTCGAGTCCCCACGTGTGCCCGAGGAACTCGACGCTCCTGTCGCCCATCGCCTGCAGGCTGCCCGAGACGAGCGTCACCAGGAGCAGGCCCATGCCGACGCAGACGATGTAGAGGTACGGCAGCACCGCCGAGACGAGGAAGCGGCGCCGCCGGATGGCGACGCGGTGCACGAAGATCACCGACATCGCGTTCTCGAGCACGGTGAAGGCGAGCGAGCTGAAGAAGACCATCGTGCCCAGCAGCACCCAGCCCAGCACTTCGCGGTGCAGGAGGAAGCGCGAGAGCTCGCCCGTGAGCGCGCCACCCTGCCCCGGCACCAGCCAGTCCACGTAGCGCGCGGTGGCCGACAGCAGCTGCGCCTCGGGGACCACGTGCGACAACGCGATCACCAGCAGGATCAGCATCGGCACGATCGACAGCAGCGCGTAGTAGGCCACGGCGCCGGCCAGGAGCAGCCCCTGGTTGGCCTTGAAGGCCTTGAGCGTGCCGACCACCAGGGCGCGGATGTCGTCCATTCGCTGTCGGACGGGACGTGCCCCGTCCGGGTTCCCGGCGTGTGCCCTGCGGCGCGCCGTCAGGAGAAAATGCCGCCGATCAGCGAGCCCACGGCCTCCACGGCGAACTCGAACACGACGTCGATCGCGCCCTCGGCCACCACGTCCCCCAGGCCCGATGCCAGCCCCTGCTTGTCCGGGGATGCCGCCGCGGCGACGGTCGCCCCTGCGACGGCGACGGCCGCGACCCCCGCAGCCCCCGCGAGCGCCGCCTTGCCCGCGCGAGCGCCGCCCTTGCCCTTGAGGCCGCGAATCTTCTCCAGCTCGCCGGCGTCCAGCCACAGCGAGCAGCACTCGGGACAGAGGTCGAGCTCCACCTGCTCGTGATCGAGTCGTCGCATCGCCGCCCCGTCGCGCGGGCAGGCGAGCTTGCCCTCGGGCAGGCTCGCGACCTTGTCGGCGGCGAGCGCCACCGTGTGGCCCTCGCGCTTGCCGAGCGCGGCCGCCAACTCCTCGCGGTCGAGCAGGGTGCCCTCGCATTTCGGGCAGCGGTCGCGCATGTGGTTGCCGTCGTCGACGAAGACCAACGCCGTTCCTTCCCGCGGGCATTTCATGGCGATTTCCTTTCGGTCGTCATTTTGTTGTTCATTCACGCGCCTCGGCGAAGCTCACGAACTGCTCGGGGCTCACGCGGATGGCGGCCCCGGTCGGGCAGGCGCGCACGCAGGCGGCCCCGCCAGGCAGATCCTTGCACATGTCGCACTTCACGGCTTTCTTGGGAATGTCCTTGCCCTCGGCCCGGGGCTCCACGCCCGGCTCGGGCCCGAGGCCCAGCACCAGCCACGACCACAGGCTCGGGCGCTTGCGCTTCGGGTCCACGGGCGCCAGCTGGATCACGTCGTATGGGCAGTTGCGCTCGCAGTTGCCGCAGCCGATGCAGCTGTCGTCGACGTAGACCTCCCCGTTGGGCGAGCGATGGATGGCGTCGGGCGGGCAATCCTTCATGCAGTGGGGATGCTCGCAGTGGCGGCACGAGGTCGGCACGTGGATCTGGGCAAACGTGGGCCCCGCCTCGCGGTCCAGGCGCGAGGTGCCGTCGTGCACGTCGGCGCACGCCTTCTCGCAGTTGTTGCAGCGCACGCACAGCGACTCGTCGATCAGCAATACGTCGGTGGCCTCGCCCAGGCCCTGCTGCACCAGGAATGCGATGACCCCGCCGGGATCGGGCTGCGCCTCGATGGCGGCGTTGGCGCGCAGGCGGTCGAGGAAGCGCTGCTCGATGTCGGCGCGCCACATGGTGTTGCGCGCCAGGACCTCCTTGAAGACGTTGGCATCGAGCACCAGGCACTCGGTCGCGACCGCCGCTCGCACGGTCGCCGTACGCCGCGATTCGGAGATCAGCGCCATCTCGCCCACGTAGTTCCCGGCCGACAGGTACGAGAGCACGACCTCGCGCCCCGCGAGCTTGCGCGACACCGTGACCGAGCCGCGCCGGATCAGGTAGAGCCCGTCGGGCGCCTGGCCCTCCTCGAAGATCGTCTCCCCGGCCCCATAGCGGCGCGCCTGCACGCCCGTGGCGATTAGCGCGTCCAGCTCGCGCTCGTCCAGCATCGGCGCGAGGTAGGCCTGCACGGCGCGCTTCACGAAGATCTCGTCGATCGCCTTGCGCACCGCGTCGACCGAGGCGATCAGCTTGAGCATCGCGCGCCGCGGCGCCTCGAGCACCACGCAGGGGCTGCCGGCCTTGACCGAGGTCGAGCGACGGCGCCCGGAAATGAGACCCAGCTCGCCGAAGAAGGAGCCGGGGGCCATCGGCACCCATTTGCGGCCACTGCCCTCCCCGCGCTCCACCAGCGCTTCGCCGCCGAGCACGATGTAGAACGAGTTGGTGTAGTCGTTGCGCTCGAAGAGGAGCTCGCCCGGCGCCGGTGCCGCGAGGTCGCTCTCGAGCAGGAACTCGCGCAGCTGCAGGCGGTTCACGCCGGCGAGGAGCGGCACGCCCGCCTGGATGCGGTCGAGGATGACATCCACGGGCTTGCGCGAGAACGGCGCGAACTTGGCGCGCAGCAGCGGCTCGTCGGCAGGCTCGATGTCGCGGCCGAGCGCGAACTCGACCACCTCGTAGCCCTGGTTCATCGCCTGCTTGATGAGCGGGTAGCCGCCCAGGGCGCCCACGATGTACAGGCCCTTCACGTTGGACTCGTAGCGCGGGGTGAGCTCCGGCACGGCAGCCGGGTCGTCGTTCGGAAAGCGCACGCCGAAGCTCTCCACCAGCTTCCTCGGCGGCGTGGCGCCCAGGCGCGCGATGATGCGGTGGCATTCGATCACGTCGGGGCCCGCGGGCGACTTCACCGTGAAGGCAAGGGGCGCATCCCCGGTGGCCGCCTCGATGCGCAGCGCCGAAGTGCCGTAGCGGCATTCGAGGCGCCCCTCGCGGATGGCGGCGAGCACGAGCGCGAGGTTGCCTTCCTTGCAGCGCGCGAATTCCTCGTTGCGGTTCACCAGCGTCACGCGGTTGCGCTCGGCCAGCGCGAGCGCGTTCTCGATCGCGGCGTCGCCCGCGCCCACCACGACGATCGACTCGTCGCGATACTCCTCGGGGTCGTCGAGCTGGTACTGGACGCCCACGAGGCCGTCGCCGGGCACGCCGAGCTTGCGCAGGTTGCCCTGCAGGCCGATCGCGAGCACCACCTTCTCGCAGGCGAAATCGTTGCCGCCCGCGCGGACCGTGAAGTCGCCGTCCGCGCCCTCGATGGCCGTGACGGGGCAGAACAGTTGCATGTTCACGCCGAGCTTGCGCACCTCGCTTTCCCAGGCATCCAGCACCGCCTCGCGCTTGCCGGCCTGGAACGTGAGGGGGCTGCGCAGCGGCAGGATCTGCGGCTCGGCCATCACGTGCTTGCCCTTCTGGTACTTCTGGATGGTGCTCGAGAGCCGCGCCTCGGCTTCGATGAGCACGTGCGTCACGCCCAGCTCGGCCGCGTGCGCCGCTGCCGAGAGCCCCGCCGGCCCCGAACCGATGATCCCGATCTGGTAACGCTGTGCCATCTATCTCCCCAGCATGCGTCCGAGGGCGGCCAGCTCCTCGCGAAACCGACCCGGGCGGTACTTCTCGTCGTCCTTCACCGTCTCGTGCAGCCGCGCGAGCGCGGCGTTGGCTGCGGAGACGTCGCGCAACTCGCCGCGGCGCCCCATGAAGGCGAGCACGCTGCCGATCGCCATTGTGGCCTGCTCCGCCCCCGCATAGTCATGGTATTGCCCCGCCACCCCATCCTCCACGAGGCCCATTGCGATCGCGCGCAGGTCCTCGCCGCCGAAGCGGGCCGTCGCCAGCCGGGAGGTCATCGCCTCCAGCATGGCCCTGAGCGACCGGGCGGTGTCGAGCGGCTCACCCCCGTCGCCGGCCACCGCGCGATGCAGCTCGGCGACACGCTGGGCGAAAAGCGTCCCCTCCTCCGGCGGCAACGTGCGGCGGGCGATCTGGCGCAGCATCAGGAAGGCCGAGTCGTTCAGGCGGATGCGACCGGGGCTCGGGTGGGTGCGCGGCGTCCAGCGCAGGTCCGACATCGAGTGATGGCAGGCGTGGCAGTCGAAGATCACCAGCTCCGGAAAGAGCCCGTCGCGGCTTCGCTTCGGGTCGAGGAGTACCTCGAGCGTCTCGGTGGCGGCCACGGCCTGGCCGATGGCCCAGAGGCGCACCGCGTCGTACGTGCCCTTGCGCCGCTGCCAATCGGCATCGACCACGAAGTGCGGCGGCTGGGTCTGCGCGAAGGTGTCGAGCTCGAAGCTCATGCGCGGGTGGCCCGCCCCCATCATCCGGTGGGTCACGAACTTGTCCTTGTTGCCGAGGTGGCACGACAGGCACAGGCGCGCGAGCGCCACCGGGTCGCTGGTGGGATAGAGGCCGCGCTTCACGTTGTCGGCGTGGGTCGCGCCCGGCGCGACGTGCGCCTGGATCCAGCCTTCCGCCGGTCCGTGGCAGGCCTCGCAGCTCACGCCGTCGGAGGGCTTGAAGCGCTCGCCGCGCTGCTGGGGCGGCACATTGTGCGCGTGGCAATCGAGGCAGATCCGGGCCTCGTGCGCGGGCTCCTTGAGCCCCAGGTTGCGGGCGATGCGCTGCGAGCGCTCTTCCTGCAGGACCGGCAGCGCTCGCGTGTGGTGCTTGTCCACGCGCGACCACGTCACGTACTCGGTCTGCAGCACGTGCGAGTCCTTCCAGGTCGACACCGAGCCGTGGCAGAGGCTGTTGGCGCAGTTGACCACGCCCAGGTGCTTCCCCTTGGCTTCGTACGGCAACGCCTGCGCGCTCGCCGCTGGGCTGTAAAGCAAAGTCACTGAGAGCACTGAGAAGGCACTGAGTACACTGAGAGAGAAGGTCGTGACCCTCGTGACACTGGCCGATGTGGACGCGAACGCCACACGTCCTTTCTCTCTCAGTGCGCTCAGTGCCTTCTCAGTGCCCTCAGTGAGGAGCTTTAATCCTTGACTGTCCATACCGTCCCGTCAGGGTTGAGATACAGCTTGCGCTGTTCTTCGAGCGTGAAGGGGCGCGAGCCGATGCGGCCGAAGACCGCGACCTGGTGGCCGGTCTCGTCCACGGCGCGGTCGCGATCGAGCCCCTTGGCGAGCGCCAGCGCCGCCGATTTCGTCTGCCGCCAGGCGATGAGCTGCGGCCGCGGCTCGGGGCTGAAACCGTAGAAGCGCGGCTGCGACTCGGGCGAGGTGAGCTGCACGACCTTGAGCCCGTTGCGCCCGTCGGCCACGTAGGCGAAGAGCGAGGCGTTGGTCGAGCCCACCACGACGTCGCGGGCGTCATCGAGCTTGCCGCCGGCGTCGAATTTCGCGTGCAGCCGCGGGGCGTGCGGCTTTTCCACATCCACGATCGCGAGCCCCTCCTTGCCGGCGGCGACGTAGGCATAGGTACGCGCGACGTAGAGCCCGCGGGCATCGGCGAGCGGCACGCGCGCTCCGGGAACGGCGCTTGCCTTCTCCGGAACGGTCACGTCGATGACCTCGAGGCCGACCGCGGTCGTGACGAAGAGGTAGCGGAACTGCAGCGCCGAGGCGCGGGGGGAAGCGAGCGCCACCCGCGCCGCCAGGCGTGGCGCGAGCGGCTTGTCCAGGTCCACCACCACGATCCCGTCCGGCACCGCGACGTAGGCGTAGTGCCCTCCGAGGGTCACGTGGCGCGCGCCCCTGAGCACGCCGTCGGGGTTCCAGGCGAGCGCGCGCTTGAGGAAGTTGTTGCGCGGCTCGCCGTCGGCGAGCGTGTCCACGTTCACCAGCACCAGGCCTTCCTCGGCGTCGGCCACGACCGCGTAGCTGTAGACCGGGTGCATCGCCTGCTCCTGGTTGGTCTCGCGCATGAGCGGCCCGGCGTTGCGCGCCGGGCTGATCGGCTGGTTCGTCGGCAGCGCCACGCAGCGCGCGTCGCGCGAGGGCACGTGCGTGTCGTGGCCCAGCGGCGAAAAGGGCGCCGTGACGATGCGCTGCGAGACACCCTTGTTGGCGATCGAGGCGATGTCGTACACGCGCAGCCCCCCGGCCCCTTCCGCGGCGTAGAGGTACTCGCCTCGAACCGCGATGCAGGCCGCGGGCCCGCGCGTCGGGTGGTCGTGGGCTTCGGGCAGGCGCCGCTCGCGCTTCTCGTGCGCGGCGTGCCAGTCGGGATAGGCGTGGCGATGCAGGTAGCTGCCGATCACCGCCTGGGGCTCTTCCCACTCCGTCACCTGCACCGCCTCGACGTGGCGCTCCTCTCCCAGCCAGGCGTTGAAGCCCACGAAGTTCACGAAGTTCGTGCCCTGCAGCGTGAGCTGCGCCATGAGCGCGTTGTTGTCGTTGGCCTCGGCGACGTGGCAGTCGCTGCACCCCTTGGTCTCGGTCTTGCGCTCGGTGTGCGGATAGTGCGGCGCGAAGGCCTGGGAGGAGAAGCCGCTCGCCGACACCGGCGCCTGCTGCACGTAGATGCGTTCCCGGGCCGCGTTGGTGGACGAGAGCACCAGCGCCGAGGAGGAGCGCACCGGCGCGATGCGTCCGCCCTTCACCGGCCCGTGGCGCCCGAGCTGGAACATGTCCTCGCGCGCGACCTGCGGGTTGTAGGTCGCGTAGTTGCGCGTCTCGCCGCCCTCGTAGTGGTTGCGCCCGGTCTTCCAGTTGGCCTGGATGGGCAGGTGGCAGCCCGCGCAGCTCGTGGTCCACGAGAGGTGGCAGGAGTAGCACGTCATCTTCCCGTTGTCGTGCGCGAATTCGCCCGCGCCCGGACCCCACTTGCCTTCGCGGCCGGCCGCGCCCGCCGGCACCAGCTTCGCTCGCGCCGCCTTCTCGTTGTAATCCTTGTGCCCCGGGGTCACGGTGTCCTTGGTGAGCGTCATCACCCACTCGAGGTCCTTGTCGATCGCCGAGCGCTGGATGAGCCTGCCGCCCACCCACTCGAAGCGCTTGCGCCCGTCCTGGGTGCGCAGGAGCTTCATGTCCATGCCGCCGGGACGCGCTGCCGGGCCCGAGGTGCGCAGCGTCGGATACGCCTTCGCCGTGCCGTGGCAGTCGACGCAGTCCACCTCGACCGCGGCCGCCACCTCGCCGTAGATGTGGCCGCTGCCATGCGAGTCCTGGGAGAAGTGGCAATCCACGCACTGGAAACCCACGTCGAGGTGGATCGAGGTGAGGTGCACGGCCTTCTTGAACTTGAGCGGGTCTTCGTCGGCGACCACCTTGCCCTCGCGATCGAGCAGCGCTCCCTTGCGGTCGCGCTTGAAGACCGCGCGGAAGTTCCAGCCATGGCCGTGGTAGTCGGCGAACTGCGTGTCCCTGAGCTGCGGGTTCAGCTTCGAGACGTCGGCGAGAAACCTCGGGTCGCTCCAGAGGCCGCGCGTGGCCGCCTCCTCGGGATTGCGGTCGAGGATGCGCCGCGCCTCGTCGTCGGTCGGGTACTTCTGCGCCTTCGGCCACATGTGGGGCGCGTCGGACTCGTAGTCCCACATGATCGTGCCGTAGTAGCTGTTCACGAAGACGTTGGGCTGGTGCATGTGGCACACCATGCACTGCGACGAGGGCACCGCGCGCGTGAACTCGTGCCGGATCGGGTGGCCCGGCTCGTCCTTCGGGATGGTCGGATCGGCGGTCGCGCTGCTGCCGCGGTGGCCGAACGCCGCGTACGCACCGGAATGCTTCGGATCGCGATCGTTGGCATACGGGACGTGGCAGGCGCTGCAGCCCGAGGCGCGGTAGTCGCCCGGCTGGTCGTTGGTGCCGGCGAACCACAGGTGCGGGTCGTTCAGGCGCGTCTTGGCGACGTTGATGAGCGGCACCGCGATGCGGCTGCCGGTGCCCGGCCCTCGGTTCGACTGGCGGATGTCGGGACGTCCGGGCTCGTCCAGCTTCTGCAGGGCTCCGGCGACGTTGGGCAGCCCCACCTCCGGGAACTGCGTGCCGATCACGCGCCCGCCACGTTCGAACACGCGGAAGACATCCGCGGGGGGCACCGTCTCCCAGGAAGGCAGCGCGGTGAGCGACGGCAGGATGCCCTTCGAGGCCATGAACGGATCCGGCGGCACGGGCGCCATCAACGTGGCGCCCTCCCCCTCGCGCGTGTACGCCTCGCCCAGGATGTAGCGCTTGTTCGGCAGGATGCCGTTGTTGTAGGCGGCACCGCCCCAGAACATCGCCGAGGTCGCCATGAGGCTGCGCTCGGTCGCCTGGATGATCGCGAGGTGGCAGGCACCGCAGGCCTCGCGCGCCGCGCGCAGGTCGCCCGGATTCATGAAACGCACGAACTCGGGGCTCTCGCGGTTGAGCAATGTGTAGGTGCGCTCGGGCGTGGCGCTCGACGGCCAGTTCCAAGCGCGCTCGTTGCGCGGCAGCACGTGCGCGCGGCGCAATGTCGCGATGTACGCGGCATCCTCGCGCTTCGATCCCCCGGGGCGCACGACCTTCGCGTCGCCGCCGTGGCAGTCGGCGCAGCCCAGCACCACGCCGGGGTTCTGGTGCATCGTGTGCCGGTCGGTCGTGGTGTGGCAGGTCATGCAGCCCACGCTCTTCGCGTGCCCCTCCTCCACCGTCTGCCGCGCCGGCGCCGATGGCGCGGCGGCGATCCCCAAGAGCGGGATCACTGAGAGCACAGAGAAGACACTGAAGGCACTGAGGGAGAACATCCTGGTGCGTTTCGTGGCTGCGTTGATCGGAGTCGCGACGCCGATCGCTGTGCGTTTCGTGGCTGCGTCGATCGGAATTGCAACGCCGATCCCTGTGCGTTTCGTGGCTGCGTCGATCGGAGTCGCGAATGCCATCATTTCTCGCTCAGTGCTCTCAGTGCTTCTCAGTGATCTCAGTGAGGAGCTGTAGTCAGTGGTTTCTAGAACGTCGCGATGAGGTTCACGAGAACGGAGTACAGCACGCCCGGCTTGTTCTCGTCGTAGAGCTGTTTCAGTCCCTTGCCCGGCACCAACGCGGCTGCCGAGGCGTTCAGGACCAGGTTCTGGCTCATGAAGGGACGCCACTGCAGCGCGGCCGACAGGTCGACGCCGATGTCCTTCGCGGGCGGCGCCTGGTTGCGCAGCACCCCCAGGACCTCGGTCGAGACGAAGCGCAGGTACGACACGTTGCCCAGCACGCGCAACTGCGGCGCAAGGTCGAGGTCGCCGCCGGCCCCGAGCAGCAGCAAGCCGGGATTCACGAAGTTCGACTGGCCCTGGTCCCTGGACGAGCGCAGGCTCGCGAGCACGCCGTTGCGTCCCGAGAGCGCGACACCTCCGCCACCCACCAGCGGCACGCCCTGGCGGATCCAGAAGCTCGTGTCGGCTCCGGCGAACTGCGGGTTCTCGAGGATCGCGTCGAATCCGGTGGCGCGGTCGTCGAAGGGATCGCGATCGCCCGACTGCAGCAAGGCGGACAGGCGCACGCGCGCCCAGCTGAAGTCGCGCGAGAGCTCCATCGCGGCGAAGCCGGCGACGATCGACTGCTCCGACTGCGAGATCGGGTGGCGGTCGTCGCGCCCGAGGGCGAGGTAGGCCGTCGCGGTCAGGTTCCATGCCCCGATGTGCCCGTCGCCGCTGTAGCCCACGTAGGCGACGGTGTAGTCGTGCCCGCGGCCGTCGCCCTGGACGGCGGGGCGCACGAGGAAGCCGTTGGCGTCGTAGAACTCGTCACCGCCCTCACGGTTGACGTTGACCGCGATCAGCGCCTGCGAGGTGAAGCCGAGCACCGGCCAGTCCTGGCGGTAGGCGTTGGCGACGAAGACGTCGTCCTTGCGCGGCGCGACGCCCACGTCGTTCAGGCCCGAGTTGGTGTCCTTCTCCAGGCGGCGGAACCACGCGAGGTTGTATTGCCAGCGGTTGTTGTCGCGCGTGCCGAAGAGGCGCACGCCGAGCGGCACGTCGTTGAAGAGGAAGCCGCGGAAGTCCGAGATGAACGGCTGGATGCCCACGCGCACCGAGTCGAAGTCGTAGCGCACCGAGACGTCGCGCAGGTGCACGTCGACGAAGGCTTCCTGCAGGCCCACGTGGTCGTCGTCGCGCGTGCGCCCCTGGCGGGGATCGATGCGCAGCGCGCGCAGCTCCTCGACTTCGGAGCGGTTGAAGTTCAGCACCGGCACGAGGCGGACCTCGTAGTCGGGCGGCTTGAACGTGGTGTCGCCCTTGATCGCGGCGAGCGAGAGGACGACCGTCTGCGCGAAGGTCGACTGCTTCCCCCGCCCGAAGACGTCGAGGCTGTCCGGGCGCTCGGAGGCCTGCGGCCCGACGGGAGTCGGCAAGGCGCGAAACTCGAACAGCGTGTCCGACACCACGCCCACGTTGACGAACCAGTCGCGCACGACGGGCAGGTCGCCCTTGAGCAGGTTCTGGTTGTACGGATCGATCCACGACGACTGCATCCCGAGCGCGCGCATGATGCGCCAGCGATCGGGCACCGGCAGCGCTTCGCGCGGCGCGGCCGCGGTGGGCGGCGGAACCTGCGACGGATCCGGCGGCGGCGGGACATAGCGCTGCGGCTCGCTCGGTCCGGGCCGGCGCGGCAGCACCTCGCGCGCGGGATCGCGCTCGGGCGGCGCGGGCTCCTCGGCCACGGCGCCCGCGGCAAGGCCGAGCATCACGCCCGCGAGCGCGGCGTGGGCGCGGCGGCTAGCGGCCCGCACAGGCGTCCTGGGCATCGGAGTCGAGGAAAGGCGCCTGAGGGCATTGCACGTAGCGCAGGCGAGTGCCCTGGGGAACCAGGCGATCGGCGCGGCGTTCGGCGGGCGCATTCACGAGGCCGGTCGCGAGGCGCGCGGCGGCCTGGTCCACCGCGAGGAAGGCGATCATGTCGTCCTGGTCCACGCCGTCGCCGGAAACGCCGATGCCGCCGACGAGCGTGCCGGCGCGGTAGATCGGCACGCCCCCGGGAAAGATCTGCAGGCCATTGCGAACCTTCGCGATGCCGGGTCCCGCATCGCCCGCCGCATTGCCCGCCGCCATCCGCCCGGCGCAGCCTTCCGACAGGTCGCCCAGCACCCCGCGCACGAGCTGGTTGTTCACCAGGTCGAGCTGCAGCCCGACATTGAACGGGCTCCAGGTTGCGAGCGGCGTGGACAGCGGTCCCTCCGCGGCGCCGTCGATGCCATCGGGGAACAGCGGCCGATGGACGTTGCCGAGGGCGCGCGCGCTCCAGGCCACCGTGCCGCCGAGCGCGCCGTTGCCGGCGAACGCCGCCATGCGGGCGACGTAGCTTGCGATCGGCGACGGCGCCGAACCGTCGAGGTATTCGGCGGGCGGCGCGGCGGTGAGCTCCGCGGGTGCATCGGGGTGGGAGAAGAACATCGCGGTGCGTGCCTTCTGTACCGCCACGTCGATGCCGAACAGTGGACCGTCGGGCGTGCGCACGAGCCCCAGGATGTCGCCGTTCGCCGCGACCACCGCGATGCTCACCTGCGCCTGCGATCCGAGCGGCCGGCGGATCTGCGCGCGCGCCCGGCGGGCGACCGCCAGCGCCTGCGCGAGCAGCGCCTCGACTTCGTCCAGCGCGAGACCACCGCCCGCGGCGGCGCGCGCCGGAAACCGATTCGCGCCCGCGGCATCGGTGACGATCCAGCGGCCGTCCGTCGCGGCGGCCTGGGGCCGTATTCCCGACGCGACGCTGCCGTACGCGACTCCGGCCCGCGGCAAGCCGTCGAAGTAGCCTTCGACCGGCCGGTAGCCCGAGGCCGGCGGACTCGGCGCGTTCGTGGGATTCGACGCAACCGCCTCGGAGTCGACGAAGCGGAAGGTGCGCCCGTCGGCGGTGATGCGATCGGCGCGAATGCCGGTGGGCGCCGCGAAGCCGAAGGAAGCGGCCACGGCGATGCGTTCCTCGGGCGAGTCGTCCACGTCACGCAGGTCGCGATCGACGCCGTAGCGGCCATCCGCCTCGACCCCGATGGCACCGACCAAGACGCCATCCCGGTACAGCGGGAGCCCGCCCGGATCGGCCGCGAG
>Ga0111539_10002020_pt1 | contig 27088 bp, 27 predicted proteins | sample RhiMethybrSRZTD1_FD_79667 | JGI IMG/M metagenome (GOLD analysis project Ga0111539, IMG submission 79667) | Populus rhizosphere microbial communities from Tennessee, USA - Rhizosphere MetaG P. TD hybrid SRZTD1 (version 2) (version 2) | ecosystem: Host-associated > Plants > Roots > Rhizosphere >...
CACCTTCCTGAGGCCAGGCTTGCCCACGCGACACCTCCCAGCGTTAGCTAGAAGTGTCTACTTTTTCGAGGCAGGTTCACCGTCCGCTACATGCTGTTGATCTGCTCCCCGATGTCCTAGACAGATGGGGGTGTGAGTTCCAGGCTCGCCCGATACTCGGTGGGCGGCCGCATGCCGAGCGCCGAGTGCGGCGCCTGGCGGTTGTAGTCGTCGAACCACTGCCCGAGTTGGGCCAGGACGCGTTCGGCATCGGGCAGGTCGTGGACGTTCACGTAGTCACGCTTGAAGGTGTGCACGAAGGCCTCGGCCAAGCCGTTGCTCTCCGGGCTGTACGCCGGCGTCGTGATCGGCACCAAGCCCAGCTCGTGCGCGTAGAGCACCGAAGCCGTGGCCGTGTATTGCGGACCGTTGTCGCTGAGCCATTGAATCGCATGGGGCGCCGTCGTCACCCTGTCGCCGAAACGCGCCCACAGCGCTTTGTCCATGAGCGTCCGGATGTCGCCGCCATTCAGCGGCCGGGGCGACCCAGTCCACGCGAATACCTCCCGGTCGTGGCAGTCGATCGCGAAGGCGACAGAGACGACCTCGCCACTCCAGCACGGAATCAGGAAGATGTCCGAGCACCAGCGCTGGTTCGAAGTCGGCTGCTGGACCTGGCCCAGATGCGGCCGGCCGTGGCGCCGATGCACCCGCGGCGGCAGCATTAGACCGTGCATCCGCATCAGCCGCCGAATGCGCTTGCGGTTGTAGCTGGCGCGAAACGTCCGGTTCACCATCGCCCACACCCGGCGATAGCCGTAGGTCGCGCGGCTGTTCGTCACCGCGCGGATCTGCTGGAGCACGGTCTCGTCATCGAGCCGACGGTAAAAGCCGGCCGGCCGGCCGCGCGCCGCGTAGTACGCCGTCTGGCGCGCCATGCGGAGTGTGCGACAGATTGCCGCCACCGGGTGCTGGGTCACCGTCCGGACCCTTTGCGCAACCACGGACTTTTTTTTACGACCTCCTGCGCGGCCTGCAGGATCTCGATCTCCATCTGCTTCTTGCCGAGCAGCCGCTCGAGTTCGCGAATCCGCTGATGGGCTTCCCGCAGGGCACTCACCGGGACGACGTCTTCGTTGGTCGCGACGGCCGCCGTGGCGCCGGCCTCGAAGCGTCGCTTCCACTGCCGCACCACGCTGGGCTGGATGTCCAGCTCGCGCGAGACCGCCGCCAGCGTCTTTTCCCCCTTCAGGAGCTGCTGGACGACGCCCCGCTTGAACTCCACGGTGAAGACGCGCCGACCATCCGACTTCCGTGGAAACTCGCCCATGAGGCCCTCCCGTCCTGCCGCCGCAGGATAGCCCCATCGGTGTCCAGTTCAATCGGGGAGCAGATCAAGACAGTGCCAGCTCCACAGTACTCGAGCAACGACTGACCGAACTGCGAGGGAGATACAAGGAAGACCACCCTATGATCCGACTCTTCAAGGAGCAACTTGAGAGGTCGCGACTGGACTGTTCCCTGTCGGACTAGGGGCACGCGGCTCCTGCCTGGCCTTCTCCGTTCCCGTTCCCTCCTGCACCACCGCTGCCGCTTTCCCCTAGACGCGCAGCCCCTCGCCCATTAAGATCTCACGCCACCTAGAACTATAGCGGCAGGTCCGAAGGGCAGAAGGGTATGTCAAGGATTCTGACAGGAGCGCAGGCTCCTACAGGGAGACATGACATGAAGTGGTGGCACGTCCTGGTTATCAGGAGGGGATGAGGGAGGCGTTCGCTCTCTGGTTGCTGCGTGTCTGGCACCCCAGTGCCTTCGAGCAGATCAGGCACTATCCTGGCAACCTTCTGACGGGTATGGATCTCCGTAATGAGATCGACCGCCTGACTGGGCAGCGCGACAAGTTGCAGTTGGCCCTTCTCAAGAATGTGTGCGTATGTGGGACGACTGATCTTGATCCAACTGAGCACGACGAGATGATGTGCCCATACGTGCAGATTGTGGAGCAGGCTGAGATCGTGAGGTTGTACTGATGCCAGTCACCAGGAAGTGCCCAACCTTGTGGAGGGACTTGCACCGATGACGAACGAAGCCTCGAAGGCTCATGAGACCCAGGGACCCACAGCCGGCGCTGCCGGCCTCAGCGAAGCTGGGCAGGGACCCGGCATGGCCGGGCAGGAAGCCGTCACTACGCTACTGTCCATTGCCCGAGCGCTGTCGCTGGCCCTCGATGGGCTCTCAGACCAGGTGTCGGCCCTGCCGACGTGCGTGCCGTGCAGAATCTGGCCTGGGTCATCGTCAACGGACTGCTTGACATCAAACGTGGCGAAGCGGACCTCTTCGACAGAGGCTACGCGTGGGCCCTCAAGCGACCACCGGAGCCCACAGCCGGAGGATAGCGATGGAACCCACAGCAATTCTCCCAGGCGGTTGTACTGACTGGACGGGGATGAACCCCGAACCTGTTCCTGATTTCGTTCAGTTTGCGGCCATCCTACTCATCGTTGGTGCTGTCGCTGCTGCTTCCGAAATCTGGCGGCTGTGGAAGTCGCTCCCGTGAGCGTTGGCCCGACCCCTACGTAGTTGCGACCGCTGCGACGGTGCTGGGGGCTCAGCGACTCCTCAACGGCCCGGCCCGCCTCGGGTAGACGCGCGCCGTTATGTGAGGGTAAACGATGAAAAGGATCATTCTTGTTGTAGCGATTTTGGCGCTCTTCTGCATTTGCGCCGTCGCCGGTCTCTGGCTGTCAGAGGTGACTACTAGGGACAAATACACACAGCAGCACCTGGACGCCGAGCGAGAGTGGCAACGATTCAGGAGCAGGTTCCAATATACTTTCTGACGACGGAGACTTGGTCCCGCCCGTCAGCGACTCCTCAGCGACCGGCCCGCTTCGGGTAGACGCGCACGTTGTAACCCGTTAAGATCACAGGCCGCGGCGGTGTAGCTCAGCGGCAGAGCAGGGGTCTCATAAGCCCCGTGTCGGAGGTTCAATTCCTCCCACCGCCACCAACTTTACAGATTGTCGATCGAGATGCCCTGCAGGAACGTTCGCACAACGACCTCCCGCTCTTCGACGGGCTGCTGGAGCCCTAGCCAGGCGGCGGCGTTTGGGCGCGCTCGAGCTCGGGGACCTCGACCGGTCGCCGCGACGCCATCTCTAGCGCGTGCGTGACGAACCCGACCGCCGTCGGGACGATCTCGTTGATGCGCAGCACCATCGAGAACGCGACACCCTCCGCCCACCCGAAGCCGATCGCCCGCTCGAAGATGAGCGCGCGCGAGAGCTCCTGCGTTCCCAGCGCCGCGGGCACCATGAAGAGGATGGTGTCGAACCACGTCCCCATACACCAGATCGCTGACGCCTTGACCCAGTCGCCCTGCCCCAGCACGACATGGAGAAAGAGCCATGCCTGCACGATTCCCGTCGTGTACGCCAGCGCATGCCAGCAGATCGTGAGCACCAGGTCCTTCCGCTGCTTTTGGTAGTAGGTGCGTAGCTGCTGGTCGAGCGGCGCCAGGTTGCTCGCCACCCAGTCGCGCCCGCGCTGTCCGGCGCCGACTCCCACGACGCGCGCGAAAAAGCCACTGAACCACCCCTGATGCTGGCAGACAAGGAAGCCGACGAATCCGCCCGCCATGATCGCGCTGGCGGCCCAAAAGGCGATCTTCAGCCCCATCTCCAGGCTCGTCCAGGTCACGATCACCGCCGAGCCGACGAAGGCCATCGTGAACTGCGTGATCCCGGAGGCGAACTTGTCGATGATCACCACGCTCGCCGCCTCGCTGCGGGACACGTACCGCTCCAGCATCATCGCTTTGACCACCTCGCCGCCAAACCCCGACGTAGGGGTGATGAAGTTGTATGCCGTCGACGTGCGCCGCATGTAGAAGAGGTTCAAGAGCGGCGGCCTGCGTCCCTCGCGGCTGAAGCAATGGGCCGTACCGATCGCGTGAAAGCAGTCGCTGACGAACTCGAGCGCCACGAATATCACGAGGCCGATCCCGAACGCCGTAATCTGCTGCCAGAGCTTCGCCGGCCCCACACGGTAGACGATGACGCCGAGGAGCGTCAGCCCCCCCACGAGCAGCAGGACTTGGAGGACCCGCCCCCAGCCGTTTCGCCTCATCAATGTTCCGTCAGCTGACAGCACCGATTGCAGATCGGCAGGAGGCCGCCCTGGTCGGCCAGCATCTTCCGGAAGGTCTGGTACCGTTCGCCGTGCCAGATCTCGAGGAACGGCTTCTCGTACACGTTCCCCATCGAGAGCGGCGCATCGGTGAAGAGGTTGCAGGGGTAGACGTTGCCGTCGGCCTCGATGGTCGGCTCGACGTAGGGGATCGGGCAGTGCGTGCGTCCGAGATTCCAGCTGTAGTCGGTGTAGACCCTGGGAAGGTCCCCAGGCGGGACGCTCGGCACTGCTTTCACGAAGAAGTCATAGCGCCCTTTCTTGAGATCCTGGACGGTCGAAGCCACTTCCCGGGCCCCTTCGGCGAAATCCTGGTAGTCCTCGACGAAACCCCGCCAGCTCGTGATCCCCTCCGCGCCGAGATACTTCTTCACCAGCTTGTCGTAGGCTTCGCCGTTCTTCTCGGGGACCCAGATCGGACTCGACTTGATCGTGAGTACATCGATCAGGCCCTTGCCGGCGAGGTCCTCGCACAGTCGGCGGAGCGATGACGCTCGATTGTGCCGGGTCATGGTGAAGCTGATGGTGAGGAGAGGCGTGTGTCGCCCGGCCCGCCGTCGCTCTTCGACGACGGCCGCGAGGCCCTCCATCGTCCGGTCATAGGCCCATTCCGCCTGGCGTACGTGATTGTGCGCCTCGCGATCCCCGTCGACCGAGACGTTGATCGCATCGACGCCGATTTCGACAAGCTCTCGGGCATGCCGGGTGAGCTGGGTGCCATTGGTCACCGGCTTCACCAGCAGACCCTGTGACTTGAGGAAGCTCAGGAGCTCGATGATCTGCGGGTAGAGAAAGGGCTCGCCACCTTCCATGTCCACGTATTTCAGCCCGCGCGGAACGAGCTCGCGAACCACGCTCTCGATAATCTTGAGCTCGAGCTTCTTGGTGAGCTTCACCCGATCGAAGTCGAAGTAGGTACCCGTGTCGCCCCATTGTCCGCACATCTTGCAGCGGAGATTGCAGGCGTACAGGAGACGGAGATCGAGCTTCGCGGGAAAGAAGGTGCCTGGTTTCGGAGCCTCGCCGCGGGCGAGACTCTTCGCGACGCGGTTGTACCAGCCGCGCCGGATGACGAACGCATAGTAACGCGGGTTCTCGACGACCCCCCGGAAGAGACGCCAGTAGAGCTCAGCGGTGCCCATGCCGTCGAACACTACCCCAGTCGATCGTCAGACACTACATCGTTGCGAGTGGGCCCCGACGATGGGGGACGCGGGAGGACTTCCTCTTCTGTTGGGGTGGGTCTGTTAAGTTCAATTCCTCCCACCGCCCACCAACTAACTAAGTCTAGCGCGGTCTTCCGGTCCCCGCTCGACGCGGCGGACGTGTCGGGCGCGATGCCAGGATCTCGTCGAGATCCGGCCATCCCATTCTCGGGGCGCGCGGGAGCGTGGTCGACGCTCGACGCCTGGGACCGGAGAGCGCCGCGGGCGGCACGCCGAACACCTTGTCGATCGGTCTGCGCTTGATCGTGGGATTGCGGGGCACGGTCATTCCGGCTCCTTCCGGACCGAGAGTACACGGGATCGCTGGCATCCGCGTTGCTCACATATGCTAGCCATGGCTCGTCCCCTCTGGAAAGGCGCCATCAGCTTCGGTCTGGTGACCGTGCCCATCGGCCTCGTGTCCGCCATCGAGGCGCGTGAGCACCTGGCGTTCAATCTCCTGCACAAGAAGGACGGCAGCCGGATCGTGCAGAAGCGGTTCTGTCAGGAGGAGGACGTCGAGGTCCCGTGGAGCGACGTCGTCAAGGGCTATCAGTACGCCAAGGGCCAGTACGTCGTCCTCACCGAGGCGGACTTCGACAAGGCGCGGGTGCCGGCAACCCACACGTTCGAGATCCGGAAGTTCGTCGCCTCGGGCGAGGTGGAGGATCTGTATTTCGACCATCCGTACTACGTGCAGCCGGATGGCCGTTCGGCCACCAAGCCGTACGCGTTGCTTCGTGACGCGCTGGCCGAGAGCGGCAAGATCGGGATCGGGACCATCGTGCTGCGCCAGCGCGAGAGCCTTGGCGCCCTCGAGCCGGTGGGCGACGCCCTGGTGCTGACCACGATGCGGTTTGCCCACGAGATCCGCTCGCCCAAGGACCTCGACGTTCCGAGCGCCCGCCAGGGGTGGACCGACAAGGAGATGAAGCTGGCCCGCCAACTCATGGAGACCCTCTCGGACACCTGGGACCCCAAGGACTTCAAGGACACCTACACCGCCGCGCTCCGGGAGGTGATCGAGGCCAAAGCGGAGGGCAAGGAGATCGCCGCGCCCGAGAAGCCGAAGCGCGGGCGGGTCGTCGATCTCATGGATGCGCTGCGGAAGAGTCTCGCCGAACGACCCCTCGCGAAGGCGGACTCGCGGAAGGCGCCTGTACGCAAGCGCCCACGCGCGGGCCGGCGCAAAGCCGCCTAGCGGCCGAGCACGCGCTCGATCTCGTCGAGATGCTCGTCCCGGTGCTGGGCGCGGACGAGATTGAGGGGCCCGCCGGCCCGGACATTCTGCGTCACCATCTCGTCTGACAGCGTCTCCACCAGGCGGTCGACGACCCCCGCCGCGCGAACGGTCAGGTCCGCCGCCTGTCGCGGCGGCAACGCCAGGAACAGTGGCTTCGTCGCGTCGTTGATCCAGTCGACGCTGGCGGCGTCTTCCACAGCCGGGGCGGTACCCGTCGACCGCCATTGCGCGAAGAGGACCTCGATCCGATGGTCCCAGAACGCCACGTGGGCGAGCACCGAGGCCACGGTCCATCCAGCCGGCATCGCCTGCGCCAGCTGACCGTCGGTGCAGCGGGCCACCAGCGTCTCCAGACGCTGTCGCGAAGCATTGTTCCGCGCGATGTAGCTTCGATCGACGGCCATGTGATCCCCTCCTCGTCGGGATACCTCGCTCAGCAGTGTCGCACGTCCAGGCTTCACGAGCAGGACGCGGGAGCTCAGGCTTATCATTCATGCGAGGACTCTTGGTGGTGACGGATCTCTCAGCGGACGCGATCGGCAAGCTCTACGCAGTTCCGCTTGCGGCGTTCACGCGCGAGCGGGACGCCCTGGCGGCCGCGCTGAAGAAGGCGGATCACGCGGCCCAGGCCCGCGCGGTGCGCCAGCTACGTCGGCCCAGCGCCGCGCTGTGGGCGGCCAACCAGCTCGCGCACACAGACACCGAGCGGCTCGCCGCCTTCCTCGACGGCATCACGCAGGTGCAGAAGACTCAGCTGGGTGATCCTCGCGCGGCCGCCGAGGCCCTGACCAACCAGCGTCGTGAGCTTCAGCGCCTGGTGCGCCGCGCCGGCGAGCTGCTGGCCAAGCAGGGGAATCGTGCGACGCCGGCCATCGAGCGTCGAATCTGGGAGACTCTTCTGGGCGCGGCCGTCGATCGCGTTCGGGCCGACGAGCTTCGCCACGGGCGACTCCCGCAGGAGCTCGCCGCGCCGGGATTCGAGGTGCTGGTCGGCGCCGGACGCGGAGATCACCTGCGGCTGGTGAGCGGCGGGCGGACCGCGTCCACCAGGCATTCACGCTCCACGAACGACGAGCGTCGAGATCGGCCCGAGCTCGACCGTCAACGCCGACGCGATGAGGCTGCCCCGCAGCGAGATGATGCCGCCCAGCAGAAGAAACAGGCGGCATTGCGGCAGCGAGAAGAGGCTGCCGCCCGCGAGCGCGAGGAGGCAGCCCAGCGGCAGCGGGAAATGGCCGAGCGTCGAGCCGCGGTGGAGCACGCTGAAGAGGAGGCGAGGGACCTGACCGCTCGCCTCGCCGCCGCCCGTCGGCGACTGGTCGAGGCCCGGCGGGCGGCGAAGTCAGCGTCCTGCAGTGGACGCCGGCCGTCCTCCTAGTCGCCCGCGGCGGACGACGCTCAGGCGAGCCAGTCGGCCAGCTCGGTCAGGGTCCGGAATTCGCGGTCGGCGCGGGCGGCGCCGGTCGGTTGCATGCTCTTGCGGTTGATCCAGGCGACCGGCACGCGCTGGGCGACGGCGGGCGTGATGTCGTGGAAGTAGCTCTGAGCGGCGTGGAGCCACCGGCGCCCTCCGATCCGTTCGCGCGCCGTCGTGAAGTGCCCGGACGCGGGCTTGTAGGAGCGCACCTGCTGCGCGGTGACGAGCAGCGGGAAGCCCACCGTGAAGTGACGGCGCGTGCCGGCCAGCAGGTCGTCGTCCACGTTGGAGAGGATGCCGAGCTCGTACCCTGCGCGGCTCAACCGCTCGAGCGCGGCGTTGGTATCGGCGAAGGGCTTCCAGCGGGGGAGGCTCTCGGGCAGGAACGCGGCGCGCTCACGGCTCAGAGACCAGCCGAGGCGCGCGCCGACCTCCAGGGCCGTGACCGTCAGGACGTCACGATAGCTCCGATAGTGCGCGGCCTGGACCTCGGGCTCGCGCTCGAAGACCGCTCGCAGCGCCTCCCGAGGATCGAGCGTCACGCCGTCCGCGGCCGCCGCCTCCCGGAAGGCTTCGGCGATGCCCGCCTCCCAGTCGATCAGGGTGCCGTAGCAGTCGAACGTGATGACGTCGTAGGGTCGATTTTCGGCCATGGTCTCCTCGCCGGACGCTGAATGGTACACTCAGCGCCCGTGAGCGACGACATTCTCGTCCAGCAGGATGGAGTGGTGGCGACGGTCGTGCTGAACCGGCCGGCGATGCGCAACGCGATCAACCTCGCGATGTGGACCGACCTCGCGCGGCTGACCGAGAAGCTCGGCAAGGACGATTCGGTGTGGGCGATCGTCTACCGCGGCGCCGGGACGGAGGCGTTCGCCTCGGGCGCCGACATCTCCGAGTTTCCCGCCAGCCGTAAGGACACGGAGACGGCCTCGCGCTACAACGCCACCACCGCCGCCGCCTACGCGGCCGTGCGCGAGTGCCCCAAGCCGACGATCGCGATGATCTACGGCTACTGCATGGGCGGCGCGGTCGGTCTGTCGATGGCCTGCGATCTGCGCTTCGCGGCCGAGGGCTCGAAGTTCGGGATCCCCGCCGCGCGGCTGAGCATCATCTATCCGGCCGAGGCGATTGCGCAGCTCGTGGATCTGGTCGGGCCCGCCTACGCGAAGGACATCCTGTTCTCGGCGCGCGTGCTGGACGGCCGCGAGGCGCTCGCCATCGGTCTCATCCAGCGCCTGGTGCCGGCGGCCGATCTGCAGACGACGACCGACGACTATCTCAAGCTGCTCGCCGACAACGCCCCGCTCTCGCTGCGCGGCTCCAAGCTGACGATCCAGTCCTACCTGGCCGGCTACACCGACGAGAGTCGCGCCCGCCTGCGCGCCGCCGTGCGCGAGGCGACCGAGAGCGCCGACTACCGTGAGGGCACGCAGGCCTTCCTCGAGAAGCGACGGCCGAAGTTCCACGGTCGCTGACGCCCTCGTGCGGTTCGAGTTCCTCAGCTCGACGCCGCCCACGCCCACCGAAGGCAGCGGGACCTGGGTCGCGATCGACGGGCTCCTGCGCGGGCTCGAGCGCCTGGGCCACGCCGTCGCGTTCCGCCTGATCCGTACCCGCACCGGATTCCACACGCTTGACCGGTGGCTCTACAACGCCGGCGTGGTCGCCTCCCCGCCGGCCGCCGACGTGGTGGTCGGCGTCGATCTCGACGGGTTTCTCTGGGCACGCCGACGACGGACGGCAAGGGGCGCGCGCCCGCGCTTCGTCGTGTGCCTCAAGGGGATCATCGCCGACGAGCTCCGGAATGAACAAGGGCTGGTGCGCGCGCTCCTCGGCATCCAGGCGCGCTGGGAGCAGCGCAACACGGACCGCGCGGATCGCGTCGTGGTGCCCAGCCGCTACTCGGCATCCGTGGCTCACGAGGTCTACGGCGTGCCCGCCGAGCGATTGGCCGTGGTGCCCGAGCCAATCGATCTGGCCGAGTGGCGACGCCGCTTCGCGGCCGTCGAGCCGGCGCCCTCCGGCCCGCCGGCCGTGCTGGCGGTGGCGCGCATGTACCCGCGCAAGCGTCTCGACGACTTGCTCCGGGCCGCCGCGGTCCTGCGCGCGCGAATCCCGGACGTTCGGGTGCGCATCGTAGGAGCAGGGCCGGAGTCCGCCCGCCTGCACGCCATGCATGCGGCCCTCGGGCTCGGGGAGACCGTGACCTTCCTCGGGGAGGTCTCACGCCGGGAGCTGGCCGTACAATACGTGCGGGCGCACTGCTTCTGCCTGCCTACCGTCCAGGAGGGCTTCGGGCTCGTCTTCGCCGAGGCGATGGCCGCCGGGCTGGCCGTGGTGGCGTGTCGGGCGGCCGCAGTGCCGGAGATCGTCGAGGATCGGCGTACCGGCCTGCTGGTGAATCCGGGCAGCCCCGAGGAGCTGGCGATGGCTTTGGAAACTTTGCTGACGAATGACGGTCTGCGGGCGACGCTGGGTCAGGCCGGCGCGGCCAAGGTGGCGGCGCTCGACCTCGAGCCGGTCGCGCGTCGATTCGTCCAGGTCGCGACGGCATGAACACGCAGGCTTCGACCACCCGACGCTTCGCGTTCTCGGCCGGGCACCGCTATCACGTCGAGGCCTGGTCGGCCGAGCGCAACGAGCAGGCATTCGGCCGCCTCACCGTCCCGCATGGCCACAACTACACGCTGGACGTGACCGTGCGGGGTCCGATCGACGAGCGGACCGGCATGGTCATCGATCTCAGCGAGCTGAAGCGGATCGTGCAGGATGCCGTGATCGAGCGCTTCGATCACGCCGACCTCAACGCCGACCCGCTGTTCCGCGACCGGATCCCCACCACCGAGAACATCGCGCTCGTGGTGTGGGAGCTGCTGGCGCCCAAGCTCGGCCCCGATCGGCTGTCGCGGGTCCGGGTGTGGGAGGATCCCACGCTGTTCGTGGACTATGATGGTGCGTAGATGAGGGGCCGAGTCGAGGTCACGCGGGTCTACCACTTCAGTGCCGCCCACCAGCTGGCGAATGCCGCGCTGTCGGCCGCCGACAACGCCGCGCTCTACGGCCAGTGCGCGCGCCCGCACGGTCACAACTACTACCTCGAGGTCACTGTGGCCGGCGTGCCCGATGAGACCACGGGCTTTGCCGTGGACCTCGTGGCGCTCGATCGCGAGGTCACCGATCGGCTGCTCACCCAGGTCGATCATCATCGTCTCGAGGACGCGCCGGCGCTGGCCGGCGTCATCACCACCGGCGAGGGCCTGGCCCGCGCGTTCTGGCGGACGCTCGTCCGCGCGCTGCCGCCGGGCCTGCTCCAGCGGGTGGTCGTGCACGAGACCGCGAAGAATCAGTTCGAGTACCGGGGCCAGGAGGCGGCCTGATGGCCGACGAGCGCGTGCTGCCACAGCTGGTGGAGCAGATGCTGAAGGAGCTCGGCGAGGATCCGCATCGCGAGGGGCTGGAGCGGACGCCCGAGCGGGTGGCAGCGGCGATGCGCTATCTCACATCCGGCTACAACAAGGACGTGAACGAGATCCTGAACGACGCGCTCTTCGTCGAGGAATACGACGAGATGGTGATCGTGAAGGACATCGACGTCACGTCGATGTGCGAGCACCACCTCCTGCCGTTCATCGGGAAGGTCCACGTCGCGTACATGCCGCACCGGAAGATCGTGGGGCTCTCGAAGATCCCGCGGCTGGTCGACATGTACGCTCGGCGGCTGCAGGTGCAGGAGCGCCTCACTACCCAGATCGCCAACACCCTGAACGAGGTGCTGCAGCCACGCGGTGTGGCGGTGGTGATGGAAGCCGTGCACCTCTGTATGCTGATGCGCGGGGTCGAAAAGCAAAATTCCAAGGCCGTGACCTCGGCCATGCTCGGGGCTTTCCGCGACCGGCCGGAGACCCGAGCCGAGTTCATGGAGCTGATCAAGGCCGGACGGGGATTGCAGATATGAGCCAGATGCTCGAGGGGAAGACCGCGCTGATCACCGGCGCCGGCCGTGGTATCGGCCGCGCGATCGCACGAGCCTTCGCGGCCGAGGGCGCCGCCGTGGCCCTGGTGGCCCGCTCGCGCGCCGATCTCGCCAGCGTGGCCGCGGAGGTCCGCGAGGCCGGGGGACGGGCGCTGGCGGTGCCCACCGACGTCACCCAGGACGCCGCCGTGGAGTCCCTCGTGGAGAACGTCACGGGCGAGCTCGGCCGGCTGGACATCCTGGTCACCTCGGCGGGGGCGGCGGCCTTCGGCCCGGTCTCGGGCTCCAAGCCCGCGGACTGGGACACGATGCTGTCGCTCAACCTGCGCGCGGTGATGCTGTGCTGCCACGCCGTGCTGCCGGTCATGATGCGCCAGCGCTCGGGGCTCATCCTGAATCTCTCGTCGATCGCCTCCAAGCGGGCCCTGCCCGGGAGTGCCGTCTACACGGCCACCAAGGCCGGGGTGGAAGCCTTCAGCCGGGTCCTGGCCGAGGAGATGCGGCCGCACGGGGTGCGGGTGGGGGTGCTGATCCCCGGGGCGGTGGACACCCCGATCTGGGACGCCATGGGGGCCGCGCCGCCGCGCGAGAAAATGCTGCGCGCAGAGGACGTTGCGCGGGCCGCCGTGCTCATGGCCACGCTGCCGCCCAACGCGTCCCTGGAAGAGCTGACCCTCCTGCCCGCCGAGGGCATCTTGTGATACCATCTCTTCGTCGGAAAACGACGATTCAACGGGAGGATGCGTAATGGTCACGATGACTGAGACTGCCGCCAAGAAGGTCTCGGAGCTGCGCCTGGAAGAGGGTAAGCCCGAGTGGGGACTTCGGATCCGCGTGGTCGGCGGCGGCTGCTCGGGAATGTCCTATGAGCTCGGCTGGGAAGACCAGCAAGCTGCGGATGACAACATCACCGAGTCGCAGGGAATCAAGGTCTACATCGACAAGAACAGCGCGCCCTATCTGAGCGGCATCGAGATCGACTACGTCCAGAACGACATGATGGGCGCCGGCTTCGCGATCAAGAACCCGAACGTCAAGTCCAGCTGCGGCTGCGGCCAGTCCCACCGCTTCTAGACTGACGTTGTGCTCGTCCGGGTCCGCTTCTTCGCCCGGTATCGTGAAGCTGCCGGGCAGGAGCGCCTGGACGTAGACCTCCCGGAGGGTGGGACGGTCGAGACGGCCTGGTCGGCCGTCGTCGACCGTCACCCTCAGCTCGCGCAGTACCGTCCCTACACCCTCTTCGCCGTCGGTCACGACTACGTCGAGCCGGGGCACCACCTGCGCGCCAACGACGAGCTCTGTCTGTTTCCTCCGGTGAGCGGCGGCGCGGGCGGCGACGTGTTCCAGGTGGTCGAGCACCCGCTGTCGCCCGACGCGCTCGCGGCGCTGGTCGACGATCCGGGCGCCGGTGGTGTCGTGGTCTTCTCCGGCGTTGTACGCAACGAGACCGGCGGCCGGCCCGTGAAGTTCCTCGAGTACGAGGCGCACGCGCCGATGGCCGAGGCCAAGCTGCGCGAGATCGGCCAGGCGATCCGCGCCCGCTGGGCGGAGGTCAAGCGCGTGGCGATTCTTCACCGCATCGGCCGGCTCGAGATCGGCGAGTCTTCCGTGCTCATCGCCGTGTCGGCCGCGCACCGCGGGGAGGCCTTCGAGGCGTGCCGCTACGCGATCGACACCCTCAAGCGCACCGTCCCGGTGTGGAAGAAGGAGCACTTCGAAGACGGCGAGGTCTGGGTAGGCCTGCAGGGAGGCTAGGGTGGGCCTCGCCCACGCCGTCGAGCGTACCCTTCGCCGCCACGCGATGCTCGCCGGCGGCGAAACTGTTCTGCTTGCCGTCTCCGGGGGCGCCGACTCCGTCGCGCTCCTGCACATTCTGCGCGAGCTGGCGCCGACCTTCAGCCTGAGCCTGCACGTCCTCCACGTCGATCACGGGCTGCGCGCCGAGTCGGTCCGTGATGCCGAGTTCGTCCACGCGCTCGGCGCCCGACTCGGAGTGCCGGTGGATGTGGAGCGCGTGGCGATCGGCCCGGGCTCCGTGGAGGCGGCGGCGCGTGACGCACGCTACGCCGCGCTCGAGGCATGGGCCGATCGGCTCGGCGCCGACCGCATCGCCGTCGGCCACAGCGCGGATGATCAGGCCGAGACCGTGCTGATGCGCCTGCTCGACGGTACGGGTGTGCGCGGCCTCGCCGGGATTCCGCCGCGGCGCGGCCGCGTGATCCGCCCGCTGATCGAGACTCGTCGCCAGGCCCTGCGCGACGCGCTGGTCGCCGCGGGCCAGGACTGGGTCGAGGACGAGACCAACCGCGATCCGAAGTTCCTCCGCAATCGCATCCGGCACGAATTGCTCCCGCTGCTGGCGGCCTCCTACACAACCGACGTCGTCCCCTCGCTCGCGCGGGCGGCCCGGCGGGCGCGCGAGATGGTGGACGCGCTCGATCGCACGGCGACCGACGCGCTCGAGCGTCTGGCCAGCGCGGAGACCGGCGCGCTGACCCTGCCCCGCGGCGCGCTCGCGACGCTGCCGCCGCCGCTGGCGGCCGAGACCCTGCGCCAGGCCGCCGCTCGCCTCGGCAGCCGCGCCCCGCTCCGGGCCTGGGCGCACCGGGGACTGCAGCGCGTCCTGGCCCCCGTCCCGCCCCGCCGCCCGTTTCGTCTCGGCGGCGTCACGGTGGAGGTGAGCGGCGATCGCGTCCGGGTGGGCGCCGGCCCTCCGCCGTCACTGACGTCGCGGACGCTGATCGTGCCGGGTCGTCTCGACCTGCCGGAGATCGGCCGGACGCTGGAGGCGCGGATCCTGCCCGCGACGGGCTACACGGCGCCGCGCACGGCAGACTGCGTGGCGTTCGACGCGGCGTGTGTGCCGCGCGCGATCCTCGTGCGCCCGCGCCGTGCGGGCGATCGCTTCGAGGCGTTCGGTGGCGGTGAGCGCCGCGTGAAGTCGTTTCTGATCGACGCCAAGGTGCCCCGCTGGGAGCGCGCGCGCGTGCCGGTGCTGGAAGTGGACGGGCACATCCTGTGGATCGCCGGACTGCGCCGCGGAGCCGCGGCGCGACTCACGCACGACACGCGTGAGGTACTGGAAATCCGACTGACCGCTCCGAGATAGGCCCGCGGTAGAATGCGGGCGGCATGAAGACGGGCCTCGCGCTCCTTCTCGTCCTCGCGGTCGCGCTCCCCGCGTGGGCCCAGCCCGCCACGCCGCGAGCGCCTTCCGCGCCCAAGCCGCCGGCGGCGGCTCCCAAGCAGCCGGCCCAGCCTCCCGCCGCCAAGCTCGATCCTCATGCCGTGCTCGAGGCGATGGAAGAGGCCTTCAGCTCGGTCGCCGACCGGGTGACGCCGGCGGTGGTCAATGTGAGCACGGTGCCCAAGCGCGGCACCGGCGGCTCGGAGGAGCAGCGCTTCCGCGAGTACTTCGGCGACGAGTTCTACGATCGGTACTTCAAGCGCCGTCCCCGCGAGGACGCGCGCTCGACGGGCTCGGGCGTCATTGTGGATCCATCTGGATACATCTTGACGAACAACCACGTTATCGAGAACGCTCAGGACATCACGGTGCGCCTCTCCGACTCCCGGAAGTTCACGGCCACACTGGTGGGACGGGATCCCAAGACCGACATCGCGGTCCTGAAGGTCGATGCGCCGACCCCGCTGCCGGCGGCGCAGCTGGGCGACTCCGATCGGCTGCGGGTGGGGCAGTGGGTCATCGCGATCGGCAACCCGTTCGGCCTGGACCGCACCGTCACGGCCGGGATCGTGTCGGCCACCGCGCGCAACCGGGTCGGCGTGACGACGTACGAGAACTTCATCCAGACCGACGCGTCCATCAATCCGGGCAACTCGGGCGGGCCGCTGCTGAGCCTGGACGCCCGCGTGATCGGGATCAACACGGCGATCGTGGCGTCCGGGCAGGGGATCGGGTTCTCGATCCCCATCAACGAGGCCAAGAACGTGATGGCCCAGCTCATCGCCAAGGGCCGGGTGGTCCGCGGATGGCTCGGCATCGTCATCCAGGACGTCACCGACGAGCTCTCGGGAAGCTTCGGGGTGCGCGAGCGCGAAGGCGTGCTGGTGGCCGATGTGATGAAGGGCGGCCCGGGCGAGACCGCGGGCCTGCGAGCGGGTGACGTCATCGTGGAGCTCGGCGGCGCCAAGATTCGCGAGGTGCCCGACCTGCAGCGTCGGGTCGCCAACGTCAATCCTGGTCAGAGCGTCGATCTCGTCGTCATTCGCGATCGCGCGCCGAACAAGATCAGCGTCAAGATCGGCGAGATGCCGACGGAAGACTCGACGGTGGCCGCGCTCGAAGCCGGGCCCGAGGGCTTCGGTCTGCAGGCGGAGGCGCTGGCCCCGGACACGGCCGAGCGGTTGAGCCTGCCCTTCACGCAGGGCTTGCTCGTCACCGACGTGGCCGCGGGTGGTCCGGCCGACCGCGCCGGCCTGCGGCGCGGCGACGTCATTCTCGAGGTGGACCGGCAGTCGGTTCAGGACGCACCTGCACTGCAGAAGGCGCTGGCGGCCGTGCCGCCCGGCCGCTCGGTCCTGATCCGCGTGCACCGCCCCGGGAGCGACGCGCGCACCCAGTTCCTGGTGCTGGAGCGCGAGGGCAAATGATGACGACCGCCGACGTCCTCGAGCCGCCGACCCTCACCCGGCGCGGCACGGTGCTGGTGGTGGACGACGAAGAGGGCGTGCGCGCGTCGATCCGCGCGATCCTCGACGGCACCTGCGAGGTGCTGGAGGCCGAGACCGGCGCCGTCGCGCTCGAGCTGCTCAAGACGCGCGAGGTCGATCTGGTCATGCTGGACCAGCGCATGCCGGGCGAGCCGGGCATCGACGTCTTGCCCAAGGTGAAGGCCGCCGACCCTTCGACCATCGTCGTGCTCGCCACCGCGGTCCACGACCTGCGCACGGCCGTCGAGGCGCTCAAGCGCGGCGCCTACGACTACATCACCAAGCCGTTCGACGTGGACGACATCCTGATGCTGGTCGAACGGGCCCTGGAAAAGCGCGCGCTGGAGCGCGAGGTGCTCGCCCTTCGCTCGGCGCTGAGCCCGACCGGCGCGACGGCGCCCGACGGGTTCGAGGGGCTGATCGGTCGCCATCCCGAGATGGTGAAGATCTACCAGCTCATCACCCAGATCGCGACCACGCCGGCGACGGTGCTGATCTCCGGCGAGAGCGGCACCGGCAAGGAACTGGTGGCCCGCGCCATCCATCGGCGCAGCGATCGCAGCACGCAGCCGTTCGTCGCGGTCAACGTGGCGGCGATCCCCGACACGCTGGTGGAGTCCGAGCTGTTCGGTCACGAGAAGGGGGCGTTCACCAGCGCCCACGCGCGCCGCCTGGGCAAGTTCGAGCTGGCCCACGGGGGCACGCTCTTCCTGGACGAGATCGGCTCGCTCCGCCTCGACCTGCAGGCCAAGCTCCTGCGGGCGCTGCAGGAGCGCGAGATCGAGCGCCTCGGCGGCACCCGGCCGATCGCGGTGGACGTGCGGGTGCTGGCGGCCGCCAACGTGGATCTCCGCCAGGCGGTCCGGGACCGCGCGTTCCGCGACGACCTCTACTATCGGCTCAACGTGGTGCCGCTCCACCTGCCACCGCTGCGCGAGCGGCGCGAGGACATCCCGCGGCTGGTCGAGCACTTCATCCGTCGGTTCGCCCGCGAGTGTCGCCGCGACGTGCGCGGGGTGTCGGTGGGCGCGCTCGACGCCCTGACCCGCTACGGATGGCCGGGCAACGTGCGGGAGCTGGAGAACGTCATCTACCGCGCGGTGGTCTTGGCCCGCGAGCCGGTGGTGCACCTGCAAGATGTGCCACTCGATGTGGCGATGCCGGAGACCGTCTCGCTCCTCTCCCAGGACGCGCTGCCGCTCCGCGAGGCGTGCGATCAGTTCGAGCGACAGTACGTGCTGCGGACGCTGGAACGCGCGCACTGGAACGTCAGCCGGGCCGGTCGCGTGCTCGGGGTTCACCGCAACACGGTGCTCGCCAAGCTCGCCGCGTGGGGCATCCACCGCCCCGGCGGGATGGAAGGCAAGAGCGCGACCCAGTGAGCGTGACCGGAGCAGGAGTCCGGACGGCTCGTCGCCCGTGGTGATGCGGTCCTGGACGAACACGTCGTCCCTGAACTTGAGCGGCCGGGGCTCCTGGGTGGAACGAGCCACCAAGGCCGTGCCCTGAAGCGTGGTCACCACGCCGGCCTTCGGAGCCTCCTGGGACAGGGCCTGCGTCGGCAGGACGAGCGCCAGGGTAGCGGCAAAGGCAAAGCCCGGAATCGTGCGCGTGATGCCACTCATTGAGAGCCTCCAGGACCGGTCGAGTCGGTTGCGTAGGCCCGAAAGAAAGCAATGGCCAGACCATTTCGGACGTAATTTCAGCTAATTACGAGACAGGTCTGGCTCGGCACTGGCGACGAAACATCCGCTGCACTCGGAGACCGCGGGCGGGCATCACCCGCGCAAAATCCCCGGTCAGGATGGCCTGGACAGGCTGTAGACCGAGAGGAGCAGCCCTCCCAGCTCCCGCATACCCGACAGCCATGACGCGCCCCGGGAGGCCTCCACGTGGTCCAGGACGCCCACCAGGACGACGCGAGTCCGCGCGGGACGGGCGGCCGCCAGGCGCAGGCTCTCGGTGTAGGGCACGGCACGATCGCGTGTGCCGTGGACGAGCACCAGGCGGGCCCCAATCTCTCGCGCGACCCGTTCGGGCGACAGTTGATTCAGGACCCGCGCCATCCGCGGCGGGGGGGCCTCGAGGAGAGCGACCGCCCTCCTGGGATCGGTGAGGACGTCGCGGGCGGGAAGGTCGAGCAGGTCGGCGTTGGCCTCGACGAACTGGGCCACGATCGCAGGGTCGTGCGCGACGTGGCCGTGGATGGTGCCCCAGCGGAAATCGCCGGTCAGGAAGAACCGCAGGAGCTCGGTCGCCGAGGCGTAGCCCCCCAGACTCAGGACGACCTGGACCCGCTCGCGAACCGCCGGCTCGGCTGCCGCCAGCAACGCCGGCCCGGCCCCCACGCTGACGCTGATCATCACGGTCGGCGCCGTGCGCGCGGTCAGGGTGGCCACCACCGGCTCGACGTCGTCGGGACGCAGCCGGCCTCGCGTGAGGCCGGGAATCGTGGGCACCGCCACGTCGAAGCCGGCCCGCGCCAGCAGCGCGGCGGCCTGGCGCACGCGCGGGTCGTCCTTGCCCTCGGGCGAGTAGCCATGTACCAGGACCAGCGGGACGTGGGCGAGCGCGGCGCCGATCCAGCGGTCCACGGCCGCTCCGGGGACGCCCATCGGCTCACGGCGCGGGGCCGCGGTCAGCCCCGACAGCGGTCGCCAGGCGCCTTCGGAAAGGAACTCGATCAGGAACGCAGCGCTGAGGACGAGGTCGCCTGCAGTCCGGGCGACGGGAACGACGAGAAGCGCGGCGAGGAGAAGGCTGAGGAGCTGGACTATTTCCGGTTGACGCACTTCACGAGGCGCCACCCGTTGAAGAGGTTGACCTGGCTCACCAGCTCCGGCCTGAGGCCCACCTGGGCCAGCAGCGGGCTCATCTGGAGATTCGACTTCCAGCCCAGCCGCGTGCACACCGGCGCCACCATATCCTCGATCCAGCCGGGAATCCGCCGCTCGCTACGGAAGTGATTCAAGATCACGAGCAGGCCGCCCGGCTTCACGACGCGCTGCATCTCGCGCAGGACCGCGACCGGGTCGGGCACCGCGGAGATCGTGTAGGTCGCCACGGCCTTGTCGAACTCGCTGTCGGACAAATCCAGCGAAGTCGCGTCCATGACCTTGAGGACGGTGTTCGGCATCGCGAGCTTCTGGGCGCGCTCCACCGCCTTGTCGAGCATCTCCTGCGAGAGGTCGATGCCGGTGAGGCGGACCGACGGCGGATAGAGCGGAAGGTTGAGGCCGGTGCCGATGCCGACCTCCAGGACCGTCTCGCCGGGCTTCAGCGCCAGCTGCTGGACGGCCGCCTCGCGGCCCGGCGCGAAGATCCAGTCGAAGACAAAGTCGTATACGGGAGCGTAGAAGTCATACGCACGCTCGACCTGCCGCTTCTCCAATGCTACGTCCACGTTCGCCCCTCCAGCGGCTTGGATTCGAGGCCGGTCGGAAGGCCCGGAAGGCCGATTGCCGGGTGAATTTTACCCGCCATTCCGGCCGATTGCCAAGGGGCTTTGTAAGGCTATAGCAGGTACCGGATGAGGAGGGTCGCCAGGCCCAGAAACGAAAAGAACCCGCAGACATCCGTGAATGTCGTGATGATCACGCTGGACGCGATCGCCGGGTCGACCCGGAACGTCTTCAGCGCGATGGGCACCAGCGTGCCCACCACCGCCGCCACGATCATGTTGAAGATCAGGGCCAGGCCGAGGATGAACGCCAGCAGCCAGCCCCCTTTCCATAGGTAGGCGATCACCGCAAGGATCAGGCCGTTGGCCACGCCGGTGGTGAGTCCGAGCAGGACCTCCTTGCGGAGCACCCGCTTCAGGACGCCGGCCGTCATGTCCCCCAGCGCGATGCCCCGGACCACCACGGTGGCCGTCTGGGTGGTCCCGATCCCCCCCATCGAGGCCACGATCGGCATGAAGATCGCGAGGGTGGCCAGGCTCTGGATGGAGCCCTCGAACAGCCCGATGACCGAGGCCGCCAGCACCGCGGTCCCGAGGTTGATCAACCGCCAGAGGAGCCGCTTGGTGAAGACGGCCTTGGGGGGATCCAGGACGGTCTCGTCGCCGGGGACACCGGCCAGCCGCTGGATGTCCTCGGTGGCCTCTTCGCGGATGACGTCGATCACGTCGTCCACGCTGATGGTGCCGAGCAGGCGGCGATCGCCGTCCACCACCGCCACCTCGATCAGGTGGTGGCGCTGCACCAGCCGTGCGACCTCCTCCTGGTCGGTGTCGAAGCTGACGCTCTCCACGCCCTCGCGCCGCACCGCGCGCACCGGGGTCGCGGGGTCGGCGGTCAGCAGCTTGTGCAGCGGGACGATGCCGACCAGGTGATCGTGATCGTCCACCACATACACGTAGAACCCGTCGTCGCGGGTGGCCGCCTTGCGGATGTGATCGATGGCCTGGGCCACGGTGGCGAACTCGTGGACGGCCACGAAGTCGTGGGACATGAGGCGGCCGGCGGTGTTCTCCGCGTACTCGAGGAGCTCCTGGACCTCCTCGGATTTCTCCTCCTCCATGAGGTCGAGGATCTTGTCGGCCTGCTCCTTCGGCAGCTCCTCGACGACGTCGACGACGTGATCGGACGGCATCGCGTCGAGGATCCGCGAGACCTCGTGCTCGTCGAGCCCTTGCACCAGTTCCAGGCGCGTCTGGTCGTCGAGCTCGGACAGGACGGCGCCGGCCCGGGTCTCGGGCAGCAGGCGGAACACGTGAACCCGCTCGGGCAGGGGCAGCTCGCGGAGCGCGCTCGAGATGTCGGCGGGGAAGGCGGTCTCGAGGAGCTCGCTCAGGCGCTCCTCGCGGCCGCCGTCGAGCGCGTCCTTGATCGATTCGGTGAGGCGGGCGGTCTCTTCCAACGACTACTCGCCAGCCGCCCGCAGGGACTTCAAGAATCGAGAGGCGATGGCCTCGCCTACCTCGTTCCCCGCGGTCGGCAAGCCCGCCGCCCGCCAGTCGCGCAGCCGCACCACCGCCTTGGCCATCGACCGGTGGCCGCCCGCGCTCCCCAGCTTGCCGAAGGCGTCGTGCACCACGTCGCCGGCCGCCCGCACGTACCCCACGTTGCGCACCGAGATGTGCAGCTCCGAGCCGATGCGCCCGGACACGACCGACCACTCGGCCCCCTCGACCTGCAGCAGGAGATCGGCGAACTGCGCCACCAGCTCCGGATAGCCGACGACGCCCAGGTGCACCAGCATGACACCGTCGACCAGCCGGCGCCGTGCGATGCCCTTGGCCAGCACGTCGAGCGCCGCCTCGGGCAGGTCCGGCCGCTCGATGCGCCGCAGGGCGTTGTGGTTGGCGTGGGCGTGGAGGTGTGCGAACGCCTCCATGTCCGCCCGGGTGGCGCCGCGCTCGAGGTGCAGCGTGTCGGTCTTGATGCCGTAGAGCAGCGCGGTGGCCAGCCGCTCCCGGATCTTCACGTCGGCCGCCCGCAGATACTCGGTGAGGATGGTGGACGTCGCGCCATAGGACGGGCGGACGTCACGCAGGCGGGCGCGCGTGGGGGTTTCCTCCGGGTGGTGATCGATCACGAGATCGACCTCGCCCATCGGTTCCTCGAAGAACGCGGGCTGGGTGTCGACCATCGCGATCCGGTCGTAGCTCGCCACGTCCCGCGGCGCGATCCGCTCGACGTCGATCTCGAGGATCCGGGTCATGGCCCGGTTCTCCGGACGGGTGATCGTGCCAAACGTGGCGATCGGCGCGGCCGTCTTGGTCCGCGCCAGCAGGGTGCGCAGCGCCCACGCCGAGGCGATCGCGTCGGGGTCCGGATCGTCCTGCATCATGATGAGCACACGCTCGGCGTCGTCGAAGTGCGCGCGTACGCGCTCGACGCGCGCGCGGGTCACGGCCCGCTCCAGGGCCGGCTCCAGCACGGCGGTGGCCACCGCCGCGGGCGACAGCGCTACCAGGGGTTCGGCGCCGGCGGGAGCGGTCTCGGCGAGGACCACGAGTGGCGCTGACGGCGCGACCCGACGGATCGCGGCGACCACGGCTGCCTGGCGGGCGCGCTCGATGGCCAGGAGCACGGGCTCGTTGCCGGTGCGGAACGCGCGCCGGTAGACGCTGTCAGCGTCCAGACGACCGGCTAGGGCCTCCGCCCCCCGTTCGGCGATGCGGGCCCGCACCCGGGCCTCCTCGACGACCCACACGGGCGACAGGCGCGTCTCGCCGCGTTCACCCGCCAGCCGCCACAGGAAGTCGTCCGCGCACACGAAGAGGCAACGCATCCCTCACCAAAGTATGGACCTTGGTGCGGGCCAGACAAGGCTATTCTTGGCTCAGGCCGCGCGCTCCTGCATGGCCGCGCTGTCGCGAACCTGGAAGCGGTGACGGTTGCCGTTGGCGCCCGCCAGCAGGGCCGGCCGCTTGCCGTAGCGACCGAAGTACCACGCTTCGAAGCACTCGCGGTGATACGCCCCCGTGGACGCGACCACCTGGGGCGCGTAGCGGGCCACGAGCATGTGGCAGCGCACGCACGCCGCGGCGCCCTTCATCGGCACATCCGGGACGTCCTTCAGAACCTGATCGTCGTCCATGGCTCGTACCACCTTTCCTGGGCGACGCGAGTCGCCGACGTTGGGACAGGGGAAAGGCAAATGCGATGCCACGGGACTGTCGCTAGAAATCAGGAGTTTCGGGCAGGGCTCGATCGCAGAGTAGCCCTTACACCTGTAACGTCTACCACCCTCAGTCGCGGCCGAGCGACGCGGGCTGGGGAATCTTCGCCAGCTCGGCCAGGAGCAGGCCGGCCCAGCCGAAGATGTTGTGCTCACGCACCTGCGTCCGCATGCGCGCCATGCGGGAGCGGCGCTCGGACGCATCCGACGAGAGAACCTCGTGCAGAGCGCTGGCGACATCCTCCACGTCGTAAGGATTGACCAGGTAGGCGTCGCGCAGCTCGCGGGAGGCGCCCGTGAAGCGGCTGAGGATCAGCGCGCCGTCATCGTCGTCGCGCGCGGCCACGTACTCCTTGGCCACCAGGTTCATGCCGTCGTGCAGCGACGTCACCATGCAGAAGTCGGCCGCCCGGTAGTAGCGCCGGATCTCGGCGTGGTCGTGGTGGCGCTCGTGATAGACGATCGGCACCCAGCCCCGCTCGCCCAGCGCCTCGTTGATGGTCCGCACGGTCTCGCGCACTTCCAGCTGCAGGGCCTGGTAGCGGGGAATCCGGGTGCGGCTCGGCGAGGCGATCTGCACGAAGACCATGCGCCGCCGGTACTCCGGCCAGCGCTCGAAGAAGCGCTGGATGGCGCGCAGGCGCTCGGGGAGTCCCTTGGTGTAGTCCACTCGCTCGACGCCGATGCCCAGCCACTCCGCGGTCACGCCCAGCTCGGCCCGCAGGGTCGCGAGGTCGGGCGTGGAGGTCTCCATCTCGGGTGCCACGCTGATCGGGAACGGCCGCACCCACGTGGTGTGCTGCCCGCGCACAGCGGTGAAGTCTTCCCACTCGATCCGGCCCTCGATCGTGCGCTCCACCGTCTCGAGGAAGTTGTTGCAGTGGAACTGGGTGTGGAAGGCCACCAGGTCGGCGCCCAGCAGCCCGAGCAGGATCTCCTTCTGCCAGGGGCAGATGCCGAAGGCCTCGAAGTTCGGCCACGGGATGTGCCAGAAGAGGGCGACCCGCGCGTCCGGCCGGGCCTGCTTGATGAGATGCGGCAGCAGCGCGAAGTGGTAGTCCTGCACCAGGACGATGGGCCGCTCGGCCTTCTCCATCTCCTCGACGATTGTGGCGGCGAAGTGCGCGTTCACCGCGCGATACTGCTCCCAGTCGTCGGCGCGGAACTTCGGCCGCTCGTGCACGATGTGGCAGAGCGGCCACAGCCCCTCGTTGGCGAAGCCGTAGTAGTACCCCGCCTCTTGCTCCTCGGTGAGCCACACGCGGCGGAGCGTGTAGAGCGGATCGCGGGTCGGTAGCCCGATGCGCTCGCCCACCTCGCGGTCGGCGCTGCCGCTGCCGTGGGCCACCCACACGCCACCGCACGCCAGCATGATCGGCTCCAGGGCGGTCACCAGACCGCTGGCCGGCTGCTGCTCGACGATCACGCGCCCTTGCCGCACGTGGCTCACCGGCTCCCGGTTGGACACCACGAAGATCGGTCGCTCGCCGAACCGGATCTCGACGAACTGCTTGAGCCGTTCCTCCGTCCACAGGCTGTCGCCGCTCAGCCGCAGCCGCGCCTCCTCGGCGACGGCCACCCGCGCGCGGGCCAGGGTCCGGGCCAGCCCGGTGACCTCGGTCGCCAGAGAGCCGAAGAGTCCCGCGTCGGCCTCCGGAGGGGGCGACAGTGGCTGGCCGGACTTGAGGTGACGGGTCCACTCGGCGATTCGGGCCATCGGCCGGGTGACCGACCAGCGCACGACCATCCAGGTGATGCCGGTCAGCAGCAGCATGAGGACGCCGATGCGCACCGCGGTCCGGCGCCACAGGTCCCACTCGCTCAACTCGAGGACCTGGGCGTCGAGCAGGACAACGGCGGCGCCGACCACGCGGTCGTCCTGCTGCAGCGGCACCACGTACACCAGCGTCCTCCGGCCTCCCACCTTGAAGAAGCCGCGGGTGGGCGCGTTGCGCTGGACAGCGTCGGTGACGAGCGGGGTGATCGGGCCGAGCAGAGGCTTGACGGACGCGGTGGCGTCGATCACCGAGCCGAAGGCGTCGTAGATGGCGATGGTGCGGTCGGGCCGGCTGAAGCGCGTGAACACGCGCTCGTAGCCGGTGCGGGCCCCACGGGCCACCAGCCGCTCGGAGGCCTCGCGCACGGCGTCGGCGGCGAGGGCGGCCCGCCGCTGGAGGTCCTCGGCCAGCCGCGTGCGCTCCTCGGTCACCTCGTACCAGGCGAAGGCGGCGCTGACGATCAGCGTCGCCAACCACAGCGCTCCGAGAAGACGAATCAGGAATCGCATCAGCCGGGACTACGCGCCGAACTTCGTGAGCCTGAGGGCGTTGGCCATGACCAGCGGCATCAGGTGATGGGCTGGCTGCACTCCCAGCGTTCCCGCCGCGCAGGCGCGCTCGGCGAACAGCGTGACCGGGTCGGCGCCGCAGTAGCGGCTCCAGACCAGCACCGGCACCGGCTGCCAGCCGTGGCCGGCGAGGATCGACGGCGTGGCGTGGTCGCCGGTGACGACGAGCACGTCGGGCCCCAGCGCCCGCACCGCCGGAATGAACGCATCGAACCGCTCGAGCGCCTCGACCTTGGCATCGAACTTTCCGTCCTCGCCCGCCTTGTCGGTGTCCTTGTAATGGACGAAGAAGAAGTCGTAAGCCTGCCAGTGCTCGCGCAGCGTGGTGATCTCGTCGGCGAAGGTGGCGCCGGTCTTGATCACGTCCATGCCCACCAGCTTGGCGAGTCCGCGATACATCGGATAGGCGGCGATGGCCGCCGCCCGCAGGCCGTAGACCTCGGGGAATCGCGGCAGCTCCGGCAATGCATCGAAGCCGCGGAGCAGGACCATGTTGGCCGGGGCGGCGTCCGCGAGGAGCCGGCGCGCCTGCTCGACGAACGCGTTGACCGCCTCCGCCGTCCGGACCGCGGCTGGCTCGAGCGCCTTCACCGGGAGCGGCGGCTTGCCGAGCGCCTGCGGATCCGTCTCGGTGAGGCGTCCCGAGAGGCCGGTGCCGCGCAGGACCAGCACGAAGCGGTGCTCCTGGACCGGCTCGACCAGCACTTCGACGCCGGGCAGCCGGATCGTCTTGAGCCGATCGACCAGCCGCACCGACGCCTCGGTCTTGATGCGCCCCGCGCGCCGGTCGGTGATGAGGCCGGCGCTGTCCACGGTGCAGAAGTTCCCGCGTGCGGCCACATCCCCCGCGCGCAGATCAAACTCGATGCCGAGGGATTCGAGGACTCCGCGGCCGACCTGGTAGGCCAGCGGGTCGTAGCCGAACAACCCGAGGTGCCCCGGCCCGCTCCCCGGCGTGATCCCCGGCGCCACGTGCCGCAATAGCCCGCACGCCGCCTCCGACGCGAGCGCCGTCAAGTTCGGCACCCGCGCTGTCTCCAGCTCCGACTTCCCTGTCTCCGGCCTCGGCAACCCCCCGAGCCCATCCAACGACATCAACACGATCTTCGTGGTATTCGGAATCGCCAGCGACCGGATCAACTCAAGCATGCGCCCAGTGTACCGATCTCCCGAACCTTCGGCGACATGCACTACCAAATGCCCCCGAGATCCGAGCTGAAGATCCCTATGCTCCAAAGCCCCGCCCTCAACGCCCGGTCGACACCGTGGAGTAAGCCTGGTCGACCGTGCAGTAGCCCGTGTTGCCGATGCAGAACGGAAGGACGCGTGGCCCGTGCAGTACGCAGAGCGGGGTGGCGGGGCGGGGGAGCCAGGCGGGGTCCAGAGACCCGTTCCTCGCCCCGCCGGACAGGCAACGCCGTCTCGAAGTTCC
>Ga0111539_10002021_pt1 | contig 27086 bp, 19 predicted proteins | sample RhiMethybrSRZTD1_FD_79667 | JGI IMG/M metagenome (GOLD analysis project Ga0111539, IMG submission 79667) | Populus rhizosphere microbial communities from Tennessee, USA - Rhizosphere MetaG P. TD hybrid SRZTD1 (version 2) (version 2) | ecosystem: Host-associated > Plants > Roots > Rhizosphere >...
GTCATGCCCTCGGCGTACGGCGTCACATCGAAGCGCTCGGTCGCCGAGACGCCGGCAAAGGCGCACGCGGTGATGTTCCTGACCGAATTGCCGCAGGCCTCACGCGTCGTGACTCCCGCGTCGGCGAGCAGGCGCATGGCCGGCTCGACATCGTGCAGCTTCACGAAATGAAACTGAATATTCTGTCGCGTGGTGATGTGACCGAATCGCCGCGAGTACTTTTCCCCCACCTCGGCCAGCGCGAAGAGCTGGTCGGCGGTGAGCACGCCCTGCGGCACCTTCACGCGCAGCATCTGCGAGTCGGTGGTCTGGCGCTGGCCGTAGGTCCCGCGCACCAGACGGAAGGCGCGCCATTGATCGGCCGTCATCTCGCCACGCTCGTATCGTTCGAGCGTCGCGACGAACTCGTCGATGTCGGGCACGCTGGCAAAGGAAAGGCGCGTGCGGCCGTGGGTGCCTGGCTCATCAGTCACTGACATATGGATAACCTCGACTCAACCTCAACCAAGGGTCGTACGCCCAGCAGTTGCCGCGCACGCATCTGCGTCCGACGCCTGATCCGAGCCCGCCTCATCCTCAAACAAGAGCGCCATCGCCGCCACCGCACCGACCACGAGGAGCGCAGGTCCGTCGCTCGCGACCCGTGCACGACCTGCGGCGAGATCGCCGAGCGACCCGCGCCACACGTCCTGCTGCGGCAGCGACGCTTCGGCGACGACGGCAGCCGGCGTCCGCTCCGCCCAGCCGGCAGTAATCAAAGCGCTGGCGAGCGGCGCGCGGCGCGCGAGGCCCATCATGACGACAACGGTAATGCCGCTTGACCTGAGCGGGCCGATCGATTCGGTGAACGCCTGTTCGTCGTGACCGCTGACCACGATGACGCCGGCCGCCGTGCCGCGGTGCGTGACCGGAATGCCAGCCAGCGCGGGCCCGGCCAGCGCGCTCGTCACACCCGGCACCACGTCGAACCGAATCCCCGCGTGCCGCAGCGCCAGGGCTTCCTCGCCGCCGCGCCCGAACACGAACGGGTCGCCGCCCTTCAAGCGCACCACGCGCCGCCCTCGCCGGGCCGCGCGAATCATGACGGTGTGGATGGTTTCCTGCGACAGCGTCTGGCGTCCGGCGCGCTTGCCGACGAAGAAGCGCTGCGCCTTCCGCGCCAGCTTCAGGATCCGCTCGTCGATGAGAGCGTCGTAGAGCACGAGATCAGCCGCGCGCAGCCGAGCGACAGCTGTTCGCGTCAAGAGTCCAGGGGAACCCGGGCCGGCCCCCACCAGCGAGACATGTCCTCGATTCACGCCAGTGCCTGCTCTCGGGCGGTCGGGACTACTCGTCGCGTCCTCAGCCATCGCACGATCTTCGTAGAGTCGATTCAACGCCTGCAGCAAGAGTGGCCGGCGTCTGGTCATCGGTACGCCGTCGCGCTTCCAGGCGACGCGCTGCCGACGGGCTTCGGTCATCCACGCAGCCAGGTCCGTCGGCAGCAGATGCTCGAGAGCCTCGCGCATGAGCGCCGTCAGGCCCGGCGCATCGCCTTGGGTCGAAATGCCGATGGTGACTCCGTCGCGCCGAACAACCCCGCTCAAGAATGCCGAGGCGTTGGCCGGATCATCGACCGCGTTGACGAATACCCGGCGGGCTTCGGCCGCATCGGCGACGGCCCGATTCACTACCGGCGTCGCCGCCGCGCCGACCAGCCACACGCCGTCGAGATCTGATGGCTCAAACGCCCGCCGGGCAATCGAGAGGCCCGCCTGTTCGATACTCGCATCCACCTCGGGCGCCACCACCTGCACGTCGGCGCCTGCAGCCAAGAGCGACGCCAGCTTGGACGCCGCCACTCGACCGCCGCCAACCAGCAGCACGCGTCGACCCTCGAGATTGACGAATAGAGGAAGAAGCTCAGACATAAACAAAAAGCCCGGAAAGCTCGAGCCTCCCGGGCCGTGATTTCAGGAGCCTGAATCGGTTAGCGAGAAATACCGACCTGACGGAGACCTGAACAGCTGGCGCGAAGGCGCTGAACACCCTGATCCGCCGCGCAACAACAGCGACCGCAGAATCCCCCACTCAACACAATAGTCAATAAGTACTCCCTTCACGCGTCGGGGTCAAGCTTGCGCTGCGCGCCTGTCCAAGCGGCCCCGACGGATCTGTCCGTGCCAGTCTGGATGCCTCTTGCTACACTCGATCGATGCGCGCACGGATTCTTGCGGTCATGTTGGTGGCTGGAGGCCTGATGCTGGGCTTTGCCTCGCTCGAGCCCTCCGCCGAGCGCTTGCCCACCTTCGTCCGGCCCAGCCATTACGACCTGGCCTTCGACGTTGACCTGGTGCGCGCGAGTTTCAAGGGCACCGAGACAATCGCTATACAGATCGACCGCCCTACGTCGCGGATTGTCCTGAACGCCGTCGACATCACCTTCGAGCAGGTGACCGTTCGCCTCGGCACGACCCGGCAGACCGCGGTTGTCACGCTCGACCAGGCGGCGCAGACAGCGACGCTTACCGTTTCGCGGACGCTCCCGGCTGGCACGGCGACCCTGGACATTCGCTTCTCCGGCATCCTCAACAACGACTTGCGCGGCTTCTACCTAAGCCAGGCCAACGGGCGCAACTACGCGATTACGCAGTTCGAATCGAGTGATGCCCGACGCGCATTCCCCTGCTTCGACGATCCATCGCTGAAAGCCACGTTCGCGGTCCAAGTCACCGTCGACCGCGGCGACACCGTCATTTCGAATGGCCGCCTGCTGCGAGATGCGCCCGGTCCGGGCGGAGGGCGGCATACCCTGACCTTCGACACCTCGCCGAAAATGTCCTCGTACCTCGTGGCGATGGCCGTCGGCGACTTTCAGTGTCTGGAGGACACGGCCGAGAACATTCCGCTCCGAGTCTGCGCGACGCCGAACAAGAAGGAGCTCGGCCAGATCGCCCTCGACTGGGGCAAGCAGATCCTGACCTTCTACAACGCCTACTACGCCATCAAATACCCGTTCGGGAAGCTCGACATGGTGGCGGTCCCTGACTTTGCCGCCGGCGCGATGGAGAACACCGCCGCGATCTTCTATCGCGAGACCGATCTCCTCGCCGATTCGAAGACCGCGTCCCAACTGACACGCAAGAACATCGCGTCGGTCATTGCCCACGAAATCGCCCATCAGTGGTTCGGCAATCTGGTCACGATGAAGTGGTGGGACGATCTGTGGCTGAACGAAGGGTTTGCGACCTGGATGGCCAATCGGCCGCTCGCGGCAGCACAACCGGAGTGGAACATCGCGGTCGATGAAGTCGCCGAACGCCGGAGCGCCCTCACGCTTGACGCGCTCACCACCACACGCGCCATCCATTCGAGCGTCGAAACGCCCGATCAGATCGAGGAGTCGTTCGACGTCATCGCGTACGAAAAGGGCGGCGCCGTCATGCGCATGATGGAGGCATACGTCGGCCCGGAACTCTTCCGGAAGGGCATCAATGCCTACCTCGAGAAGTACGCCTACGGGAACGCCACCTCCGAGGATTTCTGGACGGTCATCGCCGCGACGTCGGGCAAACCCGTCGATCGGATTCTGCCGACGTTCGTCAATCAGCCAGGCGCTCCGCTGGTCGAGGTCTCGCTCGAGTGCCGGAACGGCGGAACGCAGCTCTCGCTCCGACAGAGTCGCTTCTCGGTTGCAGACTCGACTTCCGGGGCACCCCCGGTCAGGGCCTGGCAGATTCCCATCTGCGTGAAAACGCCCGGTCAACCGGCGGCGGCCTGTCATGTCCTCGGCGGCGCTGCTGAAACGGTGACGCTCGGGACCAGCTGTCAGCCGTGGGCGTTCGTCAATGCCGGCGCCCAGGGGTACTACCGGGCCGCTTATGCACCCGAGCTGCTTCGCGCGCTGGCGCCCGACCTGCAAACTCGGCTCACCGCCGCCGAGCGAGCCTCTCTCGCCGACGATGAGTGGGCGCTGGTTCGCGCGGGCCGCCATACGGTCGGCGATTTTCTGACACTGGCTGGCGGCTTCAGCGGCGAGCACACCTCCGCGACGCTGGCACAAATCACCGATCAGCTCGAATTTATTCGCGACAGTATCGTCACCGACTCGACCCGCCCGCGCTTTGCGGCGTGGGTCCGGACACTGCTCACGCCGCTGTTCACGGAACTAGGATTGAGCGCCGCGACCCCTGGTGAATCTGACGATCGGCGTGCACTTCGCGGCGTGGTGATCGAGGCCCTGGGAGGCATCGGCGACGACCCTACGGTCATGGCGGGAGCCCGTGGCGCCCTCGAAGGCGCGCTCTCCGCGTCGACACCGCTTGAACCGGCTACGGCCGGCGCGATCGTCAATGTTGCGGCCCGGCGCGGCGATCGCGCGTTGTTCGAGGCATTACTCGCCGCGGCAGCGAAGACCAGGGTGCCGGATGAGCACTATCGGTATCTCTACGCGCTTGCCGCATTCGAGGATCCGGCGCTCTCCCAGCGGGCACTCGAGTACTCGATCTCGCCCGATCTCCGTCGACAGGACACGTCGCAGTATCTCGCCCGCTTTCTCGGCAACCCGATGGTGAACACGCGAGCGTGGGCGTTCGTCAAGGCGCACTGGGCGGACCTGCAGCCCAAGCTCGCGGGTTTCGGAGCCACGCGGGTGGTGGCGGCGCTTGGTTCCTTCTGCACGACGGATGCCCGTGAGGATGTGAAAGCGTTCTTTGCGTCGAACACGTTGCCAGGTGTGTCGCGCACGATCGATCAGGCCGTCGAGCGCATGAACAACTGCATCGCCATCAGGGAGAAGCAGTCCCCAGTTCTCGCGCAGTGGCTGAGCCAATAGCGCGACGAGGCCCCGACACCGCTGGATGTCCCTCGACCCAGGCGCGCCACGGGCGCTCAGTGCCGACGCGGATGCCGATTCTCGACCCCCACAACACGGCACTCGCCGCCCGCCCGTGATCCTCGATGAACAGTCTATCCCCGAGCAGATCGATCCCGTTCTCGGCCAGGGTGATGCCCATGGCCATCGTGAGGTTGCCCGGGCCGCGACAAAGATCGTGCGTGACGAGCTCCGGCACCCGAAGCGTGCGGCGTCCCTTCATCGATCGCGCACGCCTTCGTCGCATGGTCGCGATGCCGTCGGCCGGATCGAGCGCGCGAATCAAGACCGCCGCAGGACAGCCCTCCGCCTCGGTGATGACATTGACCAGAGAGTGAATGCCGTAGTTGAGATAGACGTACGAGAATCCAGGCGGACCATAGAGCGGGGCGTTGCGACGCGTTGGCCCGGGGGCCGCATGGCACGCGGGATCAGACTCACCGATGTAGGCTTCGACCTCAACGATGACACCGCTCGTCAGCGCGCCGCGCGTGCGATGGATGAGAAGTTTTCCAATCAGGTCGCGCGCGACGTCGAGGGTTGGGCGGTCGTAAAACGCCCGAGGCAGCTTCGTCCCTATCCCTACGTGCCCCACCCGGCCCACCTGCCCTACCCGGCCCACCTGCCCTACCTGGCCTATCTGCCCTACCCGACCGACCCGGCCCACCTGCCCGACCAGCCCCATCTACCGGCCTGACGCATAAGCGTGCGAGCGACCCTCGGCCAGGACCGGTTTCAGGTACCTGCCGGTGTGTGAGGTCTCAACCTGTGCCACATGCTCCGGCGTGCCGGTGGCCACGACCATTCCGCCCTCTTCCCCACCTTCAGGACCCAGATCGATGATGTAGTCGGCCGTCTTGATCACGTCGAGATTGTGCTCGATGACCAGTAGTGTGTGGCCCGCGTCCAGGAGTTTGCGGAACGCCGTGAGCAATTTGGCGATGTCGTCGAAATGAAGCCCCGTGGTCGGCTCGTCGAGGACGTAGAGCAGACGCTCTCCGCTGTGGGAAGACAGGTGGGCGGCAATCTTGATCCGCTGCGCCTCCCCGCCTGACAACGTCGTTGCCGGCTGTCCGAGACGCAGATAACCCAGGCCGACCTCGTCCAGGACCTGGAGTCGCCGCAGCACCTTCGGGGAGCTGCTGAAAAAGGTAATGGCCTCCCGCACGGTCAGATCGAGCACCTGTGTGATGTTGCGGCCGCGATAGCGCACCTCGAGCACTTGCGGCTTGAAGCGTTTGCCGTCGCACTGATCGCAGGGCACGAAGACATCGGCCAGGAACTGCATCTCGACGCGCACTTCGCCCTCGCCCTGGCACGCTTCGCACCGGCCGCCTGGCACGTTGAAGGAGAAATGACTCTGGGTGAGCCCGCGCGCGCGAGCATCCTTGGTCGCGGCAAACAGTTCGCGGATCGGATCGAAGGCCTTGAGATAGGTCACCGGATTCGAGCGTGGTGTGCGGCCAATCGGGGCCTGATCGACGAGCACGACATCCGTGATGAGCTCGGTCCCTTCGATTCTCTCGAACGTGCCGACGCGTTTGTCCCAGCCACCCTTGGCCCGCTTGATCGCGGTGTACAGCACGTCGTGCACGAGCGTTGACTTGCCGGATCCGCTCACACCCGTGACGCAGGTCAACATGTTCAAGGGAATGGCGACGTCGATGTCCTTGAGATTGTGCTCGGTCGCTCCGAGTAGACGAACCGTTTGGCCGTTGCCGCGCCGCCTGGACGTCGGGACGGGAATCGCCAGCTCCTGCCTGAGGTACTTCGAGGTCAGCGATCGCGCCTCGAGCATCAGGCCGTCGAGCGTTCCCGAAAACACCACCCGCCCGCCCTGGTCCCCCGCACCCAGTCCGAGATCGACAATGTGATCGGCGACCTTGATCATGTCGGCGTCGTGCTCAACGACGAGCACGGTGTTGCCCTGGTCGCGCAGCTGCCTGAGAATGTCGATGAGCCGCAGGTTGTCGCGCGAGTGCAGCCCGATCGACGGTTCGTCGAGGACGTAGAGCGTGCCGACGAGTGCCGAGCCAAGGGATGTCGCCAGATTGATGCGCTGCGCTTCGCCGCCCGACAAGGTTGACGACAGGCGATCCAGGCTGAGATAGTCGAGCCCCACGTCGCTCAAGAAGGACAGCCGCTTGCGGATCTCCTTCAGCACCTTGTCGGCAATCACCGTTTCCTTTTCGGTGAGATCCAACGCCCTGAAGAAGGCCTGCGCCTCGCGAACGGTCTGGGCAGACACCTGATCGATGGTTCGGCCCGACACGCGGACATCGCGCGCTTCCCGTCGGAGGCGGGCGCCTTCACACTCGGGGCACGTGAGATAGCCTCGATAGCGGCTCAGGAAGACGCGAACGTGCACCTTGTACTTCTTCTTCTCGAGCCAGCGAAAGAACCCGCGGATGCCGCGGTAGTCGACGCGATCGCCGCCCTCGTCGTCGTCGACGACGCCTGGCGCCCCCTCGATCACGAACTGCTTTTCCGCATCAGTCAGCTCGGACCACGGCACGTCGAGACGGATCTTCAATTTACGAGCGGCTCGTTTCAGCTCGGCGAGCTGCGCACGGTAGTGCGGCTTGCTCCACGGCTCGATGGCGTTCTGGGTGATCGATCGAGACGGATCGGGCACGACCAGCTTCATGTCGAGCTCGATGATGTTCCCGAACCCATGACAGCTCGGGCACGCGCCGAAGGGGTTGTTGAACGAGAACAGCCGCGGCTGTGGGATCTCGTACGCGATTCCACACGGGCGGCATTCGAAGCGCTCGGAAAACACGTGGACGGGCGCATCCGCCGCGTTCGAGGACTGCTCAATCGCCCACGCGGCGCCCCCGCCTTCGCGATACGCCGTCTCGATCGAGTCAGTCAGCCGCTGCCGCAGATCATCACCGCCGAGCTGCACGCGATCGACCACCACCTGCAGAATCTTTCCTGAAAACGCAGCTGGGTCGACATCGTCGAGCGCAGTGGCAACCCCGGCGACAATCAGGCGGCCAAATCCTTTCTTCCTCAGGCTCTCGAGAGCCGTTCGAATCGCGGCCGCGTCGGTATCGCCGCTAGAGGCGTTGGCCTCCAGGCGGCTTCCCGCAGCCACCGGCGCCGCCGTTTCGTCATCGTCGGCCGCGCTTTCAGCCTCGTCCTCGGTTTCCGGATCGCGTCCTTCATCCCCCACGAGCGCGGCCGTTTCCGCGATCGGCAGGTCGAATCCGATCAGGAGTCGCGTCCCGGTCGGCAGATCGCCCAATGCCCGGGCTACGACCTCTGCCGTCTCACGCACGACTTCCCGACCGCAGTTGCGGCAGAACGTCCGGCCGACGCGCGCGAACAGCAACCGCATGTAGTCGTGAATCTCTGTCGTCGTGCCGACGGTGGAACGCGGATTCCTGATGCTGTTCTTCTGGCGAATCGCAATGGCGGGCGAGATCCCTTCGATTTTGTCGACGTCGGGTTTCTCCATCCGCTCGAGAAACTGCCGGGCATAGGCCGAGAGCGACTCGACGTAACGGCGCTGCCCTTCCGCGTAGATCGTGTCGAAGGCGAGCGAGGACTTTCCCGAGCCGCTGACACCGGTGACGATAATCAGCTTCCCCGCCGGCAGCGTGAGGTCGATGTTCTTGAGGTTGTGCGTCCGCGCTCCGCGCACGACTATGTTGGCGGCGCCCTGGTCCGCACCGGGTGGCAACGTCAGTGCGACCAAATCGGAGATCTGCGAACCCTTGGAACCGGCCGAACCTGGTGAACCCATTGAACCCAGTGAACCTATGACCTAGTGAACCTAATGAACCCCGTGAACCTATTGAACGGAGTCTGTGCACTTTTTCTGAGACTGACTAAACGAGCATCGTAACATGTCAGCGATGAAAATCTTCAAGAACGCGGATACACCTGATCGGCCGGCTGACGCTCACTCGTTCGTCGGAACCGCGACGACCAAGCTTCTCGCCTCAGCCGACGAGGGCGGGACGGTGCACGTCTATCGTGTGGTGTTCGAATCGGGCGGACGGACGAATTGGCACACCCACTCCGGCCCCCAGTGGCTGTTGATCGTCGACGGTCGCGTGCGCGTCCAGCTGTGGGGAGAACCGGCCGTGGACGTCAACGCCGGCGATGCGGTGGTCTTCGCGCCCGGCGAGAAACACTGGCACGGCGCAGTGCCCGGCGGTCCTGGCACCCACCTGGCCGTCAACGTCAATGTCGAGACCAACTGGCTTGAACCGGTGAGCGACCAGGACTACAGTTCGTAGGCCCCCCGAGCTCGTAGGCCCGAGCTTCAGCTCGGGCGCTCAGAAGGAGATCACCGATGTCTGCTCGCAGAATCACCCTCGGCGCGCTCTGTCTCCTCGCCGCACTCATCCTCTTCATGCAGCCCGGACAGGCCCAGCAGACCCGCCGCTATCTGTATGCCGCATTGCCCGGCGTTGGCGGCGGCAGCGCCATGACCTATGGCGGCGCTGGCATCTTGGTCTTCGATATCGACAACGGACACAAATTCGTCAAGCGTGTGCCGCTCCAGGGCGCACCCGCTCCGGTGGGCCGCGGCGGCGTCGCTGCCCAGGAAGCCATCAAAGGCATCGCGGCCCATGCAGGAACCGCCAGGCTGTATGTCTCCACCAGCCGACGGCTGGCCGCGTATGACCTGCTCACCGACAAGCTCGTATGGGAGCAGAGCTACGAGAATCGCGGCATCGATCGCGTGGCGGTGTCGCCGGACGGGAAAACGTTGTACGCCCCCGGCCTCGGCCAGCCGAAATGGCACGTCGTGGACGCCGCCACCGGCGCGCTCATCACCTCGATCGACAAGGTCGGCACCGCCCACAACACCTACATTTCCGAAGACGGCCGATTCGCGTATCTGGAGAGTCAGGGACGCACGCGCATGATGCACGTCGCCGATTTGCGGACGCACACACTGGTGAAAGAGATCGGTCCGTTCAGCGATGTGGTCCGGCCGTTCACCATCAACGGCAAGCAGACGCTGATTTTCGTGAACCTCAACAACTTGTTGGGATTCGAGGTCGCCGACATCAACACCGGCAAGGTGCTCCATCGGGTCGAGGTTCCGGGCGTGACGCCAGGCAAGTCGCCGACGCACGGCATCCCGAGCCACGGCATCGCGATGACGCAGGACGAAACCGAGATCTGGGTCACCGACAATGCGAACTACTACCTGCGCGTGTTCGATGCCACTGTGATGCCGCCGGTGATGAAAACCAGCATCAAAGTACGGGATGAACCCGGGTGGATCACCTGGAGCATCGACGGACGAACCGCGTATCCCTCGACCGGCGATGTGATCGACGTGCGCACCAAGCAGATCATCGCGACGCTGCAGGACGAGAACGGCCAGAAAGCCGAGAGCGAAAAGATGCTCGAGATCGACTTCGCGGGCAGCAAGCCGGTGCGGGCCGGCGATCAGTTCGGCGTCGGGATGGTCAACAAGGACGCCGCACCCTAGTTGTCGAACCGCGGATTCACGACGTTGTTGAAGAGCGATCCAAAGCTGTAACTGACGCGGGTCGAAAAGCTGATCTCGTAGCCGCTCTGCAACTCCCGGAGACGGAGCAGCACTTCTTCTGGTGACGCGGTGCGCCGCCGCAGAGCAATCTGAACGCGAATGCGCGAGGCCGATCCGTCAAAGCCCACCGACAGGCCGCGCGCGATGCGGATGTTCGCTTCGCCGTTGACCTCGAGCCGGTACTTGCTCAGGTCGTGGAGGTATTGCGACCATTCCACGCCAGCCTCGATCGACCCCCACGGCTGACGCTGATCGACCGCGTCGACAGCTCGTGCCGCCCCCAAATCCGCGAACTTGCCGAAGAGCGTGAGAGGCCCAAGGCTTTGCGCGAGGAACCCTTCAAACCCGGTCTCGTTTCGGTTCACTGCAAGCTGCGGTTCATCCTCGTCTTCGAGACTGAAGGTCTCGTGTTCGCGCTCGACGTTGGCGCCGAAGCTGACTTTCCACTCTTCGGTGACCCGATCGGCGCTGAGGTTCACGTCCCACTGCGTCTGCCGATTGGACTCCTCGGCTTCGATCGACCCGCCGGTGCTGACCTGAAACACCCAGAGGTTCCAGGGATCGCGAGCCGGCTGGGCATCGCCTTGCCGAGTGGCGTCCGGTCGGACATTCAAATTCAGCCCGGTCAGGAGCCCCTCTCGGGCGAGATAGTGCAGCAGGCCGACGGCGACGGTTTGAAGGATGTTGGCCCGTCGGACGTTTTCGGTCTCGGCACTCAAGGAAACGGCACGCAGCTCGAGATTGATGTCGTCGAATCTTCGATCGCCGAGGAATCGAAGGACGACTTCCCGACCACCGCCGCCGGTATCCTGACCGCTCGACAGCAAATGGACGTCGGCATCCTGCGGCTGGCGGGTGAAATCCACCCAGGTTATCTCCTGCCGCAAGTAGTCTTGAAAGCAGTCATTGCAGTCGAGGTAGACGCGAAGCCTCGAGGACGGCTTCGCGCCGGCCGGCACCTGATCGTTGGGCGACGTCGGCGGAGTCTGTGCACGCGCCGCGATGCTGAGTGCAAACAGAAGGATGACGGAAAGGAGGACAGGGGCGTGGGCAATATGGGTAACAAGGATGTGTGCGAAGAACCGCATGAAGTCCTCTCATGAATCGACCGCGCGCGACCGCATGCTAGAATACCGTTTTCCCGCCAGAAGCCGGCGTAGCTCAGTTGGTAGAGCAGCTGATTCGTAATCAGCAGGTCACCCGTTCAAGTCGGGTCGCCGGCTCCAATCGCTCCAACAAATTACGAGGAAATCAGTAGTCGCTCAGTTGCACTGATCCACGTTGCCTGAAATGGACGCTTCGGTGAGCACGTGCGTCGTTACCTCCACCCAACGCGCACATTCCGCGGTTTGGGGGCCCCGGTGGAACGACGCCGCCGAGATGTCTCGACCGTCGGGGTGAATCGTGAGCGGAAATGGGAGGAGCGATGAAAAACTCGAAGCGTCCGCCCCTTCGGCGCTATCCTTGGGCCGGAGCCTGCGCATCTGGGCCATCCTTGGGAGCAAACGTCATGTTCATGTCCCGCGCCCGCACCGTCGTCTTCGCTGGCCTGACGGCCGCCACTGTGGCCCTTGCGGCCTTTGCGGTGACTGCCAAGACCACGTCCATCGTCATCGATTCGGTCTCGAACCGCGCCGACCTCATCTCCGGTGGCGATGTGTTGTTGCGCGTCACCCTGCCCGAGGGGCAGGCGGCGAGCGCCGCTACTCTTGCTGTCGGAGGCGCCGCGGTTCCGGGCGCGTTGAAGCCCGCGCCTGACGGCAACGGCCAGCTCGCCCTGGTCACCGGCCTGCCGAACGGTAAGTCGGTGGTGTCGGTCACCGCCGGTGGCCAGACGGCCAAGCTCGAACTCACCAATTATCCAAACGGCGGCCCGGTGTTTTCAGGCCCGCAGATTCGGCCATGGAAATGCCGGGCGGGCTCCACCGACGCCCAGTGCAACCGTCCGGTCGAAATCACCTGGTCCTACATGCCGCGCGAGGGCAACCAGTTCAAAGCGTACGACCCCGCCCGTCCGCCAACCGATGTCGCCACGACGACCACCTCGGGCGGCGTGACGCTGCCCTTCATCGTCCGCGTCGAGTCGTTCGCCCAGAACCGCTCGGGTGTCTCCTTCGCCGCGCTCTACGAACCCGCCACGCCCTGGACGCCCTTCGCGCCCCAGCGGCAGTGGAACAAGGGCGTCTATGTGCTACAGGGTGCGGGCTGCGGCACCCTCTACTCGGACCTCGCCGCCGCCTCGCCGCTGAACGCCAACGCCCTCGGCAAGGGCTACATCGTGGTGACTGCCGCGCTGCTGAACAACGCCAGTAACTGCAATCCGGTCGTGCAGGCCGAAACGGCGGTGATGGCCAAGGAGCATGTAGCCGAAGCCTACGGCGTCTTCAACATCGTCTTCGCGCAGGGTTCGTCGGGCGGCGCGATCTCGCAGATCACCGACCAGAACGCCTATCCGGGTCTGTATGACGGGCTGATCCTCAACCACTTGTTTGCCGATTCCGACGCCAGCCGCATGGCCTCCTACGATTGCCGCGTGGTCTACGACGCGTGGGCAAAGCCAGGCGCCTTGCCATGGACCGACGAACAGAAGACGGCCGTGGTCGGCATGATCTCGGGCTGCAACTCGCACACCCAGACCACGCGCTACGAGGTCTACAACCCCCGCACCGGCACCGGCTGCGACGTCCCGGATGCCGAGAAGTACGATCCCGTGAAGAATCCCAAGGGCGTGCGCTGCACGCTTCAGGACTACGAGGTGAACCAGGTCGGCCGCCGCGCCGACGGGGCGGCCAACGCGCGCATGGACAACGAAGGCGTGCAGTACGGCCTCAAGGCGTTGCAATCGGGCACGATCACTCCGGCACAGTTCGTCGAGCTGAACGCGAACGTCGGCGGCCACGATGGCAACTTCACACGCACGGAAACCAGGGCCGTCGCCGACCGCCAGGGGCTGAAGTCGCTCTACGTCACCGGCGTGAACAATACCGAGAGCAACCTGTCCGAAACGCCGATCCTCGAAACGCGCGTCCTGGCCACCGACTTTCACCAGGTGGCCCATGCTTATGTCAGCCGCGCGCGCATCGTCCGCTCGCAGGGCAACCACGACAACTACGTGCTGTGGCGCTCGATGACCAACAGCGATCCGACGTTCAGCACGGCCTTCGACGTGATGGTTTCGTGGATCAAGGCCATCAAAGCCGACACGCGCGACATCCCCCAGGCTAAGAAGGTGGTGGACAACAAACCCGCCGCAGCCCGCGACCGCTGCACGCTTGGCGATGGCAAAGACCAGCCGATGAGCGCCTGCCCGAAACCGCTGGAGCTCACGCGCGTCGCCGCCGGCGCGCCGGAGAGCAACGACGTCGGCAAGTGCCAGCTCAAGCCCCTGAGCAGGCGCGACTATCCGAATATCACGTTTACTGATGACCAGTGGGCGAGCATGGTCAAGACCTTCAAGACCGGCGTCTGCGACTATTCAAAGCCACTGGTCGACTATGCTCGTACGACGCCCTGGCTGACCTATTCGGGCGATGGCAAGTACCGGCCGCTCGGGCCGCCGCCCCGTTCGACAACGGAGTGATGCTACGGGCGGCGAGTCTTTCGACCCACCTTCGCGCTTCGCGCTACGGTGGGCAGGACCAGCCGCCCTCATCGTTCCTCCGGCTGAAGTCGGACACTCCGTCCGAAATAACTCTGTCGGCTCTCCCATCCGCGGCACGACACGTGACGGCCGAATGAGCGGCTCGTTCTCGTCGTGTTTGCCACCGTGTAACGAGTAAGTTCCTAGTCGCGAAACACGACATCTAGCTGCATCCCATCTCCGATCCGCCGCACAACGGTAACTGCGCGACAAACGACAGTTGGCCCCACCGTTGCAACTTCGATCGCTCTCGCACCTCCAATTGATTCACTTCGATCCGCCAAAGCTGTCAGGTTCGACCTGATCTGTACCTGCTAGAGGATGCAAATGACGTCATGTGTTCGAACGCTGTTTTTGGTCACCGCGACAATGCTGGTCACGGGTTCGATATCGATGTCGGCACAACGGGGCAATTGCAAGAAATGTGATACCCAGCGGCCGACCGTGTCGATTACCGCCCCTTCTGCCAGTGCGGTGGTCAGTGGCACGGTCCCTGTGTCGGGTTCCGCGTCGGATAACGTCGGGGTCGTAAAAGTAGAGCTGAAAGTCGATTCGGGTGCGTTCGTTGCCGTCAGTGGTACGGCTTCTTGGTCTTACTCGTGGGTGACGACCTCGATCACAAACGGAACCCACACGCTGACAGCGCGCGCCACTGATGCGGCCGGGCTCTCCGCGTCCACCTCCGTCACGCTCAGCGTCTCGAACGCGTCGACGCCTCCCCATGGCACGCCGACCGTCTCGATCACCGCGCCCGCGTCCGGATCAACCGTCGCCGGGATGATCAGCATCCTCGGAAGTGCGTCCGGAGATGGCGGCGTCGCGAAAGTCGAAGTGAAGATTGATACGGGCGCTTACGCGCTCGCCAGTGGGACGACCACCTGGTCCTATGCCTGGCAGACGACTTCCGTGGCGGACGGTTCGCATGCGGTGACCGCCCGCGTCTCCGACAGCGCTGGTTTGACTTCGGTCGCGTCAATCACGCTGAGTGTCGCCAATGCGCCGCCATCGACTGGTGATGGCGCAGCCGGATCGATCCCGACCGGACTCCCAAGCCGCCTGTCCGTCGGTCTGTTTGAAGACTCTGGCGGGTCGTGGATGCTCAACAGCGGTGTGCGATGGGACGCTCGCTATCGATACTTCGTTCAGGGGTGGGTGAACAATTGGGGCTGGGGTGCAGCGGATGGCTCATGGGGTCTCGGCTACCTTCAGGAGAGCGATCGGCAGGGTTTCACGCCGGTGGTCCAGTACTACGTGATGAACGGCGTGTCGGGGTTTAACGAAGGTGCCTTCTACTCGACGATCCAGAACGCCGCCAAGATGGCCGACTACTTCGCGCAGTGGAAAATCCTGATGCAGCGGGTGAAGGATTTCGCGAAGCCGGCCGTCATCATGGTTGAAGCGGATGGCTTCGGATTCCTCGAACAGCAAAGCGGAAACAATCCGTCGGCGTACGCCGCCGTCGCGGCGACCGGGATGCCGGAACTGGCCGGTCTGCCGAACACCGTTGCTGGATGGGGCCTCGCTTTCCTGCGACTCCGGCAGTCGGTCGGCGCGAGCAACGCAATTCTGGCGATGGACATTTCCGGCTGGGCGACGGGCAAGGACCTGCTGTATTTCAGCGTGACCGATCCTCTCGGGCCGGAAGTGGATAAGGCCTATGCGTTCCTGGCGCCGCTCGGTCTCGCTGCCAATCAAACGGCCGAAACGTGGGACCTGCTTTCCAATAACCCGCTCGATCGCGATTCGGACTACTACACCACCATCGGACAGAACCGATGGTGGGACGCAAGCGCCGGCGCGTCGATCAGCTCGAAGAGCTTCAACCGCTTCGCCGAGTGGCTGCGTCTCTGGAACGTGAAAGCCTCAAAGCGCTGGGTGCTGTGGCAGATTCCGCTCGGCAATTCGAATCACTTGAATGTGTATAACAACGGCAATCCGCGCGAGGGCTACAAGGACAACCGCCCCGAATACTTCTTCGGCGCGGACGGCGCGGTAAACCGTGTCGCGTTCGTGAAGGCCGGTGTCATTGGCCTCTTCTTCGGTGCCGGGACCGGGGGGATGAGCTGGTATTCGAACGACGTCTACACCGACGGTCAGCTCTTCATGAAGAGCCGCGCCGGGTCATTCCTTAACGGAGGAGGCCTTCCGATTCAGTAGGCCCGACTCGGCCGATGAGAAAGTCACCGCGGTGGCGCGGCCGATCACGCACTCTTCCTCAAGAAACCGGCCGACTCTGGCCGGTTTCCCCCGCCATTGACGCTCCTGTCGGCCGCCCTGATTGCTGCATTCCTCCACAAGGCGCGAATTTTCCCGTCGGTCTCGCGTTAGTATGATGCGCCATCCGGCATCGCGCCGCTGCAAGCGGCCGCTCACGAACAGCTGGTGGCCAGAGAGGCGGGAGGAACGTCGATGCATCACGTCCGGCGCGTCGCCTGTGCGTTGCTGCTGCTGACGATCTCAGGGGCCGGCGCCGAGATCCAGTGGCCGTTGTTCCGTGGCCCCGACGCCGGAGCGATCCCCGACAATCCGGCGCTGCCCGACACCTGGAGCGAAACGGAGAACATCGCCTGGAAGGTGCCGATCCCCGGTCTCGGATGGAGCTCACCGATTGTCTGGGACGATCACATCTTTCTGACGTCTGCCATCAGCGAAGCCAAGGAAGCTCCGCCTGCGCCGGGCCTTTACGACGAGCACGATCATGTCAAAGCCGCCGGCGAGCAGCGCTGGAAGGTGTTCGACATCGACTTCAAGACCGGGAAGATCCGATGGGAGCGCGAGCTCAAGAGGAGCCTGCCGCCGCTCTTGAGACACGTGAAGAACAGCTACGCCTCGGAGACTGCCGTCACCGACGGCGAGCGCGTCTACGTCTACTTCGGCAGCCTGGGACTCGTCGCCGCGCTGGATTTCAAAGGCACGGTGATCTGGACCCGAGAGCTCGGGGCGTACAACACGCAGGTCGAGCTCGGGACCGGGGCATCGCCGGCGCTCTATCGGGATCGTCTGATCATCGTCCACGACAACACGAAGCAGTCGGAAATCCTGGCGCTCGACAAGCGGACCGGCCGGGAGATGTGGCGGACGAATCGGGATGAGACCGGCAACTGGTCCACGCCGCTCGTCTGGGAAAACACACTCCGAACCGAGATCGTGACCACGGGCACACGCCGCGTGCGGTCCTATGATCTCGACGGCAAGCTCCTCTGGGAGCTGCGCGGGATGTCGGAGCTGACGATTCCCTCGCCGTTCGCGAAACTGGGGCTGGTGTACATCAGCTCCGGCTATCCAGGCGGCGCGCTCCGGCCGGTTTATGCGATCCGCCCGGGCGCGACCGGCGACATCTCGTTGAAGGCCGGCGAAACGAGCAACGCGTATGTCGCGTGGCATCAGCCTCTGCTCGGTACCTACAACACGTCGGCGCTGGTATACGGGGACTATTACTACACGCTCCTCGATCGCGGATTCCTGCTCTGCCACGATGCGCGTACTGGCAGGCAGATCTACGGACGCCAGCGCCTCGCGGCCGACTCGAGCGGATTCACGGCCTCGCCCTGGGCCTACAATGGCCGAATCTTTGTGCTGAGCGAAGACGGTGACACCTACGTCGTGCAGGCGGGGCCGGAGTTCAAGGTGCTGCGCAAGAATTCACTCGATCAGATGCCGCTGGCCACCCCCGCTGTTCTTCGCGGCTCGCTGATCATGCGGACCCAGTCGAACCTGTATCGAATTGCCAAACAGGGGCGCTCATGAATCGGCATCCGCTGGTGATTAGTGGCGTTATGGTGCTCGCGGCAGTGCTGGCCGTCCGGTCGGCATCGCCGGTCATCGCTCAGGCTCCGGGCTACGCTCTCGCGGGAAAAATCCCCGGGCCGGCGAATCTTTTTGAAGTCTCTGGGAACCGCGGCTACCTGGTCGGCGGCAAGACGCTGACCGTTGTCGACCTGACCAATCCCGAGGCGCCGGCGAAGCTGGGGTCCTATTCCTTCCCGGAAAAGATCTGGGGCATTCGCGTGGTCGGATCGACCGTGTTCGTGGCCGCCGATTTTTTCGGCCTCGGCATCGTGGATGTCTCGAACGCCCAGTCGCCCGTACTGAGGGGCTCGCTCAAGCTCGCCGGTCAGGCGAAGAACGTAGCCCTCGTCGGTACGACCGCCCTGGTTGCCGATCACATGTCGGGCCTCGATATCGTGGACGTGACGGACCTCAGCAAGCCGGTCAAGCGCGACTCGTTCTTTCTCGAAGGCTACGCGCGCGACGTCGTGAGCGCGGGATCGATGGTCTACGCGATTGACTCCCCGGCCGGGCTCTACACGTTCGACCTCTCGAAGGCGGGTCCGATCGAGCCAATTACGTCCGAACAATCGGCCAGGGCACCAGCGAGCATCGAAGTCTCGACAGGAGTCGCCGTGCTCGTCGGCGCCGGCGTGCTTCAGATTTACGACCTCAGCAAGCCCGCGGCGCCGGTGAAAGCGCCACCGTTCCGGACGCCGAGCGGCCGGGCGGTTCGCGCGACGCTGCTCGGCTCACGGGCATACGTGGCGGATGCGCGCGACGGCCTACAGGTGGTGGATCTGACGTCGCCGTCCGCGCCGGTTCTCGTGGGCAGCTTCAAGTCGCCGGAGCCTGCGCGGGATGTGGCCGCGACCGACTCGTACGTCTTCCTCGTCGTCGGCCTCGGCGAGGAAGAAGGGGAAGTTCTGGTTCTGAAGGCAGTACCCTGAAAGTCCGCGCGGATCGACGGTCGGCTGGCTTGGGGTATTCCGGCCGCAGCGCCCGAGATCGCCGTTCCCCCTGGACCCCCGCCAGGTGCCGTTCGTCGTCCGGATCCGCAGTTCGTCCGAACCCGCTGGTGCCAATCTTTCCTTCGGTCTACTGTCGCCCTGTCACGTATAAGGAGGGTTAGACATGCGCACCTGGTTCTGGGCTTCCGTTCTGACTGCGACCGTGGCGATTGGGACCGTGCCTGCGCGCGGGCAGGAGGCGAAACAGCTGGCCCAGCAAGGCTACAGCGTGTTCATGCTGGTCCTGGGCGGCGACGAGGCGAGGTATCCGGACGCCGTGAAGTTGCTGGAGCAGGCCCGCGATCTCGATCCATCGAATGCCGACAATCTGTACAACCTTGGCCGCCTCTACTTCTACGACGCGCTGACGAAGAACAACGGCGAGTCGGCCCTGAAGGCCGAGCAGACGCTCGCGCAGCTGATGGAGCTCAAACCGGACGACACGCGCGCGCTGTCGTTCCACGGCTCGATCCTCACCAGCTTGAGCAATGGCGGAAAGGATCTCGCCAAGTTCATGCTTGGCGTCCGGGAAATGAACACGGCGGTCGAAAGGGCGCCCAGGGAGATCAACAACCGGATCGTGCGGGCCTTCACGTCCAGGAACTTCCCGTCACAGGCGCTGGCCGCGATGGGAAACTACGATGCGTTGAGCGATCTGGAGTTGGTCCGCGATGTGTTCAACGACAACACCTTCTCCCGCGCCCCGCACGCCGACGTGGTGATGAAGGCGTTCGTCGGAGACGCGTACAAGAGCCGGGGCGACGACGCGAAGGCGAAGGCGAACTTTGCCGCCGCGCTGGCCGTGCCGCGATCCGGCGGTCAGGGCACGCGCGCGGGCCGCGACCTACTGGATGCCGCCATCCAGGCGCGGATGGACGGCGGCGACAAACCGCTCGGAAGCGGCGCGTTCGCCGGTTGCCACTCGTGCCACTGGAACGCCCCCGACAAGATCCTGAAGTAAAGATGACGGCATGACCCTCCACCAGTACCACCTGGTCTCGTTCGCGGCCGGCTCGGCCATCCACGGGATCCAGGCGGTGCTGGTCTGGAAGCTGCTGCGGCAGGCTCGCGGAGTCCATCGCGACGTCGCGCTGCAGGCCGCCGCCCTCTGCGCCGTGGCCTTCGTCTGGCAATTCGGCAATCTGTGGCGCGAGCTCGCCGCGACGTTCGGTGTCCACCAGGGAGCAGCGGCCTTCGAGATCGGCAATGCGGCGCGCTCGATCTCCCTGATGGCGTTTCCGCTGTTGTTCAGCTACATGATGCGCGTGCGGGAAGGGGGCCCGCGCTTCGCCCGCTACCTGGCCATCTTCGGCAGGCTGCTCCGGTACCCGCTGTGGCTGTTCGTCCCGGCCGTTGCGATCTCGATCGTGGGCGGGTATTTCGGGGTGCGTCCTCTTATTCGCCCGCAGCTGGCCGAGAGCGTCACGCTGAACGTGATGCTCTTCTACTTCTTCGTGTTTCTCACCCTGGACATCTTTGGTCGCCGTTCGGCGCGGGCATCGCAGAGCGGACCGGCCGTGCGCGCGAACCAGGCGGCCGTGCTCGCGTCCTTTCTCGCGTTTGCGACGTTCGTCGCGATGCTATGGTCGCCCGTTTTCCTGAACCGCCTCTCCGGCTGGGTCAGCCTGGCGGCGATGATGACGTCGGTGCCCTTCACGATCGCCATCGCCTACCGGCTCTACCAGTTTCCGTTCATGGACGCCTTCCTGCGCGAGGTGCTCACCAGCGTCGCGCTGCTCGCGGTCTTCTGCTTTGGGTTCAGCGTCGGTTTTCAGTCGCCGGACATGCGGCCGCTCTGGATGGGCGCCGTCGCCATCGGCCTGACGTTCTGCCGGCAGCCGGTGTCGCGGTGGGTCGACAAGACGCTGCTGGGCTACTCCGAATCGGTCGAGGAGCAGGAAGAACGGATCGCCGGCGCCATCCGCGGCTTGACGCTGCTGCCGGAATTCCGCGCCAGGGTTTCGGAGATTCTCGCGCGCGAGCTGGAGGCGGACTGGGTCGCGATCGACGCGCACCAGAGAAGCGATGCGGCGGCTCAATTCAAGATCGGCGGATCCGAGCCGTTGTGGCTTTCGCTCGGTCCCCGGCGCGGGTCCCGAACCTACATGAGCCGTCAGCAGGAGCTCGCGCGGCGCGCCGTCCTGGAGCTGACAACGCAGCACGAGCGGCTTCGGCGCGACGAATCGGAGCGGCGCCGGCTCGTTCAGGAACACGAGCTTCAGGAAACCACAGCCCGCGCGCAGATGCTGGCGCTCCAAGCGCAGATCAATCCGCACTTCCTGTTCAACACGCTGAACGTGCTGGCGAGCCTCATTCACACCAATCCGTCAAAGGCCGAGCACGTGACGGAAGACCTCGCCGAGATTTTTCGATACGCGCTCGACTCGACGCGGATGGAGTGGGTGCGTCTCGGCGATGAGCTGCGCTTCCTCGAAGCCTACCTTGAAATCGAGCGCTGCCGTTTCGAGGAGCGGCTGACGTACGCGTTCGACGTCGAGGCATCGGTCCGATCCGAGCGGATCCCGCCGATGATCCTTCAGCCCCTCGTCGAAAACGCGGTCCGCCATGGCATTGGCCCGAAGGTCGAAGGCGGCCACGTCCGCGTCGCCGCCCGCCTCGAAGACGGCCGGCTCCTCATCGACGTCTCGGACACGGGCGCCGGGCTCCTCCACAAGAGCAAGGGAGGAAGCGGCATCGGGCTGGCGAACGTGCGCGCGCGGCTGGCGCACCTGTACGGCGATGCCGCAGTGCTCCGCCTCGGGAACGAGGTTCCGGACGGAACCCGCGCCGTTCTCGCCCTGCCGCTGCACGACGAGGCGCCCGCATGAAACGGCGCGTGCTGATCGTCGACGACGAGAGAGAGGCGAGGCGGCGGCTCAAACGGCTGTTGGGAGCGTTCGCGGCGGGCGTGGACGTCGTCGGCGAGGCGACGGACGGCCCGTCCGCAGTGGCGGCCATCCGGGAGCTTCAGCCGGACGTCGCCTTCCTCGACGTCGAGATGCCCGGTCTGGATGGGTTCGGCGTGCTCGACGCGCTGCCGGAGGACGAGTGGCCGATCGTCGTGTTCACGACGGCGTACGGCCACTACGCGATCCGCGCGTTCGAGGTGCACGCCCTGGACTACCTCCTGAAGCCGGTGACCGAGCAGCGGCTCGGTGAATGCCTCGCCCGTATCGAGAGCACGCGGCCGGCATCGCATCGGCGGCATCTGGACGAGTTGCGACGCGACGGCCGGAAGCTCGATCGCCTGCTCGCACGGTCGGGGCAAAAAGCGGCGATCGTGAACGTCAACGACGTCATCGTGTTCGAGTCCGAGGACCGCCTGGTGTTTGCGCGCACGGCCGCCGGCCGATTCGTGCTGAGCATCACCATGAAGGAGCTGGAGGACCGCCTGGACCCGGACGTCTTCTGCCGCGTCCACAAGCAGGCGATCGTCCAGCTGCGGTTCGCGCGCGAGGTCCATTCGCTGCCCGGCGGGCACTTTGCATTGAAGCTGTCGGACGGGTCCGAGGTCCAGATTGGACGGAACTACTCGCGGGACTTCCGCGCGCGATTCGGCTAGAGCGATTTCAATATCTGCGTAGTGTCCGCCTTCAGGCGGACGGGCCGGAAAGTACCGGCCGCTCGGGTCGGCGCTGCGTTCGACAGCGGAGTGATGCTGCCTGGGTTGATGGATCACAAAGAAAAAGGGCGGCAGGCCTTTCGACCTGCCGCCCTCGAAATCGCCGGATCCATAGGACCCAGCCTACATGATCGTCGGTTCTAGTTTGCTCTCTCTGGCGCGGCTGGTCCCATGCCGACAACCAGAAGCCAGAGGTCCTCATCCTTCGTCCCCTCGTAGTGCGTACCGTTCGCAAAGTCGTGAATGTACGACCCCTTCGGCATGCCGACTGTCTTGTCCTTGTCGACGGACGATCCGGTGCCGATGTACATCTTCCCGCCCATGACCCAGAGGAACTGATCGTTGGCGTGGCGGTGCGCTGTGCTCCAGCTGTTCGCCGGCCGGCGGACCTGCTGAACGTATATGCCGGGTTTGCTCGGATCGCCGAAGACATTGGTGAACGTGCTGCCGTCGGCGGCCTTGGTCCAGACCATAGCCTCCGGCAACTTCGCTTGACGCGCAGTCGGGTCGACATTCGGTCCACCAGGGGCGCGAGGTTCCTCGGCAGGCCCGCGAGGGGTAGGGCCACCCATTCCGATAAAGAGCAGCGTGACGCCATCTTGCCCCACGCCGTCGTAATGCATTCTGCCGATGGTTTCGCTGACAACCGTGCCAGCCTTCAGGGGCGTCACTCGTTCCTTATCCTGAACCGGCCCTGTACCGGCCAGGAACGTCCCCTCCAGCACCGTGACGTAGCGTTCCGTCCCGTGCGTGTGGGGGGCAGCCCAATTGTCAAACGGGCGTCTCAGGAGCGAGACATAAATGCCGCCCGGTTGTGACGCGCTGCCATAGAGCGTCAGGCTTTGCTGTGGCGCCCCGGTCCATCCAACCTCTGATGGCAGCTTGTAATCGCGGATGGTGCGATCCAGCGCGACGGGGGCCTGTGCAGCGACCGGCACCCAGAGCGAGACGCTCGCGCAGATTGCGAGCAGGGCGATAAATCGAAGCAGGAACTTTTGTGGTTTCGACGTTGTCATAATGCGCCCTCCAGTTAGACGATAGTCGGCGTCGGCGGGGCCAGTCACGGAAGGCGCGTTGTTCCCCCCTTGTCGCGTAGCCCCCCTTCGGACAGCGCAGATTAGCACCGTTGTGTAGCTCGGAGCCACCGAACGGCGCGCAGCCGGCCAGCGGCCGCTTCTCCACCCGATGCAAGGCCCATCCCTGGGCTTCGCAACACCCCGAGCACGATCTACGACGCGTCCATGCGAGTGCCCCTGGACAGCCAGGCGGCTGTGCCGTTGCGAGTGGTGCTTGTTCACAGTCTCACAGCTGTACTTTCGACGTGACTCCTACTTGATGGCGATGACCATCGAATCGGGCCCCACGAGCGGCTCGACCCGCGTCGACGAGAAGCCGGCAGCCTTCATCCAGCCGGCGCAGTCGGCACCGGTGTAATCGAAGCCACCCGGCGTTTCGATCAGCATGTTCAGGCTCATCATCAGACCGAATGCGTTCTTGGATCGGTCGTCGTCGATGATGGCTTCGTAGACAACCAGAGCACCGCCCGCCGGGAGGGCGTCGAACGCCTTCGCGATCAGCATCTGCTTGGTGGGCAGATCCCAGTCGTGCAGGATGTGCCCCATCAGCACCACATCGGCCGTCGGCAGCGGATCGGTGAAGAAGCTGCCCGGCTGGAACGCCAGCCGATCGGCCACGCCCAGCCTGGCGGCGTACTCCTCGAAGATGGGCGCCACCTGTGGCAGGTCGAACCCCGTGCCACGCAGGTGCGGGTTGGCGAGGGCGATCTGCCCTGCCAGGTCGCCTTGTGCCGTGCCGACGTCGACGAATGTTTTGTAACTGGCCCACGGAAACGCCCGGGCGATGGCCATGTTGGCGCCGTGGCTGATGCCGGTCATCGCCGCCAGGAACTGCTTCAGGCGCGCTGGATCGGCATAGAGCGTTTCGAAGATCCCCGCCTCGCCGCTCTTCGCTTCGTTCTGTGGGAGCCCGGTGCGCAAGGCCTCCGTGAGATGTCCCCAGAACGGATAGAGGCGGTGATTGGCCATTTCGAGGATGCCGCCCACGTACGACGGCTTATTGCGGTCGAGGAAGAAATCGGTCTCCGGCGAGTTGGCGTAGCGATCGCCCTCACGCGTCAAGAACCCCAGTGCGACCAGTGTGTCGAGGAAGTCGAGCGCCGATCGCGGGTGCAGCCCGAGCCGGCCGCTGAGCGCCGCGAAGCCTTCGGGGCCGCGCGCCAGTTCGGTGAACACGCCCAGTTCGATGGCGCTGAGCAGCGTCTTGGAGGGCCAGAATGCCAGCCCCGTTTGCATGATCCGGTCGGGTGTCAACTGTGGGTGCATCCGGCGCCTCCTACGGCGATGGTTTCGAAGCGTCGAAGCATATCAGACAGCGGATCGAGGGTAGGGTTATCGCCACTCTGGCGCGTAGCCGCTGCGCCGCCGCCGATGGTCGAGGATGTCGCTGACGACGAACAGGGCCATCGTCTCGATGAGGCCGATGAAACCGTAGACAGCGAAACGCATGAAGACGTCCGCCGTCGGCGCGGCGCACACGCCCCCGGTGAGCTCCTCACAGCGGCGGCGAATCCGCTCCACTTGAATGTACTCTCGAGCGATCAGCGCGAAGACGCTGACGGTGATGATTAACGCACCGACGATATTTCCGACGATCACTTCGCGTGCTTTGAGCCAGAGCGGCCACGCCACCAGGAAGGCCAAGGCGGTCGGCACCGTCACTGCGACCGCGATCCAGAACACGCTCATGTGCCTTGCCTTTCGGCCTCACAGATCCGCATGAACCTCGTCAGCTGTGCGCGTTTGCCCGCTTGATGACGACGAGGCTGATGTCGTCGGACGGCGGGCCGAACCCCACCAGATCCGAGATCACGCTGTCGAAAATCTCCGATGCGGACAGGTGCTGGACCTCCCGCACTCTCTGCTCGAGCCGATCGGGGAAATATGATTCATCGTTGCGGCTGTGCTCGCCGAGGCCGTCGGTATGGAGCAGGAGAATGTCTCCCTCCCCCATGATCACCCACTCGTTCATCTGGTAGTGCTCTTTGAACCCCAGCACGCTCGTCGTTCGCTGCCGGTCGATGACGTGGAACGACGGCAGCATCCCGAGCGGTGGGAACGAGACGCACAGATCCCGACTCACCTCCATGAACCTATTGTGCTGCCTGGAGAACACGATCGGAAACGGCTGTGCCGCAGATAGAAACCTGAATCGCGAGTCCTCGGAGATCTCCCCGTAGATCAGCGACACGAACTTGTGTTCACTCGACGATTGATAAAACCGCGCGTTGAGGTTTTCGAACAGACGCCGCGTGACCTGTCCCGCCATGTCGAGCTCATAGATGGCGCCGAGCAGAAACGCCTGATGCAGCATCGCCGCCAGGAACGCGTCGGTGACGCGATGACCGGAGACGTCGATCAGGGCGATTCCCGCCTTTCGCCGACACCGTTTCAGGTTCTCGACGACATCGAGCCGGCCCTCGCCGAGGGCGTGCTGAATGCGCGCGTCCAGATCGAACCGCTGCTTGAAATCCACATAGATCAGGTGATCGCCGCCAACCACTCCGTTCAACGGGAGCGTGCCGCCATACACATCCAGCCCGTTCAGCCGCGGACGTTCGCCCGCGCGTGGAATCAGGTTCCTGGCGATCTCTTCGAAATTGGCGAGCTCGCCCGTCAGCTGCTTGACCAGCTCTCCGACATCAGACTGCAAAGGGTCCTCCGGTTCGATGAACGATGATCGCATATTCGAGTGGCAGTACGAAGCGACGCGTGTGTCGCTCACGAGCGCTGACCACAACATTCTTGTCGCGTTGTTGATGCGACGACCTGCCAGACGCGAAGTACGCCCGTTCAGGAGCGCGCCGAAACCGCTCGTCGCTGTCCGGCCTTCGCCGACGGTCGACGGCGAGCTTTGGCAGTCTGCCCTGCGGCCAGGCCCGAAGCGCTCGGCAGTTCACTGAGCCAGTGTTCGGCCCACTTGCCAATCGCGGCCATCGCAGGCTCGAGCGCGCGGCCCTTGGCAGAGAGCTGGTATTCCACGCGCACCGGCGTCTCGGGAATCACGGTTCGCACGACCAGCCCCTCTTCTTCCAGTTCCTGCAGGCGCTCGGACAGCATGCGGTCGGTGATGTCCGGAATGGCATGGCGCAGCTCCGCGAACCGGGCCGGCTTGCGAAACAGCATCTGAATGATCGCGCCGCTCCAGCGGCGGCCGACCAGCTCGATCGCCTTGTGGAACCGGGCGCAAAGGGCGGTTTCGGCCATGCGTCCATTGTAGCAAATGGACCCACTTGACGAAAGTGACTTACTAATATATAGTGACTACTGTTTCTGTAGCCACTGGCCACGAGTAAGTGGCCGCCCCACGGAGAGTGCCATGACCAAGACCGCCGTTGCCACCCTGACCCCGACCACCACGACCTGGACCGTTGACGCGATTCACTCCAACGTCGAGTTCGCCGTGCGCCACATGATGATCGCCACCGCCCGGGGGCGCCTGGCGGGCGTCTCAGGAACCGTCACGCTCGACGAGGCCGACGCTGCAGCAGGTTCGATCGACATATCGATCGATGCAGCCTCGATTGACACGCGGGAAGCTCAACGCGACGCACACTTGCGCTCCGCCGACTTCCTCGACGTCGAGCACTTCCCCAC
>Ga0111539_10002025_pt1 | contig 27068 bp, 32 predicted proteins | sample RhiMethybrSRZTD1_FD_79667 | JGI IMG/M metagenome (GOLD analysis project Ga0111539, IMG submission 79667) | Populus rhizosphere microbial communities from Tennessee, USA - Rhizosphere MetaG P. TD hybrid SRZTD1 (version 2) (version 2) | ecosystem: Host-associated > Plants > Roots > Rhizosphere >...
AGCAGGCGCGTCGCCTGCTGGCGGCGCTCGCGGCCACGGAGGCCGAAGTGCGTGACCAGGACGCGCCACGCGTCCTCGTCGATGCGGATGTCGACGTCGAGCGCGGCGCGCGGCTCGCGTCCGACGACGTCGAGCGGCACGGTACGCGACTCGCCGAGCGGGTAGCGCGTGAGGAGCGCGTTGCCGATGTGATGATCGCCGAACGGGAGGAGCGGACCGGCGACCGCGAACATCCCGGTCAGCCGCGCGATCTGCTCGAGCTGGCCTCCGACGCCCGACGCGATCTCCTGTAGGCCGACGATCGCGGCGCCGAGCTCCTGGATGACGGTGCTCACGCGGTCGGGGTCGCAGCGCCCGTCCGTGCCGATGCAGCGATGAACGTTGTACGTGGCGACGACCACGCCCCGTCAGCCCCCGAGCGCACGAATCAGCAACGCGAGGATGGCCACGCTGGGAAGGCTGCCGAGCAGCGTGCCCAACACGAAGCGATCGAGGCGCGCGCCGAGCGCGCCGCACACGATGCTCACGATGGTGAAAGGTGCGACCGGGAAGAGACGGATGCTCGTGATCGCGCGCAGATCCCGGCGGGCGCCGAGACGCCAGGCCATGCGCTCGAAATGCGGGCCCGCGAGGATGCGCCCGCGGTGCCACGCGAGCCGCCCGGCGGACCAGCCTGCGATCGCGGCGGCGGTCAGGCCGCCGAGCGAGTAGAACAGGCCGGCGCGCGGGCCGAGGACGAGCAGCGTCGCCAGGATGAGCAGGGCCGCAGGCACCATGAGCGCGCCGCCGACGATGAACGCCGCGCCGACGATCACCGCCAGGACCGCCGGGTCGGGAAGCCAGCCGCCGGCTGCCTCGAGATCCACGCGAGCCCACGTCCAGACGGCGACCACGAACAGCACGACCACCGTCATGCGGAGCGCGCGTACGGCCGCGTGGATCGCGGACTCCTGGCCGTCGTCGGGCAGTATGGTCGTGAGGCTCTCCGCCTGCTCGACGGGCCGCTCGAGGTCGAGGACGGCGTTCGCCGGCATCGCCCGTTCGAGCCAGCCGGGCTCGTCGGGCTCGAGCGGCTCGAGCGTGCGCTCGCCGCCGCGCAGGTCCTCGATCGTCCGGGCGAGAGAGCCCGTGCGCTCGAGGACGCCGGCCACGCGCTCGGCAGGGACGCCCAGATGCTCACCGAGGAGACGGCTCCGCAGCCGGCCGGCGAGCACGCCCACCCGCGCATCGTCGGTCGCCTCGAGCGTCAGATCCAACTCCGTATCGAGGCCCATGGACCTGTTGCTCAGGTTCGACGAGGCGACGCGCACGAGCAGGTCGTCGACGATCATCACCTTGGCGTGGACGTTGAGCGTCGGGCAGCCGTCCGGGCCGAGTCGCGGATAGTAGGCGGCGAGCCGCCCGTGCCGGTCGGCGGCCTTCAGGCGGCGGAGCGCGCGGCCGCGGAGCAGACCCATCGTGCCCTCCTCGAGCCAGCCCGAACAGGAGCGCGGCAGCACGAGCACGATCTCCGGGCCGTCCTCCTCCTCGAGCCGCGCCGCCAGGGCCTCGGTCAGGGTGCCGGAGGTGAAGTATTGGTTCTCGATGTAGATGTGCCGGCGCGCGGCGGCGATCGAGTCCAGATACAGCCGCTCCACCTCGCGCACCTCCGCGCGGCCCGCGAACGCGGGATCCGTGCGCGACAGGGCCACGTCGACGTCCTCGAGGTCCGCGCCGAGGGACGGCGGCCACGGATGGCTCTCGCCGCGTGGCGGCCGGAGCCGGCGCCCCGTGGCGCGGCGCCAGCGCTCGCGCGCGAGCATCCCGAGCGCGGCGGCGGCCGGCCCGCTCACGGCGACCTGCACGTCGTGGAACGGGCCGTAGGGCCGTCCCGACGGATTCACGCGCTCGGGATCGTCGAGCCGATGGTCGGGAGTGTCCCAGCGGTTGATCGTGATGTCCAGGCCCCCGACGAACGCGACCGCGTCGTCGACGACGACGACCTTCTGATGATGGCAGGCGCCGAGCGGGTGCTGCCCGTCGAGGCGAAAATCGAGCCGGCGGTGGCTCCACCATCCCAGCTGAAGCGTCGGCAGGAGCTCGCGCTCGAGCGCGAACACCAGCGAGTAGTCCCATTCGAGCAGGTAGGCGTGCAGCCGGCGCCGCTCTGCGAGGAGCGCGTTCAGGAATTCCCGCAGCGTCGACGGCAGGCCGTCGGGCATGCGTTCCGCCGGCAGGAGGCGGGTCGCGGCCTGGATGTCCCACCCGACGATCATGATCGACTCGCGGGCGCGCGACGCCGCCTCCACGAACGCGTGGAAGTAGGCGTCGCCGTCGACGAGAACGGCGAGACGCGACGCACGCACTCGTTGCGACGTGTTCCACCCCTCGACGCAGATCGGTCGCGCGGTGTCCCGCGGCCTCGTCTCGGCCGCGCCGATCGTCCTGCCTACGGCCATCTTCCCGGCCGTCGCGCCCCCGGCCGGGCGGCGTGCCGCTGAGCCGCGTGGCAGCATGCCGTATGCCACCGGCGCGGCCAATGCGGCGCCGGCAACGGCTGCGCCGCCGCGTCCGGCATGTACATCTTACAGGATCGCCCTTCCGCACGTGCGGCGTGGACGGGCAGTCCCGGGCGCGAGAATGTCTCGGCACTCCATGTGCATCGGGAACATTTGCATGGACTCCTCGCGCGTCAGGATGGAAGGCGAGGTCACGATCGACGTGCCGCCGGCGCAGCTCTTCCGGCTGTGGCGAAACGTCCTCAACCTGCCGGCGCTGCTGACCCACGTCGCGGAGGTGCAGCGGCTCGGGGGAAGCCGTTCGCGCTGGACCGTTCAGCCTCCCGGTGCGGCGCCGCTCGTCTGGGACGTCGAGGCGGACGCGCCGATCGAGAACGAGCGCGTCGGCTGGCGTTCGGCTCCCGGGGCCCCCGTCGAGAGCACGCTCTCGGCCTCGTTCGCGCCCGCCGACGACGGCGCCGCCACGCGCATGCACGTCGAGGCCGCGTACGCGCCCGCGGCGCCGCTCGGGCGTGCGTGCGAGATCGGGCTCGCCGACGATCTCGCGCGTCTCAAGCGCCGCATCGAGGCGGGTGAGACGATTGCGAAGGATAACGTCGACGAGGCATCGGTCGAATCCTTTCCCGCGAGTGATCCGCCCTCGTGGACGATGGGCAGAGAATGATGGGCCGACGTATTTCAGGCCCCCGCTTGTCGGCCCTGGGGGGCTTGCGCTAGGCAGCGGCAGTCGGGGCATGGCCGGGGAGGCGGTGTCCCAGTGACGCAACGAGCGGACGCATGAACCCGTCGAGTGCCGACGATCGCGACTCCGCATCTTCCATGAGGCTCGTGGGGGAAACGCTCGCGGCGACGGCGTCGCCGGAGCACCTCGCCCGTCTGATCGTGCGGCAGATTCTCACTGCGACGCGCGCCCGGCGGGTCGCGCTGCTGGCGCGGGACGCCAAGGGACGGCTCGGAGCCACCGCCGACGCCGGCTCCGAGGAGGACGGCGGATCGGCTAGCCGCGAGGTCGTCGCTCTGCCTCTCCAGGCGCGCGGCTACGTCGCCGGCGTCGTCGTCGCGCAGGACCCGGCCGACCGTGCCCTGCTCGAGTCGTTCGTGTCGCAGGCGGCGCCGGCGGTCGCGGCGGTGAGCGAGACCCAGTCGGGCGGCGGTGACCTGGCCGCGGTGCAGGCCCGGATCGCGGGCAAGGTCCTGCACGAGGTGAACAACCGGCTGGGAGCGATCCAGATCTATGCCTACCTGCTGACCGAGCGTCTGAAGCGTGCCGAGGACACGAGCGGGCTCGAGGTGGTCACCAAGCTCTCGTCCGCCGTCGATCGGCTCGGCACATCCATCACCGAGCGCGCGAACGCGGACGTGGCGGCCGGCTCCGCGCGTGCCGAGGCCGACCTCGACGCGCTGACCGCCGCCTGCGTCGCGGCGGTCGCGGGCGAAGCGCCGGGGCGTCTCGTGCATCGGCCAGAGGGCGCGGGCTCCGTCACGGTGTACGAGTCCGCGATCGACGAGGCGCTGCGGCTCGTCCTCCGCCACCTGGCGGCCGGCGAAGGGCCGGCGCTCGCCGTGACGTCGCGCCGGGCCTCCGAGCGGAGCGCGGAGATCGTCATCGAGTGCGCGGTCGACGTGCAACGTCTCGCGAGCGAGCTCTTCGCCGGCGAGTCGACCGATCTCGGTCGTGCGCTCGTGCGTGGGGTGGTGGAGGGAGAGGGCGGCACTGTGTCGGTCCTTGCTGCCGCCGCCGGCGGCGCCGTCGTCCGACTCCGTCTCAACGGCGGGGCGGGGTGACCTCGTGCCGGATGCGCTCGTCGTCGACGACGATCCGGGGTTCCAGGACGCCCTGGCGCGCCTGGTCCGGGCCGAGGGGTTCAGCGTCGAGACGGCGGCGACGCTCGAGGAGGCGCGGGGGCGCCTCGACGAGCGCGTGCCCGATCTGGCGCTCGTCGACCTGACGCTCCCCGACGGCAGCGGGCTCGACCTCGTGCGCGAGCTTGAGCCCCGCGCGCGAACCGAGATCGTGCTCGTGACGGGCAACGCGAGCGTCGACTCGGCGGTCGCCGCGCTCCTCGGCGGCGCCACGGACTATCTCACGAAGCCCGTCGACGTCCGCCGCCTGCGCTCCGTCCTCCTGAACGTCGCGCGGCGGCGCGAGCTCCGCCAGGAGATCGACAGCCTGCGTACCGATCTGCGGAGCCTCGGGCGCTACGGGCCGCTGATCGGCGCCTCTCCGGCCATGCAGCACGTCTATGATCTCATCGGGCGCGTCGCCGCCACCGACGCGACGGTGCTGCTGCTCGGCGAGAGCGGCACCGGCAAGGAGCTGGTCGCGCAGACCATACACGCGCAGAGCCGGCGCCGCGCGCAGGCGTTCGTGCCGGTCAACTGCGGCGCGGTGTCCCCGGGACTGATCGAGAGCGAGCTCTTCGGGCACGAGCGCGGCAGCTTCACCGGCGCCGAGCGCACCCACCGCGGGTTCTTCGAGCGCGCCGCGGGCGGCACGCTCTTCCTCGACGAGATCAGCGAGATGCCGGCCGAGCTGCAGGTCCGCCTGCTACGGGTGCTCGAGACCGGCAGCCTCGCCCGCGTCGGCGGCGAGCGCGAGCTGCCGATCGAGGTGCGCGTGATCGCCGCGAGCAACGTCGAGCCCGCCACCGCGGTGCGAGACGGGAAGCTCCGGGAGGATCTGCTCTACCGCCTGAGCGTCTTCCCGATCCGGATGCCGCCCCTCCGCGAGCGGCCCGACGACATCGAGCTCCTGGCGGAGTTTTTCCTGTCGCGCTTGAACGAGGGCAACGGCGGCTCGCCCCGGCGCCTCAGCCGCGCCGCTCTGCGCCGCCTCCGCAGCCATTCCTGGCCCGGGAACGTCCGCGAGCTCGCGAACGCGCTCCAGCGCGCGTTCATCCTCGCCGACGACGAGATCGACCCCGCCTGCCTGCCGGCCCCGCTGCGCGTCCAGGCGCCCGACACCGGCGACGACGGCCCCGTCCTCAGGGTGCGCGTCGGGTCGACGGTCGCCGACGCCGAGCGCCGACTCATCCTGGCGACGCTGGAGGAGTGCGGCGGCAACAAGGACCGCGCCGCCCGTCTTCTGGGGATCAGCCTGAAGACGCTCTACAACAAGCTCAACCGATATCGCGGCTGAAGGCAGCAGGAAGTACACACCTGGTAACGTTTACAGCGCGCCGCCGGCCGCAAGCCTTTGGTTCCGGTGCGTTCCGCGGCGCGCGTGGTGGCATACGGCGTGCTGCCGCAGCGCGGCTATGATTCCGCACGACCATCTTCAACCCCAGGACCTCACCCCCAACCTCGTGACACCGGTTCAATTCTACGTGGACGTGGCACGACGCCACGCGAGCGGAGTGCGCCGCCTCATGGCCGCGCTCCTCGAGGACACCGCACACATCTATTCCCGTCACGCCGGGGCAGGCGAGAGCTCGCGACTCTTCCAGGAAGCGAAGACATGGGTCGAGAGCGACGATCGGGTGTGGCCCTTCTCGTTCGAGCGGGTCTGTGAGGCGCTGCAGCTCGATGCGGACTGGGTGCGCGGGAGGCTGCGCGCAGTGCACACCGGGGCGCGCGTCGGCGCAATAGACGCGCGGCCCAGTCGGCGGCGGCGCGCGCGCGCGGCGCGACGAGACAGCGCGGTGCGCGCGCCGCAGCCTGGCACGATGATGTTCGTCCATGCAGGCCCCCGAGCGACCGGCGCCGCCGCGGACTGAGGAGGTCCCGACGCCGAGTCCCGCGCCGGCCGTCCGACGGAGGGGCGGGCGGCCGGCGCTCGTCGTGCTGGCGCGCGGCGGGCTCAGCGGTTTTCTCGAGCGCGTTCCCGCCTTCCGCGCCCTCGCCTGGGCATTCCCCCGGCACAGGCGGGTCCTCGTCTGCGACGCCGCGGTGCTGCCGCTCGTGCCCTATGCCGGCGCCTTCGAGGATGCCGTCGTGGCCGAGCCGTCCGCGCCCCTCGCGCCTGCGCTCGCCGCGCCGGCGATCGCGGTCAACCTCCAGGGCCGCGGGCCCTGGAGCCATCGCCGGCTCCTGGCGCTCGGGCCGGAGCGGCTGGTCGCCTTCTCACACCCGAACGTCCCCGAGAGTCGGCGAGGGGCCACGTGGCGCGCCGGTGAGCCCGGGCGCGGGCGCTGGTGCCGGCTGCTCTCCGCCTACGGCCTCTCCGCCGATGCCGACGACGTCGAGCTCATTCCGCCAGCCCACCCGGTGCCACCCTTCGTCCGCGGCGCGACGCTCATCCATCTCGGCGCGACGCACGCGGCGGAGCGCTGGCCAGCCATGTACTGGGTCGCGGTCGCGCGCGCGGAGCGCCAGGCGGGCCGGCCAGTCGTGATCGCGGGTGGGCCCGACGACGTCGAGCTGGCCAAGGCGGTGGCGGCAGGCGCGGCGGTCACGCACGAGCGCGTCTTCGCGGGACGCGTATCGACGCTCGAGCTCGCCGCGCTCGTCGCCGCCGCCGCGCGTGTCGTGACGGGGGATCCGGGCGTGGGCCAGCTGGCGCTGTCGCTGCGAAGACCCTGGCACCGGCCAGGTTTCGAATACCCGCCACGCGTCGCGTCCGCGCCGGTCGCCAACGCCAGGGTAGGCGTCTGAAAAACGGAGACCGCTCCCTCGCGGGAGCGGTCTCGTGGGGAGCGCCGGCCCGAAGGGCGCGTACGCTCCGAACCGTGGCGATATTCTCGGTCGTCTAGGGCAACGGCGTCGGAGTGTGACCGCCGATGGATCGTCCGACGAGGCCGACGACCAGGATCACCACCGCGAGCACGGCGAACAGCCAGCCGATGTCGGCCGAGAGCCCGGCGACGCCACCGAAGCCGAGGAGCGCTGCGAGGAGCGCGATGACGAAGAACGTGAGCGCGATGTTGAGCATCTCTTGCACCTCCCGACGAGCGAAAGGAGCAATGCCCGTGCCGGCACCGGGCGACGCTCGCGGGAGCGTTCTCTGACGCGATGCGGAGCCGCGATTTCGCTGTAAACCGTACAAGCCAGTGTACACGCCAGCGCTCCGGCGCCGCGCACGAGCCAACCAGGACGTTGCGTCACGCTTGGCGTGAAATCTGCAGTTTTCCTGCGAACTCATGCGAATCGCGCAGATCGCTCCCGTGTGCGAATCAGTGCCGCCGAAAGGCTACGGCGGCACCGAGCGCGTCGTCTCGTGGCTGACGGAGGAGCTCGTCCGCCGCGGGCATCGCGTGACGCTCTTCGCGAGCGGGGATTCACGCACGCGAGGGCGGTTGGTTCCCGTCGTGGAGCGCGCAGTGGACCGCGGCGACGGCTCGGACTCGGTGATGGCGCACGTCCTCGAGATCGGCGCGGTGCAGCGCCGCCTGGCCGAGTTCGACGTCCTGCATTCGCACATCGACTACCTCGCGTTTCCGGCCTTTCGCGACTCGGATCCTCCGCTCGTGACGACGCTCCACGGACGCCTCGACATCGCAGAGCTCGCGCCCATCGTCCGGCACTTCTGGCAGCGGCCGCTCATCTCCATCAGCGACAGCCAGCGCGCGCCGCTGCCGGCGGCGAATTGGGTGGCGACCGTGCACCACGGCCTCCCGCTCGCCGACTACCCGTTCGGCGACGGCCGCGGCGACTATCTGCTGTTCCTCGGGCGAATCTCGCCCGAGAAGCGGCCCGACGTCGCCATCGACGCCGCGCGCCGCGCAGGCGTGCGGCTCGTCCTGGCCGCGAAGGTCGATCCGACGGACCGCGATTACTTCGAATCCGCCGTCCGGCCACGGCTCGCCGAGCCGGGCATCGAGTTCATCGGCGAGGTCGACCATATGGCGAAGGTCGCCCTCCTTCGCGACGCGCGCGCCCTCCTCTTCCCGATTCTCTGGCCGGAGCCCTTCGGCCTCGTGATGATCGAGGCGATGGCCTGCGGCACACCGGTCATCGCCCGGCGCTGCGGCTCGGTGGACGAGGTGATCGGCGCCGGCGTCGGGCGCATCTGCGACGACGATGCCGCGCTGGTGCCCGCGATCGCCGAGGTCGGTTCGATCGCCCGCGCGCGCTGCCGCCGCTGGGTGGAGCAGTGGTTCTCGGTGGAGCGCATGGCGACCGCATACGAACGCATATACCGGCGGCTGGCCGCGGGCCGGAGGACGGATCGCCTGCCCATGCGCGCTCTCGTCCCCGTGCCTGCGGCCGCCGGAGAGCGAAGGTAATCACGATGGCGCTCATCGACGTGACGAACGAGCACAACGGCCCGTCCGCCGTTCAGGCGCTCGAGCGGCTGGCCGAAGGCACCCAGGGTGTCATCCGCGATCAGCTCGAGCTGGCGCGCATCGAGGCGCGCGACGCCGTCCTCAGCTCGCTCACCGGTGCGGCGGCGGCGCTCCTGGGAACCGTCTTCTTCTTCATCGGCTGGGTGGCGCTCTCGATGGCCGCGTACACGCGGCTCCTCGAGTGGGTGCCGCCCTGGAGCAGCTTCCTCATCGTGGCCGGTGTGAACCTCGCGTTCGGCGCCGCCGCCGCCGTCTGGGGAATCACCCGCCTGCGCAACCCACGAGGGATCTAGGGGACGACAATGGCAGCATCCGAGGAGCGAGAGGCCATCCTGCAGGACATGGAAGAGCACAAGCGTGAGATACACCTCGCGGTCGAGGAGCTCGCGGAGGCGGCGAAGACGTGGCCGAGTCCACGCGAGCGCATCCGGTCGAACCCGGGTGCCTGGCTCCTCGGCGGGTTAGCGGTCGGGTTGCTGATCGGGTGGCGCGACCGCAGCTGAAGGAACGAAAGGAGATTCCGACATGCCGACCGATATCGCCGACAGCATCGCGGACACCATCGAAAAAGGAATGGACGACGTCTCCGGGGCCGCCGCGGCCGCGCGGGCGCAGTTCGAGGACGCGGAATCGCAGGCGCGGAGCTTCATCCAGGAGTACCCGCTCGGCTCGCTCGCGGCGGCCGTGATCGCGGGCTACGTCGTGGCGCGGCTCCTACCCCGGATCTGAGGGAGTGGACATGGCACGCACCATTCAGGGCCAGTCGACCCAGGAGCTCGAGCAGTCGCTCCGCGAGTTCGAGCGCACCGTCCGCGACTACGTGAACGAGCGGCCGCTCACGGCGGTCACCGCCGCGTTCGCCGCCGGCTACGTGCTCGGCGGCGGCCTGACGCCCCGGCTCACGTGGCTGGCGCTCACGGCCGCCGGCCGGATGACGCTCCTCAACATGTTCAACGACGTCGCGCTCAACCGCTCGGGCAGCCGCCGCCCCGCCGCGGACGGCCAGGGCGGCGGCCGTAGCCGGAACAGCCGCCCACAGTAGGCGGACGCTCAGGCCGCGAGACGACCGAGCAGCGTGTGCGAGGTCGTCGACTCGACGCGGATGCGAACGAGCTCGCCGGCGCTCGCGGGTCCCAGGAAGACCGCCGTCTTCATCTGCGGCGTCTTCCCTGCCATCCATGCCGCCGGCCGGCGTGCGGGACCTTCGACCAGCACCTCCACCTCGGTGCCGAGAAGCGTCCGGTTGATCTCCGCCGAGATGCCTTCCTGGAGCGCGATCAGCCGCTCGAGGCGCCGCGCCTTCTCGGACTCCGGCACGGAGTCCTCCCAGCGGAACGCGCGCGTGCCCTCGCGCGGCGAGTACTTGAAGAGGAAGGCCGAATCGTAGCGCACGCGCGCGAGTAGGGCCTCGGTCGCGGCGAAATCCGCCTCGTCCTCGCCCGGAAAGCCCACGATGACGTCGGTCGAGAGTGCGAGGCCCGGCACGCGCGCGCGGAGCTTCGCCACGAGCGCCTCGTAGGCCGCCGTATCGTAGTCGCGCGCCATGCGCGCGAGCACGCGGTCCGAGCCCGACTGCACCGGCAGGTGCATCTGCGGCGCCACGGCGGGGCACCCGGCCATGACGTCGATCAGGCGGTCGCTCACCTCCGCCGGATGCGGCGAGGTGAAGCGAATGCGACGGATGCCCGGCACCTCCGCCGTGCGCGCCAGCAGCTCCGCGAAGTCCCAGCCTCCGTCGCGATATGCATTGACCGTCTGCCCGAGGAAGACGATCTCGCTGACACCGAGGTCGCAGAGCCGGCGCACCTCGTCGACGAGGTGCGGCCCGGGGAGGCTGCGCTCGCGCCCGCGCACGTAGGGCACGATACAGAACGTGCAGAAGCGATCGCAGCCGCGCATCGCGGTGACCCAGGCCCGCACACCGCTCGCACGCGCGACGGGGAGATCGGCGTACGTCTCCTCGGGATCGAGCCGCAACGCGAGGGCCTGATCGCCCTCCGGCGCCGCTAGGAGCTCGGGCAGCCGACGGTAGCCGTCGGGGCCGACGAGGACGTCGACGTGCGGCGCCCGCGCGCGGAGGCCATCGCGGAGATGCTGGGCCATGCAGCCGGCGACGCCGAGCTTCACGTGCGGCCGCGCGCGCTTGTAGCGTGCGAGCTCACCGAGACGCCCGAGGACGCGCGCCTCGGCGTGATCCCGGATCGCGCAGGTGTTGAGGAGGATGACGTCCGCCGCGTCGGGCGCGTCGGTGCGCCGATAGCCGTGGCTGCCGAGATGGCCGAGCATCAGCTCGGTGTCGGCCACGTTCATCTGGCAGCCGTAGGTCTCGATGTAGACGGTCGGCATGACGCGCGCGCCCGACATAGCCGCCCGTCGCCGAGCCCGCAAACGTGGCGCGCGAGCGCGTTGCGGCTGCTCGATCGCGATGGTAGCCATCGCGCATGTTGGGGGGCCCGCCAAGCCGGCGCGAGCCGGAGGCTGCCTACGGCTCGCTCGAGGCGAGCCTGCTCCACTGCCCGAAGTGCCGCCAGGCGATGCCGGTGCGGAAGCGGCTCCTCCTGGTCCTGCTCGACGGCGAGAAGCACGAGTACGTCTGCCAGCGCTGTGGCACCTCGTGCGCCGTCAAGGTGGAGCCGCTGCCGCCGGTGCGGGGGCTCCGCTGAGCGTGGGCAGCCACGCGCATCATCGCCAAGCGGCGACAGCGGTCGGATGCGCACTGGTGACCGTGAGCGACACGCGGACGGCCGAGAGCGACGCGAGCGGCGCGCGCATCCGGACGGCGCTCGAGGGCGCGGGTCATCGCGTCGTCTCGTATGCGATCCTGCCCGACGAGCCGGCGCGCATCCGCCGGCACGTAGAGGACGCCCTCGCCGATCAGGCCGTGCGCGCGGTCATCGTCAACGGCGGCACCGGCATCGCGCCGCGCGACACCACGTACGAGGCGCTCGTGTCGCTGTTCGAGAAGCGCCTCGAAGGATTCGGCGAGCTCTTCCGCATGCTCTCGTGGGAGCAGGTGGGCGCGGCGGCGATGCTCTCGCGCGCGGCCGCGGGCGTCGCGCGTGGGAAGATCCTCGTGTCGCTGCCGGGATCGCCGGACGCAGTGGGGCTGGCGATGGATCGCCTTCTCGTGCCCGAGCTCGGACACATGGCCCGCCTCCTCGAGGGATAGACGTGAGCCCCAAGAATCTCCGCGCGTCCGCGCGCGGCCGAGCGCCAGCGAGCCGGGGGAGAGGCTCCGCGTGGCTTTGCCGCGTGGAAAGGGGGACAGAGCCCCCCTCGGTGTCAACTTGATGGTGAAGCTGCGCTTCTTCGCGGCCCTCCGCGAGCACCTCGGTCCGGCGCGTACCGAGACGCTCCCCCCGGGCACGACGGTCGGGGCCCTGTGGCGGGCGCTGGTGGCCGAGCGCCCCGAGCTCGCGCGCTTCCGGGTGCGCTTCGCCGTGAACGAGGAGTATGTGAAGCCGTCGCACCGTCTGGCCGAGAACGACGAGGTCGCTGTCTTCCCGCCCGTGAGCGGGGGGTGCTGAGCGTGCTGCGGGTCGGGCGGGCCGCGATCTCGATGGAGCGCCTGGCACGAGCCGTGCGCGATCCCACGGCGGGTGCGGTGGTCGTTTTCCTGGGGACGACCCGCATCCAGAACGAGGGTCGCCGGGTCCTCCGGCTCGAGTACGAGGCCTTCGCCGGGATGGCCGAGCGCGAGATGGCCGCGCTCGCCGGCCGCGCGCGACGGCGCTGGAGAATCTGCAGGGTCGCCATGGCGCACCGGACCGGCGTGGTCCCCGTGGGGCAGGTGAGCGTCGGGGTGGCGGTGTCGGCCGGACACCGTGCCGAGGCGTTTGCGGCCTGCCGGTGGCTCATCGACCGGTTGAAGACCACCGTCCCCATCTGGAAGCGGGAGCACTTTCGCGGCGGACGCATCTGGATCGGCGCCACCCCGGCCGGCCCCCGGCGTGTGGCCGCGCGGCGTCGGGTCGCACGAAAACGGCGCTGATCTCCGATTTTGCCCGGGTTTGCGTTCTCGGGGGGCCTTCGTCATGGTAGGACAACCCACGTCGATGCGCCGTTTTGCCTGTGCCGCTGTCCTGACGGCCTCGATGCTTCTCGTGAGCGGGTGCGCGGGGTGGCGGTATCGGTTGCCCCGCGGCGTCCCGGGATCGGATGTCATCGGGCCTCGCGTCGAGCCCACCAAGGATGCTCGCGCCATGGGGGCGTTCCTGCGCGGCCAGCTGGCGCTCGAGCGCGACGATCCCGAGTCGGCCCTGCCGGCATTCGAGACCGCGGTCGCCGCCGATCCGGGGACCGCCGTGCTGCGGGTGCGCCTCGCGAGCCTCTACGTGCGGGCCGGGAAGCTCGAGAAGGCGCTCGAGCAGTGCAACGCGGCGGTGGAGCTCGAGCCGGAGAACCTCGAGGCCCTGACGCTTCTCGGCGGCATCCTGTCGTCGCTCGGCCGTGACGAGGAGGCGATCGCCGCCTACGAGAAGATGCGGCAGATCAACCCGGCGCTGCAGGATCCGTATCTCTACCTGAGCGCGCTCTACGCCAAGCGCGGTGACACCGACCGTGCCGTGGCGACGCTGAAGGATCTCGTCGCGCGGAGCCCCGGCTCGGTCCTCGGCTACTACTATCTCGGCCGCGTGCACGCGGCGGCCCGGCAGTTCGACAAGGCCGAGCGCTACTACCTCGATGCCCTAAAGCTGTCGCCGCAGTCGGAGCTCATCCTGACGGACCTCGCGGCCACCTACGAGCTCCAGGGCCGCGGCGACAAGGCGATCGAGCTCTACGAGCGCGTGCTCGCGATCAACCCGCGCAGCGTGCCCGTCCGGCGCCGGCTCGGTGGCCTGTACGTCGGGCAGAAGAAGCTCGACGAGGCGCTGTCGCAGTTCCGGGAGATCGAGCGCCTCGACGCCGATCCCAGCGAGGCGCGCACGAAGATCGGCCTCATCTACCTCGAGAAGGGGGATCCGGAGCGCGCCGCCACCGAGTTCAACCTCGTGCTCGCCGCCGAGCCAGACAACTTCCGTGTGCGCTACTATCTCGGCGCGGTCTACGGCGAGCTCCGGCAGACCGCCCGCGCGATGGAGGAGTTCGGGAAGATCCCGACGTCCTCCGAGTACTACGTCGACGCGCGCGTGCAGCGCGCCTATCTCCTGCAGCGCGACGGCCGCCTCGACGAGGCCGTCAAGGAGGTCGAGCAGGCGCGCCAGGTGAAGAGCGACGACCCCGAGCTGATCGGCTATCTCGCCGCCCTCCATCGCGAGCGCAAGGACGTCAAGTCGGCGGTCGCGCTTCTCGAGAGCCTGGTCGAGTCGCATCCCGACAACGACCGCTATCGCTTCACGCTCGGCGCCGCCTACGACGAGGCGAAGGACCGCGACCGGAGCATCGAGCAGATGCAGCGCGCGGTGGAGCTCAACCCGAAGAACGCCGCGGCGCTCAACTACCTCGGCTACACCTATGCCGAGATGGGGGTGAGGCTCGACGAGGCCGAGTCGCTCATCCGCCGCGCGCTCGAGATCGATCCCGACGACGGCTTCTACATCGACAGCCTGGGATGGGTGTACTACCAGCGCGGCGACTACCGGCGCGCGATCGAGCAGCTCGAGCGAGCCGTCGAGATCGCCAACGACGACCCGACCGTGATCGAGCATCTCGGCGACGCCTACGAGCGCCTGGGTAACTCCGGCGACGCGCTGCGCGCGTATCGCGACGCGCTCGGACGGTCGAAGGAAGCGGCGCAGAGCGAGCGCCTGCGCGGCAAGATCCAGGCCCTCGAGCTCCGGGGACAGGCCGAGGGCGCCGGACTCTGAGCGTGCGCGGAGAACCCGGCCGGCGGACACGCGCCGCCGTCGCTCTCCTGCTCGCCACGGCGACGTTTCCCGCCTGCACGCTGCGCGGTCCGCGGGCGCTTCCGCCGGCGGAGTCTGCGCCGGTGCTCATGCAGCGCCTCGCGGCGCGTCGCGCGGCCGTGACCTCGCTCAGGGCGCGCGCACGGCTGCGCTCTGGACTCCAGGGGCTCTGGACGCGCCAGGCGCTGATCGTCGATCGGCCGGATCGCATCCGCGTGGACGTCCTCACGCCGATGGGCCTGGCGCTCGCGCTCGGAACCGGCAACGCGCGCCTGTGGGCGTACCAGCCCGCGGAACGCGTCCGCTACGAGGGCGGCGCGACACCGCAGAACCTCGTGCGCCTGCTCGGGGCGCCCCTGGCCCTCGGCGACGTCGTCGACATCCTCCTCGGCCTCCCGCCGGCGCGGGTGGCCACGGGACCGCCCTCGGTCACGGTGACCCCGGAGGGGCAGCGATTGACGCTGCCGCTCAAGGGCGGCGAGCAGCGCATCTGGTTCGCGCCTTCGACGCTCGACGTCGTGCGCGCCGAGGAGGAGGGCCGGAACGGCGTCGTCCTGCGCGTCAGCTTCGGCGACCACGAGGACGGCTTCCCGCGCGTGCTCGACGTCGAGTCGCCGCAGCGGGGCGAGCCCGTCCGGCTCCACTACGATGCGGTCGAGCTCAATCCGGAGGTCGCCGCCGCGCTCTTCGCCCCGCCACCGGCCGAGCGCGTGCTGCCGCTCGAGGCTGCCGGCACGCCACGCCCGGGCTGATGGCCCTCCTCGAGGTGCGCGATCTGGAGACGGTGTTCGCGCTGAACGGCCGGCGCGTGCACGCCGTCGACCACGTGTCGTTCTCGCTCGACGCGGGACGCGTGCTCGGCCTCGTCGGCGAGTCCGGCTGCGGGAAGAGCATGACGGCGCTCTCGCTGATGCGCCTCGTGCCGCCGCCGGGCCACATCGCCGGCGGGCGCGTGCTGCTGGACGGGCAGGACCTGCTCGCGCTGCCGGAGCGCCGCATGCGCGAGCTTCGCGGCGCCGGATTGGCAATGGTGTTCCAGGAGCCCATGACGGCGCTGAATCCGGTGTTCACGGTCGGGAGCCAGATCGCGGAGGCGCTCCGTCTGCACCGCCGAATGGGCCGCGGCGCGGCGTGGGAGCGCGCGACGGCCCTCTTGACCGAGGTGGGCATCCCCGAGCCGGCACGTCGCGCGCACGACTACCCCCATCAGCTCTCCGGCGGCATGCGCCAACGCGTCATGATCGCGATGGCGATCTCCTGCGAGCCGCGCGTCCTCATCGCGGACGAGCCGACCACGGCGCTCGACGTCACCATCCAGGCGGAGATCCTCGAGCTCCTGCGCGAGCTCCGCGAGCGCCATGGCATGGCGCTTCTCCTCATCACCCACGACCTCGGGGTGGTCGCCGAGCAGGCGGACGAGGTCGCGATCATGTATGCCGGCCGCATCGTGGAGCAGGCACCGGTGACCGACGTGTTCGACCGCCCGCTGCATCCCTACACGCAGGCGCTGCTGCGCTCGATGCCGGGCGTCGCCGGGGACCGCGGGCGCCTCGAGCCCGTGCCCGGCACCGTGCCCGACCTCCTGCATCTCCCGAGCGGCTGCGCGTTCCGCGACCGCTGTCCGCTCGCCATCGAGGCCTGCGCGGCAGCCGTGCCGCCCCTCGAGGAGAAGGCCGCCGGCCATCGCGCCGCGTGCATCCGCGTATGAGCGCCCCGCTCCTCGAGGCACGCGGCCTCCGCAAGTACTTCCCCGTGAGTGGCGGACTCTTCGGCCGCCCGCGGGGATGGGTGCGAGCGGTCGAGGACGTGTCGCTCGCGATCCAGCCCGGCGAGACGCTCGGTCTCGTCGGCGAGTCGGGCTGCGGCAAGTCGACGCTCGGACGCCTCCTCCTCCGGCTGATCGAGCCGACCGCGGGCGACGTCCTCTTCGAGGGCCGCTCGCTCCTCGCGATGCCGCCGCGCGATCTCCGCGCGCTCCGCCGGCACATGCAGATCGTCTTCCAGGACCCGTACGGCTCGCTCAACCCGCGCATGCGCGTGAAAACGATCGTCGGCGAAGGGCTCGTGATCCACGGCATCGGCACGCGTCGCGAGCGGCTGGCGCGCGTGCGCGAGCTGCTCGGGCTGGTCGGGCTCACGGCGGACGCGGAGGAGCGCTACCCGCACGAGTTCAGCGGCGGCCAGCGGCAACGCATCGGCATCGCGCGCGCGCTCGCCGTCGGCGCGCGCTTCATCGTCGCGGACGAGCCGGTGTCCGCGCTCGACGTCTCGATCCAGGCGCAGATATTGAATCTGCTGCAGGATCTGCGGCAGCGTCTCGGGCTGACGATGCTGTTCGTGTCGCACGACCTGCGCATCATCGAGCACGTCAGCGACCGCGTCGCGGTCATGTATCTCGGCCGGATCGTCGAGTCGGGAACGCGCGAACAGATTTACACCGCCGCGCGACACCCCTATACTCGCGCCCTTCTGGCCGCGGTCCCCGTCCCGGACCCGCGGCACCGAGCCGAAAGGGCCGAGCGACGCACGATGCTGACGGGCGACATGCCGAGCCCCATCGATCCCCCGCCGGGCTGTCCGTTCCACCCGCGGTGTCCCCACGCCGAGGACGTCTGCCGCCGGGTGGTACCGCCGCTCCTGGCCGGCCGCGGCGGCCACGCCGTCGCCTGTCACGTCTTCCCCGCCGACGGCGCGGGAGCTGCATGACGATGGCGGCGCCGCGAAACGGCTCCTGGCAGGACGTGCGCGTATCGCTCGGGCCGGACGCCCGGGTGACGGGGAAGCTCGTGTTCAGCGTGCCGACGCGCATCGAGGGCAAGCTCAAGGGCGAGCTCCGCGCGACGGACCTGGTGGTGATCGGCGCGCAGGCGGTGGTGCACGCGAACGTGCACGTCGAGAGGCTCGTGGTGCTCGGCGAGGTCCGCGGTCGGGTCACCGGCGTGTCGCGCGTCGAGATCTGTCCCGGCGGGCGTGTGTTCGGCGAGATCGAGACGCGCGCCCTCGTCGTGCGCGAGGGTGCGACGTTCGAGGGACGGTCGAAGATGGGGCTGTCGCTCGTAACGTCCGTCCGCGAAGCGTCGCGGGCGTGAGCGGTATCAGGCGCCTTGCGGCTTGACGCCGGCGCCTGCGCCGGCGGTGACCTCTTCGGTCACACGGGCGGCGCGGCCGGCGCGCTCGCGGAGATAGTACAGCTTCGCGCGGCGGACGGCGCCCTTCGCGGTGACCTCGATGCGGTCGAGGCGGGGAGAATGGACGGGGAAGGTGCGCTCGACGCCGACGCCGTAGGAGGTCTTGCGGACGGTGAAGGTCTCGCGCGTGCCCGGCCCGCTCCGCCGGAGCACGGTGCCCTCGAACACCTGGATGCGCTCCTTGTCGCCCTCGACGACGCGCACGTGGACCTTGACCGTGTCGCCGGGCCGGAACGGAGGCACGCCCTTGCGCCGCTGCTCGGCCTCTATGACGTCGATCGGGTTCACGGAACTGACCCTTCTAGCGGTCACCGAGTACACGGTCAAGGATGATGGCCACCGCGCTCCGCACGGAGAGATGGTTGTAGTCGCGCCGCCCGCGGATGGGCTCGAGGACGTCGTCGGCCCGTGCGAGCACCTCCGCCGTGAGCCCCCAGCCGGTGCCGAAAACCAGGAGCACGGCCGGCCCGTCCGCGGCGAGCCGCGCGCGCAGGGCCGCATACATGAGTCGGCCCGGACCTTCCCGTGCCGTCGTCGCCACGAGGTGGGGTAAGCGGCCGGTCTCTCGCTCGACGTCGGCGATCGCCGCGTCGAGGTCGTCGGCGAGACGGACGCGCGCGAGCGCGTCCTTCCGCGTCTCGTTGTAGGTCGCGCCCGGCCCCGTGCTCCAGTGCCGCATGACGCGCTCGACGAGTCGGCGGAGCGTCGGCACCGGGGTGGCCACGTAGAACGCGCGCACCTCGAACGTGCGCGCGATGCGGCCGATGTCGTGCACGTCGAGGTTGGTGACCGCGGTGGTCACGACGGCGCCGTTCTTGTCGTAGACGGGGTGGTGCAGCAGCACGAGATAGAGGTCAGCCACGCGGGCGCCATCCGAGCGCGCCGAGGAAGGCGCGGTCCGCGTCGTCGAGCTCCGCGTGCGGCAGCAGATCCGGACGCTGCGTGAGCGTCCGGCGAAGGGATTCCTCGCGGCGCCAGCGCGCGATCGCCGCGTGGTCGCCGGAGAGGAGAACGTCCGGCACGCGCACGCCGCGGAACTCCTCCGGCCGCGTGTACTGTGGATGCTCGAGCAGGCCGGCGCTGAACGAGTCGTCCTCCGCGGAGCGCTCGTTCCCGAGCGCGCCCGCGAGAAGGCGCACGACGGCGTCGATCACGACCAATGCCGCCGGCTCCCCACCGGAGAGCACGTAGTCGCCGATAGACAGCTCCTCGTCCACGAACGCCTCGACCCGCGCGTCGACGCCTTCGTACCGCCCGCACACGAGGAGCAGTGCCGGCTCCGCCGCCAACGCCGCCGCGCGCGCCTGCGTGAACCGCGCAGCGCGCGCGGAGAGGAGCACGCGGCGCGGGCGATCGGCAGCCGCGACGTGCTCGATCGCGGCGACGAGCGGCTCGGGCTTCATGACCATGCCCTGCCCGCCGCCATAGGGAGTGTCGTCCACTTGGAGATGCTTCCCTGCGGCGTAGTCGCGGAGCTGGTGGAGGTGGACGTCGACCAGGCCGCCGTCGCGCGCGCGCTTGATGATGCCGGCGGCGAGCGCGCCGCCGAGAATCTCGGGGAAGAGAGCGAGGACGTGGATACGCATCGACGGAGACCCGGGCGAGAGCGTCGTTTCGATTCCCGCCGCGCCGCGCAGTCTGCAACGGATGGCCGCCGTCGTCCAGCCGAGCGACGCGTCGCGGCGTCGCGCGCATTCGGAAAATATTCCGCACGACCGCGGACGATTTTCATTGACACCGTCCCGGGCCGCGAGATAGCTGGGGTCGCCCGCGCCGTCGTGCCACCTGCACATGCCGTTGCTGCGGGCTGGGGGGATCCGATGATTGACCGTGCACGGAACGGAATCCGGCTGGCGTCGATCTTCGTCGCGTCACTGCTGCTCGCGGCAGACGCCCGCGCGAGCACCATCGCCCAGAACTCTGCGTGGAACGTCACGCGGACGGGTGCGACACAGACCTTCCGCATCGTCGCGTACGGCGATTCGATCTTCGCCGGATACACCAGCGCGACGTCGATAGGGCGGCGCGGGGCGCCCCACGTCACGGGTGAGTACCTCGCGGCACTCACCGGACAGAACGTCGAGATTCGCCGGCGATGCCAGTCCGGCGCCACCGCCAGCGGGATATACAGCCGCATCAACAGCGCGGCGGATCGCGCGTTCATGCAGGACGCGAACACGCGCATGGTCATGTTCGAGATGTGCGGCAACGATTACCTGCAGGCGCGATCGAGCTTCCGCAGCGCCAGCGGAACCTGCAATTACACCGGCCTCACGAACGCCGGGAACAACTGTCGCAGCTTCACCGAGCAGGCCATGCAGAACATCAACACCTTCGCGCATGCGAACACGAAGGTGAAGATCGTGATGAACCTCTACTATCCAGGCTTCGACGCCGACAACGCGTACAGCACCTGCACCGACCCCGTGAACGGCGATCCTGCGAACGGAAACCGCGTCCACATGCGGACGCTGTTCCTGCCCCTGCTGGCGGAAAGCAACTGGCACACGTGCAGCCTGGCCCAGCAGTACGGCTTCGAGTGCTCCGACGCCTTCGCGGAGTACATGGCGCGCGACTACGATTCGAACGGTGACGGCATCATCGATTCCGACGCCATCCGCTATGTGAAGGGCGAGTCGTTGGCGGCGTACAAGGCGCGCATCCTCTCGTTCGCGAGCACGCTCCGCGACGCCAACCTGAAGCTGGTCAACAACACCACCACGTTCGACTACATCCAGTCGGACGACACGCACCCCACCTTCGAGGGGCCGACGGCGTCGACCTTCCTCGTCACGCCCGGTGGCAACGTGACGGTGCAGTTCGCGACGGTGGGACCGTACCCGGACGGCAAGAACCCGCACTGGAACTGGAACGGCCACGACCGCATGGGCTGGGGGCTCGATCCGACCGCGACGTTCACGCCGCCCCGCTGCGGCAACGGTGCCCTTGAGACCGTCTGGCTGCCATCGGGAACGCCCAGGGACGAGCCCTGCGACGACGGCAACGCCACCAACGGGGATGGGTGCTCCAGCACGTGTGAGATCGAGACGGGATACGCCTGCGGCGGTGCACCCTCCCAGTGCGCGCCGATCTGCGGCGACGGCCTTCTGGTCGGTGGCGAGCAGTGCGACGACCAGAACACGCTCGCGGGCGACGGCTGCTCGAGCACCTGCACCGTCGAGCCGGGATTCGCGTGCATGGGCAACCCGTCGAACTGCCACGCCGTGTGCGGTGACGGCCTCATCGTGGATGGCGAGGTATGTGACGACGAGAACCTCGACGATGATGACGGCTGCTCGTCGTCGTGTACGCTCGAGGAGGGGTGGACATGCGCCGGTGAGCCGTCGGCGTGTGCCCCGATCTGCGGCGACGGCCTCATCCGCGGCACGGAGGAGTGCGATGACGCCGCCGGAAACGGGTCGAGCCAGAGCTGCTGCACGGCGACCTGCACATTCCAGCCGATGGGCACCCTTTGCGACGATGGCAACATCTGCACTGACGACGTCTGCGACGGCGCGAACCAGTGCGTCTCGACGGCGAAGAGCTGCGACGACGGCGAGGTGTGTACGGACGACAGCTGCGACACCTCGACCGGCTGCGTCAACACCCCGAACGCGAACCCCGCATTCTACAACTTCAACGGCTTCTTCACTCCCCTCGAGACCGGTATCACGTACAACTTCGGGAAGGCCGGGCGCACGTATCCGGTGAAGTGGCAGCTCCCGATGCGGTGCACCGCCGGATACATTCGGCGTCTCGACGTGGTGAACTACAACCCGATCCGGTTCGTGGAGATCCCGTGCGACAGCACGCTCCCGGTGGATCCGATCGAGGCGACCGACACGTCGGGCAACTCGGGCCTGCGGTACGACACTTCCGTCGAGCAGTACATTTACAATTGGCAGACCGCGAAGGGCTACGCAGGCAAGTGCTACCAGCTGGCGGTTGAGCTCGACAACGGTACGACGCCGTTCGCGCTCTTCAAATTCGAGAAGTAGGGGTCGGATGGCCGACGCCGGCGGGGAACGACCCGCCGGCGTCGGCCCCGCTCACGAGCGCAGGAAGAGCCCCAGCAGGAGGAGCGGCACGCCGCCGAAGTAGAGTACGCGGTCGACGATCTCGATCGCGCGACCGACCCCGATTGTCATCTTCGGCGCGCGCCACGCGGTCAACCAGACGACGGGTTCCAGCAGGGTCCGCAGAGCCGCCGCGTACAGCACCAGATGCACGATGCACGTCACCCAGTAGACGGCGAAGCCGAGCAGGTACGCCCGCAACCCGAACATGTAGTACTCGCCGAACGTGCCGCCATACGCCACCCACTGATGCAGACGAAACAGGACCGCCGCGGGGACCAGCGCGAACACCGGGAATTTGAGGACTCTGGCCCACCAACGCGGGCGACGCTGCAGCGCGGATCGCGCGTAGACGGCCGCCGTCGTGTGCCCAGGCATCGCGTGCCCGGTGGCGGCGTCGCCGAGCGCGATCGGGTCGACGTTCCCGAGGCCGTACGGGAATCGGCGGCCCGACCTGAGGCGCAGCCACACGCCGGCGCACGGTAGGGGGACCTTCCAGGAGACGACGGCGCCGATCGCACTGCACGGAATCTCCGCGCGCTCGCCACGCCGCCGCACTACCATCATCCCCCCGTCGACGACGACCGTTGCGGACGACATGCGGGCGAGAGCCCATGCTGCGGCTCCGGGGACGAGACAAAGACTGGCGAACGCACGCAGCAGCCGCAGCGGGTTGCCGAGGCGCGACCCGATCCCGAGCGCAATATCCGGGAAGAGCAACAGGACGCCGATCGCGATCAGGCTGCCGCGGCTGATTCCCACGAGGAGCGCGGCCGCGACGCGCCACGTCGGCCGATAGGCGGTCGCCTCCATCATCTTGCACCGGCCGGAGCGGTTTCGCGTCGATATCTCACGACCCCGCACGCGGCAAAGGGCGCGTGTCGGACGTTTCGCCTTTGCCGGGTCGATGGACCTCCGGTATTCTCCGCGCCAGAGAGACCGGCATACCATGGCGCACGGTGACAGCCGCGACCCGGACGGTATCGAGGTATTCCGGGACGGCTCCCGTCGTCGCAGTCAGCTGCGCGTTGTCTTGTCGGTAGCCGTCGTCATCGCCGCCGCCGTGGTGGTGCTCAGCGCGACCGCGGTTCTCTTCCTGCGGGCGGGAATCGAGCCGCAGCCGCACGCATCGCGCGACGCCGGCGACCCGGGAGCGTCGCCCACGAAGCCGCCTGTGAAGGTGATCGTCCCGTCCCGGATCGGGGGAGAGCCTGCGAGCGTCGCAGGCGATCGCGTACGAGCCGCAGATGTGGCGCATCCGCGCGCGCCCGCAACCCAACCGAAGGATTCCCCGCCGGCGGGCACTCCGCCGCAACCCGTCGATACGGAGGAGCCGTTCCTCTCCGGACTCGTCCGCAACGCGGTCGACGGCCTTGTGGGCACCGGCAGCGGCGGAGGCATCGCCGTCTACCCCCCGAAGGGGACCAATCCGGTCAAGACCGGGATCGTCGTGCCCGACGATTTCCCGCTTCCCGAGGGCTACGTACGGTATCACCAGGTCACGGACGACGGGCGCCGGCTCGAGCCGATCCTGATGTTCTCGCCGGACTACGAGTTCGTGGCGCCGGACGGCACGCCGGCCGCGATCCCGGACAACCGCATCGTCCCGCCGGAGATGGTGCCGCCGGGGCTGACGGTGCGCATGCTCGACGTGCCGGCCGAGGAATCGTCACCCGGCGGCGCGCGTTGATTTGGTCTGCCGCCGCGCGTACGCGACGGCGAGCAGCAACAGCGACACGACCAACGCCGTGGGCGGCAGCCAGTTTCCCCACGCGAGCACGAGCGTCCATGTCCCGCGCGCGGGCCGGACCGTCGCGAACAGGACACCGCGCTGGTTCTCGTCGACGCGGTCCACCACGTCGCCGCTCTCGTCGATTACGGCCGACACGCCGGTCGGGGTCGCGCGGAGCTGAGGACGCCGCGTCTCGATGCTGCGAAACGCCGATAGGATCATTATCAGGCGCTGGATGTCCGGGAACGCGAACCAGGAGTCGTTGGACAGCGTGACGAGCAGCTCGGCGTCCTGACGGACCGCCCCCACGACGAAGTCCGTGTCGAGCGCGTCGTAGCAGATGAGCGGCGCGAACCGTGTCAGGCGGCCTCCGACGTCCGCGACCAGGACGCGGGGGCCGCTGCCCGGAGTCCATGCGCCGGCCCAGGGCACGAGACGACGCACGGGCTCGGAAGCGAGCGGCCAGGGCAGCGACTCGGTGAACGGAAAGAGGCGGCTCTTGCGGTACGCGTCGACGACCATGGAGCCCTTTCCCCCGTGCTGCAGCAGAACTGCCGCGTTGAACTCCTGCGTGCCTTCGGCCGCATAGGCGCCGAAGAGCAGGGGGACGCCGCCGTCGGCGGCGAAGCGCATGATGGACTCGTCGAAGTCCGCGCCCTCCGCGGTCTTCGGGGTGCCGAACGTCGTCGGATACACGGTCTCCGGCCAGATGAGAAAGCCGGGCCGCCGGCTCAACGCTTCCGAGGAGAGTGCGAAGTACGTGTCGAGTATCCGACGAACCGCCTCGAACGACCCGATGCTGGCTCGCATCTCGTCGTAGTGTGCGAGGTTTCCTTGGACGATCGCCGCGGTCATGGGGGCTTCGTTCGGAATCTCGGCGAGTCGCGCGAGGCGGAAGGCTCCGTACGTGGCGAGGCCGGTCGTGATCGCCACCAGGCATGCCGCGGACGTCAAGGCACTGCGTGTCCGCCCGCGTGCCCGGAGGAGTGAAAATATGCATTCGTTTCCCAGGACGAGTGTGAACGTCAGGCCGTCAGCACCGAACACGTCCGCCGCCTGCCGCATCTCTCTCGATGCATGGAGGCCGTAGCCGAGCGTGTCGTCCAGCAACTTGGGGAACACCCATTCGGTCCCGACATAGACCCCGGCGCCCACGAGCGCCGTCCGCCACCACTCCGAGGGGTAGGACGGCGAGTCGGCGAGCCGGCGCACGATCGCGAAGGTCACGAACTGTGGCTCCAGCGCCGGGGCGAGCACGATCATCGCGATGGCGCCGACCCACCATGATGCACCCGTATAGTCGGCGACCATCCGCGGGAACCAAGGAAACAGAGCCGTTACGGACGCGACGCTCATGAGAATACCGGCACCGGCAGCGCGCCCGAGGGTGCGCGTGCGATCGAGCACGGCGAGCCACGGTACGAGGAGCACCCAGCCGACGAAGACGGAGGGCCAGCGGGCGTGCGCGAGGACGGAGAGCAGGTACGCCGTCGCCGCGGTCGCGGCGCAGGCGGCGGCCGCCGCGCGGAGGGACCGGGCTTCGGACCGCGGGTGCTCCGGCGCCGGCGAACCGACCATGTCCGCCGGAACGCTCAGGCGTCCAGCAAGCCCTTCATGGGCTCAATGACGATGCGGCGCGCGCTGCGGTCGATCTCCTTCACGACGTCGGCAATCACGGGAATCAGGTACTCGCGTCCCGTACCGCGCACCACCCACACGTCGTTGAGCCCCGTGGCGAACGTCTCGGCGACCTCGCCGAGCTGCCGCCCGTCGCTCGTCTCGACGCGGAACCCCTCGATCTCGTGATAGTAGAACTCGTGCTCGCCGAGGGCGGGTAGCGCGGCGGCGGGAACGAGGACGCGGGCGCCGAGGAGGCTCTCGGCTGCAGTGCGGTCCGCAACGCCCTCCAGTCCGAGCAGGAGCTGGCCGCGCCCGTGCTGCGTCGCGGAGACGATGCGCGCCGGGCGCCGCATGTCGGCGCGCTCCAGGACCACCTCCACGCCGGGGACCAAGCTCGGTGCCGGCGGCTGATAGGCGCGCATGCGGACGAGGCCGCGGAGCGCGTGGGCTGCCACGATCTCCCCGACCGCGATCGGGGACACCCCGCCGGAGATGGGGCTACTGCTCCTTGTCCTCGACGATCTCGAGGACGACCTTGCGGTTGGTGCGGGAGGCGGCGGCATTCAGGATCGTGCGAATCGATTTGGCGGTGCGGCCCTGCTTGCCGATCACCCGGCCCAGGTCCTCCTTCGCGACCCGGAGCTCGAGGACCGACGCCGTCTCCCCCTGTGTCTCCTTCACCTCGACGGCGTCGGGGTGATTCACCAGGTGCTTTGCCAGGAACAGGACGAGCTCCTTCATGGTGAGCTCCCGGGCGTTGGATCAGGGCGCGACCGTCGCCGCCTTTCGGATGAGCTGGGCGACGGTCTGGGTCGGACGCGCCCCCTTCTTGAGCCACGCCTGCAGTTTGTCGGTTTTGAGGTCGATCAGGGTCGGCTTCCGCGTCGGGTCGTAGAGTCCCACCTGCTCGATGAAGCGCCCGTCCCGCGGCGACTCCGAGTTGGCGACCACGATGCGGTAGACGGGCTTCTTCTTGCTGCCGTGACGGGACAGACGGATCTTGACGGCCATCGTTTCTCCTTCTTGGCTCAACGGGGCAGCCCGGGGAATCCCCCGGGGAGGCGGGGCATCGGACCCGACCCTATCTGCTTGAGCATCTTCTTGGTCTGCGCGAACTGTTTGATGAGCCGGTTCACCTCCGCCACGGAGGTGCCGCTTCCCTTGGCGATCCGCTTCCGCCGGCTCGCGTTGAGGATCTGGTAGTTCCGCCGCTCCTGCGGGGTCATCGAGCCGATGATTGCCTCGACGCGCTTCAGCTCCCCCTCCGCCCCGCTGAGGTCGGCACCCTTCAGGAGCTTCTTCACGCCGGGGATCATGCCGAGCAGCTCGGTCACGGACCCCATGCGCTTCACGGCGCGGAGCTGCTCGCGGAAGTCCTCGAGGTCGAAGTCGTTCCGTTTGAGCTTCTTGTGCAGGGCCTCGGCCTGCTTGCGGTCGACGACCTTCTCCGCCCGCTCGACGAGGGAGAGGACGTCGCCCATGCCGAGGATGCGCGACGCGACGCGGTCGGGGAAGAACGGCTCGAGCGCGTCGGCGCGCTCGCCCGTGCCGGCGAAGACGATCGGCTTCCCGGTGACGGCGCGGAGCGAGAGCGCGGCGCCGCCGCGCGCGTCGCCCTCCATCTTGGTGAGGATGACGCCCGAGACCGGCAGGCGGTCGGCGAACCCGCGCGCCGTCGCGACGGCATCCTGGCCGGTCATCGCGTCGGCGACGAGCACGACCTGCCGCGGCGAGACTCCCGCGACGAGCCGCTCGAGCTCGCGCATCAGATCGTCGTCCACCGTCTGGCGTCCGGCGGTGTCGATCAGGACCGTGTCGGCGCCCGAGGCGCGCGCCGCCGCGACGCCCTCCTGCGCGACCGCCACCGCGTCGGAGCCCGGCGCC
>Ga0111539_10002026_pt1 | contig 27063 bp, 20 predicted proteins | sample RhiMethybrSRZTD1_FD_79667 | JGI IMG/M metagenome (GOLD analysis project Ga0111539, IMG submission 79667) | Populus rhizosphere microbial communities from Tennessee, USA - Rhizosphere MetaG P. TD hybrid SRZTD1 (version 2) (version 2) | ecosystem: Host-associated > Plants > Roots > Rhizosphere >...
GTGAGACGCGACAGACGGAGCCCGCGCATCAGAGTACCGTTCAGAGGCTGCTCGCGCTGCAGCGCACGCACGGCAATGCGTCGGTGCAGCGCCTGATCCAGTACAAGCTGAGCGTCAGTCAGCCTGGTGATCCGTACGAAGAGGAAGCCGATCGAGTCGCCGAGGCTGTCGCGCAGGTCAGCGATCAGTCGCCCAGTGCCGCCGCCGTCGACCGCGAACCCGATCCCAGCCTGACGATCAGCCGTATGTGCAGTGCCTGCACTGACGAATTGAGTCGGGCAGCCACACCTGAGGACGATCGCGAGAAGGAGGTCATGCCCCTGCCGCGCTTGCCGGAAGAGGAAGACAAAGAAAAGGACGAGAAAGGTGTGCTGACGAGGATGGCCTCCGGTGATGTGCATGCAGTCGACGGGGAGGTGGAAGCGGGGATTCGCGGGTTGCCTGGCAACGGGACACCGCTGCCGTCAGCGCTTCGGACGAACATGGAGTCACGAGTGGGGTTCGACTTCGATGCCGTTCGCGTCCATACCGATAGCAATGCGAGTCAGCTGGCACGTGCGGTGAACGCGCGCGCATTCACCGTCGGCAGTGACGTCGTCTTCGGCAGTGGCGAGTACAGCCCGGAGTCGAAGGACGGCCAGATGCTGTTGGCACACGAGCTGACGCACGTCGTTCAGCAGACGGGACCCGCGCGCCGAGGGCCTGAGGGCGAAGAACGGTAACCCCTCGTGATTGACGATTTGGACAGAACTATCGCGGCGCTGTTGCAACACGACGTGCATGGCTTGCCGCCAGGCCTCGTTGAGCAGGTGCAGATTAGTTTCGCCGCACCGGACGACCAGTTCCCGCCGCAATCGGTGACGCTGCCGGCGGTCGACCTGTTTTTGTACGACGTGCGGGAGAATCTCGATCTACGCAGCAATGAGGTTTACGTTGAGCGGCGAAGCGACGGCACGGCGACGCGCGCGCGGGCGCCCGTCCGCGTGGATTTTTCGTACCTGGTCACGGCGTGGTCGAGCGAGAGCGTGCCCGATCGCGCTCAGGACGAGCATCGCCTGCTTGGCGAGGTAATGCGGACGCTGCTCCGCCACCGAACGATTCCCGGGGACGTTCTGCAAGGCGTCCTGGCCAATCAGGATCTGCCGTTACCGGCAAGCGCTCTGCAGCCGGGCCGTCTGCAAAGCCTGGGCGAGTTCTGGCAGGCGCTCGGCGGGAAACCGAAAGCGGCCTTGAATTACTCGGTGACCTTGGCGATCGACGTCAGCGCGACCGAAGACGTCCGCCTCGTGACAGACAAGGTGCTCAAGATCCGCGCGCAGCGAGGGCAGGGATGACCGACGACTGGAGCGAATGGGAGGTGGTGCGGCGCCAGGTGGCGGTGTGCGGCCGCATGAGCCCGGAACTCGTCGACCGGGTGGAGGTACGCGTCGAGGGAAAGCAGTCGCTCTCGACGGCGACTGTCAGGCACGACGGCATCTACTTCTGTCTGAACTTGCCGTCCGGCGCATACCGGGTCACGGGCGCGAACGGGCGCGGTGACGTGTTCGGCGGAGGAACCGCAAACGTTTCCCGAGATGCGGACGGCAACATCACGTACGCAGCGGTCGATATCACGTCTTCCTCCTCTCCGCCGGCGCAGCCGCGCCTGGCGAGACGGAGGCGCTCTCAGTAGTCGAAGGGCATGGCTAAAAGGCATCCACGCGGTTGGTTCGTGAAGCATCGGGCGCTGTGCGCGCCGGAACTCTAATTCTGAAGATTCAGGAGTCTACATGGCGACAACATATCTCGCTCCTGGCGTTTACGTCGAAGAAGTTCCCTCGGCGCAGCAGCCGATTGCCGGAGTCGGCACCAACACAGTGGGCTTCATCGGCAAAGTCAAGAAGACGTTTCTGTATCCGATGTTCAACGAGGACTACGACGAGTACCTCGCTCAGGCACTCTTCAGGGGAAGCGCGAAAGACGCGACCGAGGACGACAAGAAGCTGGCGGCCGCCGCGCAGACGCATCTCGATCGGTTGACTGGCGGGGGCGACGCGGGTGCGAAGGATCGCAAGAGCGCACGGCAGGCGTTGGAGGCGGCGAGGGACGAGCTGACCAGACGTCAGGGAGAAGCGTCCGCCGCGCCGCCGGAAGGTACCGGAAAGGAATTGAAGAAAGTTGACTTGAAGCCGCTTCAGACAAAGGTGCAAGAAGCCGAGGCGAAACTCCAGCAAGTCTTGGAGGCCGTCTCGAGTGAGGACAAGTACCTCAAGCCGTATCGACTCGGGACCTTCGAGGTGGCAGCGGACGTTCTCGAGACGAAGCTCTGCACGAACTTCACCGAGTTCATGGATCGGTTCGGCCCGTATCCGGTGGACACTCCGGAATTCGATGATCACCGGGCGTTGACCCACGCCGTCGCTGGTTTCTTCAAGAATGGTGGAACCCGCTGTTTCGTCGCGCGAATCGAGGACGACTCGCAGCTCGAGGCGGCGCTCCTGAAATTCGAGTCGATCGACGAAATCGCGCTGCTCGCCGCGCCAGGGCTCGTGGGGCAGACCAACTGGAACGCCCTCGTCGCTCACTGCACCAAGATGGAAGACCGGTTTGCCATCCTCGATTGCCACCTGGACGTGAACGAGGACCCGAAATCCGATGAACTCGACGTCAAGCTGCTGAATTATGGCGGTGAGAAGCCGAGCGACTTCATGCCCCAACGTACCAAGAACGCCGCGTTCTACTTCCCCTACATCGAGGTCGTCGATCCGTCCAAGCAGTTGATGGACCGCGACCCGAAGCGCGACGTGTGGATCAACAATCGCGGCAGGCTCTTCGTGCCGCCGAGCGGTCACGTCGCGGGTGTCTACGCGCGCGTGGACGAACAGCGTGGCGTGCACAAGGCGCCGGCAAACGAAGCGCTGTTCGGCGTTACCAACGTCCGCTACTACATCGGCAAGCGGCACCAGGAGATGCTCAACCCGCAGGGCGTCAACTGCATTCGCAACATCAACGGGGCCGTCACGGTGTACGGTGGCAGGACCGTCGGCGGCGATCGGAACACCGAGTGGAAGTACGTCAACGTCCGCCGCGTGATGCTGTTCCTCAAGGAGTCGATCGACGAAGGCACGCAGTGGGTGGTCTTCGAGCCAAACGACCGTGCGCTGTGGGCGAAGATTCGCCTCAACGTCGGCGCCTTCCTCACCCGCGTGTGGAAGAGCGGAGCGCTGTTCGGCTCGACGCCTCAGGAGGCCTTCTACGTCAAGTGCGACGACGAGACCAACCCGCCGGAGGTCCGCGACGTGGGTCAGGTGATCGTCGAGGTTGGCGTGGCGATCGTGCGGCCCGCGGAGTTCGTGATCTTCCGCGTCACGCAGTGGGCCGGGCCGACCAAGTCGTAAGCGTAGACGGATTGGCCGATGCCAAGCTGGACTGCACAGGCGGATGGGACCGCGCATAAGCCGGCGCCCGGCGTCTATCTTGAGTTCTCCGTCCGGGAACGGGCAGCGGGATTTCGAACGGGGCGCCCCATATTCATCGGGCGCCCTCACGCGATCCCGAAGCCCGAGCCAGAGCCCGAGCCCGAGCCTGACGCCGGTGTGCAGATCCGTCGGCTGTCGGAGTGGGGCGACTTTGCTCGCCTCGTCGGCGAGCCATCGGCCGGCGGTAGCTTCCTGGCATCTGCCGTCCGCGGGTTTTTCGAAAACGGCGGAGAGCAGTGCGTCGTCGCGACCTGTTCGGTCGACCAGTGGCCCGCGCTCCTCGACGACGATTCGCGCGATCGGGCGTCGAAGCTGTCGGAGATCGACGACGTCGATCTGGTGTGTGCGCCTGATCTCGTCAGGGAGACCGCCGACCAACACGTGGCATTGCAGCGGCAGATCCTGGCCCATTGCGATCGGCTGCGGGACCGCTTCGCGATTCTGGACGCGCCACCGGACGCGAAATCGCGGGACGCGGCGTTCCATTGGCACCAGCTGGTCTCGCCGAACGGCGCGCTCTACTTTCCGTGGCTGCTGCCGCTGCGCCGGCCGGGCGAAGAGGCACACGCGGACGGAGACGCTCGATGGGTGCCGCCGTGCGGGCACGTCGCCGGGATTTTCGCTCGCACGGACCGCCGTTCGGGTGTCCACAAGGCACCGGCGAACGAGCTCCTCGAAGGCGTTGCGGACATTCGAGTGCATGTGAGCGACGAGGAGCAGAGCGTCCTCAATAATGTCGGTGTCAACTGCCTGCGCGCCCTGCCCGGACGTGGCGTCCGGATCTGGGGCGCGCGAACGTTGAGCGGGCAGGCCGAGTGGCGATACGTGAACGTCCGCCGCTTGTTCATCACGATTCGGCGATGGTTGGAGACCGAGTGCCGGGATCTGGTGTTCGATTCAAACCACACGCAGCTCTGGAATCGCATCCGTGATCGGTTGACCAACTACTGCTACGCGTTGTACCAGAGCGGAGCCCTGAAAGGAGAAACGCCAGCGGAAGCGTACTACGTGAAGTGCGATGCGGAGACCAACCCGGCCGACGAGCGCGCGGTTGGGCGGGTCACCGCAGAAATTGGTCTGGCCGCCACCAAGCCCGCCGAGTTCATTGTCGTGCGCATCACTCAGGAGGCGGCCAGCGGTTCGACCGAAGAAATATCAACCATCAGCGAACGGAGTTGAGATATGCCAGGCACCGGCGACAGAAAAGATCCGTTTCACGGTTTCAACTTCAGGGTGGAGATCGGCGGCATTCAACGCGCGGGCTTCCGCGAGGCCTCGGGGCTCGATGCCTCCCAGGACGCGAGTGAATACCGCGAAGGCACTGACAAGCTCACGGCGCGCAAGCTCCCCGGGCTGAACAAGTACTCGAACATCTCGCTCAAGTGGGGTGTGACCGACGACAAGGAGTTGTGGGACTGGCGCAAAAAGACGATCGACGGCAAGGTCGAACGTAAGAACGGTTCGATCGTGCTCCTCAACGATGCCGGTGAGGAGAAGGTCCGCTGGAATTTCACCGATGGCTGGCCGACGAAGTGGACCGGCCCAAGTTTCAACGCGACGAGCAATGACGTGGCGATCGAGACTCTGGACATCGCGCATGAGGGTCTCGAGAAGGCATGAAGATTCAGACGGAGTTCCCCTTCACGCTTCCCCGCGGCTACGTAGATGCCGGGGGGGATGTGCACCGAGAGGGAGTCATGCGGCTGGCGACCGCCTTCGACGAGATTGCGCCGATGAAGGATCCGCGGGTGCAGTCGAATCCTGGATATCTTGTGATCATTCTCTTCTCGCGAGTGATCAGCAAGCTGGGAACGGTCGAGCACATCAACCCGAAGGTGATCGAGTCGCTGTTCTCGGGGGACCTGGCGTATCTCCAGGACTTCTATCGTCGGATCAACGAGACGGGGCACAACCGGATTGCCGCGACATGTCCCGAGTGCAACGCCAGCTTCGAGATCGAGGTGAACTCCGCGGGGGGGGCCTAGGCTACCCCTTGGAGCAGTTGTTCGAGGAGGTAGCCTACATCGCCTATCACTTCCACTGGTCGCATGAACAGATTCTGTCGCTCGAGCACAGAGACCGCCGTCAGTGGATTGACGAAATCGCCAGGATCAACCGGCGTTTCAACGAAGAAGCGTGAACTTCAGGAACGACCATGGCCACAGCCGACCGTCATGATCCGTATTTGTCGTTTCATTTCGCTGTCGAAATCAATCAGAAGATCGTCGCCGGTTTCAGCGAGGTCTCGGGATTGGATTTCGAGACGGCCATCGAGACGTTCCGAGAGGGGGGCGTGATCGGTCACGAGCAGCAGCTGGTTGGTCCTACCAAGTTTCCGTCGCGAATCGTGCTGAAGAAGGGGATCACCGACGCGAAGGTGCTCTGGTCGTGGCATCAGGACGTGACGCGCGGGCGGGTGACCCGCAAGGACGTTTCGATCGTGTTGCGGGACAGCGCGGGCCAGGAGAAATGGCGGTGGAGCTTCCGCGAGGCCGCTCCGGTGAAATGGGTCGGGCCGCAGCTTCGTGCGACTAGCTCGGAAGTCGCGGTCGAGACGTTGGAGTTGATCCACAAAGGGCTGGCCTGAGCCGCCGGCGACGAATCACAGAGGTCCATTGGCGTACACGATCCCACGGCGGAGTTCATGTCGACTGACCAACACATTCCTGCACACCAGCGCCAGCAGGGCGGCAGTACGTCCCACGACACCGAGATGGACGCCACGGGGCGGCGTATCTGGAGAGCGTACGGGTCGTCTCCCGGTCTGATCGACCTGGATTACGCGTCAGCCCCCGCCGGCTCGTCGGCGCTCACGCGAGGGCCGGGGTCGCTGTCGGCCGAAATCTTCTCGCGGTGGGCGTCGCATGTGGCCACGCCTTCCAGTCGAGTCCCGATGCCGTTCGCCGGTATGCGGCTCCAGCGCGCCGTTCGAGACAGAGCTCGCGGGACGTCGATCGCCGCGCGCCGCACACAGGCGGCAGTTGTTGCGCGCCGCGTTGATGGCAGCTCCACGGCGACCAGGTCCTCCAATACCGTGCCGATCGATTCACAGGTGCCGGCAGAGACGCGTGCGGGTGCCGAGGCGATCGATTCGCCGTCGCGAGCCATCACTCCCGCTGCTGATCGAGTCGCACGGGCACAGGCGACCACCGTGATGCGCGCGACGCGTTCGGATGCATCGAGGCAGGCTCCGCCGGCATCCGGGGTCGGCCCGCCCCTACCACTGCGAGTCACGGCTCGAGCGCCAGACCCGATGCCTGTGTCGCGTTCGATCGATCTCGCTGCCGGCGTGGACGAACGGCACGATGCAGCCGGAACGTCACAGGATTCTGACAACGCGGCGTCCAATCGACCGGAGCCGATCGCGAATGCCTCCGACTCGCAGCCGCTTCCGACACTCCCAGTGAGCGGCGCGCCGTCGGGTGCGGCCCAGGCATCCTCTGATCGAGGTTGGATCAGCACGGAGCCGGAGGCGATCGCATCACACGCCGAGCGCATGCCGGCCGAGGTGGCGATTCGAGAGCAGTCATCAGCATCAGATTCGGAGACGGCAGAACCGCACGTGGACTACGACGCGCAGCAAACGGCGGAGTCCGCGCCTGCGGCTGCGGCACCGGCCGCGCGGAGGGTGCCGCAAACGGTTGCGAGGTCCCCGCGCGTGCCGTTCCAGCCGCTGATCTGGCGGAAGGCCGCGACGACTTGGAGCGGTTCGCAAAACCCTTCGTCCCTCGGCGGTCCAGCGACGTGGATGCTTCGCCCGACCGCTGTGAGATGGCCGCTGGTGAGCCGCACTGCGATGGACCGCATTCCGCTGAACAGCCTTTGGGCAACCACGATAAGCCCGCGATTGGCCGATACACGCGCACCAGGGGCTGCATCGAGCTGGTCCGCGGCTGCCGCTGTCACGGAGCCACCACTCCATCGAAGCGGCGGTGTGGTCATCGCTCATGCGCCAAGCACGAAGACCCGCACGGGTGCCGATGTCACGCAGCCGCCATTCCATCGAAGTGGCGGTGTCATGGCTCGGGCGGCCAGCACGGAGACTCGCACGAGTGCCGCGGTGCTCGCCGCACCTTCGCGGGCTCTGGTGCCGGGTGTATTCCGCGCGCCTGCTGTCACTCCTGCTGGTGAGGTGACTCACGGCACCGGTGCTGTTGCGGCGGCGGCGGCTGCTGCTGCCGACGCGGCTGGCGTTCCCTCTACTGGTCGTTCCGCTACTGCTGTTGGCGCTTCTGCTCCTCTCGCGTCGACTCCGCTCCAGCATCCCACGGCGACAGGCCCGCGGTTGCCACGAGAGCCGCTGTTGCCTGTTAGCAACGCTGGTAGCGTCCCGCTTCATGCGCCGGCTCTGGGCCGACCTGGCACCACTATCCCGACAACGATCCACCAGCCGGCGTCATCTCCGGCGGGCGCCGTTGCGCCGTCGCCTTCTCGTCCACTGGTTGCGCGGGCGGCCTCCTCTCCCTCGCCGCCACCATTGTCGACGGCGTCGACGGGCGCCCCGGTTTCGGGAGAGGCAAGTGATGCGACGACTAGGGCAGCGCCGATGACCGTCGTTGAACGCGCGACTGGCGGCGTGCCAATCGCAACCGGGACATGGGTGCCGACGGGCAACATCAGTCGAGTGTCAGCTTCGGTGTTTCGTTCTCCGATGACGTTACTGGCACGTCAGACGGCTTCGTTCGAGCCGTTGCTTTCGGTGCACCATCCGGGAAGCGCAATAGCCGCAAGCCGGACGAGTCTCGAGCTGGCGCGTGTTGCCGCCGGGCCAGCGACACAGGGCGACGACGTTGTCAGCAGCGCTGCTGGTTCGCCCGCGAGCCAACGAGGCAACGCTGCATCACGCGCAGCTGTTCCAGACGTGTTGACCTCCGGCGTGGTGGTCGCGTCTGTCTCGCACAGTCCGGGCGCGTTCGGCCCATCGACGACGTTCACGCCGCTGCTCCCGAACCTCCTCCTGAGGACGGTGTCGCCGATGATGTTTCGTTCTTTGCGGTCCGAGGCAGGCGGGTTCGGCGTGAACGAAATGGCCACGCCAACTGCGCACGGCGCGTGCGACCTTGCGTTGACGATCATCGGCCGGAACTCACCGGCCACGGTCGATGCCAGCGAGGGTGGCTCGGTGCCGTCACACGGGCTGATTCAGCGAACCCGCGCCGTGGATGCTCTCGCACCGATGGGCAACGCCACGGGCGCGCCCGTCACTGCGATGTCCGCATCGTCACAGGGTCGGTGGCCCGAGCTTGTCACCGGACGCCCTCTCTCTCGCCATATGCACGGTGGAGCGGCGACGCACGAGATCGTCTACGTCTTTCGCAAACAGCCGTATGGCGGGGCTGTCCCTGATCAATCGGTCGGCACGCCGGTTCCGTCGATCGAACAGATGTCCGCGCTTCCGATGATCCAGTCCGAGGCCGCGAGCCTGCCAGCAAACGAGCCGCAAACGGCACCAGCACCCGAGCCCGATGGAAAGCCCGCTTCGCAATCCGCCAACGGCCCGGAGTTCGAGGAGCTGATTGAACGGATCAGTCGACGCCTGTCCCGGCAATTCGCCATCGAGTCCGAACGCCGAGGAGCACCGACGTGGCGCTGAAGAAATTGCAGATCTTTCGTGAGAAAAAGGGCGCCGTCAGAAAGGGCGACCCGCCAATCATCGATGAGGCGACTCCGATCAATGCGCTGTTCAACCCCGACGAGCTCAGTTTCAGCGGATCGATCGGCTGGTCGACCGGAAAGCCGGCGCAGCACAATGTTCCGGAACGCAGTTTCTCCGGCGGCGACATGACGCTGTCGGTGAAGCTGTTGTTCGACACCTACGACACGCCCGATCTGAAGAAGAAGGACGTGCGTAAAGCGTATACGGACAAGATCTTCGAACTGACTCAGGTCGAAGACGCGAAGCATCGGCCGCCCGTCTGCCAGTTGCGGTGGGGCCAGGCAGGCAAATTCTTCCAGGGTGTGATCGAAAAGCTCGACCAGCGATTCACGCTGTTCATGGAAGACGGAACGCCGGTGCGAGCGACGCTCACCTGCTCGATCAAGACGTGGCGCAGCAACAAAGAAGATCGAGCGTTGATGGCGTTGCAGTCGGCTGATATCGCGAAGCGGAAGACGGTGCGCCGCGGCGACACGCTGAGTGGCATCGCGGCCGACGAGTACGGCGATCCTGCCGAATGGCGCCCGCTTGCCCTGGCGAACGGCATAGACGACCCCTTGCGTCTGCGAGCGGGCGGGGCCCTCATGGTCCCGAGACTGCCGTTGAACCCCAAACGGCCTCCCAGGTAGCCACACAGCCATGGCCGATCGCGCACGCTTCGACACACTGGCGCCTGACTTCCGGATCGAGATCGACGGCCGCGAAGTTCCCGCGGGGTTCCGTGCCGATCTGGTCAACGTCCGGATCCTCGACGACGTGGAGTCGGCGGGGATGTGCGCGATCAGTCTCGAGTGTTGGGATGGCGCGGAAATGAAGGTGAAATGGATCGACGACGAGTTGTTCCGTGAAGGAAAAGCGGTCGTCGTCCATATGGGCTACACCGATCGCGTGACCGAACTGTTCAGCGGGGAGATCAGCGGTCTCGAGCCTGAGTTTCATACCTCCGAATCGCCTCTCCTCACGATTCGCGGCTTCGACCGTCGCCATCGGCTGATGAAGCAGAAGAAGACCAAGTCGTACCTGAAGATGAAGGACTCCGACATCGCGCGCCAGGTCGCCAGCGATGCGGGTCTGTCCGCGAAGGTCGACGACACGAAGGTCACGTTCGACCATGTGTTCCAGCACAACCAGACCAATCTCGAGTTCCTGCAGCAACGCGCCGAGCGAATCGGCTACGAAGTCTTCGTCGACGGAAAGACGCTCAACTTTCGATCGCGCGCAGTCAACGGCCAGGAGGCGCTGGTGTTGCGCCGCGAAGTGGAACTGCTCGAGTTCTACCCGCGGTCGACGACGATGAATCAGGTCGCGGACGTGACCGTACGAGGGTGGGATCCAGCTCAGAAACGCGAGGTCGTCGGGAAGTCCCGGCCTGGCGATGTCAAGGGGCGGCTGGGTGCGACGAGCGGTCCAGCGGCTGCGCAACGGTCCTTTCAGGGAAGCAGCACATTGGCTGTGCGGTCCCCAGTCTCGAGCCAGGCCGAGGCGGATTCGATGGCGTCGGGAATCATGAATGAAATTGCCCTCGGTCACGTCACGGGGGATGGTGTGTGCATCGGCACTCCGGAGCTTCGCCCGGGCAAGCTGATCAAAATCGAAGGCCTCGGTCAGCGGTTCAGCGGTCTGTACTACGTCACCGCTGTCGAGCACTCTTATCTTCGCGGCCGTGGCTACCGCACGGGCTTCAGCTTCAAGAGGAACGCTACTGGATGAACACCGATCTGCTTCGCCAACTGATGACCCGTTCCGATCCCGTCGAGCGCTTCTACGGCGTCGTGGTCGGCATCGTCACCAACAACCAGGATCCGGAGAACATGCATCGAATCAAGGTGCAGTTTCCGTGGCTCGACGGCTCGACCGAGAGTCATTGGGCCCGCGTCGCCACACCGATGGCGGGCAAGAAGCGAGGCCTCTATTTCCTGCCGGAGGTGGATGACGAGGTGCTGGTCGCCTTCGAGCACGGCTCGATCGACTACCCGTACGTGATCGGGTCGCTGTGGAACGGCAAGGATACGCCTCCCGAGTCGAACAGCGATCACCAGAACAACAACCGGGCCTTGCACTCGCGCAGCGGCCACGTCATCCGGTTCGTCGACAAGAGCGGGAGCGAAAGCATCGAGATCATCGACAAGACCGGGTCGAACAAGATCGTCATCAACAGCAAGGACAACACGATCACGATCTCCAGCAAGTCGGACATCGTCATCAAGTCGTCTACCGGCAAGGTGAAGGTGGAGGCGGTTGGAGTGGAGATCAAATCGCAGACCGACGTGACGATCAAGGCGAGCACCAACGTCGACGTGCAGGCGAGCGCGATGATGAACTTGAAGGGTTCGATGATCAAGCTGAATTGAGATCGAGATATGCCCACAGGACCAGCGGCGCGCGTAACCGATTCAGTGGCGCACCTGCCACCAATGCTCGGACCAGGCCCCGGAAGTATGAATGTTCTGATCGGGTCGCGGCCGGCGTGGCGAGGTGTCAACGCGGCCGCCGCTGCGGGACTGCAGGCGGCGAAACAAGTGTCGGACACGGCGATCAAGGTGGCCGAAGCCGCCACGCTCGCGGCGGCGGGGACTCCAGGAGCGCCCGCAGCGAAGGCGGCGGAAGAGGGCGTGAAGGCGGGAGCGGCAGCGGCGATGGGGTCGGCGATCACGAGTGCGGCCGGTGGTGCCGACATTCACATGTGCTCGACGCCGCTTCCGATTCCGCCGCACGGTCCCGGCGTCGTGATCGATGGCTCGCAGACGGTGCTGATCAACAACCTGCCTGCCTGCCGCATGGGGGACACCGTCCTCGAGGCGGTCGGGCCGCCGAACAAGATCGTGGCCGGCGAAATGACGGTGGTGATTGGCGGGTGACCGCCGAGGCGCGAGTGCGATGCAAGTGAGGATCACACGTGGCTGACGAGTTTCTCGGCGTCGGGTGGGGGTTCCCGATTGCTGTCAAGGACGGCCATCTCAAGCCGGCGGTCTACGACGACAGCATTCGTGAGTCGATCCAGATCATTCTCGAGACCGCGCGCGGCGAGCGAGTCATGCGTCCTGGTTTCGGCTGCGGCCTCCACGAGCGCGTGTTCGCGATCAACGACGCCTCGACGCAGGCGGCGGCGGCCGACGACGTGCGCGAGGCGCTGCGGCAGTGGGAACCGCGCATCGAGGTGCTCGACGTGGTTGTGACGGCTGGCGGTGCGTGGGACGAAATCCTCAACATCAGCATCGACTACCGCGTGCGATCCACGGACAACCGGTTCAACCTCGTGTACCCCTTTTACCTGGATCGGGGCGCCGTGTGACCTACCGTCCGGCGCCACGTGTCGAGGAGCGGTCGTCGGCCGAGATCGCCAGCGAGATTCGCGGTCGTCTGACCGCCAGTCTGAACTGGTCTCCGCCAGACCCGACGGTCGAGGCGTTGATTCAAGTCTTCGTTCGCTATTGGGAGATCATTTCGGGACGCCTCAACCAGGCGCTCGACAAGAACTTTCTCGCTTATCTCAACTACCTCGGTGTCTCGCCAATAGCGCCGACATCCGCGGTGGTGCCGCTGACCTTCACGATGGTCGAGCAGGCGCCGGCCAATGTGCTCGTTCCAGCACGCACGCAAGTCGCAGCTTCAGCGCCGGACGGCGGCGAGCCGGTGGTGTTCGAGACCATGCGCTCCCTGACGATGAGCGGCGCTCGTGTGCGTCACATCATCGGCCTCGACCCAACGACGAACAGACAAACGGATCTCTCTCGCCTGGCAGACGCCGTTGCGCAAGAGCCGGTTTCGGCGATGTCCGGCACGCAGCCGTCAGAACATTTGTTCCTCATCGGTGACGACAGCGTGTTCTCGCTCGAACACATCAGCACGCTGACGGTGCACCTCGACCTCGCGGCCGCCTTGCCCCCGGCGGGGATGAGCAGTTCGCTCGAGTGGTTCATCCCCGGACCCAAAGAGCAGACTGATGAGCCTCAGCAGCAAGCCGATACCCTCGGCGGTCCTCCCGTGCCGATCACGCCCTCGGTCGATGGAACGGCCGGTCTGCAGCGCAGTGGCGACGTTGTCTTCCAGGCGCCTGGGCCCTGGCCCGAACCGACCGAGATCCACCAGCGGCGCTCGCGATGGCTGGCCTGTCGTGTCATCGCGACCCACTGCGGCAACTGGTCTGCATATGCCAGGCGCATCGAGCTTCGAGCGGAAGTGAGGCGGCCGCACGCGACGATCGATGCCGCCTTCGTCGATATCGGTGACGCGGATCTGAGCAAGGACTTCTATCCATTCGGAGCCCGCCCGGTGTTTGGCTCGACGTTCTACATCGCCAGTGAGGAACTGTTTTCACGTCCGGGTACGAACGTGACCCTCGATTTCGCGCTCACGAACGCAATCAACGCCACGGAGGAACCGCCTATCCCGCGTGTGTATACCGACGGACACCCGCGCGTGACGTGGGAGTACTGGAACGGGACGCGGTGGGAGCCGCTGACCGGCGAGGACGCGACCAAGGCGTTTCGTCTGAGCGGTCGCGTCGAGTTCGAGATTCCGTCCGATTTTGCGCGCACCGTCGTGCGCGGGCGCGAGGGCGCATGGGTGCGCGCGCGCCTGACATCGGGCCACTACGGCGAGGACGAACGTTGGGTGCTGGTAGACCCGAGGCAGCCGGCAGCTGGAATGACCCACCGGGATGCCACGCTGGCGCCGCCGAGCGTTCAAGCACTCACGGCCAGTTACACCTTGACGATCGCCAAGGTGCCCGATGTCGTCATCACCTCGAACGAACACGTTCGCCAGGACGAGTCCGCTCGCGCGCACTCGGGCCTGCCGTTCGCGCTATTCAGCTTTCCGTGTGGACTGCGGCCGGCGCTGTATCTAGGTGTGAGTCAGCGCGCTGGCGCCGACACGCTGGAGGATCCGCTCACCCTGTATGTCGTGTCCTCGCCTATCGGTGCGCCGACGAGCCGCAGCCGCGAGGAGGCAACCGCCGCGCTGGTCGACTGGCAGTTCTGGGATGGCGCGGCGTGGCATGACTTCGATGTGAGCGATGAGACCGGCGCGCTGACGCGATCCGGTGTGGTGACGCTCCCCGCGCCGCCCGAGTCACGAAAGCGTTGTGACTTCGTCGACGCATTGCCGTTGTACTGGTTCCGTGTCGTGCCGCGCGATGCGGTGGCATGGCGGCCGGGGCTGCGCGCGGTGCTCCGCAACACCGTTCTCGCTGCTCATCGCACGACCATCGAGATGGAGGTCCTCGGGTCCAGCCACGCGACCCCTCATCAGGTGTACGAATTACTTCACAAGCCCGTGCTCGAGGGCGAGCTGCTCCAGGTGCGCGAACTTGCGTCCGCGCCGCCGCCGGCGCACGGAGATCAGGTCGACGAAGACGGTGAGCGCGAGACCGACTCCGGCAATGCCATCTGGAAAACGTGGCGGCCGGTTGACGACTTTCTCACGTCGGCTCCGGATGACCGGCACTACGTGATCGACCGCACCCGCGGATCGATCGAATTTGGAGATGGACAGCACGGGCGCATTCCTCCGTCGGGCAGCAACAACGTGCGGTTGCGGCGGTACGAGAGCGGCGGTGGTGCTCGTGGCAATGTCGGGCCGGAGCAAGCCAACCAGCTGCGCTCGGCGGTTCTCTACGTGACAGCCGCCAGCAACCCGATCGCTGCCGCGGGCGGCGCCGATATCGAACCGATGGACCGCGTGCGGCACCGCGGCGCCACGCTGCCGCGCCATCGTCAGCGAGCGGTGACGGTGGAGGACTATCAGGATCTGGCCATTACGGCGTCGCCGCAAGTGACGCGCGCGGTTTGCGTTCCGATGATCGACCTCTCGCTGGAACCCGCGGTCCGGCGGCGGCATCCTGGCCTCGTGAGCGTCGTCGTGGTGCCCCACGGAGCCGTCTCGCGTCCTGCGCCAGACGCCGAGCTCTTGCGTCAGGTCCGACTTCATCTGGATCGGTGCCGAAACACGGCGACGGATCTCGTCGTCGTCGGGCCCGAGTACGTGGAGACCGATGTCGCGGTGGACGTGGCCGTCGGCGACGCCAATCTGGTGGGGGACGTGAGGCGCGCGCTCAAAGATTCGCTCGAGGCATTTCTGCACCCGCTGTCGGGTGGGTCGCGAGGAGAGGGCTGGCCCCTGGGCGAACTGCCGCAGCGCAGCGAGTTGTACGCGCTATGCGCCTCGATACCGGGAGTGATGTGGGTGGACGCGCTTCGCGTCACTCAGCGGGAGGATCGCGTCGGACTGATCCTGTCGCGCCAGTTTCTGGCCTGTTCGGGTCGTCACCGCGTCGCCGTTAGGTACACGCCTGACATGGCATCTCGCGCGTCGGCCGGAAGGAGCGTGTGAGTGTCTCTGAACGTACCGACACTGGACGATCGCACGTACGCGGACTTGGTGCGCGAAGGAATCGAGCTCATCCCGGCCTCGGCGCCCGGTTGGACGAACCACAACGCGTCCGACCCGGGCATCACGCTGGTGGAGCTCTTCGCGTATCTCTCGGAGATCTATCTGTATCGGGTGGATCGAGTCTCCGCCGCGAGCAAGACGAAGTTTCTCAAGTTGCTGACCAAGATCGATCTCATCGGGCCCAACGGGCAGTTGCACGACGCGGACGACTCGGAGGTGCACGCCGCCGCCGCCGCCCACTTGCACGCCGCCGTCATCGCGATGCGCATGCCGTCGCGGGCGGTCAGCGAAGCCGACTTCGAGAGCCTGGCGATGACTGCCGTCAAGCCGCAGACCCCGCCCGACAAAGTCGCCCGCGTGCATTGTTACGCGCGGTGCAACTTCGAGGCGGTGACGGCGGTCGAGCGCCAGCGCGACCGGCCAGGCCACACGACGGTCGTGTTCGTACCGGTCGATCCACGGCTCGCCCAGGAGGAACTCACCGCGATCTCGCAGGCCATCAGGAATGCGATCGAGCCGCGGCGCCTGCTCACGAGCCGAGTGCACGTGGTGGCCCCGCGGTACGTCGATGTTTCCATTCGAATTCGCGCCGCGATTGCAGCATCGGGTGCCTCGATGATGGAAAGGAAGATCAGGGACAACGTCAAGGAACAGTATCTGTCGTGGCCACTTGGGCAGAGTGTCTATTCGTCCGATCTCTACCGGCGGCTGGCCGCCATCCCCGGAGTGCTGCGCGTCCTGGGAATCGAATGGACCACCGACGACACGCCTCGGCTGCTTCGCAGCGAGACTGGAGACATCGTCGGCGTGCACCTCGAGGCGGGGGAGTTGCCGCGCGTCACCGTCAGCGGCGTCGTGTGTGACGTGCATTCGTGATGTGAGCAGTTATGGCCGCTGACGCACCCGCCCCCGTTTCACCTTCGCCCGCCGAGCGCCGCCTGCTGGATCTGCTGCCAGCCATCTATCGGCGGTCGCCGGACATTGAACGGTTCCTCGCCGCGTTCGAGGAAAAGCTGTTCGGCCCGGCGAGCATCGAGGCGCAGATCGCGCGAATCCCGAGGCTGCTGGACCCGTATACGCCAGACGAAGAGGAGTTTCTGCCGTGGCTGGCGCAGTGGGCGGCGGTGACGATGTTTCACGAGGCGCGCGATCGCCGCAAGGTGATCGCAACGATGATTGGACTCTACAAAAGCCGCGGCACACGAGATTACGTGAAGCAGTCGCTCGAGTTGTACGTGGACGGCGCGGTGGCCGTCGAAGAACAGGACATGCCCGGAATGGCGATCGGACGCCCCGACCGCTCACGAGTCGCACGGGGCACACGGCTCGGCGAAGATGCTTTCGGGTTCAGCGTCAGGGTCGACTTCTCCCACGTTCCGCACGATCGCCAGCAGCGAATGAGGCTCGTCGACCTGGCCTGCCGCGTGATCGACCTCGCCAAACCGGCGTATACGCATTACCAGTTTTCCCACAACCTCTTCGATGAGGAGCGGGGGTTCACCATCGCAGTCCGGTCCACGATCGGCGTGGACACGCTGCTCGAGCATGCACCCGCTTCCTCACCCGAAAGGCGGTCACGATGACACCGATCAAACGAGAGAATTGGCGCCGGCCTTCATACTTCAACGGCCAGCTCCTGGACGAGGGGGATTTCGGCGCCGAGCAGAAGTACCACCTGGAAGCGTGGCGCCGGCATCATGCGACCTTTCATTCCTGGGGTGTCATCGACGGACTGACGGTGACCGTCAACGACGGACGGGCCATGGTCGCACCAGGCAAGGCGATCGACAGCCTGGGGAACGAGGTCCGCCTCGACGAGCCAGCCGTTCTCGATCTCGCCGGTCTTCCGCAAGGCGAGACGATATATGTCGTCCTGGCTCACGAAGAAGAGGCCGGAGAGATGCGGCCTTCCGACCAAGGCAAGCCAGGCCCTACGCGCGTCATCGAGTACTCCGTCCTCTCCGCGTCGACGACGGCCGGTATCGGCGGGGCGGTCACGCTGGCTCGCGTCACGTTGAACGCGAAAGGGTCGGATGCGGTCAGCTATGCCAACACGACCTATGCGTCTTCGCACGTGGGGGCTGGCCGCGTCGGGTTCCGCGAGCTGCAACCAGGACTTCGCAAGGGTTGGGTGCGCCTGCCGTTCAAGCCGTTCCCGATGGAGGAGGCCAAACCCTTCCGGATCGGCCCGACCGAAGCACGGTCAACCGACGAAGGTGCTTCGGGCAGCATGGCGATTCCCGTGCCGTTGGGCGCCACCCGCCTGCTTCGCTTCCGGATCGCCGGCGAGAAGAACGAAGGCGCGATCAAGGTCGAGTTCTTCCGATGTGGCTGGGATCCGGTCGAAAACGATCACGAGAAGAGCAACGTGCTGATCCTCGACTTCGATCCGAAGAAGTCCACGGCGACCAACGTCGAGTACACGCCCTCGTCCAAGATACAGGGGGCGTTCAAGCTGACGGCGCCGCTCGAAGGCGAGCTCGATCCCGAATACCACGCTCTGTCGGTGGTCATCACGGTGACGAAGAAGACATCGATCTCGCTGGTGGCGGTGGAGTTCGGCTATCCGCGAGAGGCGGGTTCGTAAGGGTCGACGCGGTCACGGCATGACCTGATGCCACTGCATCGAGTCCCACGGCGAGGGCACGCGATGTGCGTGAAGGCGGAATCGCTTTCGGGTGATTCGCTTGCCGGCTCCTCGATCGGAAAACGGTCGAGATCATGGTGGCCTTCGGCTTGGGGTTCTTCGTAGAGACTCAGTTCGTCTGCAGGTTGGACCACAGCCGAAGCAGCTTGATGTCGTCCGCGGTGAGCGGGTTTTGGTCGGGGCGCTCTTTCAGCGATGCGACCCAACGACTGCGAAGCGCCTTGCGTGACGCGGGTGCCTCCGACGCGATGAACGCCTCGAAATCCTTCCTGGCTTCCTCGCCTTTCCCCCGCAGCAGAAGATTCAACCCGCGACTGTCAAGGTAACCGGCATCCTTGGGGGCCAGCTTTACGGCTTCATCGCATGCCTGACTGATTGCCTCCGCCTTCTGGCGGCGATCGATCGCTGTTGCAGCAAGCAGACTCCTCTCCCAGCACAACTCGTTCAGCTTCCGTGCGGTGATCGACATAATCTCCTGAACAGGTTCCAACGTGTAGGCGGCGTTCATACGCTTGGCTCTTTCCAGATAGCTTTTGGCAATTGCGTTTGCTTCGTCGTCTACCCGTCCTTCGGAGTCCGTTCGTCCCGCCAAAAACCGGCCCGTGTTTACAAGCACCTGCGACCACTCTCTCGCGATTCTGTCCTGAATCCCCTGCGCACTTCTCAGCGCGTCCGTGTCGCCTGCTTGCTCGAAGTATCTGACGGCCTCTTTTCTGAACTTTGCGTCCCGTCCTTCCTCCGGGTCTCCCTTCGCTGTAGATGCCAGGGCTGCGAGCGATTCACCTCGAGCAATCAACCCGCTTGCTTTAACGCGAAGCGCAAGGTTGGTCGACCTCGCTGCATGCTCCGACGCCTGTCTGGGTGGGTCGATGAAGTCCTTCAACCAGGGATCCATAGCGATCGCTGACGTGTAGTAGGAGCGCGCGTCCTCGACGTTTCCCGCGCGTGCGGCACGATTGCCGTCGGCCACTCGCTGGAGCGCGGGGACAGTCTGTGCGCAGAAATGTGACTCGAGTTGCGTCAGCCTTACACACTCAGATTGGTCCCATGCTCGTACCAGACTAGACAGGCCGGCCCGTATCGCATCGGCTGCTCCGACAGGGAGCGAGTAGACGAGACCTTCTCGGGTCAGCACGGCGGTCCGGCCGTCTTGCAGGAACACGGCCTCGTTGGGGCCGGCCTTTGCGGGCAGCAAATTTGTCAGCGCTCTCCCTGTGGCGTCCCATAACGTCACGCCGTCCACGGAATTCGCGGTGACGAGATTCTTCAAGTCCGGAGAGAGATCCAACGACGACGACGCTGACCAGCCACGGATGTCTCGAGGCTCTTCCAGGTCCGAAGTCCAGACGCGGAGCAGATTGCCGTCAATGTGCGCCGATATCCTGCCGTTACCGAAGACAATCGAAGAGACTTTCCCGACGTTCGGTACAGATCGAGTGGACCTTCCCGACGCGGCATCCCACAGCGTCAGGCGCTTATCGGTCGCCGTCACCAACCTCTCGCCGTTCGGGCTGAAGGAGATCGATTGCACTCCTGATGTATCAGCGAGAGATCTGGGTTCCTCTGACCCGCCCAAGATCGAGACGCCGCCGACTGTCGCAACCGCCACTGATTCTCCGCCTGGGCTCACAGCCAGAGTGAGGACTCGGCCGTGCGCAGACCACGTCCGAATCATCCGTCCGTTTGTGTCGTAGAGATTGACCTCTCCGTTTTCGGTTGCGACCGCGGCTCGACCGGACGCGCTGTCCATCGCCATCGACACCGGGCGTGATGATTGCGGAATTCGGATTTCGGCCGCGTTGTGCAGGTTCAGAACGAACGCAGCGTACACGCTGCTGTTGCCTCCGTACACACCGAGACGCGACCGGTCGCGTGGGATCGCAAGATGGTAGCTTCCCGGGCCCAGGTTAGCCAGCACACTGGTGTTCGTTGTGCTCCAGATTCGCGCGGTGCCGTCGTCGCCGGTCGTCACGAGCCGGGTGCTGTCGGCACTGAACGCCACGCTGGTGGCGCCTCCTCTGGGGCCTGCGAAGGTGAACAGCTGACGCCGATCGTCCGCGTTCCACACCGTGACGCTCCCATCGCGACTGCCGGCCGCTAGGAGGTCACCGCGAGGGTTGTACGCCAATGTAGTGACATCGTCGGAAAGAGTCGACAGAGAAAATGGAGGACCAGTCGGGAAATTCTGCTGGACAACGGACGTCGATCGTGGCGATGTCGAGAAGATCTTGACGGAACGGTCGGTTCCAACAGCGACCTGCGCACCATCGGGCCTGAAAGCTAACGCGTTGTCGTGCGCTCCGGAGTCGATCGGTATCGAGAGGATCTCCTTTTGTTTCGCCACGTCGAAGAGTCGCAATGACCTCCCACCCTGGTCGAGTGTCGCCATCCAGTACCCATTGCGGCTGAATGCCATCTGACCTGGTGAATCGACGCGTACGATCGTCGACTCGGCGCTGCACGAGTCGACGGTTGAAATAATCACGTCATTGGCAATGAATGCGGCGAGACGCTGCGAGTCCGGGCTGAACTCCAGATCGGTCGCGGGGCCGCCATTTCGTTGACACTCCACTTCCAGCGATTCGGCGTCCAACAGCGCGACCTCTCTGATTCCGCCCACCGCGATGCGCTCTCCGTCTGGACTGACTGCAATCGTGGTCGCCGCCGCGGACACTCTCTCCTGTTTGAGTATCAACGCGCGCACGGCATCCCACAGGATGACGCTGCCGTCGCTCGAGAGTGTCACGAGCTTCAATCCGTCCGGCGTAAACGCGGCGGCGACGACCTTGCTATTGTTGGGCGGACTGATGATGGCGGTTGTGCGAGCCTCGCGGAGCGCATCGCGAATCGCGCCAGTGGCCAGCCACATCTCCTCGCCCTCTCGCGGATAGATCCATCGCGCGGAAGCCGATGCAAGCATCAGGCTCGCTTCTGAGTCCGGCAGGATTCTCTGCGCGCGTACAGCCAATTTGCCGGAGTTGTACAAGCGCACTGTGTCGTTGGCACGTCTGTTTTCGTCGTTGGCGCGCCTCGTTTCTCTTAACAATTCGTTGTTGAACTTCTCGAAACGGTCTCGCTCTGCTAATGCCTGCCTTGTTTCTTCCTCGGCAAACTTTGCGTTGTCTTGAGCGAGTTTCACGTTGGTCTTGAAGAGCGTTTCGTTAGCCTTTTGCTGGTCTTCCGCCGCAACCCTTCGTTGTTCCGCCATCTTCCCTTGGTGGCGCGCCGCTATCGCAAACCAGACTGCAGCGACGAACGCGAGTGTCAACGCGACCACTCCGATTTTCAGCTGACGCGCCTTAAGGCTCTTCTCCATCGCGATATGTCTGTGCAGTTCGATCTCGCGCTGTCTCGCCTCGTCCTGTTCCCGCTTCTTTCCGTCGATTGCCGCCTGACTGGCGGCGATGAAGCGGTCGAGTTGCTCGCTGTGTCCGAGCAGCGCGGCATCAGGGTCCTGACGCCAGCGGTTGACTTCCGCGAGTGACTCTTCGTCGAGCAGGCCGGCAGTGCCCGCGCCCAGTCGAATCCATTCGGCGATTCTCGACTCGAGCCGGCGTCCCATCGTCATGGTCGAACGTTCTTGATTCAGCCAGTCGACCAGCGTCGGCCAGTTCCGCACCAGCGCCTCATGCGCAACTTCGATCTCATCAACGGCCGGTGAATCACGTGCGGTCACGCGAATCAAACCTGCGGCACGTAATCGCTGGATGGTGTCGTCCACCCACCCGGCGTCCTGTAGCGATCTCGACAGGTTCCTTCTCGTGATGCGGTTGCTTATCACTTCCTGTCCCGCGGCGGGACGCACGAGCCGGATGAAGATGCGCTTTACCCGCATCTGCTCCTCGGGGATCAGGCTGTTGTAGAACTCGTCGGCCGTCTTGCTGAGCGCGATCCGTCCGTTGCCAAGTTTCTTGTACTCGTCCCACGTGACCAGATTGCGGTGCTTACGTTGCCAGAGCTTTCTCAAAATGACCTGCAGCAGCGGAAGCGCCGCGGCTTCTCCGTTCACGTCGCTATACAGGGCATCCACCAGCCCGTCCTCGAACTTGAGTCCGACCTGTCGCGCGGGCGCTTCGATTGCTTCCCGCAGATCGCCGGGGCCGAGTGGCAGGAGGGCGACCTTCGCCCTCACGAATTCAGGCCACAGCGACGGCATGCGCGTCAGGTGCCCTTCGTAGTCGCTGCGCATCGACAGGAGCACGCGGTGGCGGAGATGAGACCCGTGAATCAGCGCGACGAGACTTGCCTCGAACGCCTGTCGTGTCTCGACGTCGCCGCAAATCGTGAACGCCTCTTCGAATTGATCGACGACGAGAACGGTGGTGACGCCGGTCGCGTCCAGTACGGCGGGCAAGGCGGTCGGAGTGCTGCGAAGCTCTTCGACGCGGCGCTCGAGCCATGCGGGACCGTCGTCAGGCAGCCGACCCACGGCGTGCACGAGACTTTCCAATGGATCCGCACCCGGCACGACGCGAACCGACCGTTCCCATTCACCATCGCGGAGAAGTGCCGGCACTAGCCCCGCGAGAATCAGCGACGACTTGCCACTCCCTGACGGCCCGACAATAGCCAGGAATCGTTCTGTCTCCAGCCGGTGACCGAGGTCGTGGATCAGTTGAGCGCGGCCGAAGAAATGCGCGGAGTCCGCCGTCTGGAAGGCTTCCAAACCAGGATACGGACACTCCACACCCTTGAGGTCGGGGGCTTCGTTGGGATCATATTCCGCAAGGGTAGAGTCGACGTCGCGCCGGTACTTCGTCAGATAACCTGCCCAGTGATCCAGAAGGCATTGCGCGTCTCTCTGCTGAGAGTGTGCATCGAGGAGCACTCCTGTTGCCCGGCCACGAACGATGAACGCTTCGATCTCGTCCAGTCGGGCAGAGGACGGCGTATGACCAGGCGGGCACATCTTGATGAAATCCAGATGCGCCGCTTTCATCGCCTCCAGCGACGAAAATCTCTGCTCCGACGCCAATGTTTCAACGCTCATCGGAGGACCTCTTCAACAGTTGCCAGGGGCGAGAAGAACTCCGGCAGTTCGTCACACTGGCGTTTCAGTGCGTCATCCGTACTTCTAAACGTCGTCTTGGCGAGTCGTTGAAAGCGCCAGAACGTGTCTTTGATTCTCTTGGGGGCCCCCTCCGCAATCGCGCAATCCAGCCGGGCCCTCCATTCGTCCAAGTCACGCGGCGGGCTCATGTAACTCGGTATCTCGGCAGGTGCTGAGGAGACGCGCCGGCTGTCGGCGTTCGCAGAAGTCTGTGAATGCACCTTCTGCAGATTCGCGGTCAGATCTTTCAGGTTTCGCCACCACGAGAAGTCTCCCCTGGCGATGGAATCCGCGAGCACTGCTTCGATGGGATGCAGCTCGAAGTCGATCTCCTGCCAAATGGTGTGAATGCGTATGAGCCCGTCCAGCTTCACCGAAAGGTCGCTCAGGGCGACGATGCCTCGGCGGAACTCTTCGGCCCGCACCGATTCCGCGTCGAGCGCTGCGATGGTGGCGTTCAGCCTGGTCATAGCGGTGACGAGATCGCTCAGTCGCAACGCGCGCGCCGCCTCGACGAGATAGCTGTTGATTTGCGATGGCCGTCGATGAAGGACGCGACCGATCGTGTCAATCACGCTTTTCAAGATTTCCGGGTCGCGATTGTCGATGGCCGCCCGAAAGCTGTCGCAGGCGCCGGTCACCTCGGACACCCAGCCCGTGCTGACTCCCTCGAACGCAGGAGCGGCCACACTCTCCTGGAGACTCTGCGCCACCGATTCGAGCGCGCTGAGGCAGTTCGTCATCTCTTGGTACGCAAAGTCGTCATCGGGATCGGCAAAGCGCGCGCTGTTGTTCCTGATCCGGTCGTAGCAGTCGAACTCGAGTTGATGCAGCAGGTCGTGCATCCGCTTGTATCTGACGACGGGATCGATTCGGGCGCACATGCCGCCGAACGCGCCTCGAAATTCCGACGCGGCGCTCCGAACCTCAGGTACCTTCAGCAATTCGTGCAGCGCGATCAGGGCCCGGCGAGCGGGCCCCGAGTTGACCACTTCTCCGCCGGCGCCATTCTCGCGGCCGCCGAGCGCTTTGAGCAGGCGTTTCATCTCGTGCGGACGGTTCTCAGGTGTCCGGAAATCGCCGTACGTGACGATGCTGAGGCGGGCCGGGATATCGCAGTCGGACAGGAGAATCGGAAGAACCGTTTCTTTATGGGACGCCGGATCGCGAACGCCTACCACGGCCAACTCGAAATTCGACCAGGAGCTGTCGACCCAATTGCGAGTCAAGACAACGACGGTGTGCCGGCTGTGTTTGATGGCGTTCGCGATGTTGTCATCGATCTTCTTTCCAATGTCGAACTCGGTATCGATGATCACTCGCAGTTGGCCCCGTTCGAGCGCTGGAAGCAGCTCATCTCGCACCCAGATCGAATCTGCGTGGCTGTAGCTGATGAATACGTCGTATTTGTAATCGCACGGCGGCATCTCGCCCGGTTGAGCCATGGCTGCATCCGCTCGCTGGAAGCGTTAAACCTCAATCATCCATAACGGTTCATGCAACACAATCGAACAGATCGCGATGTACCCTCCGCCACGTCAGCCACCGGGGCCGTTTGCGTGGTGACGCTGCGTTTGAGGATAGCTGTGGTTGTCGAAAGATCGATCTGAGGTCGGGGCTCCGTTGAGAATCTGCAACCCGCGTGCGATTGATCGCGGTTCGGCTGATGGCTCGTCACGTACTACACCCAGTTCGTGATCGAACTAGAGTCCAGACGCGTGCAGATCATTGAAGTGGAGTGGTCCGGTGCTCGCGTTCCTGCGCTCTGCCGGAGTCCACGCTTCGAAGCTCGCCACCCGCTTGGTGACTCCTCGCCCCGGGCTGTCGTTACCGAGATGTCGATCCCAGGGTCGGTTGAGTGTGAGCGGAAAGCGGTGTAATGGCTTCGGCGCTATGCGATGAGATCACGACGGCCAGCCGGCAAGACTCTGGCGCGAAAGGCGGGGAGCAACCGAGAACTCCGCAGGCAAAGTCGAGACACATTCGAGACAGTTAGCGCCCGAACACGACGTAAGACCAGCCATCATCCGTGACCGGAGGACAAGGCCAGTCAACAAGATCTCAGCGTTCGAGACAGCCTTGGTCTCTTCTGAGATCTCGAGCCATCCGCCTCCAGGTGTCGCGCTCTTGGTGAGCCTGCCTCGTCACAATGCGATCCGCTTGTCGTTTCGCGATGAAAGCTCGGACGTCAGACGTCGTCCACGTCGCCATCCGTCGGCCTCCGAACCAAGGCTTCAAGTGCTTCTCGATCACCGGCGGCGATCAAGTCACGGAGGGTCCAGGCGAGATCCATATTCTTCAGCGGCCTCCCGAATCTCGAATAGTCGAGGCGCGCCGTTCGTGAAGCGACGGCGTGATGCTCTCGACGCGCTCACCATTAGAGTCCTCCTGTCAGCTCGACGCCAAGCAAACGTTCGAGCTCTGAAAAATCCGGTTGCTTCATCTCTCGGCCCACTAGCTGATCGACTTTTCTCTCCAGCATCTCGTCATAGTTCTCTTTGGACACGCGCGACCGATAGCATCGGGCGTGCGGACCGTCGCGACGACCGTCGCGACGCGATTTCCGTCAGGGTAAGGGGACCGCGCTTCAAGCCCGGTATCATCGCGTCAAACGGCACCGCGGCCACAAGAAGGCAGTAGCAGCAGTCGGGTACAGCATCCTCGAAATCGCCTACTACATCATGCGCGACGGGCGCACGTATCGCGAACTGGGAGCTGACTATCTTGACAAGCGCTCGGCTGAGCGCGCCGTTCGTCGGTATGTCCGACAACTCGAAGGCTTGGGGTTTCACGTCACGATCGAGAGGTGTAGCTAATTCGAGGAAGATTTTCTGAGCAGGACAACGGAATCAAGGTCGGTTACTTCGGCCCGACGAGAGAAAGTGGCGATCTGGGCACTCATCAGTCAGATGCCTCCCGGACAACCGACCCACGACGCTCACTCAGAACGAGAGCGAACGAAGGTTGCCCGTCGAGAGCATCGTATTGACAAATCCGCGAGTTCGTACCGCTGGACATAGCCTATGGTGTGCAAGTAGCCTTCGATTAACTCCGGCTGGACCGCCAACAACTGCCAACCTCCAACTCCCAACTGCCAAACGCTCTCTCGCGTCGTCGTTGGCAGTTGGGAAGTGGGCGTTGGGGGTTGACACCGAACGGCCTCTCTTTGACAGGGCTATGAACGTTCGCTCACGAGTCACTCAGAAATTCACGTTGCGTTCCTCAGGAACGTGCTAGCTATGTCGTTTCCTCGTGCCAGTGGCGTGCTCCTGCACCCGACATCATTGCCCGGGCTCTACGGCCTTGGTGACCTCGGGCCCGCGGCATTCGAGTTCATCGATCTGCTGGCGTCCGGACGTCAGCGCATATGGCAAGTCCTGCCGCTCGGCCCGACCGGGTATGGCGATTCGCCGTATCAATGCTTTTCGGCATTCGCCGGCAACCCGCTTCTTATCAGCCCGGAGCAACTGGTCGAAGACGGTTGGCTCGATGCGTCCGACATCGGCCAGCCATTCGCGCCGTCAGCGGCTATCGACTTCTCAGCGTCGATTGCGCATCGCCGCACCCTCTGGCCGCGCGTGCTCGAGCGCTTCGAGGCGTCGGGGTCGAGCGCGACGCGCGACCGGTTCGACCGTTTCTGCGCCACACACGTGGACTGGCTGAACGATTACGCGCTGTTCATGGCCGTCAAGGACGCGCACGACCAGCGGCCGTGGACGACATGGTCTACGGACATCGCGCGGCGCGAACCGACCGCGGTCGCGGCGTGGACGAAGCGATGCGAGCGAGAGATTCGCACGCACAAGCTGACACAGTTTCTTTTCTTCGATCACTGGCGGCGCGTGCGCGAGCAGTGTCA
>Ga0111539_10002027_pt1 | contig 27057 bp, 23 predicted proteins | sample RhiMethybrSRZTD1_FD_79667 | JGI IMG/M metagenome (GOLD analysis project Ga0111539, IMG submission 79667) | Populus rhizosphere microbial communities from Tennessee, USA - Rhizosphere MetaG P. TD hybrid SRZTD1 (version 2) (version 2) | ecosystem: Host-associated > Plants > Roots > Rhizosphere >...
AACCGTCGCCAATACCCAATGCGTGCGATAGTCGGAATCATCGAGCCTGACGCCATTGCGGGCAAGCTCTTCCGCCGTCACCAGGGACTTATCCTGCGAGTCGCTCCAGCCCCAGCGAGACTCATAGTGGTACGATAGCGCGAGGTCGGCGGCATAACGCGGGTCACTCGGGTCGAGTGCGACAGCCCGCTCAAGCAGTCGACGTGCAGCCGTGTTATCCTCCTTGGTGTTTCTGTAGAGATAGTCTCGCGCCCGCAGCCAAAGGTCATAAGCCGATAGGCTCTCTGGCGTTTTCCGCTTTGCCCGGTCTCGCTCCACCAGGTCGAGCTTGGCGGCCAGCTCAGCCACGATCGTTTCGACTACTTCGTCCTGAATCGCAAACAGGCCCGTCGCCTCGCGGTCGAACCGTTTGGCCCACAGATGCGCATCGGTGGCGGCATCGATCAGCTGGGCATTGATGCGCAGACGTTGCCGATCGCGTTGCACGCTGCCCTCGAGAAGGTATTGAACACCAAGCTCCTGGCCTGTTTCTCGAGTGTCGACGTTCCTTCGCCGGGCCCTCTTGACGAGCAGGCCGCTGAACCGCGAGAGATCGGCGATCAGGTCGTTGGTGATTCCCTCGGTCAGCTGCTGCTGGTCCGCCTCCCCGCTCAGGTTGGCGAATGGCAGGACGCCGATAGACGGCTTCGATGCAGGTGCTCTCTCGGCACTCTCGTGACGCACCGCATCGGGCGACTGCTCCGGCCGCGCCGCCACCGGTGCACCTGTACGGTCGCGGATTTTCCGATGTAGCGCTTCCGTCTCGGACGAGGGCTGGGCGGCCAGCTCGCGCTGCAGAATCTCGCGGCACTTTTCGTACTGCCTGAGAGCGGCGCCAATCTCGCCCGCGTCGGTATAGCGTCTCATGAGAGAGCGGTGAGCGTCCTCGTCCATCGGATCAAGTTCCAGCAGGCGCCGTCCTGCCGCGATTGCGGCCTGCCCGGCTTCCCGCTCCAGCAGGCGCTTGAGAACATCGATCGCCGTGGCGCGCAGGCGCTCCCGCTCGGCGCGCAGCCAATCGGCGTAGGCGGGGTCGCCTATGTCGAACCCATGAAACAGGTCGCCGGCGTAGATCTGCGCTGCACGGCGCAGGTCCTCCACATTGTCGCTGGTCGCAAGCTTGACAAGAACTCCCGCGTCGACGTCCACTAGCGCTCCGTCGAGCGCCACCTTGTCGTGGTCCAAGATGAGCGGCGAATCTCCCAGATCCTCGAAGCTCTTCCGCAGTTCGCCAAGGGATTGCCGCAGGCTGGCGCGCGCCTGCTTTTCCCCGCGGTCGCTCCATAAGAGATCGGCCACCTCGTCACGGCTATGTGGCCGGCCGGCGGGCAGCGCGAGATATGCAAGCAACGCACGGGTCTTCTTGGCAGTGATCTCAATCGGCCTTCTCGACGCCGTTGCTGCTATCTCGAATCCCCCAAGCAATGTGATTTGAACAAGAGCCACAAGCGCCACCCCGACCCTTCCTCTCGCCGGATATTACCCTCTTTTGACGAGTTTTTCGCGCGGCATTCGGGCCACGGCCGAGGATTAGACGGCTTTTTGACACCCCGGAAACGGGCCTTTCACACCGTACAGCCTATGGTCCGGAGGTTCGGAGAGAGGAGCTTCCCATGGCACAGATCCACTATAAGGACGAACCTCTGGAGACTCTCGCGCAGCGAAAAGCGCTATCGGCGGCAAAGTCCCCTGCCAGCTACGATGTTCGCCAGCATCCGGTGCATCCGCGCCTCAAGCACATCGACATCGAGCCGACGATCTTGACGGCCTTCCTTGCGGAAGTGCGGAATATCGACATCCAGAACCTCGAATATGTCCCGTTCATGCGTTTCAACCTAGCTGAGCGGCTCGACCGTCTGGTCGGGAATGGGTTCCGCGGGACGATCTGCAAGATCCTGATTGATCGCATGCACGGCGGCTTCACGCTCGGCGTCGGGAAGTTCACCCGTGATCCCGACGAGTATATCAAGCTGGCCACCGCCGTGAGCCACCTCGTGGGGCGCGCCAACCACGATGCCATGTCGGGCTCCTACTTTGCCAGATTCGTCGTCAAACATACCGACGAGAGCGACTCCTATCTCCGCCAAGCCTATCGTGCCGTCGCCCTTCACACCGATGGCACCTTTGTCGACGAGCCCACCGATTGGCTCCTGATGATGAAGATGGCGGAGCAATATGCCGAAGGCGGAGAGTCTCGTCTCCTGCATCTCGACGATTGGGAGGGTCTCGCCTATTTCCATAGCCATCCCTTGGCCGCGCATGCCTTCACGTTTCGAGCGCCGCCCTCGAAGAATGTCGTGCAGACGATCAGACGTCCGACCTTCTATCGCGATGGCGGCGGCATCGGCATCAGCTACATCGATCAATTCATGCATCCCGAGACGCTCGAGCAGGCGCGCTTCCTGTTCGATCTGTCGCAATCACTGGAGAACTCGCCGGCGGTCCGGGCGCCCCGGTTACCGGTCGGCGATCTGATCATGTTGAACAACCGATTCTGGATGCACGGCCGCGCGCCGTTTCGGAAGAACGAACGACTTCATCGTGAACTCATGCGCCAGCGCGGCGCCTTTTGCTGCCGAGTGGATGAATAGCGCGATCAACCGCTTTGACTTGCGCTTCGGGTCAAACCCGGCTGTCGTCAAGCCGCTGTGGTATGTCCGCTCTTTCAGCAGATGGAGACATCCGCTGGAGCGCCGGAGACGTCCCACTTGTGCCGGCAGCGGAAGAACGAACTATACCGTCCCGAAAGCGCTTGCATGCCTCTATTGATGTCTTTCGCCTCAACACCGGGCTCTGTGTCCTAGCCGTCATGCTTCCCCTTTGTTGGCGGTATGTGGACCAGGATTGAGTTCAGGCTCGCGCGTATGTATGTGTCAGTTTCGACCTGCCACCACGGCTTGATGATGTTATTGAGGTACCAAATCTTGTAAGACATCAAATACTCACTCGCCAAGTAATGGTCGATCTCGGAATGTTGAACGAGCAGCGACCAACGCTCAAAAAATTGATAGATACGAAAAAAGTGGAGATCCATTAGCTCCGGATTGTCGAGTTCATGTACAGCACCCTTTGACGTTGGCGGGCCTGACTCGTATTCGGCAATGTATGTCTTGGCCGCTTCGTCCTCTACGGAACTTAACGCTGGTAGAGGGGTCGTCTTGTGGGCACTGAGCCAGCGGCTGACGTAGATACGACTCTCACGGAAGTCTTTTGAATGCCATTCCAGAAACAGCTCCTGAGCACGCCCTCGCTTGAAATCTCGACGCTCCTTAAGCCGACTATAGAAATGCCCGACGACAAATAGTAACCCAGCGCTCACAACGCTGATGTAGACCAAGTTATCGCCGCCCACCTTCAGCCAAGCGCCGAAGACTGCATACACAAGCGCGCTAAAGCCAACGCTGACAATCGTGATAGTGACTTCCAGACCAAAATGGCGATGGAGATACACAAAATGGCGACGGAGATACATGTTATGGGCTCCCGATCGCTAATGGGCCGCATACTCCGCGTACCAATATAATGAAATAGACTGATTTGTTGAACAGAGTCCGCCTTGGGTCAAACGCGGCTGTAAGCGCACGCCGACAACAGGTCCGGTTGGTGCCCAGGAGCGGCGGCCATGGAGGATTATAGCTGTCGATCATAAGGCCATATCCCCCTGGTAGTTGCCGCGGCCTTTCCTGGACCGCCGCAATTGTAAGATCCAGTATCGAGAGCGTCGATTTGGCGGGTGTGCGTCATTCCTGCTCTGGCAGCGAAAGCGGCTGCGACAGCGGCGCGCAATTTGCGTCGACGAAAAAATCGATGGCGGTCACAGCTAGGGCTTTAGCACCATCGATCGCCGCTTGACTCTAGGTTGGCTGTGCTGGTCACGTTTCTCCGCCGAACCGGCATCGACTTCGATGGAAAATGCTCTAGCCGACGCCCGCGAGTACTTCTTCCGCCGCACGGATGCCACTGTTAGCGCCGCCTTCCATGAACCCCTGCCCCTCGTAGAAGGAATCCGTGTGCTCACCTGCAAAGAAAACGTTTCCGACTGGTGTCGCTTCGTTGCCAAGGATGGTTGTGAAGTAGCCAGGCTGGTTGCAGGTATAGCTGCCCTTGATCAGCGGATCGGATGGCCAGTGCTGCAGATGCGCCAGGAACGTCTTCTTGCGGGTACCGATACGCGTCGCGGCGGTCAGCGCACCCGGGAGGACTTTGTTGAGATCCGTCAACCAGAGCTGTGTCTCTTCTTGTACTTTGTTCGGCTTTAGATTGGCGCCGCGGTGGCCACCGGAATAGTCGACGATCACCGCATGTTTGACGGTTGCCATGCTCGGGTTCACCTCCCAGGTCAACTGATGATTTGGCAGATCGGACCAGGTTTCCGCACTCGTACCGAGCCTCGCCCAGAACCGGCCATTGAACCCGACGTCCAGCTTAGCGTTGGTACCAAGCTTAAAATTGTTGATCGCAAAGAGCTTCTCGGACGGGAGGTCGAGGCTGGCGTCCAACTCGACTTCGCGCAACATCGTGAAGGGGAGAGCAAAGACAACGGCATCGTGGGTGACGATGAAAGACGACCCGGACTGATCGAAGGTCAACTCGATGCGTCCATCCGACAGTTTACGGGCCGCGACCAACCTTGATTCGAGCTCGATGGGCCCCGTCAAGCGATCGGCTATCATCTGCGGAACCTGCTGATTGCCATCGATGATGTGATAGCGCTCGTCGCTGAAAACGCCGAAGGGCGTAAACTTGGAGCGCTTATCGATATGAATGAAGAACAGGAAGCCGAGTGAGCTCAGTTCCGAAATTTCGCAGCCGAATTCGGTGGTGTAGGCTACATTGACGACCTTTGAAATGATTTCGCCGGCGTCTTTCTGCTCGAGGTAAGAGGCAAGATCGGTCAGATCGAGTGCACGATCAAATTCAGTGAAATCTTGCGCGGTAACCTCGCCCGACAGTTTGGTGAGGTCCGGCCGGATGGAATCGACAAGATCGCGAAATTCGTCCACGACGACCGACTCAGGCACACGTCGTCCATTGATATAGAACGTGTCCCCGCCGGGAAGGTACTCTTTGTCGACCTCCTCCAGATCGAGGTCGAATTCGCGGGCATAGGCTTTCATGGTGAGGTGGGTAGTGTCGATGAACTCGCCACCCCGCTCGACCACCTGGCCGGGAAACTGGATCGGGCCGGGGAATGCGCCGCCTAGAGACCAAATTCGGCCGCCAAGTCGATCACGCGCCTCGTAAAGCGCTGCGTTCACCCCGGCCGCCCGAAGCGTGTCAGCGCAGACGAGCCCTGCGATTCCGGCGCCAACGATGCCGACATCGACATTGACCGCCTTCTTCGCAAGAGCGCGTCGCCACGGCAGCAAGCCCGCTGCTGCTGTTGCGCCGAGGCCGGCAAGCACCTCGCGCCGCGTTCTTTTTGACATGCGCCGCTTATCAGCGGCGTGCGCAAGCCTTGCAATTCCCTGGTCAGTACTGAGGCCGTGCTTGTCGCAATACCATGCAATGCGCGCCGCCCTCAGCAAATCCTGAAACGCCTTCGATCTGGCCATGGCGTCGGTCCTTCTGCGCAGCGATCCGCAGTTCTTCACTCTTCGACATTAGTCACCATTGCGAGCCAAGACGCCCTGTAGCAGCCGCTGATGCGCGGCACACTGTTTCGGCATATTTGAGGCGGCCAATTCTACCATAACCCGCGCGGTTGGGAGCGAGAATTCCCCAAACTGAAGCCTGCTTTGAGAGCATGCGCCACGCCAAAGGGGATCTGGAACGCGGTCGACGCCATGTCGGATCGCGGCAAGAAGGCGGCTTATCAACCGCCTAACAATAGAAGGCCGACCGAGGAAGCCCTATGGGTTCCTGAAGCAGACAATCTCCGCACAAGAAGGAAATGCCCTCTCGCAGGGGTTGTCAAAGAAATCGAGCCAGACAATTTTTCAGAACGCGGACGTCGGATTTGGAGATCTAAGCGGACGAAAACCGGAGCAATCGTCACTTCCGAGAAGCCATCTTGGAGGCACCAGTCACATCCGATGAGACAGTGCTTTCATCGCACATTGAGGGTGATCTCCGATACAAACTTTGAAGTGAAGGCCTTGACCATTTCATCTGGCGTGTCAGCGGCGAGCACGAAAGCCGTTGGGCCGCCGATCACTTCTTCCCGATAATACTCAGATATCTTTCTGTCTCCGCCTATGACGACGCCATTGATTGTAGCGCCGCGTGCGACCAGCGCGTCACGGCTCCATCGCGGACCCTCGCCGACATTGTCTTTGCCATTGCCAACAATGTTCACGATTGCGCGCTTGGACGCGTATGGAGAGTCGTCCAACATGTCACCAGCGTGCGCCATAGCTGCCGATACGTTCGTCAGGCTGCCGACGGAATGGCGGCGGGAAGTGTCCAGCATCAACTGCAGTCGCAACAGAATCTCGGTAGATGCTTCCTCGGCATCTTGTTGGGAGCCGATCACGCGCCAGGATGCCAGCTCGGGAAACGTGCCACTCGCCCATAGGAAGACCGCAAACCCGATGCGTCCGCGCGGACCGTTCTCGATCGCCCGAAGGACCTCGGGCGCGCGGATAGCCTGGACCATCCCGTAAATCTGCAGTTCCGATTCATGCTCATTGATTGATCTGGAGAAGTCGATTCCAGTCACAATGTTGGCATCCACCGCGAAACCGTCCTCGTCCGCTGCGGCGAAGTCCGACGCGAAGATGGCGCTACACGCAACGAGGACCGTGAGCTTTGCGTATCGAACCACGCCGACCTCCAGTCGCCCCGAATCGTGGTGACTAACCATAAGCGTTTCCCGGGGATGCTCAGCCGGCAGCGACATCCACCGTGACGTCGTAGATCTCACGACGAAATAGAGCCATCAAGGCAGCGAGGTCGCCGGCAAGTGCTCGGGCGGTGGGAACAGGAGGGAACTCGCTGCGGATTGTTGCGAGCAGCTCACGCAACTCAGTCGGGGCTTCTCGCCTGGTGACATGAAAGGCCTGCGAAGCTACCACCGCCAGCACTGTCAGCGCGGCGTCCAGGCACCGACCTGCCTCTTCCTGCGCTTGCCATGCCAGGCCAGTGAGAGGTGCAACGTCATTCTGCCCGAACCCACCCGCCTCGCTGCCCGGCAAAAATGTGCGCTGTGCATGGCGACGTGCCTCTTCGGCGTAGCCGACCTGCACGAACCCCAGGATGCCAATATGCCCATCGCCATCCTCCAGTTGGTCCGGCAACAGCGAGTAGCGACCATCAAGCAGTTTCGTCGTGTGGCGCTCCGCGAGTGCGCACGCATCGGCACAGGCAGCAGCGAGATTATCCAGGGCCGGATAAGCCCGTGCATTGTGGAAGCCTCCGTTGCTATAGACACGACCAAGCGGGTGCCCTTCGTCCGGCGGCAGAAAGACCGGATTATCGGTGACAGACTGGAGCGAGCTCTCGGCGATATCTTCGGCTTGGGCGATGACCCGGCGAAGCTGACCAATCACGCGCGGCAGAATGCGGTAGCTAACCGGCGCCTGATAGCGTCGCCGTTCCTTGCCGCCACCGCGCAACAAGGACCGCAGTTGGCGTAGTGCTTCCACTTCATAAGGGTCGCCCCACAGCTCTTCGAATGCGGGATCATAGGCTTCCAGCGGCGCCTTGATCGCTTCGGCCGATAGGGCGAAAACCTTCTCGACCAGCGACAGCCGGCGACGCATTGCGATCGCCGCATCGGCGATCAGGGCACTCGCGGCAGGCGAACCGTTGACGAGCGACAGGGCATCCTTCTCGCCAAGGGGGACCCGCTCGCCGAGCTCGGCAAACAACGGGCCGGCCCACAGGATTTCACCGGCACCGCCTTGTCCCGCAATCGAGACCTTCGGCAACTTCGTTTGTGTCAGCAACTCGGCCACTTCGACCGCGAGCTGCGGAGTTACCGCTGCGTGGCCTTCTATGAAGTTGGCCAGGCGCGCCAGAACAATTCCGCGGGCAACACGCTCCGGTGCCGCCGGCCCGAAGGCGGCCACCACGCGTTTGGGGCCCTTTCGGGCGTGGGCACGGCGCCCCTCGCCTTCGAGGCGAACGCTTGCCTGGTGCCCATAGCCGGTCGTGACGCCATAGATGGTCACATTTGGATCGCCATCGAGCAGATGCAGGAAGTTCTCTCGACTCTTCCTCATGCATTCGATGGCGCTGTTCCCCAGCTGCAAGCCTTGGCCCTGCCACGCCACGCGATGATAGAGATCCAGGGTAATATCCCGCCGAGAGTTGATTTCCGCGTGCATGCTCAGCCCTATCCTGGTCGCAACGCCATCAGTTTGCAGTACGGCGAACAGAAGTCCACACGGAACGGCCGAGCGTCCATCGCTTGCAACTGTTGAGTGGCTCGACAGGGCACATGCAAGTAAGCTTGCAAACATAATGATGCCTGTCCGCGCTTCGATGCGGGGATGGCCGATTACTATGCCAGACAGGTGGACAAGGCCGATCCCTTCAACTGGATCCAGATTCATCCCCTGCTGAATGCGGAAGCGATCAAGCGGTTTCCCTTCGACCGCGCCAGCGAGGGGGAGACGTCGCTGATGCTGGATCTATGCCCCGAGGACGTCGACATGCGACGATTCTCCGCGAAGCAATGGTTCACACGGACCGCTCCGCAGGCCTCAGCCGGATCTCGCTGGTTTAGCATGATATGTGCGGCCACCCGCAAAGCGGAGCAGGCCAGGGTTCATCTGGCGGGCCTTGTACACGAGTTCGAGAAGGTCGGCTGACGGCCCGGTTATCAGTCCGGCATCCCCGCCTTGCGCAACGCCTCGTACAGGTGGTCGAAGTCCTTCTGGTCCTGATACTCGAACATCGCGTGCCAGTAGGGTTCCCAATCCTTGAGCGTCCTGCCTGGGAATACGGCCATGTCGGATCGCGCCACACGGATGAACTCGTCGAGTGCCGCCTTGGCCTCGTCAAGCCGGCCGGCCTGCGCATAGCTGGCGGCCAACCATGCGCGAACCTCGTTGATCGGATTGCGGACCAGCTTGAGTGCGGTGATCGCTTCGTCATAGCGACGCGCGGTGAAATACGCGATGCCCCTGTTCCACGGCACCCATTTGGTGTCGAAGGGATTGAGGCGCTTTGCCAGATTGATCTGCTCGATGCCTGCTTCGGGATTGCCGGTGCCGGCGAGGAACATGCCGTAGAAACGCCGTGCCAGGAAGTCGTTGGGATTGCGTTCGATGCCTTCCAGGTGTTCCGTGCGCGCCTGGTCAAAGTCACGGCGGAACCATTGCACGGATGCCATGATCGTGTGGGCAAAGCTGTCGGTCTCGTCGAGTTCGATGGCGCGCTGCACTATCTCGTATGCCTTGGCGAGAGAATGCCGAGGATCGGCAGTCCAGAACGCCATGTAGTTATAGAAATGGCACCAGGCTGCGTGTGTATGCGCCGCAGCACTGGTGGGATCCAGCTGCACCGCACGTTCTGCGCACACCAAGGCTTGCTGGTTGTCGGCCCTGGTGTGCTTCAGCGTCAGTGCCCTGGCGCGCAGAACCAGGTCATAGGCGCGCAGCGCGGTCGGGCTGAGGCGCTCGATCCGGTCGCGGCCGGCGACTTCCACACGCCCGCTGACGGTAGATGCGACCGACCTGGCAACCTCGTCCTGGACGGCGAAGATGTCGACAGCGTCGCGATCGTAGCGTTCCGCCCACAGGTGGTTGCCGGTGGCCGCATCCACGAGCTGTGCGCTGATGCGGACCCGGTCGGCGGCGCGACGGACGCTGCCTTCGACGACATAGGCGACGCCGAGCTCGCCCGCGATGCCCTGAAGCTGGACCGCCTTGCCCTTGAACGCGGACGACGAATGATAGGCGATCACGAACAGCGAGCGGAAGCGAGACAGCTCGGTGATGATGTCTTCCGTGATGCCGTCGCTGAAATACTGTTGCTCGGGATCGTTGCTGAGATTTTCGAACGGCAGCACGGCGATCGACGGCTTGTCCGGTAAAGGCAGGCGCGTGCCCCCCGACCGATCAGAGCCCTGGCTGGGCTCGGGTGCAGCGCGCCGATTGAGGATCCCCTCATAGAGTTGCGTGGTTTCCGCTGCGGGCTGCACGCCAAGCTCGCCATGCAGCCGGTCGCGTAGGGTCTCGTAAAGCTTCAGGGCCTGCGCGGTCTCGCCGCGGTCTGTCTGCATCTGCATGAGAGCGCGGTAGGCGTCTTCGCGCAGCGGATCGAGCGACAGCAGACGCCGAGCCGCCGCGGCGGCGCGCTCGCGCGCTCCATCCGCCATCGACTGCGTGATCTGCCTGGTCAGCGCCTCCTCGAGGAGATGCCGCAGCCGCTGCCGCTCGACCAGCAGCCATTCCTCGAAGGCCGGATCGCGGATCCCGATGCCGTCCAGCAGCTCGCCGCGGTAAAGCGCTATCGCCCGCTCCAGCGCCGCCGGGGTGCCGTCACGCACCAGCCGTTCGAAGTCAGCGACGTCGATAGTCACCGCCGCCGGCTCCAGCTTCGCCGATAGGCGGTCGGCGACAATCGACGACTGGGCGGTCGCCGGCAGACACTGGCGCAGCTTGGTCAGGGAATGTTTCAGGCTATCCCGCGCCTGCTGGTCGCCGCGGTCGCTCCATAGCAGGCTCGCCAGCTTGTCGCGAGAATGCGTGGTGCCGGCCGGCAGGGCCAGGATGGCGAGCACCGCCCGGTCTTTCTGGCCGAGCAGGTCGACCACCTCGCCGCTGGCGAGGCGCAGCTCAAAACCGCCGAGAAGCCTGAGTTCGGTGATCGCCATGGCTATCCGACCAGCGGGCCCCTTCCGTCGGACAAGTGACGCTCTGACCGTCGAATTAACGCGTTTTTCCCGATCAGCACAACTACCAAGCCCAGTTCTCCCGCCGTTTTCCCGGCTCCCGCACGGGCCATTCACGTCGCGAGCCTAGAAAGGAGAGGTGCGAACGTTGGTCGCACTGGATGGTCAGCGAACCGAGGGAGGCCGCGATGTTTCAGCCGGATCCGAACCAGTGGCCCGTGGGAATCTTCCACTTCATACTTCCTCCGCATTTCATCGGTGGGGTTGCCCCATCGCGTCATGACGTCGCGCTCGCCGCCTATCTGGAGAAGCAGGCGGCGCAACGCGCGGAGCTGTCCGGAGAGCGGCAGAACCCGAAAATGACCAGGCCTCTTTGGGGGCTCCTGTCCCAGGCGGCCCGTCGTCTGGCAGGCGCCGTCCTGCATCCGCACCGCGGCCGCCTCGAGATCGGTCACTTGGGAAACGAGATAAAATGATGCAGTTGGAAGAAGCCCAACTCGCCGGCGGCGGTCGCGGAGCAAACGCAAAAGCCGTGGACCCGAAGGCTCCATCTGCCGATGACCAGGGCAGTGTCCGCTCCAAGGTCTAACCGATGGCTGCCAACATGCGTGCCAGTTCCGCCGGCGGTGGCGGAGCTCCGGGACGCGCGCTAATAGGGATAGTAGTAGCCGGGGTAGTAGTAGCCGGGATAGGCCGGATACATGCGATAGGTATAGGGCGGCGGGTAGGAAGCGCGGTCGTTCTGCGCTATCGGCACGCTCTCGCCCTTGGCCGACATGCACTGGATATAAGCCATGTCGTAGCGGTTTTGCAGGGCGGCGCCGGAGGCATAGGCATTCGACACACCGGTCGCGCTGCCTAGCAGCAGGCCGCTGCCGCCGCCGATTGCGGCACCGGCAGCGGGATCGCCGGCAGCGGCGCCGATGAGCGCACCGGCCGCCGCACCGACGGCAGTGCCGACCGCGGCGCTGCTGACCCCGCTTTCGTTGGCAGCCTGTTGCGGCGAGCCATTGCCGATCCGCGCCGAGGCGTATTGCTGGCAGGTGGCGTCATCCTGCTGGAACTGCTCGAAGCTCTTGCCCTGCGCCGGGAGGGCCATGACGCTGGGGCCGGTTGGCGGCGCTACGGCGCAGGCGCTGAGCGTGAGCGCCGCGATAAGAAGAGCGATGGGTGCTGTCGCGCGATGCATGGTTCCCTGTCGAAGCTCAGTTAACGATGCCCCAAGTTCCGTCGGGCTGCAAGCGGGCGGTGCCGTGAGTCGGCTGCATGACGCCGTTGATCCGGGCCGTCTCGACCGCCGCACCATCACGCATGACGCGAGCCGCCGCCATCTCGGTCGGTTGGCCCGGTACACGCCCCGCCTTCCGCGCATGCAGGCGTTGACGGCGATTCTGGCTTCAAACCAGGCACCTCCCTCACTCGGCCTTTTCCGTCTGCCAGCCCAGGATGTTCTTCCACAGCCTGGCATAGCCGTCCCACTCGCAGAAGGCCGGCGACAGCCAGTGCGGGCCGATGTCCGATGTCCACGCGGCCGCCCGCCCCTTGCCGAAGTGGCCCACCACCAACAAGGGATGGCCGCCCTGATCTTCCGGCAATCTGGCCAGCACCTTCACGTCGGCGCGATTTCGCACTTCGACTTCGTTGACGCCAAGCAGCAGCGGCCATTCGCCCTGAAGGCCAGCCATGATCGGGTGATCCGGCTGCAAAATCTCGGGCGCAGTGCCCTCCGGGACTTCCACCCGGTCGTCATACGGCAGGCAGGTAACCGGCAGCACGTCTTCCACCGGCGTGCGCCGCCAGCGGGCTCTGCCGTCGATCCCCTGGAACGAGAAATAGCCGCCGACCATCAACAGGCCGCCGCCTCTTTCGACCCATGCCTTGATCAGCTTAAGCCGGTTCGGCACGGTGCGCGACTGCAGCCAGACCGCCGGCGGCAACAGCAGCGAATTGGCGCCGATGTCGGACAGGATAATCGCGCGATAAGAGTCGAGACCACTTATCTCGAACGGGAATTGCTCCGCGGCCTCATGAGCCGGCATATAGGTGAGCTCGAACTCGCTGCCCTTCAATGCCTTGACCAGTGGCTCCGCGCCAAGATGGAAGGTCACGCTGCCGAACTGGTCGAAACCCTTGTAGTGGGTGGCCGCGCTGATCCAGCTTTCACCTACGAGAAGCACTTTCTTCGTCATCGTGTTGCATCCGCCAGAGTGGAAATTCGAATCAAGGTATCAATTGACGGCGTCAAAAAGAGCGTCATCGTGCTGTCGACGTCCCTGGTGAAGCTCACCGCCTCGCATCAGCCGACGCGCAATGTCTGCTGTTTGCAATGCAGCGCGCTCGGTCGGCGAATGGGCGGCCAGATAGCGGGCCACAGCGATCAGGATGTGCCGGCTGGCGACATCGTTGCCCCACTCGCGAAACTGACGTACGCCCGCCTCGAGCATCTGGTAGGAGTGAAAGCCCGCATCCTCGCGCAGCAACGCGCGCGCAAGCGTCGCGATCAGAGCCTCTGGCGGGTGATCGAGGAGGAGGTGGCGGGCGACAAGGCTCGCCGCAGTGTCGACTTGTTGCTGGCGATCAAAGGCATCGAGCAGAGCAGCGCGGATTTCCTTGGCCGCGGCGGGCAGGTCGTCGAGCCGGTCGCCATCCTCGCCGGGCAGCGACGCGGGCGGCACGTTCAGGTAACGCGCCAGATGGAGCGCCATGGCCCCGTGCAGTAGGCCGCGCACGGCTTCGACAGGAACATTCGAACCTGCTTCCTCGCTGCCGATCCGCGTGAGTGCCTGGTGGAGGGCGTTTGTGTAGGTGAAGACGTGGTGGGCCGTCTCCCAATCCCCATGCTCATTGGCGGTGCCGAAGCGTGCCACCCTGAGCGCCGCCGCATAGGCGAGCGCTTTGCCGATATCCGCGGGAGAAGCTCCGGCCCGCGCGGCGGCCTTGAGTGCATCGATAATGACGATCGGTTCATCGGCGAGAAGGCTCTCGGCCAGCATCGCATGTTCCGACCAGCGAACGGCAGTGCGGTTGGTGGCGAACAGGCCGGGCAGTTCAAGGGCAGCGTCGTGGCACAGCGCTATCAGGTCAACAGGCTGGCGCCATGCTGTCGATTCCTCGGCGCCCCGGGCTTCCGTCATCTGGCCGATAATGCTGGGCAGCACCTCGGCCGCATGCTCCCAGCCGATGAGGTCAAGGCACTCGAAGGCTTTATTGATGAAGTCGAGCGAGTGCCCGCCATCCGCGTAGGCGCGGTCCGTCTCAGCAGCGAAGAGCAGATCCGCTAGTCCAGCTGGCGAAGCGCCGCCGGCAATGGCGGTCAGGACGGTGCGTTCCGCCGCCTCTCGATGGCGTACCGCCACCCAGCGCCGCAGCCAGCCCTTCAACGTAGCGAGGTCGGTCTGGCTCGCCAGCGGTGCTCGCGCTCGGCGCGGCGTTGCGCCGTCGCAATCCGCAGCCACGTGCCGCGACCCGTGGAAGAGAGCAAGGTGCGTCTCCTCCTCTGACAGCAAAGGCATAAGTTGGCCGAGCGCGGTTAGAATGGTGTGTCCACTACTCCAGCCGTCGCGATTGCGGACGCCGAACAGGGCGGCTTGCCGCACCACGTCCGACGGCGGCCGGTCTGCCGCGAGTAGGCCGTGCACAGCTTTGGCGGTAACGAGGCCCAGATTGTGCGCGAGGCCGTCGGCGAGCCGTTGACGCCAATGTTCGGCCGGGTCGGCATAGCCGAACACCGGCTTTACCCAGATCTCGCCGCCGGCACGGATTTCGACCGGGCAGGTCGGCACGTCGTCAGCCCACAAATCGAAGGTGCAGCCGCTGACCACCTCGAACCGCGCATGGTGCCAATGGCAGGTCAAGATGCCGTCCTCGATGCTGCCGCGATCGAGTGGAAAACCCATGTGCGGGCAACGATTGTCGAGAGCGAACACGCGCCCGTTCTCGTACACGAGAAGGATCGGGCGATGGCGCCCGCGCACGACGAGCCGCGTCTTGGCTTTTAGCTCCTCAAGGCTGGCCGCATGCACGAAGTCGGAAGTCGGCGCGTCCATGCTCAGCGCATCCGCTAGGCATCCGCTACAAGGTCTCTCGAAGGCAGATTATAGCACGCTCCGGAATAGGCCCAGCGTTCATTCATTAACGAAACCGATAAGTCCTATCGAAGTGCGGCCGCTAGTCAAGAAGCGGTCCCGCTCTCCACATCGATCATGCGCCGCTCTGCTCGGACCGCTGCGGGTTCAGCGGCAGCTTTCCCTCGAACGACGAAATCGGCGGATAAGCCTCGGGATCGACGATCACATCGATCACCGTCGTCTCCCGCGCCGCCGTGGCCTCGGCCAATGCAGCGGCATAGTCGGCCGGATTCTCCACCCGTCGTCCGTGCACTCCGCAGGCCCGGGCAATGGCAGCGTGATCCACCGGCTGGAAATCGACCGCATTGGTATGGGCGCCGAACAAGACGTCCTCGGCATGCTTCTGGTAGCCGAGCATCTGATTGTTCAGCACTGTGACCGTGACCGGCAGGGAATGCCGGCGCGAGGTCTCCAACTCGGACCAAACGTGCGCGAAGCCGCCGTCGCCGACGAGGCAATGCACCTGCCGGTCGGGCGCAGCCAGCTTTGCGCCCAAGGCCATCGGAAGACCCCAACCCAGACCCGCCATGCCTCGCGGCGCGAGGAATCGCATGCCCGGCGCGAGCGACGGGAGGTAATTCGTCGTCCAGATCGAAGCATAGCTGGCGTCGGCAACCACAATATCCCTGGGGTCCAGCACCTTGGCCAGATCCCCCATCAGCCGCTCCGGCCGGATCGGGCGGGCGCCCGAGCGGAGCAGCGGCTCGGCTTCCACCCGGTGTCGCTCGCGCCCTTCAGCGATGCTGCGCTCGAGAACCGATCTGGCCGCGCGTCGCTTCGTTAGATCACGGGCCTGAAGAGCGGTCGCGAGCGCCGCGAGCGTCAGCTTGGCGTCGCCGAGCAAACGCAGCGCTTCATAATTCCGGCCGATTTCCGCGCCGTCGATGTCGAGGTGGATGAAACGGGCGGAACGCGGCAACAGGCGCCAGGAATCCGTGCCATTCTGATTGGTCCTGTTGCCGACCAGCAGGATGACGTCGGCTTCCTCGATGAGCCTGCGCTGATGGCGCGCCATTCCGCCCGGACCCATGAAATAGCCGATGACGCCCAACGACAGGGGATGGCGTTCGTCGACAGCGCCCTTGCCCATGGTCGTGGTGGCGACCGGCAAGCCGCAACTCTCCTGCAGCAGCGCCAGCTCAGCGGTCGCATCCGAAAGATGCACGCCGCCCCCGGCGACCACCAGCGGCCGCTCGGCGCCGGCCAGGAGATCGGCTGCTGCATCGATATTCACCGGATCAGCCAATATGCGGTCCAGCGGATAGTTGCCGAGGTTGGCATTGCGCCCACTGGAAATAGCTGTCGGCGCCCCAATCAAATCATAAGGGCAGAGCAGGACCGCAGGCCCCGGGCGGCCGCCGCCGGCGGCGGCGAAGGCCATGTCGACATAATCCTCGATCCGATCGGGGCTGTGTATCCGGCGCAGCCATTTGCAGCAGCCGCCGAACAGCCGGAGGTGATCAAGCTCCTGAAAGGCGTTGCGGTCGAAATTCTCCAAGGCGACATCCTGGACCAGCGCGACGACTGGCACGGATGCGGTCAATGCCTCGGCGAGGGCAGGAACCAGAAGGGTCGCGGCGGGCCCGTTCTGCGCGGTGACGATCCCAACCTTGTGGGATATGCGCGCATAGGCGTCCGCCATGATGGCGCCTGCATTCTCGGTCCGGTAGGCGATCTGGCGGATGCCGAACTCCGGCGCCGCCAAATGGATCAACGAGGGGATCGATTGGCCAAAGACGGTGTCCACGCCGTGGCGCCTGAGCGCGCCGGCAAAGGCTTGAGCGGCCGATTGATTGCTGCGGGGCATCGACCGTTCGGTGAAATTTGCCACGAGCTGCTTTCGTCCTTTCCTGGCGCGCGGTTAGCATCGGATGGTCCAAAATAGCACCCGAACAGGTTTCCGGAATGGACATTTGCGGTCATCTGAGAAGTATTAGTGTCCTGGGCTACGCCAACGTGGCGAGCTTCGCCGTAGTGACGCCAAATGGGGACAAGGCATATGTCGACGATCGCATCGATTTCCGGCCGTCGCGTCCTGATAACGGGAGGTGGTGCTGGAATTGGCGCTGCCACCGCGCGCCTGCTTGCTAACAGAGGCTGGCGCGTCGCTCTTCTCGACCGGGACGGCGCGGCGGCACAGCGCACGGCGGAAGAGATCGGGAAGGACATCGCCTGTTGGCATCAAGGCGACGTTACCGATTCAGCGGCAATCGCCGGAGTTCTGGACACGATGGTTGCCAAGTGGGATGGCATCGACGATCTCGTCAACAATGCGGGCGTCTGGGACCATGCGCCCTTGCTGGATCTGACGCTCGACCAGTGGCGGCGCGTGCTCGATGTCAACCTTCTCGCCCCGATCGAAGTTTCCAACGCCGCCGTTCGTCGCATGGGGTCCGGAAGCGCGATCGTGAACGTCTCGTCCGTCCTGGGGCAGGTTTCGGCGCCGACGCGGGGGCCTTATTGTGTGTCGAAAAGCGCGCTGATCAGCCTGACAAAAATGCAGGCGATCGAGTGGGCTGAGCGGGGCATTCGCGTCAATGCGATCGCCCCGGGCTATATCATCAACGAGCCGACGCGGGCGCTGGCTGCCAGCGGCAGCTTCGATCTGTCGGCGATCAACCGGCGAACCCCGATGGGCCGGCTCGGAACCGAGGATGAAGTCGCAGAGGGAATTGCATTTCTGTTGTCGCCCGATCGGGCGAGCTACATCACCGGCCACACGCTGGAAGTGAACGGCGGCTGGACTGCGTATGGGTATCTCTAGGGAGTGCCGGATGATCACAGGATTCAACCACACCAGCTTTACCGTCGCGGACATGGACAAGTCGGTGCGGTTCTGGACGGAGATGCTGGGTTTCAAGGCGGCGTCGGTCTCGCCGCGTGAGGGAGACTGGCAGGAGGCGGTCACCGGCATCCCGGACGCATCTCTCATGGTGGCTCATCTATACGGTCACGGGCACCACATCGAATTCATCCAGTATCTGCGTGGCGCAAGCGATGGCGCGCCGCCGCAGCCGGCTGTGGCCGGCGCCGCGCATGTCTGCCTTGAAGTGGACGACATCGCGCGGACCTGGAACGAACTGTTGGCGGCCGGCGCGACCAGCCAAGGCAAGATCGCCAGCGTGAAGTCAGGTCCGGTTGACAGTTGCCTGGCAGGCTATATTCGAGACCCGAACGGCATCATCATCGAGTTGCTCGAACTCAAGAAAAATGACACAGCGTTGGAGAATGCTCCCAGCGTGCGTTTCTAGCCCGTGTGCCGCGAAGAATGGATGTCGGCGTTCGGCCTCATGCCCGACTGCTGAGCTTCGGACGGGCCGCTGAGCAATAGAATTGCCGTCTTGATCTGGATATCGATTTCTCATAGATTGGTATCCAATCTGCTGGCGCGACCGGGCGCCGGAGAGCCGGTCCAACAGCGGGAAGCGCGCATGAGTGGACGTTCCGAGCAGATTGCCGCGACCATCTGCGAGGCCATCCTCGCGCACCGGCTGGTGCCGGGCGCCAAGCTCGGGGAGCGCGAGCTCGGCGAAATTTTTGAGGTCAGCCGCATCGTCATCCGCCAAGCGCTGATCCGGTTGTCCGAGGACGGGCTGGTTACCGTCGAGCGCAACCGCGGCGCATTCGTGGCAAAACCCAGCCTCGCGGAAGCCGTCGAGGTGTTCGAGACCCTCACCATCGTTGAGCAGGGCGTCATCGCGCAGCTCGGCAACCGGCCGCGGATGAGCCTGCTGACCGAGCTGCGGGGCAATGTCGAGCGGCAGAAGGCGGCCCTCGGGCATGGCAATGAACAGCTGGCTGGGGAGTTCGGCCTCGAGTTCCACGATCTTCTGGTCGCCCTGACCCGCAACCGCGTCGCGATCGAGCTCCATGCCCAGCTGAAGCGCCGGGCGCGTCTCCTGGAAGCACTCTATCGCTGCGATTTCGATCACTGCCAGCTGTGCGACGAGCACGAGCGTCTGGTGGCCCAGATCGACCGCCGGCAATGGAGCCGCGCCCAGCAACTACTGGACGAGCACTACCGTCTAGTCGCGCGGGGCTACCGGATCGATGACGATGCGCTGGCGACGATGCAACCGCTGCATCTGGCGCTCGCCTCGCAGGACGCCAAATCGGCCGCAGCGAAAAAACCGGCGTTCGAACCCCGAAAACGCAACGGAAAGCACGCATACCCATGACAGGAGAGGCGGCATGAGCAAGCTCAAATCATTCATCGAAGAGATGCCGAAATGCGAGCTTCACGTCCACATCGAAGGGACGCTGGAGCCGGAGATGAAGTTCCAGCTTGCCAAGCGGAATAACGTCAAGCTGCCCTACAAGAACGAGAGGGCCCTTAAGGCGGCCTACGATTTCGACGACCTGCCATCCTTCCTCGCAGTTTACTACGAAGGCATGAGCGTGCTCCTGACGGAGCAGGATTTCTTCGATGTGACCTATGCGTACCTCACGAAAGCCCGCTCGCAGAATGTCCGCTATACTGAGATGTTCTTCGATCCCCAGGCCCACACGGCCCGTGGCGTCGCTTTTGACACCGTGATCCGCGGTATCCGGCGCGCACAGCTGCAGGCGGAAACCGCGCTCGGGATCCACTCTCAGCTCATCATGTGCTTCCTGCGCGACTGGAGCGCCGAATTCGCCATGGCGACCTTGCTGCAGTCGCTCCCCTACAGGGAGTGGATCGTCGGCGTCGGGCTCGATTCCGACGAGAAGAACAATCCGCCCATCAAGTTTGCGAAAGTATTCGAGCGTGCGCGGAAGGAAGGCTATCTCCTGACGATGCATTGCGACGTCGATCAGGAAGGCTCCGTCGGTCACATCTGGCAGACGATTCGCGACATCGGCGTCAATCGGATCGATCACGGCGTCAATTCGCTGGAAGACAGGAAGCTGTGTGCGGAGATCAAACGCCGGTCCCTCGCCTTGACGGTCTGCCCGATCTCCAACGGCTACGTGACCGACGGTACCAAATCGGAAGCGATCGCGGCGATGCTGAAGCAGAGCATGCGGGTGACGGTCAACTCCGACGACCCGGCTTATTTCCCGGGCTACATGACCGAGAACCTAGTGCAGGTGCAAAAGGACGTCGATCTCGGCAAGCCGGAACTCGTGCAGCTCGCGAACAATGCGTTCGAAAGCGCATGGCTGCCGCGCGCCACGAGGGACCGATACCTCGCGGAACTCGGTTCCTACTCACGTTAAGCGGCACGCAGGATATGCCCAACGTCCGGACCGTCGGATAAGGGGCGGCCGAAAAGGAAACTTACATGGAATTGCGTCAGCGTATCAGGGCCGGCCGTGGCGAGATCAAGGCAGAGTTGGTCGTTAGGGACGGCAAGCTCGTCAACGTCGTATCTGAAGAGATCTATCCTGCCGACGTGGCGATCTTCGGCGGGCGCGTCGTGGCCACCGGCAAGGTCGATGCCTATGTGGGCCCCGAGACGCGGGTTATCGATGCGGCCGGCCAGTATCTTTGTCCTGGATTGATCGACGGCCATCTGCACGTCGAATGCTCCAAGATGTCGATTACCAGTTTCGCCAAGGCGGTGGTGCCCCTTGGCACAACGTCGATCATCTCCGGGCTGGATCAGGTTCTGGTGGTGGCCGGCCTCGAAGGGGCGCGCGCATTCCTCGATGAGGCGAAAGCCGGACCGCTCAAGGTGTTCTGGGGCGCACCCTGCAAGACGCCCTACACCATGCCGCGCTCCAATGTTGGGCACTACTTCGGGCCGGCGGATCATGAGGCCACCCACAGCTGGCCAGAATGCGTCGGCGTCTGGGAGACCGTACGCGAGTTCGTCCAGGAGATGGACGGCGACGCGCTTGCTGCGATCGAGATCGCGCAGCGGAGCCGGCTCCCGGTGCTTGGATGTGCGCCGATGGCCCGCGGCACCAACCTCAATTCCTATCTCGCGGCCGGCGTGCGCCTCGATCATGAGAGCTATACCGCCGACGAGATGCTGGAAAAGCTGCGCAACGGCATGTTCGTCGTGATCCGCGAATCCTCCATCTCGCATTTTCTGACCGAGAATCTTCGTATCGTGACGGAGATGGGGATCAGCGCCACGAGGCGCATCAGCTTCTGCACCGACGACGTTGTTGCGGCCGACATTTTGAAGCGCGGTCATCTGGACAACATGATACGCATGGCGATCGCCATGGGAATCCCCCCGTTAACTGCCATTCAGATGGCTACCATCAACGGTGCGGAAGCGTACCGGATTGACCATCTGGTCGGCTGCATCGCACCGGGCCGGATCGCCGATATCCTCATCGTCGATGACTTGCACCATTTCCGGGTCGATCGCGTCATCACCAACGGCCGGCTGGTGGCGGAAGGCGGCCGTTTGACCGAGAACCTGTCTCCGCCGGCGCGCGGCGAGCTTCTGACGCGCACCTTCAATGTCGCGCCAATCTCGGCGGACGAGATCCGGGTCCCTGCGCGCACCGACAAGCCGCAGGTGCGCACGCTGACGATGGCGGTGAACCCGCAGCAGATCTTTGTCCGGAAGCGGTTCGACCTCTTGCTGCCGGTGCGCGACGGCTCGGTGCTCGCCGACCCGGCACAGGACGTCCAGTATGTGACGGTGGTTGAGCGCTATGGGCGCACCCGCAATCGCCCGACCGCATTCGTGTCCGGATTCGGCATCAAGTCCGGCGCGCTTGCGACCTCCGCCGCGCCCGACGACAATAACATCGTCTGCGTAGGCGCGAATCCTGCGGACATGGCGGTCGCGATCAACCACATCATTGCCAGCAACGGTGGCCAGGTCGTGGTCGACAAGGGCAAGGTCATCGCGTTCCTGCCGCTACCGATCGGAGGCATCGTGGCAGACCTGGAACCGGAGGAGATGGCGCGGCGCGAAAGCGAGCTCGACGATGCCGCGCGCGGTTTGGGCTGCCGGCTGCCATGGCCATTCATGTACATGTTCGTCCTTCAGATCACCGCTATCCCGGATTATGCGATCACCGACCTCGGCGCGATCGACTGCGTCAATCTCAAGGTGTTCGATCCGGTCAGCGCGGCCTTTTGAGCCGCGGCACACGACAACCGCAGGGAGGAGTCAATGTCGAAGCATCCAATCGTCCTATCGGCTGTGGCCGGCCTTGCCGCTTGGGCGGCAATGACCTGTCTGCCGATCCAGCAGGCAGCCGCAGAGGATCCGACCCAGCTGCGGATCGCGGGCGTGCTGTCGGCCGGCAAGGAGGCGCCATGGGAGAAATCACTGATTGATTCCTTCAATCGGGTCATCGCCGCGAAGCCGCATGGCCTCGCCATCTCCGTCGACTATACGGAGAACGTCTATGACAATGCCGAGCAGGTGTTCCGCACCTATGCTGAGACCGGCGACTATGACATCATCTTCGGCGACACCGCCTATGCCGACGCGATCGAAAAGGTGATGGCCGACTATCCCAAAACCTTGTTCGTCATGTCGGGATCTGGCAATCGCGGGCTCGGCAACAATGCCTACTGGATCTTCATCCACGCTCACGAGCCGGCCTACGCGATGGGCACGCTGGCCGGCAAGCTGACCAAGTCGAACGTGATCGGCATCGTCAGCACTTTCCCCGCCGAGGACACCAACGACCAGATCAACGCCTTCATCGCAGGCGCCAAGGAGGCGAACCCGGCCGTCAAGGCAAAGATCACCTTCATCCAGTCCTGGTTTGACCCGCAGAAATCGAACGAGGCGACGACGGCCCAGATCGCCGCCGGCGCGGACCAGATTTTCCAGATGTCGGGCGCATTCGAGGTCTGCCAGCAGAAGAAGGTCGGTTGCTACGGCAACTACATCGACATGTCACCGATGGCGCCGGACGCGATCCTCGCATCCTCGGTCGCAAAATGGGACCCGCACATCAATTGGATCATCGATCAGTGGTGGGCCGCGAAGACCGGCGGCGCCGACTTAGCCGCACCGACCGAGGCCAAGTGGTTCGGATGGAAGGATGGCGGGGGCGATCTGGTCCTCAATGCATCGCTGGCCGACAAGATCCCGGCCGATGCCAAAGCGGCAGCGGATCAGGTGGCTGGGGCCATCAAATCGGGCGAGAAGCAGGTACCGCTCGAGCTCGCCGAACCGAAGTCCGAATGATCCTCCGGCAATGACGCGGCTTCCCGGTGCTTGCAGCGCTGCAATCGCCGGGAACCCGGACTGAATCATGACAGTGCGTCTCTCCGTCAAGAATCTCAGCAAGCGCTTCGGGCCGGTGCAGGCCAATGACGACGTGTCGCTGGATGTTGCGGCAGGCGAGCTCCACTGCCTGCTGGGCGAGAACGGAGCCGGCAAGTCGACCCTATCGGCCTGCCTCTATGGTTTGTACCGGCCGGATGGCGGACGGATCCTGGTCGAGGGGGCCGAACAGGTCTTCCGTTCTCCGGCCGATGCCATCGCGGCCGGCATCGGCATGGTGCACCAACACTTTGTGCTAGTCCCGACCTTCACGGTACTTGAGAATATTGTAGTGGGCACGGGGGTCGGCGTGAAGCTGGACTTGGCCGAAGCGCGCAAACGCGTCCGGGCGTTGTGCGAGCGGCACGGGCTGGAAATCGCGCTGGACGCGGTGGCCGAGGATCTCTCGGTCGGCGAGCAGCAGTGGGTGGAGATCGTCAAGGCGCTCTACCTCGGCGCCCGGATCCTCATCCTGGACGAACCCACCGCCGTCCTGACGCCGCAGGAGTCCGATCGTCTGTTCGCGCTGCTTTCGCGGATGAAAGCCGACGGTCTGTCCATCATTCTGATATCGCACAAGATGAACGAAGTGATGCGCTCGGACCGCGTGAGTGTGCTGCGCCGGGGGCGCCTGGTTGGTACGATCATGACATCGGCCGTCACGCGGGACGAGCTCACCTGCATGATGATCGGCCGCGCTCTCCAGCCGGTCGAGGCTAAGCCGCGCATCGCGTCGAATGTGCCGGTTGTGCAGGTCAGGGACGCAACGCTGCAGGACTTGCGCGGCGTGCGCGTACTCGATGGCCTGTCCCTCGAGCTGAACGCGGGCGAAGTGCTTGGTCTTGCCGGCATCGCCGGGAACGGGCAGCGCGAGCTCATCGAGGCGATTGCCGGGATTCGGCGCATCGACGGCGGCGACATTCTCCTCGACGGCCGTTCGATCGGCGGTTCCACGGCGCGGGACATAGCACGCCTGGGCGTCGGTCATGTTCCCGAGGACCGGTTCAAGGACGGTCTGGTGCCGGATTTCTCGATCGCCGAGAATGTCATCCTGGGCCAGCATTGGGACGCGGCCTGGCGACGTGGCCCGCTGCTCGACGGCGAGCGGATGGCGCACCATGCCAATGCGTCGATTGCGGAATTCTCGATCGTGGCGACGGGACCCGATGCGCCCGTCCGCAAGCTGTCTGGTGGCAATGCGCAGAAGGTCATCCTCGCCCGAGAGCTTGCCAAGGCGACGCGCTGCCTGCTGTGCAACCAGCCGACCCGCGGGCTCGATGTCGGCGTGATCGACTATGTGCACAATGAGATCTTGCGCAAGCGCGACGAGGGTGTCGCCGTGCTCCTGGCCAGCGAGGAGCTGGAGGATCTCATTGCGCTCAGCGACCGGATCGCGGTCATCTTCCGTGGCCGCATCATGGGCGTCATTCCGCGCGGTTCTGCTGACGTCGCGCGCCTCGGACGCATGATGGCCGGCGCTTCCACCAAGGATGTGGCGTGATATCCGCGGCCGCTCTGGGATGGCGGTTGGAGCGCCGCACGAGCCGGTCGGGCATGGCCTGGGCCGGCGCCATCGCCGTCGCCGCGCTGGCTGCGGTGGCCTGCTGCAGCCTCTTGTTCCTGGCGGCCGGTGCCGATCCGATCGCGGCTTTCGCCGCGCTCGCCAAGGGCAGCTTCGGCAGTGCGCGGGCGATTGCCGATACGCTCGTCAAGGCGACGCCCCTGATCTTGACCGGCCTCGCGACGGCGCTCGCGTTCCGGGCCCGGCTTTGGAACATCGGCGCGGAAGGACAGGTGTTCGCCGGCGCGATGTTTGCCTATTGGTGCCAGAGCTCTCTCGGACCGGCACCGGCGATCGTGCAGATTCCCGTCATCGTCCTCGGTGCAGTGCTGGGCGGTGGCCTCCTCGGTGGCCTGGCGGGCGTGTTGAAGACCCGCTTCAAGGTGGACGAGGTGATCGCCACCGTGATGCTCAACTACATCGTGATCTATGTCCTTTCGCTCTTGCTGCAGCAGGGCCCGTGGACGGAGTCCGGCGGGTTCTTCGAGCAGACCGCGCTCGTCCCGGCGGCATCGAAGCTGCCAATCCTGTGGGAGAAGACGCGACTTCACCTCGGCTTCCTCCTGGCGCTGTTTGTCGCGGCTATCCTGCAGGTCATCATACAGCGCTCGCCGCTGGGCTACGAAATCAGGGCCGCCGGCTCGAATCTGAGGGCGCTCGAATTCCAGGGGGTCAATGTCAGCCGGCTCGTGATCGTCGTTTTCCTGCTGAGCGGAGCGATCGCGGGCCTCGCGGGCGCCTTTGAAGTCTACGGCGTGCAATATCGGTTGAAGAGCGGCACGCTGAGCGGGATCGGCTACACCGGCATCATCATCGCCATTCTCGGCCAGCTCAGCCCGCGCGGCGTCGTGGTGGCCGCGGTCCTGTTCGGCGCACTGCTCAATGGCGCGACCCTGATGCAGATCAAGACCGGCGTTCCTTCGGCGCTCATCTACGCGATCGAGGCCATTATCCTGATGTTCTTCCTGATCGCCTGGGCGTTCAGCCAGTTCCGGCTGCGGAGGATCGACCATGTGGTCTGATCTTCTCGAGGCCGGCATCATCGTCAGCGTCCTCGCTGCCACCGTCCGGATCGCAACGCCGATCCTGTTTGCCGCGCTGGGCGAAGTGGTCGCTGAGCGCGCCGGCGTCTACAACATGGGCATTGAAGGCATGATGCTGATGGGCGCCTTTGCCGGCTGGTATGCCAACTATGCCAGCGGCTCTCCGGTCATCGGTTTCGGCGCCGCGATGCTGGCCGGCGTCCTGATGAGCCTGCTGTTCGCGGTCATGGTGATCACGCTCGAGATCGAGCAGATCGTCACCGGGCTCGCGCTCAACCTGCTGGGATCCGGCCTGTCGACCTACTGGCTGCGATCCGCCTTTTCGGACATGAACAATGTGCCCGGCATCACGATCCTCCAGGACGTCAGGATACCGCTGCTCGCCGATATCCCGTACGTCGGCCAGATCCTGTTCGATCAGCGCGTCGTCTGCTATGTCGCCTTGCTCGCGGTGCCGATGATCTGGTTGTTCCTGTTCCGCAGCCGCCTTGGCCTCGAAATCCGCTGCATCGGAGAAAACCCGAAGGCACTCGACATCAAAGGCCGCAGCGTCGCAGCGCGGCAATATGCGGCAGTGTTGTTCGGCGGCCTGATGGCCGGGCTCGGCGGCGCGTGCCTCACGATCGCGGCGACTGCCCATTTCGTGCCCGACATGGTGAACGGGCGTGGATGGCTCGCCATCGTCATCGTCATAGCCGGCGGCTGGAATCCCTGGCGCGTGCTGATTGCCGCGCTGGTGTTCTCCTTCCTTGACGCCCTCCAGCTGCAGATCCAGGGAGTGGGAATCCATATCCCGTACCAGATCCTCCTCGCGATGCCCTATGCCGTCGCTATCCTCGCTTTGATGTTCCGGCGCAAGGCCGGACGCGCGCCCGCGATGCTGGGCCTGTCCTATCGGCGCGAATGAGCATTTTGTCGTTCAATCTGGATCAGGAGCGGAGCAGTTAGACTTCAACCAAGTCCGAAATATCAGTGGTTGGCAGACAGAGTCCGGCCAGTGCTCAGGGAGAAGGCCGAGCGGCACCGGAGCCGCTCTTTCGCGCCGTTCTGAGGTTCCGATGGGGGAGATGTCATGAATGAACATCCAACATGGAGCCTTTCCCGCCGCGCTGTGCTGCAACTCTCTGCGAGTGCAGCCATCTGGCCTTTTGCCGAGCGCGCTCTTGCCGCCACAACAGTGGTTCGCCCGGAGGAATTGGTCGCAGATCGGCGTGAGCAGCCTTTCGACGGCAATTGGCGTTTCCTGCGCGGCGACGGCGAAGGGCTGGCGTCCTCATCCTTTGACGATAGCGCCTGGCGTAGTCTCGACCTGCCGCATGACTGGAGCATC